>ENA-OPBO01000084-OPBO01000084.1-human-gut-metagenome-genome-assembly--contig:-NODE-84-length-82213-cov-21.246549_pt1 | contig 82213 bp, 60 predicted proteins | sample MGYA00241071_ERZ501458 | MGnify/ENA primary metagenome ERZ501458 (study PRJEB25962, sample SAMEA2042509) | human gut metagenome | biome: human gut; feature: human-associated habitat; material: faeces... | reverse complement strand
TCGTAAAGCGCCCCGCAGCGTCACTCACGGCAAACTGCACAATCTCTTGCGTCTCCCGATCCTTCACGAGGAAGACAGAGGCTCCCTCGAGCACCCCTTCAGCATTTCTAATGGTTCCCGTGATGGCTCCTCCAGTCGTCTGCGCCGAGGCTGTTAGTGCGACAAGCAATAGCCCCATCACGAGAAGGGCTTTGCGGATAAAGGTTGATTTCATCATATCATGTGAGTTTAATGTTTGCCCCATAGTTGTTTCTTCTCAGGAGTAAAGCAGAGATAACCTATCACCAAGGCAATCCCCCAAGAGAAGAGGTTTACCACATCTCTCAGAGCGAAGCTTGTAAGCTCCTCCACAGGTCGTATCGAAGCTAAGTATGTGAAGGTAGCAAAGGGAAGATAGGCTCCCGAAGGTTCGTTGGTCATAAAAACAGCAAAGGCGGTCAAGAAGAATCCCAGCAGGATAGGTAGCGTAAAACTACGCGTTAGCAAGCTGACAATAAGTCCCAATGCTCCAATGCTGAGCGATGCGAGGAGAATGCGTCCCAATAGCTGTATCGAGCCAATCCAAATGGAGTAGTCTGTAAACTTGTAAGCAGGTATCAAAAGCCCAAGTAAGTATCCTCCCAAGATGAAGCCAATCCAAGTAACTAGGCACAAGATTACCATGAGTAACGAGAGCGAAAGGACTTTGGATAGATAGAGTTTCCACTTAACTATAGGGAGTGCAAAGAGGGTCCTGATATTATCGTTTTGAAACTCCAACTCGCACACCATATAAGATAGGATCACGATGGCTGGTGGTAGCACGAGGGATAGTAACGGGAGTGTATAGCGAGACCAAACCATTAGCCACGGATTAGCATCATAGGCAAATGCCGTAGCATCTAAAAGACCCGTCCGCCCCTTGTAAATAGCATAGAGGAGTATCAGTAGATAGAAAACTAGTGGCGATAGCAAAAGCGTCACAATGCGTCTATTGCGCAGAGTCTTATAAACCTCTGCTTGTAGTATGTTGGATAGTGGTATGAGAGACTTCATAGTGGCACTATTCGGTAAGATGGATAAAAGCATTTTCAAGAGCCGAACCCCTATGCGTTACGTTGTAGATAGAGATGCCGTCTTGACTAAGTGTGGCGAGCAGGCGAGCAAACTCCTCTTCGTCCTTTATCTCAAACTCGACATAATGCGTATCACATACCCGCAGCAGTGTGAATTTAGAGTCGTATCCTCGTTGCGTCATCAATGCGCTATCACTCAGCTTGAGACATACGATGTCGGGTTGCTTTTTGGTAAGTGCTTCGATGCCTCCTTGATAGAGTATCTTGCCCTCCTTAATGATTGCGACTTGATCAGCCAACTTCTCCAGCTCCTCTAGGATATGACTAGAGAGAAAAATGGTCACCCCCTCCTCTTGATTAAGTTTGGCCAAGATATTCCTAAGCTCATAGATCCCCTGAGGATCGAGTGCATTAAGAGGCTCATCGAGGATCAGCATCTCAGGACGCTTGAAGAGACACATAGCCAAGCCTAGACGTTGCTTCAGACCCGACGAGAGTGCTTGTGCCTTCTTGTCGGCATGCTCGCTGAGACTAAGGAGAGACAGGACTTCGTGCTTTCGCTCTCGTCCCATTCTAAAGATTTTGTCTAGATAGTCAAGGTTCTCAGAGACGGTGAGAAAAGGATAGTAAGAGGGGTGCTCAATCATGCCACTAGCACTGGAGCGTAGCAGTAAGGGGTAGTTCTTAAGGTTTACACCCTTAAAAAGTATCTCCCCCTCATCCAATGGGAGCAGTCCCAAGAGTAGTTTAATCGTCGTAGACTTGCCCGCTCCATTCTTACCCAAGTAGCCGAATATAGAGCCCGCAGGGATCTCTAGATCCACCCCTCGGAGTATTGGAGTGCTTTGGTAACTAAAGCGCAAGCCCCTTATAGAGAGTATACTGTCCATTATCTGTTTTGGTTATGTAGGATCGATTAACCGCATATTTTAGCTGTCAAGCACAACCTCGTTTGTTTCTACCCTGACAGGGGGCTCGGGGTGATGTGCCTTTTGAACAAACTACCCCTTTTCTATTGTCTATCAATGGAAGAGGGAGTAGACTATTGATTCTGTGTTGGGGGCGGACACGTAGATCCGGCCCTACCCGAGTCTCAATGTGCTTTGTAAGACCTCTGAAACAGACACTTTTTACGGGTACTGTAGGGAGTGTCTTACTTTTTCAGCTCGAGGATGTCAATGGCAATCTCTTTTTTCAGCTTGAGTCCATTGTCAAAGGACAAAGTTATCTCTAGCTGTTGATGGGGCGCTTTGGGAGCTTTTGTAAACTCGACACTCATGATCAAGCCCTCCATATACAACCCCTTCTCCTCAGAGTAATGCCCCATAATCAACGCTGGGTGCTTGATAGGAGTAAAGTCTTCCGCGGGTTCGATCGTGTACATCGCATGGTATGCACTGCCAAAGGTCGTTGGCTTTAGCGTCTGGTCAAATACGTGGTCAAAAGACTGGTACTTAATTCGGACGAGATTCTTTAGCGAGCTTCCCGCTGGATGCGCATCATCGTATGGGGTAAGAGCCTTTATCTCGACTGCAGCAATTGAGGATGCCGTCGTTAGGTTGTCCATGGGAGTTGCATAGACGTAGCCCTCTTCTTTAGGTAGATCTCCAATCTTCTCAGCAAGCCTCTTAAACTCTTCACTAGTTGCAGCACTAAACTGCAAACAGATGTCACCAGAGAGTTGGAGCAGAAGGGCTGTACGATCTGTGGTGCCTAGCTCATAGCCATTACCATCATTCGCTTTAACCTTTAAGTCGGGTGTCTTCAAGATACCTGAAAAGAGATAAGACGACCGACCAGCTTCACCATCTAGGGTGCCACCTCTGTCTTGGCTACCATGTTGGGGCGATTGCTGATCGCAAGAGATCAAGAACAGTCCCATAAAGGACGCTACGAGTAGCGACAAGGCTACTAAAGACTTCTTTCTAGTCATAATGTTTTTGAGTTTAGTTGGTTAGTATATTCTGTCCTTGTTAGTTGTGCTTGATTGTCAAGCGCAACGCCGTTTGCCCCTACTTTGACAGGGTTTCGGAAGTGACTTCTTGGTCTTTCAGTTTATATGGTGTAGCGTGTATAGGTACTCCCATCGCTTGCGCAGTGCTGGGATAGAGAGTGTGTCAATCATCGCTCATTATTGCTTTAGGATACTTTTGGAGATCTCTGTTAGTGCAACAGCCATCTCTTGCTCAGAGACACTTCTAAAGTCTATGCCACAAAACGTAGAGACATCCTTGTGCAGTGCTAAGTACTGCACACCAGCCGTAAGGATCGCTAGTTGTATTCTCGTACTATTTGGAGACTCAGCTCCTTCTGTAAAGAAGTCCACAAGGTCTGCAGTCTGGACTTCTCTCGCTTTAGCTATTTCGACAGCAGCGTCCGATGGCTTATCTTGAAGCTCTAGACGAAGTAATGAACTGAGCATACCATCCTCTGCTATCTGTCGCCATAGCGAGAGCATAATATCGGTTAGCTCTGTTGCACTCCTAGATAATTCTTCGACAGAGAAGTGCTCATAGTGAGAGATCCAGAAGTCATGATTTCGTATGAATGTCTCTACGTAAAAGGCAAAGCCCTCAGGATAACGTCTGTAGAATAGGGGTGGCTCAATCTCAGCTCGTTCGCACACCTCCTGTATAGTCAGTCCGCCAAACCCCTTCTCACGTACAATCTCCTCAGTTGCCTTGTCGATCAATTGTACAATCTCAGCTGAGGTTCGTCTCTTTTTAGGCATACTATATTGGTAGTTTTCTTTTGATACACTCTTTAGTTTGGATACAAATAGGTCTATCTCTCTATACGAATGGCCACTAGATAGTGCTAGTCGCAGTCTAGGTGCGCGCTTTGAGACGGCAGGATAGCCTACGGGTACGATATAGACATTATGATCTAGCAATCGCTCAGCCCATAGGACCGCCTTGTCATAGCTTGGAGTCAAGACACCGATAATAGGCGTAGTGGAGTCGGTTGTGGAGAAGCCTGCCTCCTGCAACTTTTTGCGTGCATATCGGGCTTTAGCCAATAGTCCCTTGCGCTCGAAGGTTGCCTTTTGAATCAATTCTAATGATCGCAAAGCTGCAGCCAAGCAGGGTGGAGGTAAAGAGACTGAAAAGCAACAACTCCCAGCGTAGTAACGGATATACTCAACGAGTTCCTTGCGTCCAGACACATAGCTACCTATCGAGCCAAAAGCCTTGCTCAGAGTTCCAGTCACTAGCGGTACGGCTCCCAAGAGACCTAACTCTTCTAATAGTCCTCCACCAGTCTCTCCCAAGACTCCAATGCCATGGGCATCGTCTACTACTAGCAAGGCACCATACCGCTGCGAGATCTCTAGATACTCACGGACAAGACCTCGGTCTCCATCTTGCGAATAGACTCCATCCATCACAACGTAGCGATTTCGCCCTTCTCCATTGTATCGTTGTAAAGCTGACTCCAAAGCCTCTGGGTCATTGTGCGGTAGCACCTTATAAGTACAGTGCTTTACACCCTCAAAGAGGCTCCGATGGACAACTTCATCTAGAAAAACGATGTCATCAGGCTTGACCAATGCAGATAGTAATTCAATGTTTACGGAGAAGCCAGAGTTAAACACCAAGGTATCTTCCGTATGCAACAGTTTGGATAGTCCCTCTTCGAGTCTCTTTTGAAGAGAGGAATAACCTCCAACACTAGGAGCAGCACAAAATCCAGTACCAAACTGATTGATAGCTCGAATGGCGTCACTGTGCACTTGGGGATGCTGAGACAGCCCCAAGTAGTCGTTTGAGACAAAGCTAATCATCCGACTCTTAGCGTATGACGTTAAAGACATTTTAGAAGCTACGGCAGAGTCCGTCTCTCTCCAATATACTTGTCTCGCCTCCTCACCATAGCTTTCCGCATAGTGAGAGGGTTCTTTGGTAAGGGAACCAATTGATTTTGAGGACTGAGCCATACTATTTTCATCCGACTTCATAGCTAGAGTCTTATACCCACACCGCAAAGATAGACAAATAAATCTAACTAACAAGCAGAGTAAGCAAACAAACTTACTCTACCTACTACTTTTCCTCTCGTTTAGCCATATTCATCCTCTATTGCGTCCCTACATCGGGCTACTCGTGAGAGTTGCGGAGTCTAGGCTACTGCACACCTGTCCTCCGGTCTAGGTCGGAGGTGGCGAGAGACTCGTTGCGCGTCACCTTACGGCTCTTGCCCGAGTTGAAGTTGTACGTGACCTTTAGACCGATAGCACGCGCTTGGATCATGTTCCTTTGGTTATACTCGAAGTCGTCGCCCCACTGTCTCGTCTCGAAGCGCAGGTATTGCGAGAAGGGGTGCTGAGCCGTCAAGGTTAGATCCAGCTTGTCGTCCCAGAAGCTCTTCTTCAGGTAGAAGCTGTACCCGTGGCTGTATGAGTAGGTCGTGCGGAGTGTCGGCGGATTGGTATAGTAGTACCACGAAGCTCCTAGATACCACGACTTGGGGAGCGTGACATCCACATTGGCGGAGAGCATGTGCTCCCAGTTCCGCTGAGTGAGTCCTTCACTAGGATAGTCGAAGAGGTGATACCTACAACTTCCAAAGAACGTAAGCGAGAGGGGCATGATAGGACGCCAGTTCAACCAAAGCGAAGCGTTCGGCACACGGTGCAAGCCAGCATTAGCAAAGGTGTGATACAGTATCTCTGGACTCTTGGGGTCTCTATACCTTACGGGCATAATCGCATTGTTCGTTTGCTCATAGCCCGTCGTTAGACTGAGGTAGAGTTGGTTCGAAAAGAATGTATAGGAGAGCTCTACATTGTGATGTAGCTCCGACTGCAAGTAAGGATTGCCAAAAGAGATGTCGTATGTTGTCATCTGACTTCGATAGGGATTGAGACGCCAGATGGAGGGACGGATAGGGCTCATCTTGTAAGAGAGGAAGAGCTGCTGGCGGTCAGTCAGCATATAGGAGAGCGTAGCCGTAGGGATCAGGTCTACGCCTGTCTTGTGAAAGTCTCCCTCACTGTTTTGCGAGAAAGTTATCTTGTCATAGACCAGCGTGCCTCGTGCCCCAGCAGAGAGACTGAAGCGTTCACCCTGCCAAGCGTAGTTGGCATAAGCTGACGTAAGGCTCTGCAGCTGACTCATGTCTCCCTGACGGTAGAGCGGGTTATTCACCTCTTGCCAGTCGCCCTTGCCTTCGTTCCAGAGATGGTACTCAGGGCGAGAGCTACCCAGTCGTAGCACCTCCTTGACACCTACCTGCAGAGCGTGTCCTCCGCTCCAGATAAACTGATAGTCGCTCTGTAAGGCATGCTCGCTCAGACCTCCGCGTGAACGCTCCATACGTCGTGTCTCATCATAGGGAGAGCTCTCCCAGCTGGTGAAGCCATCTCGGTACTGACGCTCAGTCCACTCCTTGTACCTCAGGTCTGGGTTGTAAGCGTAGCGATAACCTATCGAGAAGCGGGGCTGCTTGTCCGCTGCATAGAGATTGCGATAAATAAGGTTACCCTCTACAGAGCCAGAGGTCAAGCGCATCTGATTGAGCGACGTGGCATATCGTGTAGGCTCATTAGGACGATCGAAAGTTTGCTGAGAGAGCCCTGTAGAGTAGACCGATGAAACGAAGAGGTGCCCATCAGCGTAGAGGCTATTCAGGCTATCTATGGCGTACTCTCCCATCAAGCTACCGACATGGTTTTGGAAGACACCATCGTTGTTACTCCCAGCCACCGCGGTGGACTTGAAGAGGCTGGTCGTCTTATCCCCTTGGAATGTGCGTCTAGATATATCCACAGGCTGATCCTTATGACGCGTATAGTCATAGTTGTAGTTGAGCGCTACGCTAAGCTTACCCTTAGTGAGAGTCAGACTTGAGGTGCCATTGATATTGGGGATTGTAGAGCCCATCAGAGAGACTAGGCCGCTGTACCCATCTAGGCTCTTGCTCTCAGTGATGATATTGATGATAGCATCTCCAGCAGAGGCGTCGTAGCGAGCATCTACCTGTGTGATCACCTCTATACCCTTGACGCTACTGGCTGGGATGCCTCGCAAGACCTCCGTGGGGTTCATCGAGGCAACACGAGAGGGCGACCCGTTGATGTAGACGGAGAAGTTTGACGACCCCTTGACACGTATATTTCCCTCTCCATCTACAGTGACGAGGGGCACCTTGCGCAGGGCAAAGAGGAGATTGTCCGTCTGAACCAAGGCGTCGTTTTTCATATCATAGGTCAAGCCTTTTGGAGAAAGCTTGATGAGCTTGCGACGCGCCACCACCTGCACCTCGTCTAGAGTCTGAGCATCGGGTGCTAGGTAGATCGTGTCTAGACTGTTCTGTCCCGCCTGCGTCGTGACTCGCATTTGCTTAGTCTGAAAGCCAACCGACCTAATCGTTAGCTGGTAGCTACCCGTACGGGGCAATGTCATCTGGAAGTGTCCCTGCTCATTGCTCACCGCACCGCCTGTCAACTGCTCGTTTAATAGTTTGTACTCAATCGTAGCGTAGGCTATCGCCTCGTGACGTACGGAGTCCATAACGACGCCACTGATCTGACAAGGAGCCTTCTGCGCCGAGACGGATAGTGCGACAAGCAATAGCCCCGTCGCGAGAAGGGCTTTGCGGATAAGGGTTGATAATAGACATTCCATATGACGATTGCTATTTTGTTTTGGTTCTTTTCTTTCTCGGTGCAATATTACAAAAAAAAACGAATCCCTAATGATTCCTATCGGGAAAACACGATATATCTTCGCTTATAAAGCAGAAAAAGATAGGATGGGCTTCAGAAAACGACAGTCTCCACGTGGAAAATCTTAAATCGCCACGTGGATATAAAGTTTTCTCCACGTGGGCGTGAAATGAAACTTCGGAAGAATCAAATGAAACTTCGGAGGAATCGTTTTGCGCCTACGTGGAGAATGAAAAACAGCCACGTGAGAAACGTCAAATTTCCACGTGGCGATCCATTTTATCGTCTCAGTTGACTAGAGTATGCCAGTATAGATATCTCCAGTACTTCACAACAGAAATGAGACAGACACCTCTAGAGATCCATTGCTATCCGACAAACGGCACCCCTCCTCAGAGGAACAATCGTTTTCCTCCCTTGGAAAACTAAATTTCCACCCTTGGAAAAGTTGTTTTCCACCCTTGGAAATTTATTTTTCCAAGGCTGGAAAGTTTTTGGAAAACCAGCCGAACGTACACAAAAGAAGGGGCAAAAACCGCTTAGGTCTCTACCCCTTCTTATTTTCCGTAGGGCTATGCCTCTACAAATATGTCGTGTCTTAGAGCTGACTACTTGACAAGCGTAAAGCCCATCACAGGCATCGGGAGTGTGACGCCATCTTTCTGCATATAGAGGAGCAGGATATTAGTATCCCAATTGACCTTCATAATGAAGTGATTGGTGTCATTTTCTATTGTTATAGTGGCAGTGTAAGCCTTTTGCTTAGCATCATAGCTGTAAGACACAGGGACGGTGTACTTGAAGCCTTCGGCAACCATCGTCAACTCACCCTTTGTCTGACTTTTGAAGAATAGCTCTCCAGAGATGTCGCGATCTTCATCATCGATGTCAAGCCCTGAGATATTCATATCGGTCTTCCAGCGAGTATTGACGAGCGCCTCCTTGGGGTCTTTCTCTTTTGGCTCCTTATCCTTCTTGCAGGAGCTGAGCATCAGAGTGGTACTGGCTAGCAGTATGGCTAGGCAGATGCGGATTAATTGTTCTTTTTTCATCGTGATTGGGTTATTTATTGGTTTAACGCCCGCTAAGGTAGTGATTTTCCCAAATATAGAACACTTTTAGAGATGAGGGCGCTCGAACTGTCGTATCTCCTGAGCGAGTGTGCGCAATGCCTTGCGGGCTACGAGAATCTGACGCTCGAGCTGTAGGATCATCTCGGTCAGATCGGCATCGCTACCACTATGCTGGTGATACGCTGTGCGAAGGCGTGCCAAGGTCTGCTCCTGCTCGGTGAGCTGCTTCTGCTGGGTCAGATACTGATCATAGAGGGCCGCAGCCTCGGTGGAGTGAAACTGCTCCCGACTACTATAGATCACATTTGGCGCCACAACGAAGGCTCCCTGAGAGGCGGTGCTATGGGCAGGCTGTGCGGTTGTTTGCTGGCTCAGCAAAGCTCCGTAGTCTACGTCAGGACGCTGCGTGATAGGATAAGGGCGTAGCATAGCGTACTGACGCAGGAGGGCGGGGTCATTGGAGGGTACCTCGGTCACCTCGCCATCATTGTAGACAAAGCGGTAAACGGTGACCATGCCGTGAGGAGCATAGCGGTCGGAGACGAGGTAGCCGAGATGACGCTCAGCATTGAAAGCCAGGAGCAAGTCATCGCCCGTGCTGTTGTACGGGAGTCCTAGCGGAACCGGCTGTAGGTAGCCTCCCGAAGCGGTCTGGCGGGTCATGTAGAGGTCTCGTCCGCCCAGTCCGTGCTTGCTAACAGCTGAGAAATAGAGCGTGATACCATCTGGAGCTAGTGAGGGGTAAGAGGGGGCCTCTAGGCTGTCTGGGATGGCGGTAATAATCGTGGCATCCGCTTGGAGGGTTGTGGGGATCGGCTGATTGGCAAGGAGTCCACCATAGACGAGACGCACGGGCGCATCGGGTTGCTCTCGGAGCGGTCTGATGTATCGATCGCCTCGCTCGGTGAGAAAGCCTAGTCCTAGGCTGTCACAGGAGAAGACTTTGACGCCTTGTCCATTGAGGTAATTGGCTAACTGCTCTCGTGAGATGGTAATGGTGTCGGCCACTTCTAGCCAAAGGACATTTCCCATAAGCCGACGCAACGCATGCAGTCGCTCAGCGTAGAGGTCGGTGGCGTGATGCGGCTTGCGCGCTTTGCTCTGCTTCTCGAGCGAAGCGGAGAGCTCGTCTAGTCGCAACTCTCTGAGGTAGCTCTCCCAGAGAGCGGGCAAGTACTTACTATTTTGATGGGCGAGGTACTCATAAGCTGAGACGGCTAAGTCACAGCGTCCTCGCTCGGTAGCCTGCTCCACGAGCTGCGTAGCGATAGCTACAGAGGGCTTCGCACGAAAGGCTTGCGTGAGCGAGTCTAGCTCCTGACCTTGGACCATAAAGAGTGGCAAAGTGAGAAGACTAACGAAGAGGACGAGTAGGCGCTTCATGGAGGATTAGAGGTTAGAGGTTAGAGATTAGAAGTTAGATATTAGAACAAGCGTCTCGGAGTGGTCAGATGATATCCGACAGCTCCGAGACGCTGATGATTACTGCTGAGCAATGCGCTGCAAGATGCCAGCGTAAGCCTCTTCGTAATGTGGTGCTGAGAGTCCTAAGCGACGGCTCTCACGGACTACGTAACCGACAAGGCTCTCGACCTCGCTCTGATGATGGTTGCGTAGGTCGCTATTCATCGAGGTGGTCGTGGCGGGTGGCATACGCTCTATACGACGAAGCGCTGAGGCGACTGGATCGTCATCGCTGATACCCCACCCCTTAGCACGGTAGAGCTGGCAGAGCTCTTCGGTGAGTCCGATGACAAAGGCACGATGCGCACCGAGCAAGCCCTCGACGTTGCAATCGTAGTAGCCCGTCGCAGCAGCTGAGTTGGAGAGCATAAGATACTTTTTGCGTACCTCTTCCATAGGATCGTCGGGAATGACGAGATCGATGTCCGCAGCTTGGGAGATCTGGAGGAGTCGCTCTTCGCTAGCCGTTCGCTCACTACCAATGGGGCGTGCGAGGGAACCTATATAGAGTCGCTCGTTGTCGGAGTGGCTCTCTACTACGCCAGGCTCTGTGCGCCGTGCGGTGATATAGGCGATACCCGCCCAGAGCTCGACCTCTGCGGGGAGCATCGCACGGAGCTGCTCGTGGATGTCTAGTCCGTTGAGTAGGGGCAGGACGGCACTCTCTTTGGTCAGATAAGGCTGGAGCGGACGAATACTATTGGCTAAGTCATAGCTCTTGGTCACGACAACTAGATAGTCTATCGAGCCCAGCTCTTGCGGATCGCAAGTAACGCAACTAGGACGCACGACGGTCTCTGCCAGACGCGGCGAAGAGATGCGCAAGCCCTCACGGCGTACACGGTCGTAGTGCGCGCCTGGACGCATAAGGTAGGAGACGCGCAGCTGATCGGGATGCTCCATGGCGTAGCGTGTCCACAGCCCACCGAAGTATCCGCCAACGCCTCCTAAGCCTAGTATAACAATATGAGGAGGTCTCATGACTAACTAGTGCGTACGGGGAAAGGTCTCCAGCGTCTCCTTGAGGATCTCAGCCACAGAGGGGTGCGGGAAGATGATTTCACTCAGCTCGTGCGCTGTCATGCCACGCTCGATGGCTAGCCCAGCGGTGACGATCAGTTCGCTACAAGGATTGCCTAGCATGTGCACACCGAGTATCTTGCCTTCGGGATTGACAAGTACCTTGCAGTAGCCTGAAGCCATCTCGTTTTCGGCAACAAAACGTCCTGAGTAGCTCATCGGGAGCATCAGTTTGGTATAGACTTTGTCTCCATTCTTTAGGGCATCCTCCGTAAAGCCTACTCCCGCTATCTCGGGATGCGTATAGACAACCCCTGGGATAGCACGATAGCTCATCGGATTGATCTTACGGCCGAAGATATGGTCCACCGCTACCTCTGCCTCACGCACAGCCGTATGGGCTAGGAGCGAGTGTCCATTGACATCGCCCGCCGCATAGAGGTTGGGGAGCGAGGTGCGGAGGTATTCGTCGGTCTTGACGCCTCGACGCTCTAGCTCGAGTCCTTGGCTGAGTAGTGCCTCAAAGGAGCTAGTCACGGGACGACGACCCACGGAGAGCATCACTTGCTCGCCCTCTACCTTAAAGGTCTCGCCCTCGTACTCGACCTCTACGCCATCGGCATAGAGATGCGTCACCTTGTGCTGGAGGTAGAACTTGATACCGCGCTTTGTGTACTCCTCACGCAGGAGTGCAGCCAGCTCGCTGTCCATCCCGTTGATGATCTCGGGGAGCATCTCGACCACGGATACGGTCACGCCCATCTCGTTGTAGTAAGCTGCGAACTCCATGCCGATGACGCCACCACCAATGATGACAATCGAGGCGGGAAGCTCCTTGCTGTCCAATGCCTCTCGGTGGGTAATGTAGTGCCCCTCCTCGACTCCTGGGATAGGCGGGATAACTGTCTCTGAACCCGTGCAGAGGAGTAGATGCTTAGCCGTATAAGTCTCACCAGCTGCCGTAACGGTATAGGTTTCATCGCTATTGTGCGCCGTAACAGTCGCATGCTCCGTGACCACGGTCACGCCAGCTTCCTTCATACGTGAGCGGATTCCTGCGACAAGCTTGCGAACGACTTTATTCTTTCTAGAGATAACCTTGGCGGGGTCTATTCGCTCTGGCGTACAAGTGACGCCATACTTGGCAGCGGTCTGCACTGTCTGCCAAACCTTAGCGGAGTAAAGAAGCGTCTTCGTAGGGATGCACCCTTCGTTAAGGCAGACGCCACCGAGAGCACGCTCCTCGATGAGCAGCGTCTCCAGCCCTCCACGAGCAGCACGCTCAGCAGCTGTGTAACCCGCAGGTCCTCCACCGATAATAATAAGATCGTATGTCATAATAGTTGGAAGTATCTAATGAAGTGAACGGAATCGCAGTTACTTGCTCTTGCCCTGATTAGCAACGGCTGCCTGAAGCTTAGCTATCTGCTCGGGATCACCGAGGAAGTAGTCACGCTGCAGTTGCATATTGTCGTCAAACTCGAAGACGTACGGGATACCCGTCGGCAAGTTGAGCGAAGGGATCTCTTCGTCTGAGATACCCTTGAGGTGCTTGACGATACCTCTCAAGCTATTGCCATGAGCCGTGACGATGATCTCGCCATACTGCTCCAGGTCGGAGCGAATGTTGCTCTCCCAGTAAGGAAGGATGCGCTCGACCGTCTCCTTGAGCGACTCCGTGAGTGGAAGCTCGTCAGGGTTGACCGCAGCATAACGTGGGTCGTGCTGAGGTGCACGCTCATCGGTCGGGTCTAGCGGTGCGGGTGGCACGTCGTAGCTGCGTCGCCAGACGTGTACCTGCTCCTCGCCATACTTAGCCGCTGTCTCGGACTTGTCCAGTCCTTGGAGCATACCGTAGTGCTTTTCGTTGAGACGCCACGACTTCTCCACGGGGATCCAGTCTAGGTCCATCTCATCAAGGATAATGTTGAGCGTCTTGATGGCGCGCTTGAGATATGATGTGTAAGCCTTAGCAAAGCGAAAGCCTGCCTTGCGTAGCTGTCGGCCAGCTTCGTGCGCCTCCTCGACACCTTGCTCGGTGAGGTCTACGTCTGTCCAGCCAGTGAATTGGTTACTCTTATTCCACGTACTCTGTCCGTGGCGTACTAATACAAGTCTTTTCATAATGGTGAGATAAAGGAGTTTCTAAATGATTACTGATTTACTGTGTCAGATAGTCTCAGACCAAGCTGCTGAGCGGTCACCTCCTTGACAGCTTCTAGGGATCCGCCAAAGGTGGGTAGTGCCTGTCTCAGCATCATCTCATACTCAGCCGAGAGGTTGCGCCCCCAAAGCATATCTATACGAACTAAGTCCATAAGCGTGACAAGCGAGTAGCGTACCATCGAGTCGCTGATCAGAGCTAACTGATGACGAGGCTTCTGCTGGCTAACCCAGTAAAGGAGCTGCGCCGTGTCACGGTAGAGTGCACGAACGATATCATCTCCCTGCTCTGGCATATCGGCACGATAGTATGCATCTGCCAGAGCTACGTCAGTTATGTCGTAGGGAACCGACTCAGGCGAGATCACCTCGGCACACTTCGTCAGCACCTCCCTAGCTCGCTCGGTATCGCCTTGACGCAGGAGCGCTTGGGCTAGCGTTGTGAAGACACGAGAGCGGTAGTAGTAAGAGATGTTGCGTCGGATATTCTCGTCAAAGTAGATGTCAGGGTCATTGGCATTGAAGTAACGATACTGATTCATCACCAAGTCATACATCCGCTCCACATCTACCTCGTAGGGTGTACCTGCTACGATCGTCGGGTTAAAGCGCTGCGCCATACCCACATGAGACATATACTGCCTCTGGTTGGCAAAGATATTCTGAGGAGCCGAGGTTACCCACATAATCGGTCTTTGCCACTCCGCTGCGCCCAGCATATCTAGGACAAAGAGCTGATCTCTCGTCAAAGCCGATTTACCCTCTAGCGAAAGTACTATGCTCTCAGGCATAGGCAAGCCTTGAAGTTGCGGAAACTGCTTAGCAATTACTGCTGAGTCAACAGGGAGCAACACCTTCTCCGTAGGCATCTGCGCCTGCCCCTGAGGCACAATCCTTGTGGCTGCCTCCATAGCTTGGTCAAAAGGCATCGGCACCCCGCTCGTCGGACGTAGCATCGCATAGGAGTTCGTAACGAAGAAGGCGGGACTCATATATTTATTAGGTATCGGCTGCGCCTCGTAGCTGTGACGGAGCATATGCTTGCCGTACCACTCCGACTGCAGGTAACTCAAGTTGCCCACCTTGACATCAGTACGCACGCCCTCCACCTCCTGGGCATACCATAGGGGGAAGGTATCGTTATCTCCAAAGCAAAGTAGCACTGCATTGGGATCGCAGCTGATCAAGTAGTTGTAGCCGAAGTCGCTTGCTAGGACACGTCCCGAGCGGTCGTGGTCGTCCCAGTTTTCCGAAGCCATCTGTATCGGTACGATCAGCCCTAGAGCCGAGACAATCGAGGCGGTCAGTACAGGCTTGAGCTTAGCACGGCTCAACAGTTCGTAAAGGCCTGCTACCCCGAAGCCGATCCATATTGCAAAGGCATAGAAAGAACCCGCATAGGCGTAGTCTCGCTCACGCGGTTGCCCTGGCGTCTGGTTGATGTAAAGGATGATTGCCAAGCCCGTCATAAAGAAGAGCGCCAGCGTGATCCAAAAGGCTTGCATCCCCTTCTTGCGTCTCGTCACTTGATAGGCAATGCCGAGGAAGCCGAGGAGAAGCGGCAGCAGGTAGTAAGCGTTGCGCCCCTTGTTGTTGCGGAATTGATCTGGCAGATCTTTGGTCTTACCGAGTGCAATCTGATCAATAAACGAGTAGCCCGTGAGGACGCCACCCTTGAGCATACCGCCATCACCCTGCAGATCATTCTGACGACCGATGAAGTTCCAGCCGAAGTAGCGCCAGTACATATAGTTAACTTGATAGCGCAGGAGGTACTTCAAGTTGTCCGCCATCGAGGGCTTAGACATATCATCAGGATTGCGATCTACCCAAGCATTGTAAGCACTTATATGCTCTGGCTGCGAAGAGTACATACGGGGGAAGAGCATCTTGCTCCCCTCAGCGTACTTCAGCTCTGGCTGGCTATAGATCTTGACATACTCGTCTGGTTCGTTGGGATTACCCTTCACCTTAGGTGCATAGACCGACTTACCCTCCTCCATAGCAATAGGACGAGCCACGTAGGTAGCACTATATAGATGAGGGATAGCACCATACTGCTCACGGTTGATGTAGCTCTTGATGGCAAGCGCGGTATTCGGCTCATTCTGATTCATCGGTGTGCCAGCCAGCGAACGTACTAGGATCACCCCATAGGAGCTAAAGCCGATCATAATGACCAGCATACACATTTGTGCCGTGTGCAGGCGCTGCAGAGAGACCTTTTTGTTTTGGAAAAGGTATACCGCTAGTGCTATCGTCACGATCACGCCTAGCCAAACGGCTCCTCCGAAGTATGGGATACCGATCAAGCACCAAGAGAGGAGGAATGAGCTGATGATCAGATTACGACCACGCTCACCTCGCTGGTAAAGCGTGAGCGAACCGACCAGCACCACCATAAGGACGGCTAGATAGATGTAGAAGCCACTATTGTACGGCATCTTTAGGCCATTGACCACCCAGCGGTCTATCGTACCACCGAAGGCTACGACACCCTGCATAATGCCAAACATAATGACCGCAATCAAGAAGAAGGAGACGATCAATGTCGTGACGATCCCCTTGAAGGAGAGCGTATCATGCTTGCGGAAGTAGTATATGAGCGCCATCGCTGGGATGCAGAGCAAGTTGAGCAGGTGCACCCCGATGCTTAGTCCCATCACGTAGGCGATGAGGACGATCCAGCGGTCAGAGCGGTCGTTGTCCGCACGGTCGCTCCACTTGAGCATCAGCCAAAAGACTAGTGCCGTCAGGAAGGAGCTAAAGGCATACACTTCGCTCTCCACAGCACTATACCAAAAGGTATCTGTAAAGGTATAGAGCAACGCCCCCACCAGTCCAGAACCCATAATCAATATCGTCTGCGCTAAGGTAGGAACAGGCATCACCCCCTCAGGGACCAACTGCTTAGCACAAGGCGAAGCACCTGGTAGCACCACGCGACGCACTAGATGGGTGATACTCCAAAAGAGCAGGAGGATCGTCCCTGCACTGAGTAGTCCACTCAGCGCATTGGTGTATAGTCCCGCCAGCTCAGGTGTAGGTGCTAGGTGTGCAGCGACATTGTACACAAGCATATAGATCGGTGCCCCAGGTGGGTGCCCCACCTCCAGCTTAAAGGCCGATAAGATAAACTCGGGGCAGTCCCACAGACTCGCTGAGGGACCGATGGTCATCAGGTAGACCACCGCTGCGATGACAAAGGTCACCCAGCCCACCACGTTGTTAAGCAGATTGTACAGTCGCCAGTTCTGTTGCATATCTATAGTTAATGTATCGTATATGGGGACAAAGATACGAAAATAGGAGTTAGAGAGTAGAGCTGACGCATTATAGGGCTGACGCATTATATTCCTGGGGCTAATGACCAATCTCTATTGTGGGGCGGTAAGGTGAGTTTATAGCAGATGCTATACAAAGATAGTCGTTTACGTCCTGAGTTCTTCCCCCATTTGGCAGGAAAAGCGAATGCTCACGTAGGGATTTCCAAATCTCTAGGTGGAAACTAAAAAATGCCTACGTAGGCGAGAAATGAAACTTCGGAAGAATCAAATGATATGTCCGAAGAAATGATCCTCGCCTACGTGGAGAATAAAAAATTGCCACGTGGAGAATTGACGTTTCTCACGTAGCTATTGAGCAAGAGTCGCTCGACTGTAATACATTTGGCTTCGACCTTTCTCAGTGTACCATAATAGGAATTCGCTTTCCATTTATAATGCGTCAGCTCTATGACGCATTATAAACGAAAGCTAGAATTTGGTCGTGAGGAGATAATGAAGGACCTAACAAGGAAACTCAACCCAAGTTCCACGCTTTGTAGTCTGCTGTGTTACCTTTGCAGAGTCGATTAACTAGGCTTTGCTTTACGATTGGCATCCCAAGCAGCTTTAATTAAGGGGTGCTGGGGATTAGCTGATTTGTCCCCAGTGGTGGGCGTTGGGGTGGATGCGCTCGAGGTTGATGCGGTAGAGCTCTGTGTCGGGTTTGTCGAGGAGGGGGCTATAGTCGAGGAGGTAGTTGACATCTAGCCGTGTGAGGGCGAGGAGGTTGTAGTCTGCCACGGGGTCGGCTATGCTGATGCCCGCTAGGGTGCCGCTCTGTCGTGTCCCCTCCATCTGTCCGAAGCCTCGCAGGCGCATATCCTCCTCGGCAATTTTGAATCCGTCTTGCGTGGTAACCATCGTGTCGATACGTTGCTTGGCATCGCCCTGCAGGTCGTCGGGCGTGACGAGGATGCAGTAGCTCTTGTCGCCACCACGTCCCACACGTCCCCGCAGCTGATGTAGCTGTGCCAGTCCGAAGCGCTGTGCATCGTTGATCACCATGACCGTAGCGTTTGGCACGTTGACACCCACCTCGATGACCGTCGTGGCTAGGAGTATCGGCACCTCTCCCGAAGCAAAGCGCTCCATCTGCTCCGCCTTGTCCTCGGCGCTGAGTCGTCCGTGAACGTAGACGACTCGCTCTTCGCCAAAGCGCTCTACGTACTCCTTGTAGCCCACCTCTAGATTGGCAAAGTCTGACTCCTCCGTTCCTTCGATCATAGGGAAGACGACGTAGATTTGCTGTCCACGATTGATCGTTTCGTTGATGAGGCTGTAGAGTGTTTCTTTCTTCTTTTCTGCTATCTGGACGGTCGTGATCGGTTTGCGCCCAGGGGGCATCTCGTCTATCACCGAGACATCGAGGTCGCCATACATCGTCATAGCTAGGGTGCGGGGTATCGGTGTGGCACTCATGACGAGGATGTGGGGGAGGGTCAGCACATTCTTGCCCCAGAGCTTGGATCGCTGGGCTACGCCAAAGCGGTGCTGCTCGTCGATGACGGCCATGCCGAGCTTGCGAAAGGCGACTCGCTCCTCTAATATAGCGTGCGTGCCGATCAAGATGGAGAGGCTACCATCGGCTAGGGCGGACAGGGTCTCACGTCGCTCTCGCGTCTTGCTGCTCCCTGTGAGGAGCGCTATGGAAACGTCTAGCCCCTCGACGAACTCGGAGATGGTCTCGTAGTGTTGCTGCGCAAGGATCTCCGTCGGGGCAAGCATGCAGGCTTGGTAGCCGTTGTCTACGGCTAGGAGCATGGCAAAGAGTGCGACGAGGGTCTTGCCACTGCCCACGTCTCCCTGTATGAGACGATTCATCTGTGCTCCCGAGTTGGTATCCCGACGTATCTCACGGAGGACCCGCTTTTGCGCTCCCGTGAGGTCGTAGGGTAGTGCGTGGTATAGGCCGTTGAAGAGCTTGCCCACCTGATCTAGTCGGTAGCCCTCGTAGCGCATACGCTGCATGACGGCTAGGCGACGCAGGTAGAGGTTGAGGTAAAAGAGTTCGTCGTACTTCAGTCTGAACTTAGCCACTTGCGCCTGCTCGATACTCTGCGGGTGATGAATCCATTTGATAGCCGTCTGGAGTGGAGCTAGATGACGGTGTGCGATGAGAGGCTCAGAGAGCGTCTCGGGGATGGAGAAGTAGGGACTCTGGAGGAGCTGGTCTATGTAGCGTCCTAAGAAAGCGGAGTCGATGCGGGCACGCTTGAGTCGCTCGGTGGTTCGGTAGATCGGTTGGTACCCGCCGACGGATGGGCTTGGCTTGTCTGCAGGTTTGATCTCTGGATGTGTGATCTGCAGCTGATTGTTGAAGAGCTGTAGCTTGCCATAAACGATATATTTGCAGCCCGGGGTGAGCGCACGCTGTATGTAGTTGTGCCCTTTGAACCAAACTAAGAGCAACTCTCCCGTGTCGTCCATAAGGCGTGCCGAGAGGTTGCTCTTGCGTCCCAGCGAGGGTGCGCTAAAGGGCTGTAAGATCCCCTCGACCTGTACCTCAGTCATAGAGGGTGTGAGTGTCCCTATGGGATAGATGACCCGACGGTCAGCATAGCGGTAGGGGATGTAGTAGAGCAGATCCCGATAGGTGTGTAGATCCAGCTCTTCGGCTATTAGCTGCGCCCGCTTGGGACCCAGTCCAGGGAGGTCTGCTAGGGGTGTGGTCAAGAAGCTCATAGCAGTATGGGCAGAGAGGGGACAGCTTATCTATTCGAGAGAAGTCTCCCAGTGAGGCGTAGACGCTCTTGATGAGATGTGGTCAGGATGTGCTCGCCCCAGTAAAGCTGGTCGGGGGTGGTAATCTTAATATTCTCCGTGGTGTCCGGCACTAAGGCGAGGTCGCTGTAGAGCTGGTCATAGACGGAGCAGTCATCGGTGAAGCTCTCCTGAAAAGGTTGCTGGTAAGCCTCCTTGATGCGCTCAGACCAGAAGACCTGTGGCGTACGCACTAAGCGGTAGATGCTACGATCTACAGCTTGCGAAGGCTGCTGCTTGCCCTCATCGGGTAGATAGCGCAAGCTCTCCGTGAGCTCCAGGACAGGTACAGCTGCACCCACTCGCTGCGCCTCCTCGTAGCACTTGTCCACCACCTTGCTAGAGACGAAGGGTCGTACCGCATCATGTATGCCAACGAGGGCTCCGTCAGGTACGACACGCAGAGCTCTCTGGACAGTGTCAAAGCGCTTTTTACCAGCGAGAGTCAGATAGACACAATCGGCAAGACCCATCGTTTGGAGCATATCCTCGACAATGATGCGGTAGTCATACGATATGCCGAGGACTATGTAGTCCACATGCTTCGCTAGCGCCTCTATGGTGTGCTGGAGGATTGTTTTATCGCCCAGCTTGATGTATTGCTTGGGCAGATCAGCTCCCATCCGAACTCCCGACCCTCCGGAGGGGATGATGAGATACCTTTTAATATGATCTGACGCAGTTATTGCTTGCTCCATATTTATCGTAGGTGGTGAAGGGGAGGGTTACTTCTCTCTGAGGAAGATGTTGATAGGTGTACCGCAGAAGTCCCAGTTCTTGCGGATTTGATTTTCGAGAAAACGCTTGTACGGCTCGCGTACCCATTGGGGCAGATTGGCATAAAAAGCAAAAGACGGGACCGCTGTGGGGAGTTGCTGTACGAATTTGATCTTGATGTACTTACCCTTGATAGAGGGTGGTGGAGTCTTCTCGATGAGTGGCAGTAGCACTTGGTTGAGCTGGTGCGTCGGGATACGTGTCGAGCGCATATCGTAGACATGCTGTGCCGTCTCGATCACCTTCAGGATGCGCTGCTTATTGAGTGCAGAGATGAAGATAATGGGGAAGTCGGTAAAGGGGGCAAACCGTGCACGGATCGCCTCCTCCATAGTGCGCTGCACGGGCATGCTCTTGTCCTCGACGAGGTCCCACTTATTGACGCATACGACAAGCCCCTTGTTGTTGCGCTGGATCACCCGAAAGATGTTGGCGTCTTGAGCCTCTATACCTCTCGTAGCATCGATCAGCATGATGCATACATCGGCATTCTCGATAGCACGGATAGCCCGGATCACTGAGTAATACTCGAGGTCTTCGTTGACCTTACCCTTCTTGCGGATACCCGCTGTATCAACGAGGTAGAAGTGCTGGTTGAACTTGTCGTACTCAGCAAAGATGCTGTCACGCGTCGTGCCAGAGCGGTCGGTGACGATGTTGCGCTCCTCGCCGATGAGAGCGTTAAGGAGCGAAGACTTACCCGCATTTGGTCTGCCCACGATCGCAAAGCGAGGTAGCTCGAGGAGAGGCTCATGATTGCCCTCCTTAGGGAGTAGCTCTAAGATATGATCGAGGAGGTCGCCCGTTGAGGAGCCGTTGATGGCAGAGATAGGGTAGGGGTCGCCAATGCCTAGGGAGTAAAACTCCGCAGCGTCGTTGTGCTGGGTGAAGTTGTCCGCCTTGTTGGCCACCAAGATGACAGGCTTGTTCGTCTGTCGGAGCATCAGAGCTATCTCGTCGTCTAGGTCGGTCACGCCGTTGAGTATGTCCACGACAAAGAGGATCAGGTCAGCCTCTTCGACTGCTATGCGCACCTGCTTATTGATCTCCTCCTCAAAGACATCATCACTGCGCAAGACCCATCCGCCCGTGTCTACAATCGAAAAGGTACGCTCGCACCAAGTGACGTGGCCGTACTGTCGGTCACGTGTCGTCCCCGCCTCCTCAGTGACGATCGCTTGGCGGGAGCGGGTCAGACGGTTGAAGAGGGTACTCTTGCCCACGTTGGGGCGTCCTACGATGGCTACTAGATTACTCATAGCTTGATATCTCTTATAGACTATGTCAGTCTGCTTAGTATATAAATAGGTGCGTCAAAAAGCTACTCATCGGCTATATGTCATAGCCGAACTGTGTCAATGCTTGATCGCTCTGACGCCAATCTTTATCCACACGAACCAATAGTGTCAGGTGGATATGCTTGTCAAAGAATCGCTCTAGATCCTTTCGTGCCGAGATGCCGAGACGCTTGATGGCGGAGCCTTTGTGCCCGATGATGATTCCCTTTTGCGACTCACGCTCTACGAGGATTACGCAGCGCATGTCGATTCGGTCGGGACTCTCGATAAACTCCTCCACGACTACCTCCACAGCGTATGGCACCTCTTGGTGATAGTACTGGAGAGCCTTCTCGCGGATAATCTCCGAGACGAAAAAGCGTGCTGGACGATCGGTCAGCGCGTCCTGCTCGAAGTAAGGTGGCGACACGGGGAGTAGCTCCTCGATGCGCTTCTTGAGCGGGGCTAGATTAAACTGCCTCAGTGCCGACACGGGGATAATCTCCGCCTGCGGAATGATGCTGTGCCAGTAGTCGACTAGCTCCTCTAGATGCTTCTGGTCTGTCAGATCTACCTTATTAATGACCACAATGATCGGGCAGGAGAGTCGCTGTACACGCTCCACAAAGTCGTGATGCTTGTCTCGCTCCTCCATCGTGTCGGTGACGTAGAGCAGCAGGTCGGCATCCTCTAGAGCTTGCTCCGAGTAGGCGCGCATACGCTCCTGTAGCTTGTAGCTAGGCTGTAGCACACCAGGCGTATCACTATAGACCACCTGCATATGGTCGCTATTGACGATGCCTAGGATGCGGTGCCGCGTCGTCTGCGCCTTGCTCGTGATGATCGAGATGCGCTCTCCGACTAGGTAGTTCATCAGCGTCGACTTACCCACATTGGGGTTGCCGACGATGCTCACGAAGCCGCTCTTGTAGCCCTCTGGCAGAGACTTACCGGCGAGGTGCTGTAGCTCCGTCATAGCCCCAAACTAGATAGACTGCTCCCCACGTGTACCCTGCACCAAAGGAGCTTAGGATGAGCTTGTCGCCCTTCTTGAGCTTAGGCTCATACTCCCAGAGGCAGATAGGTATCGTCGCAGAGGATATGTTGCCATACTTCTGAATGGTCACCATCACCTTGTCCATCGGCACATCGGTGTACTCTGATACCGCCTGGATGATACGCATATTAGCTTGGTGAGGTACGACCCAAGCGACATCATCGTTGGTCAGATGATTGCGCTTCATCACCTCACGGCTCACACGAGCCATATCGAGGACCGCATTCTTAAAGACATGCTGACCCTCCTGATAGACAAAGTGCTCACGCCGTGCGACCGTCTCAGCCGTGGCGGGACTAGCTGATCCGCCCGACTTCATGATCAGGTGCGAGCGCCCATTGCCGTCGGTCTTAAAGAGGGCATCCTGTACGCCTAGCGAAGTATCTTCCGTACGCTCTAGGAGGACGCACCCCGAGCCATCGCCAAAGAGCGGACTCGTCTGGCGGTCGGTGTAGTCGATTGCTGCGGACATCTTCTCCGTAGCCACTACGATCAGTCGCTTGTACTGTCCTGAGCGAATGAAGTTTGCACCCGTCTCTAGAGCGTAGAGCCAGCTAGGGCAGGCCGAGTTGATGTCAAAGGTAAAAGCGTGTCGACACCCAGTCTCAAAGGCTACGATCGAAGAGGTCGAGGGAAAGTGATAGTCGGCCGTATTCGTCGCTAGTATGACACCCTCCACGGTAAGTGGGTCTATATCCCAGCGCTCCAACATCTGGCGAACAGCTTGGATAGCGAGGTAGGAAGCACCGAGGCTCTTGTCCTTGAGTATGCGGCGCTCCTTGATGCCTACACGTGTCATAATCCACTCATCGGTGGTGTCGACCATCTGCTCTAGGTCGGCATTAGTCAGTCGATCCTCTGGTAGGTAAGCACCTACGGCAGTGATCATCGCATTGTATTGGGTCGAAATCATGTATTGCTAGAAACTACTCGGAAATGGTATTCGGTCGCTAAGGTAATAAAAATCGACCAACGAACGTACATCTAGTTAGAAAGATCTCAGCTGTTGCTCTCGGAGAGTGACTCGATAGTTCGCTCTAGTTGCTTGTTTATCAGGGGAATGTTGAAGAGTCGTCTCCTCTAGTCGGGCAAGCATCTCGGTGGGCGGTGGCAAGCCCCTCCGAGGGTGCTTCCGACTTCCTCCCTTGGAAACTTAAATTTCCAAGCTTGGAAATTTAGTTTTCCTCCCTTGGAAATTTAGTTTTCCAAGGCTGGAAAGTTTTTGGAAAGTTACATTAGTGGATGGATGTACGTTGTCCTTTTGGGGAAGGGGTAATGAGCCGCTATCCACGAATTGTTGTATTTTTGTCCAAACACTAAAATATAACCTCTCAACGTATGAAGATAGCAGTCGCAGGTATGGGCTATGTGGGACTCTCGGTGGCGGTACTCCTAGCGCAGCACCACGAAGTGGTGGGCGTGGATATACAGCCCGAGCGGGTAGACCTAATCAATCAGCGTAAGTCACCGATACAAGACGACTACCTCGAGGAGTACTTGGCAACACGACAACTCCAGCTGCACACTACGCTAGATGCCGAGGAGGCGTACCGAGGGGCGGACTTCGTCGTGGTGGCTACGCCGACCAACTATGACTCGGTGCAGAACTTCTTCAATACCTCTGCCGTCGAGGCGGTGGTCACTGCCGTACGAGCCTGCAATCCCGCAGCAACGATTGTGATTAAGTCGACGATACCTGTGGGCTACACGGCTCATCTGCGTGAACTAATGGGGTACGACGACATCCTCTTTGCGCCAGAGTTCCTTCGAGAGAGCAAAGCACTCTACGACAACCTTTACCCTTCGCGCATTATCGTGGGCTATGACAAGCAGAGCGCGCATCAACGGGAGCGTGCAGAGTGCTTCGCAGAGCTGATACGTGAGGGGGCTATTCGCCAAGATATGCCTGTGCTGCTGATGGGTACGACGGAGGCTGAGGCGGTCAAGCTCTTTGCGAACACTTACCTAGCGCTGCGGGTCTCTTACTTCAACGAGCTGGACACCTATGCTGAGCTTAAGGAGCTAGACAGCAAGAGCATCATCGAGGGCGTTTGCTTAGATCCCCGCATTGGTGACCACTACAACAATCCCTCCTTTGGTTATGGTGGTTACTGCCTGCCGAAGGATACGAAGCAGCTCCTCGCCAACTACGATGCTGTGCCGCAAAACATCATCGGTGCCATCGTGGCGAGCAATCGTACACGCAAGGACTTCATCGCTGATCAGGTTCTCAAGATGGCGGGCTATTACAGCTATATGGAGGAGAATCAGTACGACCCGACGCAAGAGCGTGAGTGTATCATTGGCATTTACCGCCTGACGATGAAGAGCCACAGTGACAACTTCCGCCACTCCTCGATCCAAGGGGTGATGAAGCGTATCAAGGCAAAAGGGGCTAAGGTGATTATCTACGAGCCTACACTGGCTCAGCATACGACCTTCTTCGGGAGCCTTGTGGAGAATGATTTAGCTGCCTTTAAAGCTCGCTCTCAAGCGATCATCACGAACCGCTACCACCCTGACCTCGATGATGTCGCTGAGCGGGTCTACACACGAGACATCTTCCGTCGTGACTAGAGCGGAAGGGAGGAATACAAGCTCCCTTAACAGATCCTCAACATACAAGTGGTACATTTGCCCAAATACTATTGTATCGTAACTTATGGGCAAGACAACGAGACGCAAAGTGAACAAATTTCCCTACATAGATCGAGATATAAGCTGGATGTACTTCAATCGGCGCATCCTCCTAGAGAGCGCCCGAGAGGATGTACCGCTGATGGAGCGACTGAACTTCCTGGGCATCTACTCAAACAATCTGGACGAGTTCTTTCGTGTGCGTGTGGCTTCGCTACGTCGCATTGCAGAGGACGAGGATCTGTCGCTACAGCAGCGTAAGGAAGCGGAGCGTACGCTGCGCAAGATCTACAAACTCAATAAGGAGTATGCGGCCACTTTTGAGGAGTACTTTCAGCAGGCATTAGATGATCTCGCTAAGGAGGGTATACGAGTGGTCAACGAGCGGGAGCTGACGCCACGACAGGAGGAGCAGGTCTTTGACTTCTATATTAGGCAGCTGGGTGCGAGTACCAATCCACTCTCTCTGCGCAAGATGGACTTTTCGGCAGATCAGATAGAGGAGTCTATTTACCTAGCTGTGCAGATGAAAGAGCTGGAGCCGGGGAGTGACAAGCCACTGCGTCAGAGCGTCGGCATCATCAAGGCTCCGGTAGAGAAGTTCGGCCGATTCATCCGTATCGCAGACGATGAGGAGGGACGGGTCTGCATTATGTTTCTCGATGACGTGATCCGCTTCAATCTTAAGTATATCTTTGCGGGCTTGCGGTTCAACTCTTTTGAGGCTTACACCTTCAAGTTTACCAAGGATGCTGAGATGGACATTCGGGACGAGGAGATTGATGCAGGCGTGGTGCAGCGTGTCTCTAAGGGGTTGCGTCGACGTCGCAAGGGAGAGATGCTCCGAGTGGTCTATGATGAGGAGATGCCAGTCGCACTACGCAACAAGATTTTTCGCAAGGCGGGACTAGACAGCAATGATGCCAAAGTAGCTGGGGGACGTTACCACAATTCGAGAGACTTGATGGACTTCCCCAAGTGTGGTCGGGATGACCTCTGCAAGTCCCCACAGCCACCGATATTGGGCGACGGTATTGATTTTACGGAGAGTATGATTGATCAGGTGCGTCATAGAGATCGACATCTACACTTTCCCTATCACAGCTTCGACCGCTTCCTGCGACTCCTCCGTGAGGCAGCTATTAGTGAGGAGGTGCGGGAGATCAAGTGTACGCTCTACCGTGTCGCCAAGGACTCGAACGTGATTAACGCTCTAATGGCTGCGGCTAAGAATGGTAAGAAAGTGACGGTCGTCGTGGAGCTGCTGGCGCGCTTTGACGAGGAGAGCAACATAGCCTGGGCTAAGGAAATGATTGAGGCGGGTGTCAATGTGCTCTTTGGCCCCGAAACGCTGAAGATACATAGCAAGCTGGTTCATATTACGACCAGACATGGAGATATAGCCTGCATCGGTACGGGCAATATGCACGAGGGCACAGCCCGTGTCTACACCGATGTGATGCTTATGACGGCCAATAAGAATGTGGTCAAGGAGGTGGCAGATGTCTTTAAGTATATCGAGAAGCCTTACCTAGACACCCACTTTAAGGAGCTCCTGGTTTCGCCAAATGATATGCGTCGTCGCTTTACCGCTCTGATCAATCGTGAGATCAAAAACAAGCTCGCTGGTAAGCCTGCTTATATTATGGTCAAGGTGAATCACATTGTTGACCCAGCTCTCATCAAGCGTCTCTATGCAGCCTCTCAGGCGGGTGTGGACGTTGACCTCTTGGTGCGTGGTAACTGTTCGCTGGTACCTGGTGTCAAGGGGGTGAGCGAAAACATTCGCGTCTACGGCATCATAGATCGCTATCTAGAGCACTCGCGCATCTTTATCTTTTGCAATAATGACGATCCGCTCTACTACATCGGCTCGGCAGACTGGATGCAGCGCAACCTAGATCGTCGTATTGAGGTGGTTGCTCCAGTCTATGACAAGGAGATACAGCGAGACCTGCATCACATCGTGGCGTGCGGACTGCAAGATGTATCGCAGGGACACTACGTCAATAGTCACGATGGTCGACCTCGGCGTGAGGATGCTCCGACGCCATGGTACCGCTCGCAGACCGACCTCTACGCTTACTACCTACAGCAAGATATAGACACTGATACGAAGATATGAGAAAGCTCAACCTCGCCGCCATCGACATCGGTTCGAATGCCGTGCGGCTCCTCATCAAGTGCGTCAATAGTGACCTCTCCGAGCAACCGCTCAGCAAGGTGCAGCTCCTGCGTGTGCCACTCCGACTGGGCGAAGATGCTTTTATCTCTGGGCAGATATCTAAGAGGAAGCAGCGTGATATACTCTCTCTTATGAAGGTCTACAAGCATCTGATGAAGATCTACGACGTGGCTCACTATCGAGCCTGCGCAACCTCAGCGATGCGAGAGGCGAGCAATGCTGATGAGATCGTGGATAAGGTGCTTCGCAAGACGGGCATAGAGATAGAGGTAATCTCAGGGGAGGAGGAGGCTGCTCTGGTGGCACAAAGTAAGATACACCGCATCATCACGACAGATCGTAACTACCTCTTTATGGATGTGGGTGGAGGTAGCACAGAGTTAAACCTCTATGTGGGCGGAGAGCCTGTCGCTACACGCTCTTTCGACATAGGTACGGTACGCATGCTGAGCGGGGTGGTGCGAGATGCGACCTTTCAGGCTTTCGACCAGTATCTCTCGGAGCTGTATAGCCAGTATGGAGCTGCGACCATCGTTGGTACGGGTGGCAATATCAACCGGCTTGCTCGGCTCAACGGCACGACCGACCTCGCTAAGCCTAATACTCGCTTCATCTCTGCTGAGGCGCTGCAAGAGATCTACGAGACGCTGGCGGCACTGACCGATGAGCAGCGTATGACCCGCTTTAATCTGAAGCCCGACCGCTCCGATGTGATCGTCCCAGCGGGTGAGCTTTTCACTAGAGTAGTTACTGCCCTACATGCGGATCAGGTGATCGTGCCAACGATTGGCGTGGCGGACGGTATCATCGATCAGCTTTACCTGAAGATAATGGACTAAACTCGTATCTTTGCTCTTGGCAAGGCTACGAAGCCTATCTTTATTCACACTTTAATCTACCAAGAAGCATGATACAACCCTTTACATACTACAATCCCACGCAGATTGTCTTCGGCGAAGGCCGCATAACCGAGCTCTCTCGGCTCATTGATCCTCACTATCGCATCCTCCTCGTGATGGGCGGTGGTAGTATACGGCGCAATGGCGTCTACGATGCTGTATGCCAAGCTCTGGAAGGACGCTCGGTGACCGAGTTCTGGGGCATCGAGTCCAATCCTACGGTCGAGACGATCCGTAAGGCTGTCCAGCTGGGACGTCAGGAGCAGTGCGACTTTGTCCTAGCCGTGGGCGGTGGCTCTGTCATAGATGCGAGCAAGCTAATCATCGCTGCGATGTGCAGTGACCAGGACCCTTGGGATATAGTCCGTGCTGGCAAGCATAGGGGTGAGCATCTACCTCTTGGTGTCGTGCTCACGATCCCCGCTACGGGATCGGAGATGAATAGCGGTGGGGTCATCTCTTGTCGTGAGACGCAGGAGAAGTACTCGTTCTCAAGCAAGCATCCACAATTCTCTATCCTAGACCCTCGTGTACCGACATCGTTACCTCCTTATCAGGTAGCGTGTGGTATAGCCGATACCTTCGTTCATGTTATGGAGCAGTACATGACGACGATGCGCAGTCCGCTCCTGATGGATCGTATGGCCGAGGGCGTGCTACATACGCTCATTGAGATCGCTCCAGGGCTGACGCTCAATCATAAGGATGTTGACCTGATGGGTGAGTTCATGCTCTGCGCTACTATCGGGCTCAACGGCTACCTCTCCTGGGGTGTGGACCAAGATTGGAGTACGCACTATATAGGTCATGAGGTGACCGCCCTGACGGGACTGACGCACGGACATACACTCGCTATCATCCTGCCCGCCACGCTACAGGTGATGCGCCATTTAGGCAAGCAGGACAAGCTCCTGCAGTATGCGGATCGTATATGGGGCTTGACCCCTCAAGCGTGCCAAGGCGAAGAGCATGCTATCACGGCAGCTATCGAGGCGACGAAGCAGTTCTTCGCCAAGCTCGGGCTCTCGGTCACGCTACGTGATGCGGAGGTTCCTTATGAGGTGATCGACGAAGTGGTACATCGCTTCACAGAGCGTGGCACCATACTCGGAGAGCATCAGAATATGACGCCCGAGATCGTACGACAGATATTGGAGCTGGCTTACGAGTAAGTCGCTTCCTTAATAATGTGTATCTTTGTATCCGACAAAGCTTGATGCGCTCCTCGCTCTAAGTCCATTATGGGCGGGGCTACGCCTCTGAGGGCTAAGTATAGAATCATTTCAAACAATAGATAAGCTAGACACACTATGCAAAAGAATCAGGACTGGAAGTCCTATTATCAATCTCATCTGACCACCCCCCTAGAGGCTCTCAAGAAGGAGCTCACAGAGGGGTGTAACATTGTCGTAGGTCATGCGGCTGCTGCCCCAGATACAATCCTCAAGAGTATGATGGAGCATGTCGCTGAGCTACCCGCAGGTAATATCTTTCACGTCCTGTATTATGGCGCTGGGTATCAGTTTACCCCTGAGATAGCGCAGTACTTTAAGCTTAAGATCAACTTCCTCGAGGCCAATGCGCGCAAGGCGTGCCGTGCGGGGTTGGTGGACTTCTTCCCTTGTCACTTCCATGAGGTGCCAGGACTCTTTACCGATGGCTTCTACCCTGTAGATGTAGCTATCGTGCAAGTGACTCCTCCCAACGAGGAGGGCTACTGCTCCTTCAGTCTCTCGTGCGACTACACCAAGCCTGCAGCAGAGGCTGCTCGTGTCGTGATCGCAGAGGTCAATGATCAGCTCCCCTTCATCGGTGGTGACAACCTGATCCATGTGACGAAGCTGGATCATGTCATCAAGGTGAGTACAGCTGTACCTGAAGTGCCTCCCGCTGTGCCTGGTGAGATAGAGCGTAAGATCGGTGAGATCTGTGCCTCGATGATCAAGGATGGCGACACGCTCCAGCTTGGTATCGGTGCTATCCCCGATGCTGTCCTGAGCAACCTCACCGATCGCAAGGATCTAGGTATCCACTCGGAGATGATCACCGATGGAGTTATGAAACTGATGCGTAAAGGGGTTATCACTGGTAAGTGTAAGACACGCAATGCCAATAAGGTGGTCACAGCCTTTGCGATGGGTACGAAGGAGCTGTACGACTTCTTCGATCACAATGAGGCGGTTGAGATGTATCCTGTGAGCTATACGAATGACCCCTTTGTCGTGGCTAGCATCGACAACATGGTCTCGATCAATTCTTGCCTAGAGATCGATCTGCTCGGTCAGGTCAATGCTGAGAGCATCGGCTACAATATGCTGAGTGGCTCTGGTGGTCAGGTAGACTTCATGCGTGGTGCTAGACGCTCCAAGGGCGGTCGCAGTATCCTCGCCTTCGCCTCTACCGCCAAGGGTGGCGAGATCAGCCGTATCGTGCCGATCCTAGCAGAGGGCGCTGCTGTGACCACAGGTCGCAACGATGTGGACTATGTCGTCACGGAGTATGGTGCAGCGCGTCTGCGTGGCAAGACGGCTCGTGAGCGCGCCGAGGCACTGATCGGCATCGCACATCCTAAGTTTAGAGAGATGCTTCAGGAGGCTGTCGTCAAGCGCTGGGGCAAGTAGCCATAACTTACCAATCATTATATGCGAGTCTTCTCTAGTAGCGACACCAGTATCGTTGCTCAGAGGAGGCTCGCTTAGCTTTTAGATAAAAATAAAGAGCCGTATCGTATGAATGTCCGCATAGAGCCTAGCTGGCATCGGGTGCTGGAGGAGGAGTTCGAGAAGTTTTACTTTGAGACCTTAACCTCTTTTGTGCGCTCGGAGTACCAGACGAAGAGGATCTACCCCCCTGGGGGACAGATCTTTCGAGCGTTTGACCTTTGTCCCTTCGAAGATGTGCGGGTCGTAATCCTCGGACAGGACCCCTACCACGGTGTGGGGCAGGCCGAGGGGTTAGCCTTCTCTGTGCCAGAGGGCATCGAGGTGCCACCCAGCCTGCGCAACATACTGACCGAGATTGCTTCCGACTTAGGACATCCCTCGCAGATTGTCGGGGGGCATCTGACACCCTGGTGCAGTCAGGGTGTCCTCCTTTTGAACGCTACGCTCACGGTCGTGGCACACGAGGCTGGCTCGCATCAGGGACACGGGTGGGAGACCTTCACCGATCAGGTCATCTCGCTCTTGAGTAGTCAGAGAGAGCATCTAGTCTTTATGCTGTGGGGCAACTATGCGCGCTGTAAGCGGGCGCTGATAGACCGCCAGAAGCACCTCATCCTCGAGGCACCTCATCCTAGTCCGTTGTCGGCTCATCGTGGTTTCTTCGGCTGCCGGCACTTTTCCAAGGCCAATGCCTACCTACAGCGATACGGCTACGAGCCGATCCGCTGGTGATAGGGGCATAGATAGAGAAATAGAGAGAGGGTCGCTATTCACACATTGTGAGTAGCGACCCTCTCTGATGAAAAGGCAAACAAATAAGGTATAAGCTATAGCCTAGCTGACACGCATACGTGTGTAGCTAGGCTATTGTGCTGTATATCTGTTTTAGCAGACGCCCTGACCAACCATTGCCTTAGCGACCTTCATAAAGCCGGCAATGTTAGCACCCTTGACGTAGTTGATGTAGCCGTCTGGCTCCTTACCGTACTCTACGCACTGAGTGTGGATGTCCTTCATGATCTGGTGTAGACGCTCGTCTACCTCAGCCTCAGACCAGTAGATGTGAGCTGCGTTCTGTGACATCTCTAGGCAAGAGCAAGAGACACCACCACAGTTGACAGCCTTACCAGGAGCGAAGATGATGCGCTTCTCAACGAAGTACTCAGCAGCCTCTGCTGTACAACCCATGTTAGAAACCTCAGCAACGATCGTTACACCGTTCTCGACGAGTTTCTTAGCATCGTCACCGTTGAGCTCGTTCTGGATAGCGCAGGGGAGAGCGATGTCTACCTTGTGCTCCCAGGGCTTCTTGCCTGCGAAGAACTGTGCTCCAAACTTCTTAGCATATGGCTCTACGACGTCGTTGCCACTATTGCGGAGCTCGCACATGTAGTCAAACTTCTCCTGTGTGCTGACACCGTTCTCATCGTAGATGTAACCATCAGGACCAGAGATGCAGACAACCTTAGCGCCTAGCTCAGTAGCCTTCATAGTAGCACCCCAAGCGACGTTACCGAAGCCTGAGATAGCAACTGTCTTGCCCTTGAAGTCGATGTTGTGCTGCTTGCAGATATCATTGACCATGTAGATAGCACCGTAGCCCGTTGACTCTGGACGGAGGCGTGATCCACCGAACTCATGACCCTTGCCTGTGAAGGTACCTGTGCACTCACGAGTGAGCTTCTTGTACATACCGTACATAAAGCCTACCTCACGACCACCGACACCTACGTCGCCTGCAGGGATATCCATGTCCGGGCCAATATACTTGTAGAGCTCTGTGACATAAGCCTGGCAGAAGCGCATGATCTCGCGCTCGCTCTTACCCTTTGGAGAGAAGTCAGAGCCACCCTTACCACCACCCATAGGAAGTGTAGAGAGGGCGTTCTTGAAGGTCTGCTCGAAGCCGAGGAACTTGAGGGTAGAGAGGTTCACCGTGTGGTGGAAGCGTGTACCACCCTTGTACGGGCCAATAGCATTGTTGAACTGTACGCGGTAACCGAGGTTGATCTGGACCTCACCCTTGTCGTCCACCCAGGGGATACGGAAGGTGAAGATACGATCGGGCTCGACGAGACGCTCGACGATCTTGTTCTTCTCAAACTCTGGATGCTGGTTGTAAATGTCCTCGATAGAGAGGAGGACCTCACGGACAGCCTGGATGAACTCCGGCTCGCCTGGATGCTTTGCCTCTAGCTGGGCAATGATCTCACTTGTCTTCATTTGAATTAATGATTAGGATTATCGGATATGTACCACAAAGTTACGCCTTATTTCCCAATGAAGCAAGTCCTCACCACTCCAAAAAATAAAAAGCCTCTGAGAGGATCGAAGCTTAGCTACTGAATCTGATGAATTGTTGCGGCCTGACTAGACTTTTTGAGTACTAACGCCAAGGCTAGACTGGCTAATCGAAAAGCTACTTGCACGCTATAGAGCAATATTCACGTGAAAAATTAGAGATCTCTACGTAGAGAATAGAGATTCTCCACGTGGGCGAGAAATAAAACTTCGGAGGAATCAAATGAAACTTCGGAGGAAATGTTTCTCGCCTACGTGGAGATTGAAAAATAGCCACGTGGAGGTTTTAGATTTTCCACGTGGCTATCGTCAATAATATCGTTTGGCTAGCTTATCCCGCTGTGACTTCTGTCGGGGAGCCATCTTGGATCTGGAAGAGGCGATAGGGGACTTGCTTCGAGGAGATGATCTCATCGAGGTACTTGCGGTTTGTGTCGGTGATAAAGATCTGCCCGAAAGTGTCCGTAGCGACGAGCTCGATGATGCGCTCCACACGGTCGCTGTCTAGCTTGTCAAAGATGTCATCGAGGAGCAGTAGGGGAGCGGTCTGATTGGTCAGATGCTGCTGTAGATAGCGGTACTCAGCTAGCTTGTAGGCGATGAGGTAAGTTTTGTTTTGCCCTTCGGAGCCTATCTTGCGCATGAGGTTCTCTCCGAGGAGCATCTCAAAGTCATCTCTGTGGCAACCAGTCGCTGTGAAGCCATACTCGTAGTCTCGCTGACGGCGGTCACGTAGTATGCGTAGCTGCTCCTGGGCGGTGCTAGCACTGCTGGCACTAAAGGATAGGGTAGCACGCTCTACACCCGCAGACAGATGCTGATAAATCTGATCGAAGGTGGGAACGAGCTCATCGACATAAGCTTGTCGCATCGTGGAGACTGTCAGGCCTGTCGTTACTAAGGTCTCCTCGAGGATATCCATCAGAGCAGGCTCGTGGATTTGGTTGCGTAGCATATTGTTGCGCTGGTCGAGGGCTCTGTTGTAGTTGATCAAGTTCGCTAGATAGGTCGCATCTTGCTGCGATAGTATACGATCTACGGATCGTCTGCGCTCGTCACTCCCTCCACGTATGAGTCTCTGGTCATGTGGTGAGATGATGACCAGTGGATAGCGTCCTATATGGTCGCTGTGACGCTTGTAGAGACGACCATTGCGAGAGAGCTGCTTGCTGCGCTCGGTAGAGATGCGTAGGCTGATCTTGTCCTCCTGACCATCGTCCCACAGGTACTCGCCCTGGATGATTGCCTCCTGCGCCCCCTGACGTATAGCATAGCGGTCGGTCGTGCCTAGATGGCCACGCACCACAGAGAGGTAGTGGATAGCGTCTAGGAGGTTGGTCTTGCCCATACCATTGCCACCAAAGAAGCAGTTGAGCTTGGGGGCAAAGTGACAGTTTGCCGTGGCTACATTCTTAAAGTTGATGACACTCAGCGAACTTAGTATCATAGTCTAGGCTCTATTCCTAACTGCTGCATAGGTACGAGTAGCTCTTCGTGCACTGTACGTAATCGAGTCGTGAGCTGCTCTGTAGCGTGACAAAGGGGCAGGCGCACCGCACAGGTCTCTATGAGCTGAATGGTGTGTAGCAGTCCCTTGATGCCTACGGGATTGCCTTCCTTAAAGAGGAGCTGGTACATCTCCGTAAAGAGCGCATCGATCTCATCCGCCTGCTCTCGCTGCTCCGTAATGAGAGCTGAGACGAGCGCTTTGATCGCTTGTGGATAAGCGTTTGCCACGACAGAGACCACTCCGTCGCCTCCAGCACGGATGATATCTTTCGTCAGGTGGTCATCGCCCGAGTAGACGAGCAGGTCAGGACGGCAGAGCTCACGAATCTGACCGATCCGCTCCACATGTCCCGAAGCCTCCTTGATACCGATGATTTTTGCTGAGTCTCGCTGCAACCGAGCCACCGTCTCAGGCTGTAAGTCGCAACCCGTACGCGAGGGGATATTGTATAGTATGATTGGCTTCTTGCTCGCCTCGGCAACAGCCATAAAGTGGAGGTATAGTCCCTCCTGCGTCGGCTTATTATAATAAGGTACCACCGAGAGGATGGCATCGACATTGTCATAGATTGGGTCGCTCATACGCTGGCAGAGGTCCTGTGTGTTATTGCTTCCGACACCGATCACCAGCGGGCAACGACCATCGATGGCTCGTCGCACCACATCGATCAGTAGCAGCCTCTCAGGGTAAACGACCGTAGGCGACTCGCCCGTAGTACCGAGTAGCACTACAAAGTCGCACCCGCCTGAGACTACATGCTCTGTCAGCCGGCTCAGCGAAGCCGAGTCCACCTGCCCATTCTCTAGAAAAGGGGTTATCAACGCTACGCCAGCGCCTATCAGATGGCTATAAGGATGGTAAGTGTATTTGTCGTACATATATATAAGGTATAGCCCTTAGCAATTTGTCCAATTCATATCGAGCAGCTCCGCACGAGCCGCATTGTACTCAGCAATAAGATTTTCGAAGATCTGAGCCACCGGCTGCACCTGCCCTATCTGCGCAGCTACCTGACCGATCTCTAGCTCGCCCTCCTCGAGGTCCCCCTCGAAGATACCTCGCTTAGCCCTTGCCCGTCCGAGTAGCTCTCGTAGCTCATCGGCAGAGGCACCTCGAGCTTGCAGGGTAGCTACCTGCTGGTAAAAGTCGTTCTTGAGCAAGCGTGTCGGAGCGAGTTCCTTGAGGGTCAATATCGTGTCTCCCTCATCACTCTTGACGCACGCCTCCTTGAAGGCTGCATGCGCGCTACTCTCCTCACTCAGCGCAAAGAGCGTCCCGATCTGCACACCCTCGGCACCTAAACTCTGAGCAGCCAATATGGAGCGCCCCGAAGCGATTCCGCCAGCTGCTACTAAGGGCAGATCAATAGCCTGAGCCACAGCTGGTATTAGGGCTAGCGTCGTCGTCTCCTCACGGCCGTTGTGACCACCCGCCTCAAAGCCCTCAGCGATCACCGCATCGACACCAGCCTCTTGGCACTTGACCGCAAACTTCGTACTGCTGACCACGTGCATCACCTTGACTCCATGCTTATGGAGTAGGGGAGTAAAGCGCTTGGGACTACCCGCCGAGGTAACCACGATAGGCACCTGCTCCTCGATGATAATCTGAATCAGCGTGTCAATATCAGGGTAAAGCAATGGTACATTGACTCCAAAAGGTCTATCCGTAGCTTCACGGCAACGAGCTATATGTTCGCGTAGCACCTCTGGGTACATCGAGCCAGCACCTAGGAGACCGAGTCCTCCCGCATTGCTTACAGCTGATGCTAGTTGCCAGCCACTACACCAAACCATACCGCCAGCAATGATAGGATATTGTATGCCTAGAAGGTCGCAGAGTCTATTCTTCATATTGTCTTAATTGCAAATTCAAACTTCCTGCACAAAGCTACGCAAATCACGCCACATATCGTCTCCTTTGTTTCTAGAGAAGGCTTCGAAAGAGTGTCTGTTCTCCAGCTATTCAATAGCTTTACAAAAGCAACGCCACGCTTAGGAAGAATCACCTATTTCCTAAGCGTGGCGTCTATAATTAAGTATATATTGATAAGGAATACTACAAGTCGGCTATATCATCGTGCTCCGCAAGAGGCGTAAGCGTTAGTGTAGAGGTGATAGGCTGCTTGGGTATATACTTCTCAGAATGATTGGCTGGCATCATCAAGAGCGGAGTGCCAAAATCGGAGATGCTGTTGATCTCGATACGATAATCGTTGTTTCGAACAATGCCGTAGCGTCCATAACGCTCCTGACTGGGTGCATGCTGGACGGGTAAGTAATAGTAATTGTAACTCCTTAGGTAATAGCGCAGTCCCTTATAGTCAATAGGGTACAGCTCCCCTTGATACTTAGGACTTGAAATGAGCATACCATCACCCTGAGTAGCTACAAACTCTTCGCACACATCTTGCAAAGCTTTCGGATAACCTTCAGGTATCGTTACGAGAGGTTTAGGATTTCTCGTAGCTTTGTTGCGCTTGTAGATGTCTTTTAGATAAGCAATAAAGTCACGACCGCGATAGTAACTACCATTGAAGCTAACCCACCCCTCGTCAGACTTGAAGTCCCCAAGCGACTCTAAGCTAGTCGGATAAATCTTGTAACCAATGAGTACAGCGGGCAGGAAATAGTAGCTATAGTGATCAGGATCAACCGTTGTCTCTGGAATGTAGTATACAAATTGGGTCAGATCACACTCATTGATTGTCTTAGGAACGAGCTTGAGAGACTCCATATTAAAGATGGTTTTGTCATCATTGACAACTCTGTAAGTAGCAAGAAGAGCCTTTTGGTTGTTCTTGTCACTGCTAGCAATCTCGTGATAACCTGGGGAGTAAGCGTATCGAATAGCAAAGTTTGAACCATCACCAGGCTTTTCCATAACACTCTCAGTGCTTCCGATAAGTGGAGCTAGCTCACGCATCAAAAACGACACATTAGCTCGACATCCAACCTTAAACGTGCCTCCATTAGTTAAGTCAATAGACATATACTGAGGGACTTTCGGCTCTCCAAACAATCTTACACGAGCTAAGGTTCGTGTGAGTGTTACTGGGACTGAAGAAGCTCCTTTATCAAAGGCACTTTCATCAATCTGTACAGGCCCTTGATCGTTACTCCACACGACAGAAGTAACTTTGTTTTCCGACTTTGTGTATAAATCAGCGAGTTTATAGGCTGGCTCAAAGAGTTTTGTCCACAATAGTCCCTGACCAAGCGAATTTTGAATAGTTGGCGTACCATTAAGCACAGCAACTAGGTAATAGGAGGCTACTGGTAGCGACATAGATAGGGGAGCGTTAGTTGTTAGCTCTGCCTTACCAAAGGTGCGATGAGCCACCAAAGTCCGCTCCGCAGGCACCTCCTCGCTCGAAAAAAAGTATAGATCTAGTTTCTCTACTGCAGATATAGGATCATTTTCGCCAGACCTAAGATCTGCCCCTAAGTAGTTCAGCCGTATCGTTAGATTGCCTTCTGTAGCTGTGTGGTCGACAGCCTTGGGCGTTTTACGACAAGCCCCCAATAGTAGTATACTCGTACACAGCACTAACGGGATTAGTCTAGCCGTTGCAGAGTGGCGGCTGTTTCTTTTCCTGTTGGCTTTTGCTTTTCGCAAGATACTCATCTCCGTTTGACGATGAGACTTTTGCTTCAAATGCTTCAGACTAACGTTAGTCTTTGAGAGTAGTTCCATAGATGTATGAATTTTTTTGTATGAAAATCTACGCCATCACGATGCGAAGGTAAACAAAACAGACGAGACTACAAACTTCTAAACAATAAGCACGCAAAAAAGTCTCATAGTACGCACAAAAAACCGTTTTCCACAACTAAACATAAAACCCATTCTAAAGTTAGCAAGAATATAATAGAAGAGCCTAGATGAGAAATGAAACTTCGGAAGAATGTTAGGCTTTTTCGGAGTCGTTAGTTAGTCGGAGTCGTTAGTTAGATTGATAAGGCTCCGATCAGCTCTTGGACATCAGAGATATGATTCTCTTCGAGATAGTTAGACAACTGATGGACAAGCTTAGAGGCTATGTCAGGCTCGACGAAGTTGTAAGTGCCAACTTGTACAGCTGTAGCGCCCGCCAATAGGAATTCGATTACATCTTCGATAGTAGCGATACCTCCTAGTCCTATGACAGGGATCGACACCGCTTGCGCCACTTGCCACACCATACGAACGGCTATAGGCTTGACGGCAGGGCCACTCAGTCCTCCAGTGATTGTCGATAGCTTAGGTTTGCGCGTCTTAACATCAATAGCCATACCGAGGAGCGTATTGATGAGCGAAAGGCTATCTGCGCCAGCTTCTTCAGCAGCACATGCGATCGCTGTAATATCGGTGACATTAGGCGAAAGCTTGACCATCAGATGCCCCTTGTAAGCCTTTCTCACCGCTGAAATCACCTCGTAGGCACTTTCGCAATTGACACCAAAAGACATCCCGCCCTCTTTTACATTCGGACAGCTGATATTTAGCTCGATGGCACGCACCTTCGGGTGGTCATTTAGTTGCTCAGCACAGGCGACATAATCTTCAATCGTAGAGCCACTTACATTGACTAGTATCTCTGTATCATAATGACTTATCTCAGGTAGGATATGCTCTATCAAGTAGTCCACACCTTTGTTTTGTAGACCTACACAGTTGAGCATACCAGCCGTTGTTTCTGCCATACGAGGGTATGGATTCCCTTGTCGTGGATGCAGGGTAGTCCCTTTGACTATAAATCCCCCTAGCTCATTGAGATCTTGAAATGGAGCAAACTCCAATCCATATCCGAAAGTACCAGAGGCGGTTAGAATAGGGTTCTTAAGCGTAATTCCCCCTCCTATATTGACAGATGTGCTTACCATAATAGTTGATCAAAGTTAAATACAGGGCCATCCGTACAGACGCACGTATTCCCTTGGTTTGCAATATTCTCCACACAGCAAAGGCAAGCGCCCACACCACAAGCCATCAGATTCTCGAGCGAAGCTTGACCAGACACGTTGTGCTTCTTAGCCCAGCCGTGGATAGCTCGCATCATCGGACGAGGACCGCAAGTATAGACCATCGAGTAGTTTTCTTGCTCTAGCTCAGGAGCGGCCAAGACGGCTCCCCGAGTACCATACGACCCATCGTCAGTCGTATAACTATAAGAGCAACCAATCTCCTCAATCTCCTTGCGAAGTATCAGTAAAGAAGAGGTGCGAGCGCCTATGATCAAGTGGGGATGCACTCCTGACAATTGCTGCAAATGGTGCGCTAGCATAATGATGGGAGCCATACCGACCCCTCCAGCGATTAGGAGCGGACGCACCCCAGCAATCGCAGGATCTGTCGCAAAGGGCGTGCCTAAAGGGCCAATTATATTGACCATATCACCCGCTTTTAGATCGCACATATAGTTACTTCCACGTCCCACACGCTGCACTAGGAGAGTCAGACAGAGCTCCTCGCTAGACCACTTATATATAGATATGGGGCGCCTCAAGAGTATACCTGCTGAGCGACAGTCTATTTGCACAAACTGTCCAGGTTTCACCCCTTGTAGCCACGATGCACTAGAGCTAGAGGTTATCTCCAGTCTTAAGTAAAGTAGGTGATAGCGTGGAGCTACCTGCTCATTGTCTATGACAACAGCATCAACGCTCGCAGGCTGTGATGATTTGATTCGATCCATATCCATTCATTTGTATGCGCATAGAAAACTATCGAGAGCCTCTCTCATAGGACTCCCAGCTTCTGCTGAGACAAAAGTACAGCTTTTTTGCCGTTTGCCCCATAGGCGAAAAATCGGGACAAGGGGACAGAGGCAATTCACAAACAAATATGTGGCACACTACAAATGAAAATCAACTACAAATGCAAGTCCAAAACAAACATCTCAAATGTAACGATAAAAACTTTGCACAAGTGATGTGCCTCCTTTTTGTATAGACGTAACTTCGTTGATTTAGTTGCAAAAAGAAGCGTTTCACGATATTATCACAGCTGTCAAATATCTCTTTAATCACTATATATGAGAAGAATACAACGAATATACTAAGTAGATATTCGTTATTGCATTGATATATATAAGCATCTAATAGCCCAGCCCCTACCCTACTCTACTAGAAGTATTGCTAACTAACAAATATCCAATCAATAGATATCAATATGCGTAGCTGAAATACAAGTAGAAAACTAGGTGCTTACGGAACAATCCCTTATTTGAATCATATTCGTGTACCATTTCCCTTGTCATTTCAATTGTATTTACTACATTTGTACTGCGGAGAGATGTTGACACAATTCAATCAATCGCAGTTTCACACATCACAGATGTATTATTAAGGAAGAAGACTATGCTAATAGAATCTGAGGGAATTATAGAGCGTGTTCGCTATATGATGGACTCTATGGAGCTAAATGCTACAGCTTTTGCTACCGAGGCGGGGATTACGCCGTCTGTTATTAGTCATATGCTCAACGGGCGCAATCGCCCCACCATAGAGACGCTCAATAACATCATAGCCGCCTATCCATCGTGGAGCTATGAGTGGTTGCTCTTTGGCAAGGGTACCCCTAAGCGTGAGGCGCAGAGTGTCTCACTACCCTTAGAGAGCAGTCTCTTCGGGAGTTATGATACCAATGCATCATCTTCACAGACGGCGCACGTGCCCCCCTCTTCTGAGTCAACATTGCAAAGTGGGCAGACCTCCATACCATTTACTCCAGAGGAGGTAGAGCAGGTACGTCAGATGCTACTTCAGCAGCGTACTGCAACCCGAGAGGTGAGTGAGATACGTATCTTCTACAGCGATGGAAGCTATGAGATATTCGTTCCTCAGAGCAGTGCGAAGTAGGGATTACACCTGATTGTCTCCACTAAGTTAATCGATGCTATCAAGCTTGCAGCCTAATCTCTACCTAGGCAAAAAATAGAACTCCCAACCTCAACTCCGCAAAATTTCACTAGTAACGAATGCTCCCTAAGTTCAAAAGCAAGCAAGTCGTTGCACATATTGACTGATTCAGGAACAGACGCACCAACAGTCTGCGTCCGACCCGTGCACCCCTATTTGTGAGAGCTTCTAGTAAATGAAGACCGTGCAAAGGTAATCTAGACGACCTTTGGGATCGCACTCGAGTGTACTCAATATCCGTCTGTAGCCTGCAAGCGTCTTAATACTCCACAAAGAAGCGCTACACAACAACTACACCAAAGCTTAGAAAGGAGGTCAAGACTGCTATGAATAATAGCAACTTCATGACGACCGCCAGCACCTCCGCCACCTCTCCGCAATGGATAGGCGCATTGACCAGCTCTTCGACAATACACTCAAGAGGAGACTGTTGGAAAAGTCAACAGTCTCACAATCTTGCTTGCAAGATTGTCTAGACTTTGCAGAAAGGATGAAGCGCAAGGCGCTGAGGGTGAGGTCTGAAGGGAGCATACATCCGTATGTGACCGAAGCCGAATCCAGAAAGCAACACAGCGATTCGCCTTTATGCAACAGTCTCAAACGGCTGGCGAGCTACGGCATCTTCCTCGACAAGCCACTCGGAGACCAGCCCTTCAGCTTCTCGAACTACCCCGAGGTGCAGCGCATCATCGACGGCATCTTCGAGGAGTTTAGGCAGTCCGTGGAGGTCACCATCACCAAGGGGCTAGAGTGGGAGGACAACCTCTCATCCAGCAAGGCTACCGACATCGCCTCACGCTATGGAGTGGCAGTCGCACAGCAGAGGAGCCAAGCGGTCGCAGGCTTCGCACAGCGCAAGGTCGGGGGGCTAGATTTGTCCCAGCGAGTTTGGAATATCACCAGCACGTTTGAAAAGGAGGTCGAGACCGCTATGGACATCGCCCTCCGTGACGGCACCCCCGCCAACCGCCTAGCGACCGACCTCAAGCAGTACCTCAAGTACCCCGACAAGCTATTCAGACGAGTACGGGACGAACACGGACAGCTCCAGCTATCCAAGCGAGCAAAAGAGTTTCACCCAGGGGCGGGAGTGTACCGCAGTAGCTACAAGAACGCCCGCAGGCTAGCAGTGACCGAAACGAATATGGCGTACCACAAGGCGGACAACGAGCGGTGGCGACAGCTAGACTTCGTCCTCGGCTACGAGGTGCAGGTGTCGGGGACGAACCCCAACGTCTGCCCCCTTTGCGAGGAGCTAGCGGGCAAGTACCCCAAAGAGTTTGAGTTCGTAGGCTGGCACCCCCACTGCAGGTGCCACGCAGTGCCAATTATGGAGGACATCGACAGCTTCCAAGCCCGCCAAGAGCTAATAGCCAACGGCGAACAGCCCCCAGCCCCCATGGGACAAGTGACTGCACCACCCAAGAACTTCACCGACCACCTCAAGGACAACAGCGACCGCCTCCAGCGAGCCAGCAAGGCAGGCACGCTCCCCTACTTCGTCCGTGACAACTACAAGGTCGGCAAGGACGGCACCCTCACCCCGACATTCAACGCTCAATCTATAGAAGCTCGAAAGCAAGGCACATACGGTAACAAGCTCGGACGCAAAGCAACAAAAGAGGCGCAGACAGCTCTAGCCGATCACAAGACACTAGACAACTTCTCTGAGGCTCAAATGAAGAACTTTGAAGAGATAAATAAGGCTACGGGGTATAAGCGTGGAAAGGTGATGTCTTTTGAGGAAGCAGACAACGGACAATCTAACATTTCACGAGACGTTGAGAACTGCGCCTCCTGCGTAGTAGTACACGAGATGAGACTTAGAGGGTATGACATATCTGCCTTAAAGTACGACGCACGAGACGGAAGCATATCAAAGCTACTATCAGCGGACACTCGTAGCATTTGGATGACCGCTAAGGGGAAAACGCCCGAATTCTCAGCTTTGATAGGCGGAGAACCAGACGATATTGTGAAAGCTATAGAAAAGCAAACCCAGCCTATCGGTAGTCGCTACAATATAGGCTGGGACATTTCAAAAGAGTTAGGACATGTCGTTACGGCAGAGAGAACTGCCAACGGATTAGTTATCTACGATCCGCAAAAAAACGCATTCTTATCTCTAGAAGAAGTTGTAAGTGATATGATGAGTGGGTCAAAGATTCAATTGTTGCGTGTAGATAGGCTACTACTAAGAAGTGATCTTTTGGCGTCCATCTCCTCCACTTTGAAATAGATCTTGTTTGATTACTAACCGAACCTGCTCATGAGACAACTGAACGCCATCGGCAAAGTAAAGATGAGGGTAACCGACTTTTGCTCCAGCGGGTATGGAGCTATTGCTGAGCTGGTAAACTGCTTTGTCCATTAAGACGCCCACACGCCTTACAATGTCCCAGCCGTTTGGTATCGCAATAGGCTTTAGTCGCTCTAATACGGAGGGGTCTATCTTATTCATAATGTATTCGTTTTCAGACACACCAAAGGTACAAACTAACAACCAATAATACAACACTATGAACGACAACAACGCACCGCACTACACCGAGCTACCCATAGCACAGCTCGAGGAGAACAAAGGGCAGATAGACGGGTTACCAGCCAACCCCCGCAACATACAGCCCGACAAGCTAGCCAAGCTCAAGCAAAGCATTCTCGACAATCCCGAGATGCTCCAGCTCCGTGGCATCCTTGTCTATCCGCACGGGAACAAGTACATCGTCATCGGGGGCAATATGCGCCTCCGAGCTATGGTCGAGCTGGGTATGACCTCCGCCCCATGCGTCGTTATCCCGAGCCACGTCACAGCCGACAAGCTCCGAGCCTACACGATCCTCGACAACAGCTCTATGGGTGAGTGGGACTGGCAAGCCCTCCAGCTCGAGTGGGACACCGCACAGCTCGACGACTGGGGCATTGATCTGCCCGACTTCACAGACGAGCAGGAGGAGGACGCTATCGCAGAGGAGGACGACTACGAGATGCCCGAGGAGATCGAAGAGGTCGAGACCGACATCCAGCAGGGCGACCTCATCATCTTAGAGGGGCGAGGGCTGACGCACTGCCTTATGGAGCTTGACCCCGACATCAAAGTGACAAAAATAACTCCCCGATAAACTTGCATATATCACAAGATTGTTATACCTTTGTATTGTCAAAGTGAAGCAAGTATGAAGTACAGCGAATTAGTAAGACAGATTAAAGCACTGGGCTGGTACAAGCTCAAGAGTGGCGGGTCACACGATGCGTACGCCCACCCGACTATAAGAGGACGCATCACAATGCCAAGGCACGGAGCTAAAGAAGTGCCAGTAGGTACAGAGAAAGCAATCCTAAAGCAAGCAAGGGGCGGTAAGTAGACCGCCCCGACACACCTAGCAAAAACGAGACGATATGAATACAATAACTGCACACATCGAGGGGACGAAGAGCAAAGGCTTTGCTATCTATGCCAACGCCTTTGACTCCGTCATTGCGACCGATGGGGATACAGTGGCTGAAGCGCAAGCAAGCTTCCGAGAAGCCATTGAGACGACTGCTCTATCATACGAAGAGACGGGCGACAACGACATAGCACAGGCTCTCCGAGAGGCAGAGGTCGAGTACATCTATGACGTGTCGGCACTCTTCTCCCTATTCAAAGACATAAACGCATCCCAGTTTATCAAGCGCACCAGCATCTCCAACGAGACCTTACGACAGTGGCGAGCGGGGCAAAAAGTTCCCAAGCACCGCCTGCAAGAGGTCGAGAGTGCCATACACCAGCTAGCAGAAGAGCTCAGAGCCGTACGACTACGATAAGGTCGATGCTTGCTTTACTTTGACAGGTCGCAAGCCGACTGCAAGCCCTCACAGCGTGATACGCCGTGGGGGCTTTTTCGTATCCACACTTCACGCACGTGACAAAGGATAGCCTTTGACTGTTGGCGACTGTCAGGCTAATAGGCAATATCCCCGTAGGAAATCGCAGATCCCCACGTTGGCGTGCAAAATTCTCCACGTGGGCGAGAAACAAAACTTCGGAGGAATGAAATGAAACTTCGGAGGAAATGATTCGCCTCCACGTGGAGAATAATAAATAGCTCCGTGGAGAATTCGAATTGCTTACGTGGATATAGGGGTTTGGCTGTTAGCCATTAGCTAGCCAGTCACCAAGAGCCAAGAGCTAACAGCCAACGAAGGTAGGCAGTTGTGTGCTTTTTCGTACATTTGTAAGCGATAGCGGTCAGGCCATCTAGAGCAGACTGCGACAGCCCTTTTTATTTTCAGTAGACTTTATCGATCTCATCGTGCTATGCAAGAGCCAAACAAACCTAGAGTGATCATCAGTGGAGGCGGTACAGGTGGACACATCAACCCCGCCCTAGCTATTGCCGACGAGGTACGTCGACGCTATCCCGAGAGTCAGATACTCTTCGTGGGCGCCTTGGGACGAATGGAGATGGAGCGTGTCCCCGCTGCTGGTTATAAGATCGTGGGATTGCCTGTCATGGGGATGGATCGTAAGCGTCTCTGGCGCAACTTTAAGGTGCTACGCTCTCTCATCAAGAGTCGCCTGATGGTTCGCAAGACTTTGACAGAGTTTCACCCCGATCTAGCGGTTGGTGTGGGAGGCTATGCGAGTGCCCCTACGCTCAAGGAGGCACAGCGTAGTGGTATCCCTACACTCCTGCAGGAGCAAAACAGCTATGCTGGCGTGACCAATAAGCTCCTAGCTCGTGAAGCGAAGTGTATCTGTGTCGCTTACCCAGGTATGGAGCGCTTCTTCCCGAGTGATCGGATCATCTTAACGGGCAATCCAGTACGTCACGCTATCGAGTACAACCACACGACCCGTGAGGAGGCTTGCGCCTACTTCGCACTCCCCTCTTCGCTCTCGCGTACGATCCTAGTTATGGGCGGTAGTCTCGGAGCTAGGACGATCAATGAGTCGGTCGTGGCTGCGCTACCTGAATGGAGCAAGCTAGGCTATCAATTGATCTGGCAGACGGGACGGAGCTATGAGCATGAAGCACAGGAGCTGATCAAGGAGTATGAGATCAGCAAGCGATCTTATGTATCTGCATACGTAGAGCGTATGGATCTAGCTTACAGCTTGGCAGATGTAGCGGTGTCTCGTGCAGGTGCGCTGAGCGTCTCGGAGCTTTGTCTCTCGGAGCTACCTGCTATACTGATCCCCTCGCCCAATGTGGCTGAGGATCATCAGACAAAAAACGCACGTGCGCTCTCCACTCGTGGTGCTGCAATCCTCCTTCCCGACAGCGAAGCGGTAGGTCAGATGGGACTCACCATCACTGAGCTACTCAAAGACGAGATGCGAAGAGATGAGATGAAGGTTGCGCTCCGTGATCTCGCTACACCGCAAGCGGTGGAGCGCATTGTGGATCAAATGGAGCTGCTGTGGTAGTCTCTCATATTACTTTGCAAAGACCTTTTCTCTAACGCATGAGTTACGTTTATCTTATAGGTATCGGAGGTGCTGGCATGAGTGCTCTAGCACGTTACTATCATCTCAAGGGGTGCAACGTGTCGGGCTACGACCGCTCACACAATATGTATACGGACGAGCTGGAGCAGCTAGGCATTGCTATACACTACGACAGCGATGCAGCGTGGCTGGAGACAGCTCCGATGACTCCTGACAATACCCTAGTCATCTATACGCCAGCTATACCGCACGACCACCCCGAGCTATGCTATCTGCGCAGTCATCACTTCCGTGTCTTGAAGCGTGCTGAGGCGCTGGGTGTTATAGCCGAGAGCTATCGTACACTAGCTGTTGCCGGTTCGCATGGTAAGACCACTACGACCAATATGCTAGCGCATATCCTAGATGGTGCCAAGGAGGTGGGGTGTACCGCATTCATCGGTGGACTGGCTGTAGATACAGGTTCTAACTTTATCTACTCAGACCACTCCGACCTACTGGTGGTAGAGGCTGACGAGTATGACCGTTCGTTCCTGCATCTGAACCCCTATATGGCTATAGTGACCTCTACCGATGCGGATCACCTAGACATCTACGGAGACTATGCGGGGTACCTGGCAGGCTTTGAGCAGTTTTGCAGTCAGATAGAGCCAGGTGGTACGCTACTGATGAAGGAAGGGCTTCCGATCAAGCCAAACCTCGCAGAAGGCGTACGCACATTGACCTATGGCAATACCTCGAGAGCGGATGCTTACTACGACTATGTGACGGTCGGTGATGGTACGATCTGCTTCGACTGGCACTACCCAGAGGCGGGGCTTCATCTAGAGCAGGTGCGTCTCGGAGTGCCTGTACGTACTAATCTAGAGAATGCTACGGCTGCTATGACCATCGCTTACCTTAATGGAGTCGCTCCAGCGGACATAGTACGAGGTGTGGAGAGCTTCCGAGGCACCAAGCGGCGCTTCGAGCTGGTACTGCAGACTGATCGTCATCTACTCATCGATGACTATGCGCATCACCCTGTAGAGCTAGACAGCTCCATTCGCTCGATCAAGGAGATCTACGGCTCGGAAGATGTGCTGGCTATCTTTCAGCCACACCTCTACTCGCGTACGGCAGACTTCTATAAGGACTTTGCCGAGAGCCTCTCGCACGTGGATCAGGTGATCGTGCTAGACATTTACCCAGCCCGTGAGGAGCCTATGCCTGGCGTCACATCTGAGCTTATATATAAGGAGTTGACAGCGCCACACCGCTGGCTATGTACCAAGGCAGAGCTACTCCCCCTACTGCGACAGATAGAGCTGCCACGAGTGGTGGTCACGGTCGGGGCGGGAGACATTGACAAGTTGGTCCTCCCGATCAGAGATTATCTAGCTACACTATAATAATAAGGTATGCGCTACCTATATCTCACCTTAGCTTGTCTCCTCGTGGGACTACTCTGCTTCATGGCTATCTCATCGCCACAGACGGCGCCAGTACATATCGTCGATGTGAAGGGGGACATCAGATACGAGGGCGAGTACCCATTGATGCCTGAGCGTGATCTGGTGAACGAGCTGAAGGCTCTAGGCTTTCGCCCTATAGGTCAGTCGGTAGACTCACTCTCTACGATGGCTATCGAGTCGCAACTGATACGCAACGGTCTCTTTAGCCATATAGATCTCTACACCACTCCAGGGGGTGAGCTACACGTATCTATGCTACAGCGTGAGCCACTCTTTACGCTCCTCACGCCACAGGGCAACTACTTCGTCTGCAAGGATCAGACGGTGGTGCCTATAGAGCGTAGCGAGGACTACTACACGACCTTCCTGCCAGTCAGTGGTAGCATATCTGTAGATGATGCAGCGCACGAGCTTTACCCGCTGATGCAGCTGATCCTCTCGGACCCGCTTTGGCGAGATCTATTCATACATATCTATGTAGATCCACTACGAGGAGTCATCGCCACACCTCGCGCTTGCAATACGGAGATAATCCTAGGGACTACACCTAACTGGGAAGAGAAACTGGATAATCTAAGACTCTTCGTAGAGCAGGTAATCCCCATATTTGGCTGGAATAGCTTTATTTCTGTACATTTGGAGTACAAAGACCAAATAGTAACCGTCCCGTCAGAGGAGGGAGCTTTACAAAGACCTTGATAAAGTCTCTCGAATCTGCCTTAACATATTAAACGTACACGCTTAACGCACTCTAATGTCATACAACGAAGATCTCTACACTGCCATAGACTTAGGTAGTGCTACCATACGGGGTATGGTAGGTACTAAGAAGGAGGGCAAAGTCCTCCCTATAGCCATAGCCGAGGTGCCCACGAGCAACGCAATCCGCAAGGGGGTCGTCAACAATATGGAGGAGCTACACAATAAGCTCAAGGTACTGATAGATCGTCTCAACGAGCAACTCCCAGACCAGCACTCAGAGATCAAAAAGGTCTACGTAGGCTTCGGAGGTAAGTCTCTTATGTCACGGTCTTACAAGATCAATCATAAGATGGACAACCCCGACGGAGAGGAGATCAGCGACTACCATATTAACCTAATCAATGAGCGAGTCAAGAACTACCGACTCAACGCCCACGAGGTACTGGATGTCTCTGACCCTTACTGTCTCGTCGATGGACGTGTGGAGCGGAATATCAAGGGACTGCTCTGTACGGAGTTTTCGATCCACTTCAACCTGATCACGACTCGCTCTAGCAATGTCAACTTCATCCGCATGGCTATCGAGGATCGTTTAGGGCTCGAGCTAGAGGCGATACTCCCCTCGCCATGCTGTGAGGCGGATGTACTCCTCTATCCCGATGCCAAGACGCTCGGCGTAGCTCTAGTCAACATTGGTGCGGGCACTTCCTCTGTCGCTATTTACAAAAACGACACTCTGAAGTGTCTACGGGTCATCCCCTTTGGTTCGAAAAACATAACCAACGACTTGATGTCTCTCCATATCACCTATCCCGAAGCAGAGAAGATCAAGCTCGAGGAGGCACACCCCTTTACCGATGCATACGATGATGAGTCTATCACGCTTAGCTCTCCAGACGGCACTCGTGAGCGAGAGATCAAGATGCGTGACATCAACAGCCTTGTGACGGCTCGTATGAAGGAGATTACAGCCAACGTGTTTCGAGTCATTCGTGACTTTGAGGCGGGAGCGAGACTAGGGTCAGGCATTGTCCTAGCTGGGCAAGGAGCTCTCATGCGAGGCTTCATAAACTACCTACAGAACGAGAGCAAGTTTGTCTCATTAGCTCGGGAGTTCAACGATAAGGTGTACAAAGACAACACCCCCCTCTCTAGCGACGTAGACTACGCTGGCTGCGCAGGGCTTATCTATCGCGCTGAGGTCAACTGCGTCGGACCTATCGATATGCCTCAGACGACAGTCTCTCCGTCAAGCAAGGTCACCGCACAGGCTCACCCCACAGCTGTACAAGCTGATACTCCGCTAGAAGCTCCCGAAGAGACGACTAGCACCGCTACACATCAAGAAGCTCCAGAGCAACGCTCGCAGCAACAGGCTCAGACATCGCTCTTTGACCTTCCCGATATAGACCAGCCACATAAGGCTACAAAGCGGGAGCCTAAGAGTGCCAAGCGCAAGAAGTCCTTCAACTGGTTCTCCAAGATTAAGGACGTACTGACCAACGACGACATCGACTAGTCCTCCCCTATCACCCTCAATTTATCTAACCTCTTACCTCTTTCGACAAATGGATAACGCAGACAAGCTCGTCAACTTCAAATACAATAAAGCGGTCGCTCAGAGAAAGCTCATCAAGGTGATCGGTGTAGGTGGCGCTGGAGGCAATGCCGTCAAGCACATTCACGCCTCTGGACTCCAAGGGGTATCCTATCTGCTCCTCAACACAGATGAGCAAGACCTCGCCAAGAGCGGACTAAAAGATGTAGCCGTCATCGGGCAAAAGCTAACCCAAGGACTAGGCGCTGGAAGTAAGATTGAGGTCGGCGAAGAGGCCGCCTTAGAAGACCAAGAGCTTATCCACTCCCTCCTAGACGACAACGAGACTCAGATGGTCTTCATCTGCGCTGGTATGGGTGGTGGCACGGGTACTGGAGCTGCGCCTGTCATTGCGAAGATAGCACGTGATATGGGGTTGCTCACGGTCGGCTTTATCTTCATGCCTTTCGTCCGTGAGGAGAGACAGCGTATGATCAAAGCGGCACAAGGTGCCGAGCGTATGCGACAAGAGGTTGACTCGCTGGTTATCATTGCCAACGAAAATATCAACCAAGTCTACGGAGAGCTACCTTGGAACGAGTCTCTTAACAAGGCAAACGAGATCCTTGCCAATGCGGTACGAGCCATTACGATGGTCATCACCAACGAGATGGAGATGAATCAAGACTTTGCCGATGTGCGTACCACGCTCAAGGACGGAGGCATCGCACATATTAGCATTGGCTACGGCGAGGGAACCGACCGTGTGAGCAAAGCTATCGACTCGGCTCTCCGCTCTCCACTACTCAACAATGACGACATCACGACAGCCACAAGGCTTCAGCTGGCTATCTTCTACGATCCGTCTGACGCATTGACAACAGACGAGATGGACGAGATTAAAAAGCTCACCTCCTCCATCCGTAATCTACAGAACAATAAATCGGGACACGCTTTCAACGAAGAGCTGGGCAACAAAGTGATGGTTGTCATCATCGCATCGGGCTTCCAAAAGGAGGCGCATATGCCTATGACTGCTATGGACGTAGAGGACTATGTGCGCCAGACGGAGATCGAGAAGGAGCAAAACAAGCTACTCAACCAGTACTACTCTGAGTTTGACCTGGAGCCACGTAGCTCCCTGCCTACCTTTGTGCCTATCGTGCTGACCGATGATGAGCTAGATCGTGACGACTTGATAGACTACCTCGACGAGGAGCCCGCTAAGAACCACAGCTACTCAGAGGTCGAGGAGCGACGTGCCAAATACAAGTACGGCAACCAAACGCCTGCTATGTCTCAGACGCTTGACACGTCAAAGGTTGCTCAGCGCTCCACACCTACGAGGATGCCAAGTGCAGACGTAGAGGAGCTTCCCAATGTCGATCCAACTAGGGAAGGGACAGAGCCTACCACCCCACTAGTCAACCAGCCCAAGATCATCAAGTTCTGAGCGAAAGCTCTAGTAGTATGTCCCATTCTTTGGTCTTATTGTGCGCTATGGGCAAGGAGCACATGGCGATACAGTCTGCGTTGCACGCTCTAGCTCCTGCTATCGAGCTAGTGGAGCGCACCTTGGTCGAGAAGGCTCCCTTTGCCGTCTACCGCTACACCTTACGAGTAGAAAAGGAGCGTGTCACTGAGTGGACCTTTCACCTTATTGAGACAGGCATCGGCAAGGTGCATGCAGCTCTTGCCACGCAGCGAGCCATAGAGCAGTACCAGCCCCAGCTCTTAGTCAACGTAGGTGTGTCGGGAGGACTTTACGCAGGCGCACAGGTCGGCGACCTCTGTCTCTCGACGGCTTACCGCTACCACGATGTCTGGTGCGGTGAGGGCAATGAGCGTGGACAAGTACAAGGCTTGCCAGCTCAGTTCTCCGCAGAGGTGACCGCCATAGAGACTACGGCACAGCAACTAAGCATACCGCTTCACGAGGGGTTGCTCCTCTGTGGTGACACCTTCATACCTGATGCCAAGCATCTGAGATCCTTCGCACAGCACTATCCCGACCTCGTTGCCGTCGATATGGAGAGCGCCGCTATCGCTCAGACAGCTTATCTATACCATACACCGCTTGTCAGCCTACGCATCGTCAGTGACACCCCACTCACGAGTCAGGATCACGGCAAGCAGTACGCAGACTTCTGGCAGCAGAGAGACCTCTTCCTGCGCCCCTTCACAGATGCTATGCGACTCGTCTGCTCGCTCGCAGGGAGTCTCTAGTATACTCAAAAGGTGCCTACACCGATTCGTTTCACTATCTTTGCAACAAAGTCAATCAAAACCATTCAATCCAATCATATTATGAATCACTTATATCGCAACCTGCTCCTACTCTGCGTCCTCAGTCTAGGACTCTTTAGCTCTTGTCAAGAGCCAGATGCTATCGTTCCTGCCGACTCAGAGGAGATTGCTAATAGTCAGCAAGTCAGTGGCGGAGTCGTAGGCTTCTACCTACTTAATGAGGGTAACTTCCAGTCAAACAATAGTTCGCTGGACTATATGGATCTCGTCAGTGGTACCTACACACGAAACATCTACGCTACGCTCAACCCCAACGTAGTCAAGGAGCTTGGCGACACGGGCAACGATCTACAGATCTACGGCTCTAGACTCTATGCCGTCATCAACAGCTCTAACAAGGTAGAGGTTCTCGATGCTCAGAGCGGTAAGCGTATCGGTCAGGTAAACATTCCTAACTGTCGCTACATCTGCTTCGAGGGCGACAATGCTTACGTCTCTAGCTACGTCAGCACCTCAGATACACGAGACGCTCAGGGGCAAGTCCGTGGAGCTGTCTATCGTTTTGACCTCAACACGCTCGCTATCACGGGGCAGGTCGTCATAGGCTATCAGCCTGATGAGTTGGTTATCAAGGGCGAAAGACTATACGTTGCTAACTCTGGTGGCTATATGAAGCCCAACTATGAGCGTACTGTATCGGTTATCGACCTCAAGAGCTTTACCGAGGTAGATAAGATCGAAGTTGGTATGAACCTCCACCGCCTCAGAATGGACCACAACGGTAGACTATGGGTCACCTCGCGTGGTAACTATGGCAACGTACCCTCGAACCTCTACTACATAGACATCGATCCAGCTACGCAAAAGGTTGCAAAGCTCGACTCGCTCAATATACCTTGTGCTGAGATGGCTTTCTATGGCGACAAGCTCTACTACTACAGCAGTGTTTGGGATAGTGAGGCTAAGAAGATGAAGACAGGCTTCGGACTCGTTGACATCAAGGCTGCGAAGCCTCTCGCCGAGAGCTTTGTCACAGACGGTACCGATGCAAACATTCAGACCGCCTATGGTCTCGCTATCCATCCCGCTTCGGGCGACATTTACATTATGGATGCCAAGGACTTTGTCTCTAGTGGCACGCTATACTGCTACACCCCCGATGGCAAGCTCAAGTGGCAAACAGACCGCACAGGTATGCTACCAGCTCACATTGCATTCGTAAAGCAATAACTAAGACGGCAACGAGGCACACGATTAGTGCCTATACCTGTCCGTTAGACAGCTACGTAGGGGCGGACTCTTAGGGAGTTCGTCCCTACCCTTTTTATATACAAGTCTCTATCTCGATGACTACTCTCATCTTCTCTCTCATCCTCCTTTGCGCTGCCACTCCTTATATATATGGGCAGCAATATACCTCTCCAGATAGCGTATCGACGCACTATCTAGAGACAGTTGTCATCCGTGCGCCCCGTGAGCCAGACTACAAGCGAGGAGTCATACCCGCACAGCAACTCTCAGGGCAAGAACTCAAAGCACTCAGTGCCTTCTCCATAGCTGATGCGCTCCGCTCCTTCTCAGGAGTTCAGGTCAAGGACTTCGGTGGGGTCGGTGGACTCAAGACGGTCAACATACGCAGTATGGGTACCCATCACGTCGGCATCTTTTACGATGGTGTGGAGCTGAGTAATGCGCAAAACGGGCAGATAGACCTCGGTCAGTACTCCCTCGACAATATGGAGGCGATACAGGTCTTCAATGGGCAAAAGGGTAGCTATCTACAGCCCGCCAAGGACTTTGGCTCTAGCGGTACCGTCTACCTGCAGACACGCAAGCCAACCTTTACCGATGGTGCACAAACCAATCTGAGAGCAAGCCTCAGGACTGGCTCCTTCGACCTCTTTAACCCCGCCATACTGATCGAGCATCGTCTGGAGCCTAGGGTCACTATGTCCTTCAATGCGGAGTGGATCAAGAGCAGTGGCAAGTATAAGTTTAGATACCAAAAGGTCAATCCCCTCACCCACGAGATAGCCTACGACACCACAGCCGTCCGCCACAACGGAGACATCAATGCCACACGATTAGAGGGCAATCTCCATATAGGCCTCCCCGACGGACAGATGCTCGTCAAGGTGTACAACTACAACAGCGAGCGAGGCATACCTGGCGCTATCGTCAATAATGTGTGGCGTCGTGGCGAGCGTCTCTGGGACAACAACAGCTTCGTACAGACCACCTACGAGCAGCAGCTCCACGACCGCATACGACTACATGCCATCGCCAAGTATGCCTACTATCAGACCCACTTCGTGCGCAACGAGGCGACAGCAGCCTTCAAGGTGGACAACCTTTACCAGCAGCAAGAGTTATACGGCTCGGTCGCCTCAGCCTTCCAATTGATCGACCACTGGTACCTCTCCGCTGCCTATGACCTACAGTGGAACAAGCTCGATGCCGACCTCTACGACTTCGTCTACCCGCACCGCTTCACTCACCTACTAGCCCTCGCCTCGACCTATACCAACGACTGGATCAATGCACAGGCCAGCCTCCTCGGCACGCTAGCTCAGGACAAAGCGCAAAAGCTCACCAAGGCTCCCCTCTTTCGCAAGCTCACGCCCGCAGCGATTCTTTCGATCAAGCCGTGGCAAGCGATAGACCTACGGTTCAACGCCTTCTACAAGCAAAGCTTTCGCCTACCCACCTTCAACGATCTATACTACACCGAGATAGGCAATATCAAGCTCGACCCAGAGCACACGACCCAGTACAACCTTGGGCTACAGTACCAGTTCACACCGCAGAGGCCGTGGCTCTACGCCCTGGACTTCAAGGTAGATGCCTACTACAACCTCGTGACCAACAAGATCATCGCCTACCCTAAGGGGCAGCAGTTCCGCTGGACCATGATCAACCTCGGTAAGGTAGACATACGTGGCATCGATGCGCAGTGTACCTGGAGCCTCGTACCTGTCCGTGACCTGCAGCTATCGCTACGCACTCAGTACACCTATCAGAGAGCTATCGACATCACAAACCCTAAGGATAGTTACTACCGACACCAAATCCCCTACATCCCTTGGCATAGTGGCTCCGCCACGGCAATCGTTCAGTACAAGGGGTGGCAGCTCAACTACAACTTCATCTACGCTGGCGAGCGGTACAGCCAGCTGGAGAACTTCCTCGAGAACCACCTCCAGCCGTGGTACACCAACGACCTAGCCCTCGCCTACGAGCGCACCCTACGAGGGTACGGCCTGCGTCTGCAGCTCGAGTGCAACAACCTCCTGAGCCAAGCCTACGACGTCATTGCCAACTACCCCATGCCGCTACGCAACTACCGCCTCACGCTCGTCGTCACCCACTAGTCAAGCTAGACGAAGCAGTAAGCTTCGCCCCAACATTTGATGAAAGGGAACTGTTGCAAAAGTCAACAGTCTCAAGAGGAGATGTCTTCACCGACACCTCCTCTCTTTTTGTCGTCCCACCCGCCTCTTTCCTTCGTTTCATCTTGTGAAATTCCAGTTTCATACGGAGGAAACAGAACTTTCCAAGGGAGGAAAATAAAATTTCCAGCCTTGGAAATTTATTTTTCCAAGGCTGGAAACTTTTTGGAAAACTAGTCGGAGCTGAGAGACACACCCATAGGCTGAACGGTTCCTCCGTTGGAACTGTTTTTTGAAACTCGTATGTGCGACTAAACCAATACGATACGAATGGAAGAAGGCTCAACCATCCAGAGAGGACGGCTGAGCCTTCTATTGCTCGATAAAGCGGGATTACGCTGTGCGCACTACTTACTGATGGTGTCGCGGATGATCTGTGCGACTTGCGAGACGCAGAGCTTGAGGTCGTCGTTGACCACGGTGTGGTCAAACTGCTCGGCAAAGTTGATCTCATACGAAGCACGACGCATACGCTCCTCGACTAACTCGGGACTCTCGGTGCCTCGAGACTCAAGCCGGCGACGTAGCTCCGCAAAGGTTGGTGGCATAAGGAAGATGCTGACGACCTTGTCTCTGTAAGCCTCCTGGATGCGCATCGCACCGACGGCATCGACGTCAAAGAGGATGTTGCGCCCCATAGCGGCTAGCCGATCGACTTCGCTGCGGAGCGTGCCGTAGTACTTGCCAGGATAGACCTCTACATACTCGACGAGGCGATCCTCAGCGATCAACTGCTTGAACTGCTCGGGCGTGTAGAAGTAGTACTCCACACCATGTTGCTCATTGCCTCGTGGCGGACGGCTCGTGGCGGATATGCTGAAGGAGAGTCGCAGGCTCTCGTCTTGCATGAGCTGCTGGATGACGGTACTCTTGCCAGAGCCTGAGGGGGCGGAGATAAGGATGAGATGTGACATAGCTTTTGTCTCTTAGGTTATAGTACGTTGAGGACTTGTTCCTTGATCTGCTCCAGCTCGTCTTTCATCTGGACGACGAGCTGCTGCATGGCAGCGTTGTTGCTCTTAGACCCTAGGGTGTTGATCTCACGCCCCATCTCCTGAGCGATGAAGCCGAGCTTCTTGCCTCTAGAGGGATCGGGATCGCCTGTCTGGGCTAGCACCTCACGGAAGTAGTGGATATGGTTGGCGAGTCGGTTCTTCTCCTCGCTGATGTCTAGCTTCTCGATGTAGTAAATGAGCTCTTGCTCTAGCCTTGCCTCATCGTACTGTATGGAGGTGAGCTGGGCTAGTCGCTCCTCGAGCTTGCTCCGAAGGTCTGTGATGCGACTCTGCTCGTAAGGGTCAACCTCTGCGAGTAGGGCCTCGATGCGGTCAAGCTTCTCCACAAAGATGCGCTCGAGCGATGTGCCCTCTTGCTCTCTAAAAGCGTTGAACTGGTCAACGGCCTCCCCGATAGCTTGGCTCAGTAGCTGCATATCTTCGTCGGTGAGGGGCGTCTCGCCTTGCTCTACGATGACGCCTGGGTAGCTGAGCAAGAGACGTGTCAGATCTTCGGGCTGAGGAATCCCTTCTGCCTCTATGGCGCTATGGATCTGATCGTAGTAAGCATGGAGGAGGGGGGCATTGATCTGTACCTGTGGGGAGGTGCCTAGCGAATTATCGGCCGTGCGAATGGTCACGTCGACCTTGCCTCTGAAGAGTGCGGGGATCAAGATGCCACGAAGCTCTATCTCTCGGTCTCGTAGGATGGAGGGGAGTCGGAGCGAGAGGTCGAGCTGCTTGCTATTGACAGAGCGGATCGAGACCTCGTAGGTGACACCCTCTAGGAGTAGCTGACTGCTACCATATCCTGTCATGGAGTAAATCATAGTCTTACGCTGTATGGGGGATCAAAGCAAAGGTAGCGTCGTACACTACCCTACTGCGACCCAGTTGACTTTTTGGGAATAGCAAAAAGGGGCAAAGCTTTTTGCCAAAGCCTGCCCCTATATGATGATGCCTAGGCGTTGCGCCCGTGACAATTCTTATACTTTTTACCGCTACCGCAAGGGCATGGATCGTTGCGACCGATCTTCTTGTCCTTGACAATAGGCTGAGCCTTAGGCTGTGAAGCCTGTGTAGCGGCTTGTCCAGCTTGACGCTGTGCCTCCTGTTGGCTAGCGATCTCGTCCTTGGTCTCACGATACTGGCTACGGTCTGTGCGTCGCTCGGCCTGCGCCTCACGAACGGAGAGACTAGAGCCAGTCTCATCGTCTGCGGGTAGCGGTATGCGACCACGCGTGAGGATCGTAGCGGTCTTGCGGTTGAGCCCGTCAAGCATGTCGCTAAAGAGGTCATAAGACTCTAGCTTGTAGATGAGGAGTGGATCTTTGTTCTCATAGCTAGCGTTTTGCACGGAGTTGCGCAGCTCGTCCATCTCACGGAGGTGCTCCTTCCAAGCGTCATCGAGGGTGTAAAGCATAATCGTCTTGTGAAACTCCTTGACGATGCTCTTGCCTTCGGTGCGGTCTGCCTCGGCTAGGTCGCAAGGGATGTTGTACACCTTATTACCATCCGTGATCGGTATGATGATACGCTTGAACTTGTCGCCCTGCGTCTCGTAGAGGTTGTGCAGGATCGGATAAGCGACCGTGGCGATCTTCTCGCCCTTGTGGTTGAGTGCCTGATAGACAGTCTCAAAGGTCTTGTCGACCACCTCATTCGTGTGGGTCGACTTGAAGGCTTCTGGAGTGAACTCTGTCTCTACGGCTAGCACCGAGAGAAGTTCGTTGCGGAAGCCCTCGTAGTCGTCCGCTTCCTTATTCTTGTTGACAATCGCCTCGGTCACATCGTAGAGCATATTGAGGACGTCCATACCGATGCGCTCGCCCATCAAAGCGTGGCGACGCTTCTCGTAGATACCCTTACGCTGTGAGTTCATCACATCGTCGTACTCTAGGAGGCGCTTACGGATACCGAAGTTGTTCTCCTCGACCTTCTTTTGAGCCCGCTCTACAGAGTTGCTGAGCATCTTATTCTCGAGGGCATCTCCCTCTTCGAAGCCCATACGATCCATCAGCGAAGCAATACGATCACTCGCAAAGAGTCGCATCAGGTGATCCTCTAGCGAGATAAAGAAGACCGAGCTACCGGGGTCTCCCTGACGACCAGCACGACCACGCAACTGCCTATCGACACGACGTGACTCATGTCGCTCCGTACCGATGATGGCTAGTCCACCAGCCTCACGCACCTCTGGCGAGAGCTTGATATCGGTACCACGACCAGCCATATTGGTTGCGATAGTTACGGTACCAGCTTGACCAGCCTGAGCGACGATGTCGGCCTCCTTCTGGTGTAGCTTAGCATTGAGCACCTGGTGGGGGATCTTGCGCAGCGAAAGCATACGACTGAGCAGCTCACTGATGTCGACCGAAGTGGTACCTACTAGCACAGGACGACCAGCTGCTATGAGCCGCTCAATCTCCTCGATGACAGCATTGTACTTCTCGCGAGCCGTCTTGTAGATACGGTCGTTCTGATCATCACGGATCACGGGGCGATTGGTCGGGATGACTACCACGTCAAGCTTGTAGATGTCCCAAAACTCTCCCGCCTCAGTCTCAGCCGTACCAGTCATACCCGCCAGCTTGTGGTACATACGGAAGTAGTTTTGCAGGGTAATGGTCGCAAAGGTCTGCGTAGCTGCCTCGACCTTGACCCGCTCCTTAGCCTCGATAGCCTGGTGCAGACCATCTGAGTAGCGACGACCATCCATGAGACGACCAGTCTGCTCATCGACGATCATCACCTTATTGTCCATCACCACATACTGGTCATCACGCTCGAAGAGAGCGTAAGCCTTAAAGAGCTGATTGACCGTGTGGACACGCTCGCTCTTGATAGCATAGTTGGTGATTAGCTCGTCCTTCTTAGCAGCATACTCAGAGGGAGCGAGACCCTCACCCTCCAGTTCTGCTAGCTGAGAGGCAATGTCTGGGAGGACAAAGAAAGAGGCATCTTCTGCACCCTTCGAAAGCATCTCGATACCCTTATCGGTGAGGGTGATGCTATTCATCTTCTCATCGATGACGAAGTAGAGCGGATCGGTGACGATGTGCATCTGGCGCATATTCTCCGCCATATAGATCTCCTCGGTCTTCAGCATAGAGGCTTTGATGCCTGGCTCACTGAGGTACTTGATGAGAGGCTTGTACTTAGGCAGTCCCTTGAAGACACGGAAGAGGAGTAGGAAGCCCTCGTCTACCTCTTTCTTGTCTTCGCTCGCTATCTTTTTCTTCGCCTCTACGAGTAGCTTAGAGACGAAGTCCTTCTGAGCGTTGACTACCTTCTCAACATTGGGCAGGTACTCCTCAAAGAGCTGATCCTCTCCCTGAGGCGTAGGACCAGATATGATCAGAGGCGTACGGGCATCGTCGATAAGGACCGAGTCCACCTCATCCACAATAGCGTAGTTGTGCGGACGCTGAACGAGGTCCGAGGGGGCTGTCGCCATATTGTCTCTCAGGTAGTCAAAGCCGAACTCATTGTTCGTACCGAAGGTGATGTCCGCATTGTAAGCCTTGCGGCGCCCCTCGCTGTTGGGCTTGTGCTTGTCGATACAGTCGACACTCAGCCCGTGAAACATATAGAGCGGTCCCATCCACTCGGAGTCACGCTTAGCCAGATAGTCATTGACCGTGACCACATGGACACCATTGCCTGGTAGCGCATTGAGGAAGACAGGCAAGGTAGCCACGAGCGTTTTACCCTCACCCGTCGCCATCTCGGCTATCTTACCCTTGTGCAGTACGACACCACCGATGAGCTGTACATCGTAGTGTACCATATCCCAAGTGATCTCGTTGCCTCCTGCTACCCAGTGGTTGTGGTAGATCGCCTTGTCGCCATCGATCTCCACAAAGTCGTGGTCTATCGATAGATCTCTATCCATCTGCGTGGCAGTGACGACGATCGTCTCATTATTGGCAAAGCGTCGTGCAGTCTCCTTGACAATAGCAAAGGCCGTGGGGAGTATCTCGTCGAGCTTGACCTCGATCTTCTCCAGGACGTCCTTCTCTATCTTATCAATCTTAGACCAAGCCTCCTCACGGGCGTCTATGTCGAGATCTTCGATGCCCTCTTTGAGCTTAGCAATCTCGGCACGCTCCGTGGCGACATACTCGTTGATTTCGTTGCGTAGCTGCTGTGTGCGATCTCTCAGAGCATCATCGCTGAGAGCCTGTATGGAGGGTTCGACCTCCTTGATTTTCTTAATGTAGGGTGTTATCTCCTTGAGGTCTCGCTGAGACTTACTACCAAAGAGCTTTGTGATGATATTACTGAGAGCCATAAGTGGTTGATTATTTCTGATTGAATAGGGTAAAGAGTGGTGTGCCGTCAGCACTCATCGGCTGAGGGACACAGAGTAGGTATGCGAGCGAAGGTGCGACCGCGTCATACGATATAGGCTCCGTAAGCCTCTGCGAAGCTACTCCAGGAGCCATCAGGATAAAAGGAGCCGTGACACGTCGCTCTCTCTGCTGCTCGACACCTGGCTTCTCTCCCGCCACCTCTGCAAAGGGAGCCAAAGCCAATAGCACATCGCCCGCATAGCTACGATAACTATGCGAGTACAGAGGCTTAGCCCAGGCAGGCTGTGAGAGTCCCCTCTGTAGTTGATATGCGGGGATTGCCCCGATGACACCTTCCATCTCGGATACAAAAGTAGCAAGATTATTGCTCATATCCTGCATATCCACCTTCTTATCTGCTATCTCCTTCTTATTTAGGTGGAGCGTCTGGTGGCTGTAGGCCATGACCCAGTCGTTGCGCCCATAGATCGCTGAGAGGTAGAGATTAGCCAGAGCGATACACTTCGCAGGGTCGAAAGTGACGACCGAGCGACGAGAAGGAGCCTTCGGCTGAGCCAAGCTCGCAACAGGGACTCCAACGATATTGAGCGCATAATGGTCTGCACCATACAACTCTTGTAGTAGAGCAGTGATCTGATGTACCTGCTCATTGAGCCGAGCGTAAGCATCTTGCTGCTCTGGCGAATAGTCCGCATAGGCTACTCCACGGGCGCCCACCTCCAGGTCTAAGACCATAACGATGAGCGTAGGCGACGTGCGACGCGCTTTGTGAGCGAAGCGTATGAACTCCTTAGATAGGTCTGTAATCGCATCATTGGCAAAGGGAGAGGTCAAGAGGTCGCTCATACGCCAAGCACCTTCGAAGGTATGCGCAAAGCCACCCTCCTTCGAGCCTTTCGAGAGAGGTTTCCAGACGGACGGTGTAGTGCGTCCGCCCAGCGTGCGCTGCTCATTGTTTGCCTTAAGAGCCAAGGCGGGCAGACCGCCGTAGAAGTTGGTCGTAGCCCACCAGCCGCTATGCTTATCGATCCATATAGCGCCCTCAGCATCGTGTCCCGCCACAGCAATCGCATCGTTGGCATGACTTGCTATCGCATAGACAATAGCATCACCCTGCGAAGAGCCCCTGAGTACATCTGTGAGCAGTTCGCTACGCAAGGTCCCCGCAGGAGCTAGCTGCTCTGCGCTGTTGATGCCCCGATAGTCTCTATTGGCAAAGGTAGACTCCGACCGTTGCGTCACCGCATCGTACCGCTCAGCTTGGTACACGCCATGTATCTCCGGCATAGCGCCAGCCGAGAGCGAAGCAAGCTGCGCCACCTCGTCTAGTAATGGGTACGGATAGCGAATGTCAGGTGCTACCGCTCCCTGCTTCATCACCCCGTTCAGACCATTGCCTCCCCACCCTGCTCGATAACTATCCAGCAGGTCGGTGCGTAGCCCCTTGACATAGATTTGCACCAGTATGTCAGGTCTCGTGCGCTGTGCCGAGAGTGCCAGCGGTAGCAGACAGTTTAGTGTGAGGAGGAGATAGCGAATAGGTCTCATCAGCGCTGTGTTTGTCGTTTAGAATAGGTCAAATAGGCTACCGAAAGGATAGCTGAGTTAATGGCAAGCAAGATAATAGGCAGCGAACTGGTCTGCACAGCACAGGCAACCAAGATTAGGAAGACCGCCACTGCCAGAGCGTTTGCCGAGTGGAAGTACCGTGCGATGCGCTGAGTTTTGCCTCCCCTACCCAAGGCAAACCAAGCCAAAAGGAGGAGTGGATGAAAGACCAGCAAGTTGTAGTTAGGATCAGTGCAGGGATGTATCGAGACGAAGGTTAGGAAGCTCAAGATGAAGCCAGCACAAGCGTAGCCCGTCATCCAAAGCAATGTCCAGTAACGGTTACGACGCAAGTAGCACAGCACACCCGAGACTACCAATAGGAGCGACACCCACAGGACAGGCTCTTGCCACCAGTGAGCCACAGGTTGTGGAGCTGGTGTCGGGGTCTCATAGACTACCCGATTGCTCACAAGTGGCTTCGATCCCGTCGGAGAGACGATTGTCGCTTGCTGCAAGAGACGATCCATCTCCATCGGTAGGAAGAGCCGATCCTCGACCGTCATGATCGTGTCGGCAGGCGCTCCCAAGGCTAGCTGTGTACCGAGACGATACCACTGATGATAGTCTGCATAGGCATCGATAAGACTGCGTAGCGACTCTTCTCTCGCCACTTGAGGTAGCTCTATGCGCCACCCCTTAGGGAGCGTTTGCTTGACAATAGAGTATGGCCGTGTAGCACAGTTGTCAAAGGCGAAGTTGTAGAGGTAGTACTTATTCTCCTCCTTAATGTTCCACGCTAAGTAACTGCGTATCGCCTCTTCCTGCTCAGGAGAGAGGTCTAGCTCCAGCTCGTAGATGTTTTGCCCATAAGCATGGTAGCGGTAGACGAAGTAGTCCCACGGCTCCTCCTGGACAAAGTAACCGTCCGTCTCACCCTTGATAAACTTTGTGTAGAAGCCTGGCTGGTCAAAGTCAAAGACCCCGTAGTTATACACATAGTCCTCCTCCAGATCCTCTAAGCTACGCACACGCATCGCTGCGTGTCCATAGATCGTGTAGGCATCTGCCTGTGAGGGGGTACAGAGTAGTATACTGATACGATGATACCCATCGGCAGTCGCACCAATCAGCGAGTCTGTACTGAGCGGTTCCTGCGCCGAGGCCGTACTGCTCAGAGCGATACAGAGCGATGCTATAAGTAGTGTGAGTTTAGTCCACACAGCGTTCATTCGTACCATACGATTAGCGGTCTTTGTTACCTATATATTAAGGTATAGGAGATGCCTTACTCAAGCATCTCCCTATACTTCTTGTCTATAGCCTGACGGTCAGCTTCCGTCGGATTAAAGTGCTCCGACTGTGCCAATTTGTCGATCAGCTTTTCATCCTCTGCAGAGGTCTGCTGTGGAATGAAGACATTCACATTGACCATCAGGTCACCACGTCCATACCCCTGTACCGAGGGAAGACCCTTGCCCCGCATACGGAGAACCTTGCCAGGTTGCGTGCCAGGCTCTATCTTGAGCCGTGCACTACCATCGATCGTTGGCACCGTCACTTGTCCACCACGTATCGCTGTATGAATAGGTATGAGGAGGTTGTAGATCAGGTCATTGCCGTTGCGTATGAAGTCCTTGTGCTGCTCCTCTTGGATCACAACGAGCAGATCACCTGGTATACCATCTTGAGGGGCTGCATTACCCTTGCCCTGCAGCGTGAGCTGCATACCGCCTACGACACCCGCTGGAATGTGGAAGGAGATAACCTCCTCACCTTGCGTCACACCCTTGCCGTGACACTTAGCACAAGGCTTCGTGACCACCTCGCCAGCGCCTCCACAGGTGGGGCAAGTGGTCTGCGTACGCATCTGACCGAAGATCGAGTTCCTCACGTCATACACGACACCAGCGCCTCCACAGGTCGAGCAGCTACGCTTGCCATCGCTCTCTGTAGTACCCTGACCATGACAGCCATCACACTGGATCAACTTCTTGACACGTAGCTTCTTGTCTACCCCGCTATTGATATCCTCTAGCGTGAGACGCACCGTAACGCGCAAGTCGCTACCCACAGGACGCTGCGCTCTACCTGAACCAGCGCCTCCGCCACCGAAGTAATCGCCAAAGCCTCCTCCGAAGATGTCGCCAAAACGGGAGAATATATCATCTACCGTAAAGCCACCACCACCGAAGCCTCCGAAGCCACCAGCTCCGTCTACGCCACTATGCCCAAACTGGTCATAACGACTCCGCTTATCGGGATCACTCAGCACATCATAAGCCTCCGCAACTTCCTTAAAGTGTTCCTCTGCCTCCTTGTCTCCAGGGTTGCGGTCAGGGTGATACTTTAAGGCTTGCTTGCGGTAAGCCTTCTTTATCTCATCTGCCGAAGCGTCTCGTGAGACGCCCAGCAGCTCATAGTAGTCTTTCTTCGTTACCATATATCTATCTTGTGCAGATCAAAGCTCTAGCCTCTTAGTTGCCCACGACCACATGCGCATGGCGTAGCACCTTGTCGTGAAGCATATAGCCCGTACGGACGCAGTCGATTACCTGCCCCTTCTGCTCTGGAGTAGGAGCTGGAATCATAGCCACAGCTTCATGTAGGTTGTCGTCAAAGGGACTACCCGTCGCCTCGATCATCACCACACCTTGCTTCTCTAAGTAACCGATCAGCTTATTATATATAAGGAGTAGACCCTCTACGATCGGATCCTCCTCACTCTTGCTCTCACGGGCATGCTTGACCGCTAGCTCGAAGTCATCCACGATCGGGAGTAGCTCCTTGAGGACACGCTCTCCCCCATTTTTGATCAGGTCGCTCTTCTCCTGTAGCGTACGCTTGCGATAGTTGTCATACTCAGCCAGCATACGGAGATGCTGATCATTGAGCTTATCTAGAGACTCCTGTAGCTCAGCCAGCTGCTGCGCCTCCTCACACTGAGGCTCTGCAGTTGCAGTATCCGTCTCAGTAGCTGTGGTGTCATCGCTCGCCTGCTCTGGTGTCTCTTGCTTCGTCTGATCCACCTGATCAGTATCTATATGTTGTGGCTCTGTATGGTTGCCACCCTTCTTATTGTCCTTTTTCATATTAGCTCTATATTTCTATCACAAGACTATACAATAACCCTGCCAAAGAGCAATTACAAGTATGCTGCCTAGCCAAGCTGGTCATTCTGTCACCAAGCCGTAGCGACATATCTCGTAATGCAGGACAAAAGTACAACTAAATTTCTAGCTTCCCATAAGCTAGCTAAGGCAATCCCGTTAAGGTTGATCATACGCTATGAGCATCATCAAGAGACTATTGCATAAAGGCGAATCGCTGTGTTGCTTTCGGGATTCGGCTTCGGTCACATACGGAGGTATGCTCCCTTCAGACCTCACCCTCAGCGCCTTGCGCTTCATCCTTTCTGCAAAGTCAAGACAATCTTGCTTGCAAGATTGTGAGACTGTTGACTTTTACAACAGTCTCATCAAGAGCGAGCATAACCTTTTGTCTCGTGAACGGAATGTCTGCATACATCAGTGTACGCATAGTCTAACGATTAGTCAGACTATGACGAGTCAGATTAATTTGCGACTAGTTGCTACGGCGATGGCTTCAGCGATATTGCCCACACCCAACTTCTGAAAGAGAGCCTTGCGGTACCCCTTGACAGAGTCTTCTGATCGGTGTATGATCTGTGCGATTTCTCCTACAGACAGGCCTTGGTGTGCTAGACTGATTACGGCCTTCTCGTGTTCACTGAGTGTGAGGTCTTCGATCTGCTTCCAGCGACCACTCCTTGAGGAGAGCTTCCATCGCTTACCTGAGTTGACTGCAGAGATATACGCCTCCCCGACCTCTCTCGTGTGAGCTAGAGAGACGAGACAGAGCGAGAGCCAAATGTTACCCTCTGAGTCTAGCTTGAGAGGTGTGAGCTGATGATTGATCAAGATTGGTTCTTTAGACTCGGCGGGTATGATCCGAAAGTTGTAAGAGATGGTGTAGTCAGTACGCTCTGATACGGCTATCTCCTTAAAGAATTCGAAGCCTGCCTGATTGACACGCTGGAGGAATGCTAGATCCTCCTCAGGCATATGACGATAATAAAACTGATACCCCTCACGCATCACTTCGTCTACAGACTCGCCACAGAGGAAGAGCGGGTTACTAGAGATATAGAGGAAGTTCAGCTTGTTGTAGTCGATAATATAGAGGGACTTGTAAGTAAGCCGAGCCAAGGTCTTAGCAGACTCTACATAAGGCTGTAGCCCCTGATATAGAGCTTCGTCTACTCGGGGACGTGTATCTGCTGGAGGACTCAGTCGGTCGTTTTCGTTGCAAGGGAGACTCATATTAAGGACCACTCTTCTTATGAGCAGGTGACGCAAAGGTACTCATTTCGCACTAGACCATTACCCGAAAGGGTGAAAAGTACAGGGTAAGAGCAGAATTACCCTTTCGGGTATTGTACACCCGATAAAACTACTCGAACTTTGCCTCTGTAAAACAAACAACCCCTCCCTGGGGAGCGTGTAAGCCGAAAAACGCTAAACACAAAGAGTAGGCACAACTAAACAGATACTGAAACAATGAACAAGAAAATCTGGACTCTCGCACTCATTGTCGCACTCATCGGGAGTCTTAACACATGGGCTCAGGAAAGCACGCCAACAAAGTACACCCCTAAGGAGCTATTTGGCTTTCACGCTTCGGTAGCTCCAATGGGTATGGGTGTACTCCTATCGCCAGCTCTAGGAACAACTACAGATCAGTTTACCTATCCACAAGTAGGTGGACGGGTGCAGGCTGGTTGGCTCCTAAACAAGAAGTCCCTAACGCTCCCCACGCTTGCAGCTAGCTATGCCTATGGCATCAATCAAGACAAGGCAACCACAGGGCAACTCAAGTCTATGTCTCTCTTAGACCTTGGTACAGAATTCAACCCTTGGTCTTTCTATGAGACGAAGAGTCAGAAGCATATGGTTGTTGTGCGGGTCGGTGCTTACGTCTCTATGTGTAGTACCAAGTTTGAGCAAGACAAGACAATGCACCACCGCTGGGGTATCTCCCGTCGTATCGCTCTCGGGTATCTCTACCAAATGGATTGTGGTACTCGCCTTGGGGTAAACATATACAACCATGCAGGGCACTACTTCGGCAAGCGTCCTCAGCAGGGTTCACCTGTACCTGTCTACACGGAGGAGCTAGGCTTAGCCTTTGACCTTTACTTGTAAGCCACCAATGCCTATCAACGTCAGAGTACAACAAGAAGACACAGGATAGGCTATACGACAACTCTTTTTTAGCACATTGAGCAGGTCAGAGAGGATACCTACCTCCTCTGACTTGCTCAATTGCTTTTTCGTCCTTTTGCTTGACAAGCTGGTTGTCGAAGGCTCTCCACGTAGGGAATCGAGAATCCCTAGGGAGGGACGAAACAATCCCTACGTAGGGGCGAGATGAAACCTAGGAGGAATCATATCGTCTCCACGTGGAGAATCAAAAACAGACACGTGGAGAATCAAAAATCCCCACGTAGGCGAGAATCAAAACTTCGGAGGAATCAAATGAAACTTCGGAGGAATCATTTCGTCTCCACGTGGAGAATTAAAAATAGCCACGTGGAGATTTGGCGTTTTCCACGTGGCTATCATCTCTAGTCTCGTTTGAGTGGAATATCAGCTAGAGGACTTCAAAATGAAAATTATCCATATTGATGATCTGGAGTAACCTAATTTAGTATCTTTGCGCTTAGCTATATAAGTCACCCTAAGGTGATGACCAGTTGCACTTGTATAAACGTTTACTGAAACATATATGATGAGAAAGTTTGTCTCGACTATCCTACTAGCCCTCCCCCTACTCTACTGCCAAAGTCTCTCTGCACAAGAGGCTTCGCAAAGTTTTAACCCGCTATTACTACTGAGTGAGTACAACCTACAGGATGTGGGTCTCCTAGCTAAGCCCAACGAAGATGGCAAGACGTGGGGAGCGCTCTTTCAGTTTGGGCGCAATGTACCTTTTGAGTACAACGGCGATGCTCCTCGTGAGGCTGCTAATGTATCGGGCAACGACCCCAAGGTGTGGGGTAAGAGCTTCTTGACAAAAACCGAAGGGCAGACCAAGTACGACTGGCTCACCACTGGAGCTCTCGGAGATAAGTGGACCGACATCGTAGCTCTAGCGGTCGATGCACCAGCGACTTATCGGGGCGAAAACGGTGGCGACCCTTGCCCTAAGGGGATGCACATACCGAGCTACACGGAGTGGACTGCTGTTATGCCGAGCTCCTTTGAGGTGGCCAACTTCACGGGCAAAATAGGCATCAAGCACACGACCGAGTCTATCACCATACAGGGGCAAACGAAGGAGTATCAAGCTGACTACTACAGCAAGGTCAAAAACGAAATCATCGGGATCAAGTGTAGCGATGAGAGCGGGATGTATCGCACAGCCTTCCGCTGGATGTGGTCAGACTACGGACTGCTCATCGAGGCTAAGTGGATCGGACAGAGGTATGCCACCATTGAGGATCTCATCGCTGAGACAGACTTCTGGACGACAGATCAAGAGCGCATCGTAACACGCTTCTTACCTGCTGCGGGCTACATCTCTGGCTCTACTGGGTTGGCTGATCAGCGATACGGTGATCTATACTATTGGTCAGCAGCTGCCTCTCAGACGAAGGAGGGCTTTGCACCGACCGTGTGGGGCTATCCATATGGTGAGGAGTTTGGTGATGGTGGCGTAGCTATGTACGAAGATGTTATGGGACGCTATAGCGCAGCTTGTATACGCTGTATGATGGGACAACCCGTCTCGACAGGTATCATCGCACCCACTCAGCAGGTGGCTCTCAGCGCTTCTTCTGATGCCAATGGGGTACTAGCTATCTCCGTGTCTTCTGACCTCATCGGTGCAGACTACCAGCTCTACACCGCAGAGGGGCTACTCGTCGCACAGGGCATCCTCTCAGATATGCAACAGTGGATCAACATAGCGCACTTACCTAACGGATACTACATTCTCACAGTAGGACAGCAAGCGGTCAAAGTGAAGCGATAGCACTTTGTACTCAGTACTCAATCCACTATGTCGTGGATTTGTCGTAATTTTGGAAAGCTAATGGGGTCAGAAGACTTCATTAGCTTTGTCCTAATGAATTACTACTGCTAATGACAATGCAAGAACAGACCCAAAAGTCTATCCTACTAACTGGTGGCTGTGGATACATAGCCTCTCACACGGCGGTCGTCCTGCAGGAGGCGGGATACGATGTCATCCTCGTGGACAACCTATCGAATTCGCGTCGTGAGGTAGTTGATGCGATTGCTCAGATTACCTCGATACGACCACTCTTCTACGAGGTGGACTGTACCGATGCGGTCGCTATGGGTGAGATCTTCGAGCATCATAAGGGCGAGATAGAAGGGGTTATCCACTTTGCAGCGCACAAGGCTGTCGGAGAGTCTGTCGAGCAGCCACTACGCTATTACGACAACAATATCAATTCGCTCATCACGCTCCTACGCTGTATGGAGCGGTATGGTGTGCAGCAATTGGTTTTCTCCTCTTCTTGTACGGTCTACGGACAGCCGACGGCTGAGCATCTGCCGATCACCGAGTCGGCACCCCGTCAAGATGCTACCTCGCCTTATGGCAATACGAAGCGCATCAACGAGGATATCATCACAGACTCCGTACGTAGTGGCATGCCACTGCAAGCGGTCATACTACGATACTTTAACCCTATCGGGGCGCACCCCTCGGCACTCATTGGCGAGGAGCCTGTAGGTACACCGCAGAACCTTATTCCTTTCCTGACCCAGACGGTGGCTGGGCTTCGCAAGGAGCTCGTAGTCTTTGGCAATGACTACAACACGCCTGACGGCACCTGCATACGTGACTACATTGATGTGATGGACCTAGCGCAGGCTCATCTAGCAGCACTACGTCGTCTACATCGCAACGATGTGGGGGCAGCGACTCCTGCTCACTATATATATAATGTAGGTATGGGGCGTGGACTGAGCGTCTTGGAACTGATACAAGCCTTCGAGCGCGCCACGGGGCGCAAGGTGCCATACCGCATAGGCGACCGCAGAGCGGGCGACATAGAGCAGATATGGGCCGACACGAGCTATGGGGAGCAGGAGCTACAGTGGCACGCTGAGATACCTATCGAGGAGAGCCTGCGACGTGCTTGGCACTGGCAAGAGGCTCTAGACAAGCGAGACAAGACAACTAATAATTAAAGAGATTACAATCCTAACTATTTAACGAATAAACAACTATGAACTTCCCAAACGAACTAAAGTACACGGCTGACCACGAGTGGGTACGCATCAATGGCAACGAGGCTGTCATCGGCATCACCGACTTCGCTCAGAGCGAGCTAGGCGAGATCGTCTACGTAGACGTCGACACTGAGGGTGAGAAGATTGACCGCAACGAGGTCTTTGGCTCTATCGAGGCTGTCAAGACCGTTTCTGACCTGATGATGCCTATGACGGGCGAGGTCCTAGAGGTCAATGCGGAGCTCGAGGATGCTCCTGAGCTGGTCAACGAGGATCCATACGGTAAGGGCTGGATCATCAAGATAGCTATCGAAAACCCCGCAGAGGCTGACGAGCTACTGGACGCTGCTGGCTATCAAGAGAAGATCGGTAAGTAAGACCTAGAGCAGATGCAACCTCTCGTTAGTGTCATCATGGGTAGCACGAGTGACCTACCCATTATGCAGCGTGCCGCCAAGCAACTGGAGGCACTGGAGATACCCTTCGAGCTACTCGCACTCTCTGCCCATCGTACACCCGATGAGGTAGCTGAGTTCGCACGAGGTGCCGAGGAGCGTGGCGTACGTGTCATCATAGCTGCTGCTGGTATGGCCGCACACCTATGCGGTGTCATCGCTTCGATGACTACACTGCCTGTGATCGGAGTGCCTATTGATGCCTCACTAGAGGGACTAGACGCTCTGCTAGCTATCGTACAGATGCCTCCTGGCATCCCCGTAGCAACGGTCGGAGTCAATGCTGCTCAAAACGCAGCTCTCCTAGCGGCTCAGATGCTCGCTCTGGGCGATCCTGAGATAGCTCAGAGAGTGAAAGCTCAGAAGGCTTCGCTCAAAGAGAAAATCGTCAAGGCTAACAAAGAGCTAGCTCAGATCTCTGACTACAAGTACAAAACGAACTAACGATAGGACGATGTAGAGGCGGAGGACTGTGTTGCACTTGTCCTCCTCCCCTACTCGTCTATCTATTCTTTTATACACAACCTACCATACGCTCTATTCGTTTATGTCTCTCTGCAAATACCAGCGTCGTCATAGCTACACCGTACCTGTCGGCGAGGCTCGTCTAGGAGGCGAGTCTCCACTGCTCTTGCAGAGCATGGCCAACGTAAGTACGATGGAGACCGACCTCTGTGTGGCACAAGCCTTACGCTGTGCCAGCGAGGGGTGTCAACTCTTTAGATACACCGCTCAGGGTGTGCGAGAGGCTACCAATCTAGGCGTGATCGCTGAGCGACTACACGCTGAGGGGTGTCGTATGCCTCTTGTGGCTGACATACACTTTAGGAGCGAACCCGCCTTTGAGGCGCTCAAGTATGTGGACAAGGTGCGTATCAACCCAGGCAACTTCCTGCATCAGAAGGCTTCGCTAGACGATGAGACGGCACGGGCGGAGATCGCTGAGGTCTTCGGACGCTTTGTTCGCGAAGCGCAAGCTCGTCACCGAGCTATACGCATTGGGGTCAATCACGGCTCCCTCTCTGAGCGCATCCTAGCTCAGTATGGCAACACGCCCGAGGGAATGGTCGCCTCCTGTATGGAGTACCTAGAGGTGTGCGACAGCTTGGGGATGCGTGACGTGGTCATCTCGATGAAAGCCTCTAATGTCTTAGTCATGACGCAAGCCGTACGGCTACTAGTAGAGCGTATGGATGCGCTAGACTGGCACTACCCGCTGCACCTCGGAGTCACCGAGGCGGGAGCTGGTGAGGACGGGCGTGTCAAGAGCTGTATAGGCATCGCCAGTCTGCTCGTTGACGGACTAGGCGACACGCTGAGAGTCTCTCTGAGCGAAGAGCCTGAGGCGGAGCTTCGCTTTGGCAAGAAGCTCATCGCTTACATCGATCAGTTGGCCGCTTTTGACCAGACAAGGCCAATCTACGCTAGCCACACTTATCGCTCCGTAACCCGTGACCAAGCGCAGGGTGCTAAGACGCAGGCGAACGCCCCCGCTGTGCTGACGCTAGATAGTGACGGGACGGCTCTCGACGTGGGCTTTGATGCTCGACTGGAGGAGACGCAATTGGCTTTCCTAGATGAGCGACAACCATTACAGGTCATCGACCTAGACACACCATTGGATCGGCTCTTACAGCATCTAGAGGACTTTGCAGCTCACTGGGATGGACACGCTTGGCTAGAGCTGCGAGGCGCAGAGCTGGACTATATATATAAGGTACGCTATGCCGTGGATCAGCTTTCGACAAGAGGCACGATGCCTCGCATCTTACTGCACTATGCGTCCCATACGAGAGGCTATGACGACATATTGATCGACTGCGCCACGCAACTCGGCTCCCTACTGCTAGAGGGACTCGGCAATGCGGTAGCTCTCTCAGCAGTGGCTATGAGTCCTAAGGCTCGTCTAAATCTCCTCAATGGTATCCTGCAGGCGGTACGCATCAAGATGACTCACACGGAGTTCATCAGCTGTCCAGGCTGTGGGCGCACGCTCTTCGACCTCCAGCAGACGGTGGCGCAGGTCAAGCAACGACTAGCGCATCTGCCTAATCTCAAGATTGGCGTGATGGGCTGTATCGTCAATGGTCCTGGCGAAATGGCCGACGCTGACTACGGCTACGTGGGTGGAGGCGTCGGCAAGGTCGACCTATACCGAGGACAAGAGCGACTCGTACACGGCATCCCTTCGGCAGAAGCTGTGGATCGTCTCATCGAGCTCATCAAGAGTGACGGCAAGTGGTGCGACCCGCCACAGCAATAACCTTTATACCAACGCTACTCATGCTTTCTATTCGGATTATCAACTGCTCTTCCTATCCCCTACCTCAATACGCTACGGCACTCTCAGCGGGGCTTGACCTACGCGCCAACCTAGAGCAAAGTGTCTCGCTAGCGCCCTTAGAGCGTCGACTAATACCCACAGGCCTATTTATGGAGATACCCGCCGGCTACGAGGGGCAAGTGCGTCCACGCAGTGGGCTAGCCCTCAAGCAGGGACTGACCGTACTCAATGCGCCTGGCACGATCGATGCAGACTACCGTGGCGAGCTACAGGTGATCCTCATAAATCTATCTCAAGAGACGGTGGAGATAGCTCCTGGCGATCGGATCGCCCAGTTAGTCTTCGCTCGCCACGAGCAGTGCGACTGGATTGAGGTGGAGAGCCTCTCGGACACCCAGCGAGGCGATGGCGGTTTTGGACATACGGGCGTATGAAAAGCATTGGTCGTCAGACACTCTTACTGCTTCTCTTAGCTCTACTAGGGCTAAGCTCTGCTAAACTCTCTGCGCAGTCTACAGAAACGGAGGGGACAGCCTATGCGCAGATTGAAGACTATGCCAACATCCTCTTCTTCGCAGGAGCGCAGGAGCCAGCTATCGGCTATCTCTTCTATCTCTATGACGCTTATCCCGACCAGCAGGTTCGAACGGCTGTGCCACTAGCCAGCTGGCTTGATCTGGCGGGTCGCCAAAGCGAAGCCAGAGAACTACTCCAGACACTTTTCGCCAAGAAAAGCGACCAAGCTCGTGCCAATCAAGAGCTCGTACGCTACTACCTCGCGCTCCTCTACAGTCACGGAGAGATTAATGAGGCAGACTCACTCTTTGCTTTGCTCCCAAGAGAAGTCTCCAGCCACCCCGACATACTGCTAGTTCATCTGACGAGCCTAGCCATGCTAGACAAGAGCCAAGAGCTACTAGAGCAGATAGCGCTACTCGACACGACGCAGCTCACAACGCCTCAGCAGCAAGACACCTACTACCGGCTTATCGCTCAGTCCGCCTCCAAGCAGGGCGACTACCAGCGTATGCTCCAGGCCGCTGAGCGACTCGTCGAGCTGGACCCAAGCAGCCTTGGCAATCACCACACACGTCTAGAGGCGCTCAACGCACTGAGGCTAGACGACCAGATAAGCACAAGCCTAGAGCAGCTCCAGCGGACGCTCTCCCTACCTGACGCTTACATCGAGGTGACTCGTGCCGAGCTGATCGCTTCGCGCAGAGATACCAAACAATCGGCCGAATACCTCCACCACTACCTAGAGCGTCAAGACAGCATCTCTTCCGTCTCGGCACGAATTATCTCTTTGTTGTTGCCAGACTTCTCAGACATTAGCCAGATCCCGTCAGAGTTTATCCCTGCCCTGACACGACTTGCGGAGCTAGAGCCAAGCGACCCGAAGCTCTTTTCCGACCTTTACCTCATCGTCACGACACAACAGGGGAAAGCGCAGGCGGAGCAACTCGTCAAGCAGTTTTACGACAACCCCAAGACCGCTTATAGTGCCGTTGTTGTACAAGCTTCGCAGATGAAGGAGCAGGAGCGACTAGACTACCTCACCTCAGCGCAAAAGCGTTACCCCGCAGACCTTCAGATACTGGCACTCTACGCTGGCGAACTCATCGCTCGAGACCGCTTAGACGAAGCTAAGCAAGCGATCAGTAGCCAGTTAGACTTGACCAAACTCAAGACAGCCAAAGGCGTTGAAGCGACCGAGGGTCTACGCCTGCTACTCCTCTACTCTTCGCTGATCTATCAAAAGCAGGAGCAATCGGCACAAGCGCTAGAGGTCTTTGAGATTGCCGAGCGGCTCTTCCCCCGAGATGCTATCCTACTCAACAACTACGCTTACTACCTCTACACCCTATCCCCACAAGATAGTAGCTACTTAGCGAAAGCTGAGCAACTAGTCGCAACAGCTTACGGACTAGCCCCCGAAGAGGCCAACATCCTCGATACTTACGGCACGATCCTCCTAGCTCAGGGGCAAACGACTATGGCGCAGCTCATGCTCTCGCAAGCGGTAGAGAGAGCCGAGCAAATAGGCAAGCCCAATGCGGGCTACATCGAGCGACTAGGCGACGCTTATCTACAGGGTGGTGATCGACAGGCTGCGCTCCAGCAGTGGCAGCGAGCTTACGAATTGCACCCCACGGAGGAGCTTCAGCAGAAGATCGATAAGCTGACACCTTAGTCCGACACACCACAATATATGTAGACCTATTATGAGACACACCCTAAGATCTTCCCTACTCATCATCAGTAGCACGCTACTGCTCCTAGCCTGTGGCACACGCTCTAGTCAGTCTAGCTCAACGACGGCACCCACAGTTGCAGACGCAGGAGGGTGCGTTGTGGACGCTTCGTGGCTTTCTGACCAAATCCTTCAGATCAGCCACACGCCCGAGCATCGCATCGCTAGCGCCGATCTATCTCTAGGCGACTCACAGCTATCGACACGTATGGACCTCTTTGTAGGTCAGAGCGAGGGAGTCATGCTCTCAACTCGTCCGCTCCCCTTTGTGGAGGCACTCCGCATCTACATACTCCCCGATCACATCGCTCTATACGATATGATGCACGATGCCAAAGTCCTCATCAGTTACTACGATCTGAGTGAGCGACTAGATGCTGAGGTGTCGTACACGCTCCTGCGTGACCTACTGCTGGGTCAGCCCACCTACCTAGCCGATCGTGAGTACGTAGTCGGGCGCAGTGCCCTAGAGGTCTCACTGCGCAGCCTCAAGGGCAAGCCCTGGATCGCAGACTATATGGTCAATCCGCAATGCCAGCTAGGCACCATCCGCATCGCCTCCACTGACCAAAGCAAGGGCGGCTATCTGCAGGGACGATACAGCTACCAGAGCGGTGCCAGCAAGCCCGACGTGACCCAGCTCCTCGTCTCTACACCGCGCAAGCGGCTCTCCATACAGCTAAAGTATAGCAAGAGCAAAGAGCTCACACCAGCTCAACTGCAAGATCGTCTCACCGAGCCTCAGGGAGGCTACACAACTATGACCCTAGACGAGTTGCTCCGGCTCCTTTAGTTTATATCGCACACCCCACTCCTCCATCGATCTATGTCACACCTCCGACGGTTACTCTATACCCTCTGCTTACTCACGCTCACAGGTACTCTCCTCTTGGCACAGCAACCCAAGAAGTCCGCTGCCGTACGCAAGCTCGAGCGGCAGCGCACCGAGCTACTCAATGCGATCAAAAAGACCGACAAAGAGATCAAGTCACTCGGTCAGAGTCTATCGGAAAAAGCGAAGCAAGACAAACTCATTCGCCAGCAGATCAAAGATCGTACCCAAGTCATCGCACTACTAGACCAAGAGGTAGCTCTCCTCAACCACTCCATCGACTCGCTAGCCACACAGATAGGCAAGCTACAGCAAGAGGAGGAGATGAGCCGGGAGAGGTACGCCAAGACGCTGCAAGCGCTCCAGCAGCGTCCCCGCTTTGAGGATCGACTACTCTTCATCCTCTCCGCCTCCAGCTTTGACGAGGGCATACGTCGTGTGCGCTACCTCTCGGCTTACGCTAGAGCCCACAAAGAGGTCGCTGCACAGCTACAAGCCACCCGTGAGGAGCTACAGGCGAGCCAAAACCAACTCATAGCAACTAAACAGCAGAAAGGCACCCTCCTACAGCTACGTGCCGAGGAGCGTGTCAAGCTAGAACAGCAACAGAAGAGCATCGCCTCCGAGGTCAAGGAGCTATCTAGCGAGCGGCAATCACTTCAGAAGAAGCTCAAGCAGCAGCAGCGCAAGGCGGAGCAACTCAACCAAGCTATCCAAGAGCAGATAGCTCGTGAGATTGCCGAGGCAGAGCGCAAGGCGCGTGAAGAGCGTGAGCGTCTCGAGCGCGAGGCTCGTAAGAAGGGCAAGAAGGTACCTAAAGAGGCAGAACGTCGCGCCGAGACCAAGGACGGCTATGCGATGGACGCTGCCGAGCGTAAGCTGGCTAGCTCCTTTGCCGCCAACAAGGGACGGCTACCCGCACCTGTCAAGGGTCGCTACCGTGTCATCAGACGCTTTGGTCTCCAGCAACACGACGATCTAGCTATGGTGCAGACACGCAATGGCGGTATCGACATACAAGTGGCACGTGGCACCGAGGCGGTCGCCATCTTTGACGGAGTCGTCAGCAAAGTCTTCGTCGTGCCAGGTTACCACAACTCTATCATCATACGTCACGGTAACTATCTGACCGTCTATGCCAACTTGCAGACCGTCTCTGTACGAGCAGGGCAAAAGGTCAAAACCGGTCAGGTACTAGGCACCATAGCAAGTGACGATGCGGGGCAGTATGGAGTTATGCAGTTCCAAGTATGGCACGAGCGCACCAAGCTCAATCCCCAAGCTTGGATACGCTAACCCTCGACATACCATTTAGAGCAGTTCATTCATGCAGAGAGCAGAGTCTATGAGGCATTTAGTCGTTGCTATGGGAGCCTTCGATGGCGTACATCTAGGGCACCAAGCACTGATCCACCAAGTCCTCACGATAGCCAAGCGAGATCACTTGACCTCAGGGGTCGTCACCTTCGAGCCACACCCGCAGTTGGTGCTTCACCCCGAGCGATCCTTCCGCCTCATCACGCTAGAGCGAGAGAAGGAGCTACTCCTACACCAGATGGGTATAGAGCGAGTCGCCGTGATCCCCTTTACAGCAGCCCTCTCGCAGATGAGTGCCGAGGAGTTTCTCCGCACTTACCTCGATGAGCAGCTACATATCCACACGCTCGTCGTAGGCTTCGACCACCACTTCGGTCATGACAAGGGACTAGCCTTTGAGGATTACCAAGCGATAGCGCACCGCTACGGAATACGCTGTATACGTGGGGAGGCATACACACTGGGAGACAGCACGAGCCAAGACCCCATCAGCTCGACTGCCATACGTCGCTGGATAGACACCGGCGCTGTGACCGAGGCGGAGAGACAGCTAGGACACCCCTACACCATCTTAGGCAAGGTCAAGACAGGGCTGCAGATCGGTCGCAAACTGGGCTATCCGACAGCCAATATAGAGGTGCCCTCTCCCCATAAAGCGCTTCCCCCTGCAGGCGTCTATATGGCACGCACCACCATCGACCCCTTTGGAGCGAACCAGCAGAGAGATATACCGAGTATGCTCTACATAGGGACCCGCCCCACGCTCGAGCTAGACGAGGAGGAGACGATGATCGAGGTCTTCCTAATGGGCGGTGAGGAGTACCAGCTGTACGGTCAGGAGCTGCAGATCTCCCTCTGCGATAGACTACGCCAGGAGCTACACTTCGAGAGTCTCGAGGCACTGCGCAAGCAGATCTCCCGCGACGAAGAGGCGGTGCGGCGCTACTTCCATCTCTCCAACTAATACTATCCAATAACTACCCCCAAGGGGCTATATCGCTACGCTGCGGTATAGCCCCTTTATATGTATGACGGGCATGTCATACATCTGTGGTGAAAGTCCACGCGGGGCGTAGTTGCCAACGAACCCCATAGCGACTTGCAAGTTTCAAGGGGTGACCCTTGGGAGAGAAGAAGCAATAGCGAATTCGTGGCCTGACGAACAGAAACCTAACCCAAGTTTCACGGCAAAAATGAGTTTTGGGGTGTTTTGCCCCAAAACTTGAGGAGGCGAGAGTCGTAACTCGCTGAGTGTCAAAGGAGGCTTTTTGCGAGCGGTGCGGATTCCGATTTGTAGGACACTTTTGGGTGAAATATTTGTTGTTACTTTGCGCCATGCACGCAAATGTTCAGACCCGTTTCAATCCAGCCATCGGCGAGAAGGCTCCTTATTATCGACTGAAGGAGTCTTATCGTGATGTGCGGGGAAATGTCCATTCACTGATCCTGCTCAACGTCGGTTTCGACCCCACCATCGATGCCCTGCAGGCTAAGAAGATAGCTCGTGCACTGACGAATAGGTTTGAAAATCGCCACTCCAAGACGCTCTTCAGCGAACGACTTAATGGGTTGACTGAGCACGAACAAGCTAAGGCTGACGAGTGGTGGAATAGGATGATTCAGGAGGGCGGTATAGACCGCTTTGACAAAAGGGAGCAGGCTGCTCGCAAGGAGGCTGAGTACTACATTGACCTGAACACCGCCAAGCACACTGATGCTCGCAATGTGGGTGCCGAGTGGCTCTGCAAGCAAACCATTGATAAGCTAGAGCTGGAGAGCTTTTTGAAGCGTCAAGGTTGGTCCGAGCAGGCCATCCATACAGCTCTCTCGGTACTGATCGTTCGTACCGTCTACGCCACCTCGGAGCACGCCTCTTACTTCACCATGCGTGACAATTCGGCGGCTGCTGAGCTTTACTCAGGTCGCCCTGATTGGCTTCCAGGCAGGAATGCGCTCTACACGATTACCGACCAACTCTTTGCCCTCAAGGAGCAACTCGAGCAGCATCTCTGTATGATGACTGACCACCTCTTTAATATAGACAATAAGCTGATGCTGTTTGACTTGACCAACTTCTATTTTGAGGGAAGCAAGCGCAACAGCCAGAAGAGCAAGTTTGGTCGATCCAAGGAAAAACGCTCCGACTGCAAACTCCTCGTCTTGGCACTGTGCATCAACAAAGAGGGCTTCATACGCTACTCTTCGATCCTCGAGGGCAACACGGCAGACCCGAAGTCTTTGCCCGATATGATTGAGAGGTTGGCTCAGAAAAGCCCTGCTAGAAAGGAAAAGACGCTGATCGTCATGGATGCGGGCATTGCCACAGAGGAGAACCTAACGAAGATCAAGGCGAAGGGCTACAACTACCTCTGCGTCTCGCGTACGAGGCTGAAGGAGTACACCCTCCGAGAGGACCACAAGTGTGTCATCGTGCAGGACTCCAGCAAGCGAGAAATCAAGCTTCGTGAGGTACACACGGCTCCCGATGAGGACTATTTCCTAGAGATTACCTCCCCCTCGAAAGCGATGACCGAAGCTTCTATGAACAGGCAGTGGCGGAGTCGCTTTGAGGCTGAGTTGATCAAGATAAACGAGGCAATCAAGAAGAAGGGTGGAACGAAGAAGTACGAGAAAGTCGTGGAGCGAACAGGCAGAGCTATAGAGCGTTATCCTTCTATTGCACGCTACTACGAAATCAACTACATTCGCAGTGAGGAGAAGCCCTTAGAGATGCAAGAGGTGGCTTGGAAGATCAAAGACCTCTCCAAGGTAGAAGGCGGTCACGGCGTTTACTTCCTGCGCACCAACGTCCGTACACTAGACGAGCGCACCACCTGGGACTACTACAACTTAATCCGAGAGATCGAGTGCACGAATCGTCAGCTCAAGACCGACCTACACTTGCGCCCTCTCTTTCACCAGACGGATCAGCGCAGCGATGCCCATCTCTTCTTTGGCCTGCTTGCTTACTGGGTTGTCAATACCATACGCTGTGGACTCAAAGCGCAGGGCCAGAACTGCTACTGGCGAGAGATCGTCCGACGTATGTCAACGCAGAAGTTGGTCACCACCGAAGGCGTCAACCCGCTGGGCGAAAAGGTCGAAATGCGACAATGTAGCAAGCCCTCGAAACAAGCCACCGAGATCTACCAAAAGCTAGGCCTACGAGAAGCACCTTTCAGGAAAATCAAAATCTGTAGGACACAAAGTCCATAACCCAAACGCTCCCGCCCGCTACCAGCAACCATTACACGTTTTCTCCCGTGAAACTTGGGCTAATACCAAGGCGTATCAAGCGGACAAGCTGGCATGTGACAGTGAAGATCCAAAAGGCAACCGTAACCTTGATGCGTAAATTAGGCAGGTAA
>ENA-OPBO01000079-OPBO01000079.1-human-gut-metagenome-genome-assembly--contig:-NODE-79-length-84754-cov-17.255540_pt1 | contig 84754 bp, 58 predicted proteins | sample MGYA00241071_ERZ501458 | MGnify/ENA primary metagenome ERZ501458 (study PRJEB25962, sample SAMEA2042509) | human gut metagenome | biome: human gut; feature: human-associated habitat; material: faeces... | reverse complement strand
CTGCCGCTTGGCGGGCAGCAGCGGCAGAATGCGCCGGATGTCGTGGATGAAGCCCATGTCGAGCATGCGGTCGGCCTCGTCGAGGACGAAGAAGCGGATCGTGTCGAGCGAGATGTAGCCCTGTCCGATGAGGTCGAGCAGGCGTCCCGGCGTGGCCACGAGCAGATCGACGCCCCGCTCGAGGACCTCGACCTGCGGGCGCTGGTTGACCCCGCCGAAGATCACGCAGTGGCGGATCGACGTGTAGCGGGCGTAGTCGCGGCAGCACTCGTCGATCTGGATGGCCAGTTCGCGCGTCGGCGTCAGTACCAGGGCGCGGATCGTGCGGCGGCCCCGTGTCGGGGGCTCGGCGGCGAGCAGCTGCAGAATGGGCAGTGTGAAGGCTGCGGTCTTGCCCGTTCCGGTCTGAGCGCAACCCTGCAGGTCGCGGCCCCGGAGGACGGGCGGTATGGCTTGTTCCTGAATGGGGGTGGGGGTTTCGTAACCCTTCTCTTCGACGGCGCGCAGCAGGGGCGCCGAGAGTCCTAAATCCTGAAATTTCATAATAATCGGGGTAAAGGTACGATAAATTTTCGGGATAACGCATAAAATTCGTATCTTTACCCGTTCAAAACGTCGATAAACGAAAAATTATGGAATCCAAACTCGTACTTTACAATACGCTCACCCGCCGCAAGGAGGAGTTCGAGCCGCTTGTTCCGGGACGCGTCGGCATGTATGTCTGCGGCCCCACGGTCTACGGCGATCCCCATCTGGGACATGCCCGCCCGGCCGTGACCTTCGACCTGCTGTTCCGCTACCTCAAGGCCTCGGGATACAAGGTCCGCTACGTGCGCAACATCACCGACGTCGGACACCTCGAGCACGATGCCGACGACGGCGAGGACAAGATCGCCAAGAAGGCCCGCCTCGAACAGCTCGAACCCATGGAGGTGGCCCACTACTACACGGAGCGCTACCACCGTGCGATGGATGCCCTCAATGTCGAGACCCCCTCGATCGAACCCTGCGCCTCGGGCCACATCATCGAGCAGATCGAGTTCGTGAAGCGGATTCTCGCCGCCGGATTCGCCTACGAGTCGAACGGCTCGATCTACTTCGACGTCGAGAAGTACAACCACAAGTATCACTACGGATGCCTCTCGGGCCGCAACCTCGAGGACATCGTCACCAATACGCGCGAACTCGACGGCCAGTCGGACAAGCACCACTCCTATGACTTCGCCCTCTGGAAGAAGGCCTCGCCCGAACACATCATGCGTTGGCCCTCGCCTTGGAGCGACGGCTTCCCCGGATGGCACATGGAGTGCTCGGCCATGTCGACGCGCTACCTCGGCGAACGGTTTGACATCCACGGCGGCGGCATGGACCTGATGTTCCCCCACCACGAGTGCGAGATCGCCCAGTCGACCGCCGCACTGGGTCACGATTCGGCCCGCTATTGGGTCCACAACAACATGATCACGATCAACGGCCAGAAGATGGGCAAGTCGCTCGGCAACTTCATCACCCTCGAGGAGCTCTTCACCGGTTCGCACCGCCTGCTGGCTCAGGCCTACTCGCCGATGACGATCCGCTTCTTCGTGCTGCAGGCCCACTACCGCTCGACGCTCGACTTCTCGAACGAGGCGCTGCAGGCCGCCGAGAAGGGGCTCGACCGTCTGATGAAGGGCATCGAGACGCTGGGCAAGATCCAGCCTTCGGCCGCCTCGACCGTCTCGCCCGCCGAACTCGAGGAGCGTTGCCGCACGGCCATGGACGACGATCTGAACTCGCCGATGGTCATCTCGGCCCTCTTCGACTGGGTGCGCACGGTCAACCAGCTGGCCGACGGTACGCAGACCATCACGGCCGAGGATCTCGAAACGCTGCGCACGATCTTCCGCCGCTATGCCTTCGACATCCTGGGCCTGCGCGACGAAAAGGCTGCCGGAACGGCTGCCGGGCGCGATTACGTCACGCCGCTCGTGGAGATGCTGCTCGATATCCGTCAGGGGGCCAAGGCCGCGAAGGACTGGGCTACGTCGGACCGCATCCGCGACGGCCTTACGGCTGCCGGCATCCGCGTCAAGGACCGCAAGGACGGTTCGGACTGGGAGCTTGAGTAGCGGGCGGCAACCCGAAATGATTTTGAACGGAAATGATTTTGAACGGAAATGATTTTGAACGGATGAACGGAGGATTCTTCCACCGGGCCGTTGCCCGAACGGGACGGACGGCTCTTCTTGCAGCTCTTCTTGCGGTCGTTGTGGCGGCACTTCCGGCGGGATGTACGTCGAATGCCTACCTCACGGCCCGCAGGCAGACGTCGGTGGTCGACGGAATGCCCGATCCGCAGCAGCTCGACAGCCTGACTCGTCATCGGATGACGGTCGGTGCCGACGAGTGCTATGCCCTGTTGTTCGACCTGCTGCAGCGCGAAGGGTGTCTGATCGAGAGCGCCGACCGGGCGTCGGGGCTCGTCGTGGCGCGGCAGGTGCTGACCCAGAAGCCGGTGGTCATCGTGCCGATGGCCGGCGAGATCCGGCGGTTGAGTTTCGTCGTGCAGCCGACGGGCCTCACCTCCGAGGTTCGGCTCACGGTTTTCGTCTCGAGACAGTGGTATTCGGGCGATGTGTCGGCCTTCATGACCGAGGAGTTGGGCCTCTCGACCGATCCGGAGATCTACCGCGCGTGGTTCGACAAGCTCGACCGGGCCGTGCCGCGGTAGCACATCCCCGGAGGCGGCCGGCAAAGGAGACCGGAACAGACGGGCGTCGGAAGCGGCCGTCAGAGTGCGTGTCGGGACGGTCGGCAGCAGGCTGTTGAACGGCTGGCCGGTGCGGGCAACGGGACGTACGGCGGAGAATCCCTAACATAAGCAACTAAAACGATATGGCGGAACTTAAAGTGGCGGCTCTGGAACTCGGTACCGAACGGATCCGCAAGCTTCTTGTGCAGTATGCCGTGCCGGCGATCATCGCCATGACGGCATCCTCGCTCTACAACATGGTCGACAGCATCTTCATCGGCCACGGTGTCGGCCCGCTGGCCATCTCGGGCCTGGCGCTGACCTTCCCGCTGATGAACCTCGCCGCGGCGTTCGGTTCGCTGGTGGGCGTGGGCGCCGCGACGCTCGTCTCGATGCGCCTCGGCCAGCGCGACTACGACACGGCCCAGCGTGTACTGGGCAACGTCGTGATGCTCAATGTCATCATCGGCATCGCCTTCGGCATCGTGGCGCTGATCTTCCTCGACCCGATCCTCTACTTCTTCGGGGCCAGCGAGGCGACGATCGGCTATGCCCGCGACTACATGTCGATCATTCTCATGGGGAATGTCATCACGCACATGTATCTGGGCCTGAACTCCGTGCTGCGGGCTTCGGGGCATCCGCGCAAGTCGATGTACGCCACCATCTATACGGTGGTCATCAACGCGGCGCTCGACCCGCTGTTCATCTACGGCTTCGGGTGGGGTATCCGCGGCGCGGCCATCGCCACGGTGCTGGCGCAGATCATCTCGCTCATGTGGCAGTTCCGGCTCCTTTCCGACCGCCAGGAGCTGCTCCACTTCCGGCGGGGAATCTACGGCCTGCGCCGGAAGATCGTGCGCGATATCCTCTCGATCGGCATGTCGCCCTTCCTGATGAACCTCGCCGCCTGCTTCATCGTCATCCTGATCAACAAGGGATTGAAGGAGTTCGGCGGCGACCTGATGATCGGTGCCTACGGCATTGTCAACCGGCTGGGATTCTTCTTCGTGATGATCGTCATGGGTCTGAACCAGGGCATGCAGCCCATCGCCGGATACAACTACGGCGCGCGGCAGTTCGACCGCGTGATGCGGGTGCTGCGGCTGACGATCATCGGCGCATCGTGCATCACGGTGGTCGGCTTCCTCATCGGAGAGCTCTTCCCGCGGCTGGCCGTCAGCCTCTTCACGACCGACGAGGAGCTGATCCGCCTCTCGGTCGAGGGGATGCGCATCACCTTCATCTGCTACCCGATCATCGGCTTCCAGATGGTGGCCACGAACTTCTTCATGAGCATCGGCATGGCCACGAAGGCGATCTTCCTCTCGCTGTCGCGGCAGCTGCTCTTCCTCATGCCGTTCCTGATCTTCCTGCCGCACCTCTTCGACCAGTACACGTCGTGGGACGGCAGCTGGGGCGTCTGGGCCTCGATGCCGCTCTCGGATCTGCTGGCCTCGATCGTCGCCTTCTTCATGCTGACCTGGCAGCTGCGCAAGTTCCGCGCCGGGCACCATCCGGAATCCGCCAAAAACTGATGCAACCATGGACAAATTCGTCATCAATATCGGCCGTCAGCTCGGCAGCGGCGGCAAGACCGTCGGGGAGATCATCGCCCGGCGGCTCGGGATCAAACTCTACGACAAGGAGCTCATCAACCTGGCGGCCCGCGAGAGCGGCCTGAGCACCGAGTGTTTCGAACATGCCGACGAACGCGAGGCCAAGGGGATGTTCGCCACGCTGATCGGCTACTTCCGCGCTCCGTTCACGGGCTACGAGGGGGGAAATACGAACAACATCCTGGCCAACGAGTCGCTGTTCCGCATCCAGAGCGACGTCATCCGCCAGATTGCCGCGCGCGAATCGGCCATCTTCGTGGGGCGTTGCGCCGACTACATCCTGCGCGACAACCCGCGCTGCGTCAACGTCTTCATCACGGCCGACGAGGCCGACCGCATCGCCCGCCTCTGCAAGCGCCACAACTGCGACGAGGAGGAGGCCCGCTCGATGATGGAGCGTGTCGATGCCCAGCGGGCGTCGTTCTACAACTACTACAGCCTGCGGACGTGGGGCGTGGCCGCCACCTACCACCTGTGTGTCAACTCGTCGAAACTGGGCGAGGAGCAGACGGCGGACTTCATCCTGGACTTCGCCGAGCGGAAACTGCACGAGAAATTTTAGAGAAGCGAAATATGGTATTATCCGAACAGATCAAGGAGCTCGGCCAGCGCCGCGAGGCACTCGAACGGTGTCTGGACATCGAGCAGAAACGCATCGACCTGCGCAACGAGGAGGAGAAGACCCAGGAGCCCGATTTCTGGGAGGATCCCGACCGGGCGCGCGAGCAGCTGCGCAAGGTGGCCGGCATCAAGGCCTGGGTCGAGGATTACGACGCCATCCGCAAGGATGTCGAGGACCTCGAGCTGATGCCCGACTTCGTCAAGGAGGGGGTCATGACCGAGGCCGAACTCGACGCCCACTACGCCTCGACGCTCGAGAAGATCGAGAAGCTCGAGATGCGCAACATGCTGCGCCGCGACGAGGACAAGCTGGGCGCCATCATGGATATCAACGCCGGTGCGGGCGGTACGGAGGCGCTGGACTGGGCCTCGATGCTGATGCGCATGTATACGCGCTGGGGCGAGGCCCACGGCTACAAGGTCAAGGTGCTTGACTACCAGGCCGGTGACGAGGTGGGGGTGAAGTCCTGCACGCTGGAGTTCGAGGGCGACTACGCCTACGGATACCTCAAGAGCGAAAACGGCGTCCACCGCATGGTGCGCCTCTCGCCGTTCAATGCCAACAACAAACGGCAGACGACCTTTGCGTCGGTCTTCGTCTCGCCGGCCGTCGACGATACGATCGAGATCAAGATCAATCCGGCCGACATCGAGTGGGATACGTTCCGTTCGTCGGGCGCCGGCGGTCAGAACGTCAACAAGGTCGAGACGGCCGTGCGGCTGCGCTACCACGGCAAGGATCCCGATACGGGCGAACCCGTCGAGTTCCTGATCGAGAACATGGAGACCCGTTCGCAGCTGATGAACCGCGAGAATGCGATGCGCATCCTGCGGTCGAAACTCTACCAGCGCGAGCTGGACAAGCGCATGGCCACGCAGCAGGCGCTCGAAGCCTCGAAGAAGAAGATCGAGTGGGGTTCGCAGATCCGCTCGTATGTCTTCGACGACCGCCGCGTGAAGGACCACCGTACGGGGGTTCAGACCTCGAACGTCGAGGCGGTGATGGACGGCGATCTGGATGCCTTCATCAAGGCCTATCTGATGGAGTTCGGCGCCAATGCGTAGGGCGGCTCTTCGTCGGGCCGGCGGGTGGATCCTCCTGCTGGCCGGACTGTTGACGGCGGGGGCGGTGCAATCCTTGGCGGGGCCGGTGCGAACCGCGGCTGGGGCGAGACAATCCGTGGCGGAGTCGGGCCGATCTGTCGGAACGGAGCAATCTGTCGGGCCGGTGCAATCTGTTGGGACGAGGTGTTCCGTCGGGCAGGTGCGATTCGTTGAGTCGGAGCAATCCGTGGCGGGGCCGGTGTCGGATCCGGCTGTGGAGTCCGGCATACGGGTCGGCATGACCGATACGGCCGCCTACTTCCCGTTGCTGCGGGGGTGCAGGGTGGCCGTGCTGGCCAATCAGACCTCCGTGGCCGCGATGCCCGGAGCCGTGGGAACCGATGGCCAACCCGTGACGACGGATGCTGCCGGACGGATCCATCTGGTCGACCTGCTGCACGAATGCGGTTTCAAGGTGACGGCCATCTTCTCGCCCGAACACGGATTCCGCGGGACGGCCGATGCCGGCGAAAAGGTCGCCAGCACGGTCGATGTCCGCACGGGGATCCCCATCCGCTCGCTCTACGACGGACGTACGCTGCGCCCGTCGGACGAGGTGATGCGGTCGTTTGACGTGCTGGTCGTCGACATGCAGGATGTCGGGCTGCGCTTCTACACCTATTATATCTCGATGCTGCGGATGATGGATGCCTCGGCGCAGTTCGGTTGCCGGGTCATCGTTCTCGACCGCCCGAACCCGAACGGCGACAAGGTCGAGGGACCTCGGCTCGACATGCGTTACAAATCGGGGGTCGGGGCGCTGCCGATCCCGGTGCTGCACGGGCTGACGATGGGCGAGATCGCCCGCATGGCCGTAGGCGAGGGGTGGGCCCGACGGTGCGACCTGACGGTCGTCCCGTGCCGCAACTACACCCATGCCGCGGAGTATGTGCTGCCCGTGGCACCGTCGCCCAACCTCCCGACGCAGCGTTCGATCTACCTCTATGCGGCGCTGTGCCCCTTCGAGGGGACGGTCGTGAGCCTCGGCCGCGGAACCGCCTGGCCGTTCGAAATCTACGGCCATCCTGCCATGACGGGGCGTTCGTTCACCTTCACGCCGCGCCCGACGGCCGGTGCCAAGCACCCTCCGCTCGAGGGGCAGTTGTGCCGGGGTGAGGATCTGAGCCGCATGCCGATGGAGGAGGCCCGGCGCGTGGGGTTCTCCCTGAAGTACGTGATCGATGCCTACCGCGATCTGGGGCTGGGCGAGGCCTTCTTCACGCCGATGTTCGAGAAGCTGGTCGGCGTGGGGTGGGTGCGTGAGATGATCCTCGACGGGGCCTCCGACGAGGAGATTCGTGCCCGCTGGGAGCCCGAAGCCGAGGTCTTCCGGCAGCTCCGGGCAAAATACCTGCTCTACGAATAGCCGGGGCCCGCAACAATCCGGGACCAGCAACAAATATCCTGGGTCCGCAACAAGCCAGGGCCTGCAACAAACCGGGACTTGTAAGAGTATCTGGGATCTGCAACAAACAGCCGGGCCCTGGAACGAACAGCAGCGGCTTGCAACAAATAACGGCGGCACACCCGATTCCGGGTCGTGCCGCCGTCGTTTTTTGTTTGTCCTGCGCCGCTGTGTGGAGGGTCAATCCAGCTCCGTTTGCGCAATGCGATCGGCTTCGGTTATGGGGCGCAGTACGCGGCAGGGGTTTCCTGCGGCGACGACCTGCGGCGGAATGTCGTGCGTCACGACGCTCCCGGCGCCGATCACCGCCCCCTGGCCGATCGTCACGCCGCGCATGATGACGGCATGGCCGCCGATCCAGACGTTGTCGTGAATCTCGACCGGCAGCGACTGCATGATCCCGGCATTGCGCTGCTCCGCGAGCAGGGCGTGGTGCACGGTGTAGATCCCCACGTTGGGGCCGATGTAGACGTGGTTGCCGATCCGTACGGGCGCCTCGTCGAGGATCGTCAGGTTGAAGTTTCCCACGAAGTGGTCGCCCACGGTGATCTGCTCTCCGAAGTCGCAGTGGAACGGGCTGTGGAGCGTGATGTCGCTCCCGACGCGGCCGAAGAGGCGGCGGATGATCGCCTCGCGCTCCTCGCGGTGCGAAGGGGGCAGCTGGTTCAGCCGGAAGCAGAGCTCCTCGGCGCGGCGGAGAGCCTCGCCGATCTCGGGCGTGACGGCGTGGAGCCACCTCCCCGAGCGCATCTTCTCAAGATCGTTCATCGTCCTGTCCTGTGAAAAAATACGCCCCGGAACCGTCTGGCTCCGGGGCATATCTTGCGTTTTTATCCTTGCGGAATTACTCCGAAACGATAGCCTCGTTCGGGCAAACGCCTGCGCAGGTGCCGCAGTCGATGCACTTGTCGGGATCGATGACATAGATGTCGCCGGCCGAGATGGCCTCTACCGGGCATTCGCCGATGCAGGTCCCGCATGCTACGCAGGAATCAGTGATTTTGTAAGCCATTGTTTTGCGTGTTTGTGGTTAATGTGTGTAGTGCAAATATAGGAACTTATTTGATAAAATCAAACTATTTGATCATTTCGAAGCGCGTGTAGGGCACGAGCGCTTTCGGGATGCGGATGCCTTCGGGGGTCTGGAAGTCCTCGAGCAGGGCGGCGACGATGCGCGGCAGGGCGAGCGACGATCCGTTGAGGGTGTGGGCCAGGTGGATCTTCTTCTCGGCGTCGCGGTAGCGCAGCTTTAGACGGTTGGCCTGGAACGACTCGAAGTTCGAAACCGACGAAACCTCCAGCCAGCGCTTCTGGGCCTCGGAGTAGACCTCGAAGTCGTAGGTCAGGGCCGAGGTGAAGGACATGTCGCCGCCGCAGAGCCGCAGGATGCGGTACGGCAGGCCGAGCGACTTGACCAGCGTCTCGACATGGGCCACCATGCCGTCCAGCGCCTCATACGATACGTCGGGCAGCGACAGCTGGACGATCTCCACCTTGTCGAACTGGTGCAGACGGTTCAGGCCGCGCACATCCTTGCCGTACGAACCGGCCTCGCGGCGGAAGCAGGGCGTATAGGCGGTCATCTTCACCGGGAAGTCCTTCTCATCGAGGATCACGTCGCGGTAGATGTTCGTCACGGGGACCTCGGCCGTCGGCACGAGGTAGTAGTTGTCGACCGTGGCGTGGTACATCTGACCCTCCTTGTCGGGGAGCTGGCCGGTGCCGAATCCCGAAGCCTCGTTGACCATCACCGGCGGCTCGACCTCGAGGTAGCCGGCGCGGGTGTTGCAGTCGAGGAAGTAGTTGATCAGCGCGCGTTGCAGACGGGCACCCTTGCCCTTGTAGACGGGGAATCCGGCTCCGGTGAGCTTCACGCCCAGGTCGAAGTCGATGATGTCGTATTTCTTGGCCAGCTCCCAGTGGGGCAGCGGGTTTTCGGGCAGTTTGGTGTAGTTCTCGACGAGCTTCACGACGAGGTTGTCGGCCGCGGTCTTGCCCTCGGGGACGATCTCGGCGGGGAAGTTCGGCAGCGAAACCAGCGCGGCCTGCAGCTCCTGCTGCACGTCGTTCGACTCGGCCTGCAGACGGGCCGACTTCTCCTTGAGGTCCGTGACGAAGTGCTTGCGCTCCTCGGCCTCTTCGCGGCGGCCCTGGCCCATCAGGGCGCCGATCTCCTTGGCGGCCTTGTTCTGGGTGGCCAGCGTGTTGTCGAGTTCGACCTGAATGGCCTTGCGGCGGTCGTCGAGCGTGATGATCTTGTCGATGACGGGGGCGGCGTCGACGCCTTTTTTGGCGAGTTTGCGGATGGCGGCTTCGCGGTCATCCCGGATTTGCTTGATCGTAAGCATGATATCGAATGTTTATTGTGTTTTCGCGTTACGAAGGGCAAAATTACAAAACAATTCCTAAAATTGTCTTATTTTTGTGCAAAATTCCATCGCTTTGAAAACCGTTGAACTCTTGGCTCCGGCCCGGGATTACGCATCGGCCGTGGCGGCCATCGAGGCCGGGGCCGATGCCGTCTATATCGGAGGGGCCCGTTTCGGAGCCCGTCAGGCTGCCGGGAACTCCGCCGCGGAGATCGCCCGCGTGGTCGAGTATGCCCACCGCTTCGGGGTGCGCATCCACGCCACGCTCAACACGCTGCTCTGGGACGACGAGCTCCGCGAGGCCGAACGCACGGCCCGCGAACTGATCGACGCCGGGGTCGACGCCCTGATCGTGCAGGACATGGCCCTGCGGCGGATGAACCTCCCGGTCGAGCTCCATGCCTCGACGCAGATGGCCAACCGCACCCCCGAACAGACGCGTTTTCTGGCCGAGGCGGGTTTCGCACGGGTGATTCTCGAACGGGCCCTCTCGCTCGACGAGATCCGCGCCATCTGTGCCGCCACGCCGGCTGAGGTCGAGTGTTTCGTCCACGGGGCGATCTGCGTCGGCTACAGCGGCCGCTGCTTCCTCTCGCGGGCCATGTCGGGCCGCAGTGGCAACCGCGGCGCCTGCAGCCAGCCCTGCCGCCTGCCGTGGGATCTGGTCGACGCCGGCGGACGCACGCTGATGGCCGGCAAACACCTCCTCTCGGTGCGCGACATGAACCTCTCGCGGCGGCTGGGCGAACTGGTCGATGCCGGCGTCACGTCGTTCAAGATCGAGGGGCGGCTGAAGGACATCGCCTATATCAAGAATGTGGTGGCCTACTACCGCCGGACGCTCGACGAGGTGCTGGCCGCACGTCCCGGGCTGCGCCGTTCGTCGGTGGGGGAGAGCATCCCCGACTTCGTGCCCGATCCGTCGAAGAGCTTCACACGCGGCGAATCCGAATACTTCCTCGACGGCAAGCGCCCGGGGGTGGCTTCGTTCGACACGCCGAAGGCGATCGGCGAACGCATCGGCCGGGTGTCCCGGGTGGCGGGAGGCAGCTTCACGCTCGATGGCGGGGCGGATCTGGCGCCGGGCGACGGACTCTGCTTCGTCACGCCGCGCGGCGTGACCGGAACCAACGTCAATGCCGTCGACGGGCGCCGCATCACCCCCAACCGCATGGAGGGGATCACCCCCGGGGCGGAGGTCTTCCGCAACTTCGACCGGCGTTTCAACCTCGCACTCGAACGCAGCCGCATGCGGCGTGTGATCGCGGTGCGGGCGCTGTTCGAGGTTTCGGAGTCGGGGGTGACGATCATCTGCACCGACTGCGAAGGGGTGACGGCCGCGGCATCGCGCTCCCTGGCGCTCGACCGGGCCCGCAATCCCGAGGCCAATGCCGCCTCGCTGCGGGCGCAGGCGATGAAGTCTGGCGATACGATCTTTGCGGTGCACGAGGTCGAGGTGCGGGGCGGCGAGTGGTTCGTGCCGGCATCGCTGGCGGCCGAACTGCGGCGCGAGGTGCTCGAGGCGCTGCTCCGGGCGCGGGAGGCCCGTCCGATGCCGCACCGGATCCTGCCCGAAAACCGGGAGGCCCGTTATCCGTCGGAGCGGATCACGGCCGACGAGAATGTCACCAATCGCCTGGCCGAGGCCTTCTACCGCGACCACGGCGTGCGCGAAATCGAACGGCCGCTCGAACTGGCCGCGTCGTTCGAGGGGCGTACGGTGATGCGTTCGGCATACTGCATCCGCCGCGAGATCGGCGAGTGCCTGCGCGAGGGGTCGCGCCTCAGGGGCGACCTCTATCTCGAGCACGGTGCGGACCGCTTCCGGCTGGAGTTCGACTGCCGGGCGTGCGAAATGGCGCTGGTCGAGTGCCCTCCGCGCCGGAAAAACGATACGAAATACGGACGATAAAGACGATAAACCTACGAAGAGATGCAGCAGCAACTAACCCCCGATTTTCCGGATTACGAACTCATCGATACGGGCGATTTCGAGAAACTCGAACGCTTCGGCCGCTACGTCACGCGGCGCCCCGAACCGCAGGCCATCTGGCGGCGGACGCTCTCCGAAGAGGAGTGGCGGCGTCGGGCCGATGCCGCGTTTCTGCGCGATGCGCGCAACGACGAACGCGGCGAGTGGCGCCTCTCCCCGAAGATGCCCGACCGCTGGACGGTGGAGTATGCCTATCGAGGGATGCACCTGCGCATGCGGCTGGGACTCACCTCGTTCAAGCATGTCGGGATCTTCCCCGAACAGGCCGCCAACTGGAACTTTATCTATGATCAGGTGCTGCGGCTGAGGGGGGTGGACGGGCGTTCCGCCGGTACTTCCTCGGCTTGTTCGTCCGCCGCGACGTCCGGTCCGTTTCGCGCGACGTTCGGTCCGGGGCGCGCTGCATCTGCCGGAAAACCCGCTGCCGCACTTCCCGGTTCGCCGACTGCCGCCCCGCGCGTGCTGAACCTCTTTGCCTACACCGGCGGAGCAACCCTCGCCGCCCGGGCTGCCGGGGCCGAGGTGACCCATGTCGATTCGGTCAAGCCCGTCGTGACGTGGGCCCGCGAGAACATGGAGCTGAGTGCGCTGGAGGGAGTTCGCTGGATGGTCGAGGATGCCCTGAAGTTCGTGCGCCGCGAGGTGCGCCGCGGAAACCGCTATGCCGGCATCATCCTCGATCCGCCCGCTTACGGACGGGGCGCCAATGGCGAAAAGTGGGTCCTCGAGGAGAACATCGGCGAGATGCTTGAATGCTGTGCGCAGTTGCTGGAACGGCGCGGGGCCTTCCTCGTGCTGAATCTCTATTCGATGGGGCTGTCGTCGACGCTGGCCCGCACGGCCGTACGCCAGACCTTCGGCGCCCCGGTCGAGGAGCAGTGGGGCGAATTGTGCTTCACGGACCGCGCCGGCAAGGAGCTCCCCCTGGGAACCTATTACCGTTTTGTCCGTTAATCGTTGTGGAATGCGGGCCGCTTCGATGCCGGCCCGAGATCATCGCAAATGCTTATGGGAGTACCTGTTTTGCTTTTCGGTCTGTTGAGCGGTTCGCTGCTCTCCGTGCTGGTGGGTATCATCGGCAGCCCCCGCCGTATCGGTTTCGGATGGGCCTTTCTGCTGAGTCTGATCTTCACGCCCCTCGTGGGGCTCATCATCACGCTGGTGAGCGATCCGCTTCCCGGCGGTGAACAGCGCTGGGGTTGCATCGGCACGGTCGTCGCCTTTCTCGGCCTGCTCTCGCTGGTGATCTTCCTGCTGCTGCTCTTTGCCGGCGGCATGATGGTGGCCGTTCTGTAAAGGCGGTTCGAGGTGCATCGACAGGTCGTCCGAAAGGCCGAACGGGTCGCATGCCGGGTCCCGTCGCCTCCTTTCTCCCCTTTTTGTTCCAGCCGCCTGCTTGATCTTCTCACCCCCCCCCTCCGGGTCAGAGTCCGAAGACGTAGTAGATCAGAATGCCGGCCGCGGCCGAGAGGACAATCAGCAGGATCGGGTTCACCTTGCGCCACGAGCCGATGAAGACCCCGCCGAAGAGCACCCAGCTCCAGGCATCGATGAAGTTCTGCTCGTCGGGTTCCGAGCTGTGGGGGAAGATCAGCAGCAGGGCCGCGGCGGCGATCATGCCGATCACCACGGGCCGCATCCCCCGCATGGCCCCCTCGACCAGGCGATTGTTCTTCAGATGGAGAAAGAACTGTGCTACAAGGATCATGAGCGTGAGCGACGGCAGGCAGACCGCAAACGTCGCGATGAGCGATCCCAGCACCCCGCACCAGGCGTATCCCGTCTCCAGACCGACGGTGTAGCCCACATAGGTGGCCGAGTTGATGGCGATCGGGCCGGGGGTGATCTGCGAGATGGCGACGATGTCGGCGAACTGGGCGTTGGTGAGCCACTGGTGCTGCACGACCACCTCGTTCTGGATGAGCGACAGCATGGCATAGCCGCCGCCGAATCCGAAGAAGCCGATCTTGAGGTATGAAACGAAGAGTTGCCAGAGAAGGATCATGTCTCGGAAAAGTTAAGGAAGTGCGATGTCGGTGATCACCAGCTGCCCCTTGCGCATCGTGGCACGGACGGGAACAACGACACACCGGGCCGCGGAGGGTCCTGCTTGCAGGACCGCAGGGTGCAGAAGCCCCGGAGACAGACTGTATTTCATGTTGTTTGTCGGACTCATGCTTCGGGTTTATCTTTGTGTCGGGCGATCCGCGGGGCGACGGCCAGCTCCCAGGCGATGCCTGCGGCGGCGCCGATCACCAGTACCCAGATCGGCGACCATCCCAGCCCCCAGACGGCCAGGGCTGCCGCTGCAATGACGAGGAACATCGACCAGTGCATGCCGCGGGCCAGCGAGATCACCGGACCGATGATCAGTGCCACGACCGCCGGGCGCATCCCCTTGAAGGCGGCGTCGACGACCGGATTGTGGCGGATGTCGGCGAAGAAGAGGGCGATGGCGAGGATGATGACGAACGACGGCACGACAACCCCCAGCAGGGCGGCCGCCGCACCGCGCAGTCCGCGGATCTTGTAGCCGACGAAGACCGACGTGTTGAGTGAAATCGGTCCCGGTACGGACTGGGCCAGCGTCAGCAGATCGAGAAACTCGCGGCGTTCGATCCAGTTGCGGTTGTCGATCACCTCGCGTTCGATCAGCGGGATCATGGCGTATCCGCCGCCGAAGGTGAAGAGGCCGATCTTGAAGAACGACAGGAAAATCGTGTGGAGGCGTTCCATGGTGTCAATCTCTTTTTTTGCGGCCGAGCAGTGTCAGCAGGCCGTCGATGTAGATCATCGGGTGAGTCGGCGCTCCGGGAAGCCAGAGGTCGGGCTTGTGCGTGTCGAGAAAACTGCGGTCCAGGGCGCGGCTCTCGGCGAAGAGCCCTCCCGAACAGGCCTCCGTGCCGCACATGACCAGGATTTTCGGTTCGGCCACGGCGTCGTAGCAGATCTCCAGCGCCTCGGCCATGTTGGCCGTCAGCGGACCCGAGACCACCACGCCGTCGGCATGGCGCGGCGAGGCGGTGAAGCCGATGCCGAAGCGTCCCAGATCGAAGTTGACGTTGCCCGTGGCGTTGAGCTCCATCTCGACCGAGGCGTCGCCGCCGGCCGAGACCTCGCGCAGCTGCAGCGCCTGGCGGAAGCAGCGGCGGATTTCGGGCCGTACCTGCTCCGGATCGAATGCCACGCGGGTGTCGCCGTCGTGGAGGATGAGCCCCTCGCGCGTGGGCGAGCCGATGCGGTAGTCGTTCGTGAAGTGCACGTTGCGCGGCGCCACCCGGGCACACTCCCCGCAGAAGAGGCACCGTCCCAGATCGAGCTCCAGCGGATCGGCCCGGAAGGCCCCCGTCGGGCAGATGGCCTCGGCGCGTTCGGCCTCGGTCGTATCCTCGGTGAAGGTTAGTTCGGGACGGCCCCGGAACTCCTCGGTCAGCTGCACGGCGTCGAGGTCCGGAATGGCCTGTTGTCCGTGGCTGCGCAGCACCCGTATTTTCGGTAGGATCATGGTTGCGATGTTTGATGCCCGCAAAAATAGCGAAATCCCCCGGATCCTCCAAGCATCGCCCCTCCTTTTGCTCCGTGAAAAGTCCGCCCCGCGAGGTCCCGGCACAAAAACACGGGCCTCCGTTCCGTCGATGGAGCGGGGACCCGTGGTCGAAAAGGAAAATTTGAAGATGGGTTCGGTTTGGTTTTGTTGGTTGAGGTATTTCTGTATTTCGTCTCGTCCGGTTGTCCGAATGCACGCCCGGGGGGTGCTTCCTGACCGGTGCGGCGCGTTGGCCCGTTTGGCCAGCCGGTCGGAGGTTGCTCCGTCGCCCGTGCAGCGGTACTCGGCAAAGAGCTCCGGCTGGGCCGACATCGTCGTCCACCCCTCGGCACGCAGGGCTGCGGGCTCCTCGCAGCGGATAAAGACCGCACGCGGGGCGTTCTGCCACGGACGGCCCAGGTAGAAGTAGGAGAACTTCGTGCCGTCGAAATCCGTTTCGCCCGTTGCCGGACAGGTGATCGTGCAGTCGATGCAGACGATGCCGTACTTGTGGTCGGCGGGGGTCGACGGGGCCGTCAGCACACTGTTGTTGCGGTTGACGTGGAGCGTGCAGCGATCGAGCACCATCGTCGACGAGCCGAAGATGAAGTCGACGTTCCCCTCGACGTAGCAGTCGCGCAGGTAGACGCGACCCGTGCCGCGCCCGAAGAGCGTATCCTGATAGCCCATGATGCGGCAGCCGTAGAAGGCCGCGCGGTCCCCCTCGATGCGCAGCGCCACGGCCTGCGTATCCTTGTTGACGGCGGCGTTGGCCAGGCTGTTCACGTAGCTGTTGGCGATGGTCACGTTGCTGGCCGTGAAGTCGTCGGCATCGACCAGGAAGCTCTGGCACTGCCACGTCCCGAGCGTGCCGCCCCGGCCGTCGTCGTGGCCCGCGAAGTCGTCGTAGGTGATGATGCACGTCGCGGCGTCGTCGCCGATGAGCGTCACGCGGGGGTGTTTCGCCGAGAGGGTCACCTTCTCGTAGTAGGTTCCCGGACGCAGGCGGACGATGTGCGGTTCGCCGTCGACGGGCAGCGCATCGAAGGCCTCCTGTAGGGTTGCGTAGTCACCCGTGCCGTCCTGGGCTACGACCACCGTGTGGATGGCCGGTGTGTCGGGGGTCGGCGCGGGGGTGTCACCGGGCTGCCGGGTTTCGTTGTCGTCCGAACTGCAGGCTGCGGCAAAGAGGGTGCAGCAGGCAAGCATTCCGAGGCTGAAGAGACGCGAAAGGTGTTTCATGGGTCGGTTTTTCGTTTCAGGTTTTCCGACGGCAAAGTTCGCCTTTTCCCGCCGCAAGGCTGGGGATTTTTTTGCGGAAAACAGGGATTTTTTGACGTTTCTCCCCGTCGGGAGGTGTCTGCAGCTCGTTCCGGGGCCGTACGGCCCGCCGGTTGCTCCTGCGACGTTGCCACCCGTTCGGAGGTTGCATTTTCCTCCGGATCCGCCTCTGCGACGATGCAAAAAGGCCCCGCTCCTTTTCGGAAGCGGGGCCGGATGTTCTCTCCTGCGGCCGGTCAGAGGTCGTGGCCGCAGTAGGAGAGGTTGAAGCTCTTGTTGCAGATCGGGAAGTCGGAGATCCCCTCGCCGCGCACGGCCAGTGCCAGCGCCAGCCAGTTGTGCAGACTCGGGTCCTTGATCCGGCACGCCGCCAGATGCCCCTCCGCATCGGTCACCACCACGTGGCACGTCTCGCCGCGCCACCCCTCGACCAACCCGAACGAGAGTGCCGATGGCGTGAGCGAGGTCGTGTAGTCGGGCGCTTCGCACGGATTCTCGAGCGCGCCGTACTTCTGTTCGTAGATCTCCAGCAGCCGGTCGACATAGCGTGCCGACTGCAGCACCTCGCGGCAGCGCACCTCGAGCCGGGCCATCACGTCGCCCGCCTGTTCGACGACCGTTTCGTGGTGGAGGCACTTGCCGTACGAACCCCACGGATGCGTCGTGCGGATGTCGCGGGCCAGACCGCTGGCCCGGGCCGCCTGGCCCACGCCGCCCAGCCGCCGCATCTCCTCGCGCGGAACGATGCCGCACTGTTCGAAACGCGCCAGCAGCGTCGGCGACGACTCCAGATCGCGGCGCACCTCCTCGTAGCGGCGGGCGATCTCGGCGACGTTGCGGCGGATCATCGCCGACTTGGCCGGCGTCAGCGGATGGTTCGTGCCGTGGGGGCGGATCAGCCCCTTGCCGAAGCGGTTGCCGCACCACGCCTGCGTGGTGTTGATCGTCATCGTGCGCAGCGCCTCGCAGGCCACCTGCCCCAGCTGGTAGCCCGCATCCATCGACAGCGCCCCCGTATCGGCAATCTGCATTGCCATGCGCTCCAGTTCGAGCGCAACGGCCCGTTCCCGGTCGAGCTGCGCGGGGCGTTCGCGGTCGGTCAGCTTCTCGATCGCCTCGGCGAAGGCCGTGGCGTGGGTCACGGCGCTGTCGCCCGCAACGGCCTCGGCCAGGCACATCTGACGCAGGCGGTTGTCCGTCGCCGCGAAGGCCGCCTCGACCCCGCGGTGCTGGTAGCCCAGCGCAATCTCGAGGTGGAGCACCTCTTCGCCGTTGCAGATGAAGCGGAAGGCTCCCGGTTCGATGATCCCGGCGTGGATCGGTCCCACGTTGACCTCGTGGTGCGAGTGGCCGGCCATCGTGTAGAAGGGGTAGTTGTCCATCGAGCTCTGGCGATCGTAGCGGTCGAAGGGGAAGCGCAGCGGCTTGGGCCACGGCTGGCCGTCGAAGCGGATGCCGTAGCGTTCGGTGATGTCGCGCTCGAAGGGGTGCATCTGCGGGTGCAGCGCCGTGAGCGACGGCAGAGCCGTGTCGTCGTAGTAGCCCGTGGCGTGGGAGGTGATCAGCACCCGGCTTTCGGCATCGTCGAGCACCAGGCAGAAGAAGCGCATCCGGTCGCCGGAGGGCAGCGCGAAGTAGTGCGCCACGTGGTAGCGTTCGTCCGTGAGCCACGTGCGCAGCAGCTCGTAGAACGTGGGGTAGGAGACTTCGGGAATCTCCTCCAGGCGCACGGCGCCCGAGGTATTGTCGGTTACGAGGTAGTTCATAACAAGGCGATTTGATCGATCAGTTCACGCAGGAAGGCCGGCTGCCAGAGTCCCAGCACCATGGCCGCCGCGAGCAGCGTCAGGGCCGACCACGACAGCGCCCGGTCGACCTTCGAGGGGTGGAGTTCGTCCTGATTGGGCTGGTAGCAGAGGCGGATCATGCGCGAGCAGAACGAGTAGATGACGATGCACAACAGCAGCAGCATTCCGGCCACGAGCCACCAGCGGCCTCCGGCGATCGTCTCGCGCAGGATCAGCAGCTCCGAGACGAAGAGCGGCGAGGGCGGGAAGGCGACCAGCACGACCATGCCCGTGAGCAGCCCGACGGCCCCCACGCGGTTGATGTGGATGTAGTCGCCGATGCGGTTGATGCGGTAGCCGTTGTAGACCTGCCGTACGACGGCCATCTGCAGGAAGAGGCTGCTCTTGATGAAGGTGTGGCAGACGACGTGGAACACGGCGGCCCAGACCCCGACGCTGCCCACACCCAGACCGATGGCGGCGATGCCCATGTTCTCGACCGTCGAGTAGGAGAGGAAGCGCTTGTAGTTGTTCGTGCGCCGCAGGAAGAGGGCGCCGATGATGAGCGACAGCACCCCGACGATCAGCAGCACCGAGCGCACCCAGCCGAAGACCTCCGTCCCGGCCAGCAGCCGGTAGACGCGGAAGATGGCCAGGAAGCCGGCGTTGACCAGCCCCGTCGAGATCAGGGCCGAGGCGGGCGACGGCGCCGCGAAGTTGGCGTCGATGCCGACGGTGTAGAGCGGGAAGAGCTCCATCTTGCAGCTGTAGCCGCACAGGATCAGCAGGAAGGCCGTCTTCAGGTAGAGGGCGTTGCCGTTGCCGACGGCTGCGGCGACGACCTCGTAGTTGAGCGATTCGCACTCCGTGGCGGCCGCCAGCAGCAGGATCCCCAGGTAGGCCATGGCGATGCCCGTCGAGCAGACGAAGACGTATTTCCACGCCGCTTCGAGCGTCTGGGCTGTGCGGCGGTGGTAGATGATGCCGGCCGAGCAGAGCGTCGTGGCCTCGAGGAAGATCCACGTCACGGCCAGGTTCGAGGCGAAGTACGACCCCGCGATGGCCGTCGTCAGCAGCATCACCAGAGCCGAGTAGGCCCGGGTCTGTGCGAGGTCGTTTTCGCGCAGGTAGGCCTCCGAATGGAAGTAGGCGAAGGCCGAGACGATGCACAGCAGCACGTAGAAGAGCGTCCCCGCGGCATCGAACGTGAACCACGCGGTCGATGCCCGCCCGTAGAGACCTCCGAAGAGGATCGCCGCGGCGAAGGCCGCCTGTACGGCGTAGAAGGCCACGCCCGTGTAGAAGAGCTGCCGCTCGCGGCGTACGGCGAAGGTCAGGGCGGCAATCACGAGGCTTGCGATGAGATAGGCTATCATGGCGTCAGTCCTTTACGTTGGTGAGTGAATCGGCGTCGTCGGCGTGGATCTTGTCGTCGATCTTCGTGAAGAAGATGCCCAGCATCAGCACCGAGATGAGGATGTCGAGCAGGATGGCGAAGTTGATCAGCAGCGGCATCTCCACGCCGATGGCCGTCGAGAAGAGGAACACGCCGTTCTCGATCACCAGAAAGCCGATCATGTGGGAGAAGATCCGCTGCCGCAGCACGATCAGGATCAGCCCGCTCAGCAGCGAGTAGAGGGCCACGCCGAAGAAGAGCAGATCGACCGTCGAATCGGCGATGTAGTAGGTCAGCGAGGCGCTCACGGCCAGGGCTACGAGCGACAGCAGCAGCGATCCCGACTGCGACGATCCCGACCGCCGGACGCGGTTGATGCGCGTGCGGCGGATCACGGCGAAGAGCAGCCACGGGACCAGAATCCCCTTGAAGAGCAGCGTCTCGAGCGAGACGAAGATCAGCTCGCCGGGGTTGGCCGCATGGAGCCGCACCAGGGCGATGCCGAAGAGCAGCCACCCCTGCAGGCCGATCAGCGAGGCGAAATTGCGGAAACGCTCGGTGATCGACAGGTAGACGAGCGTCACGACGTAGAGCAGAATCAGCGGCAGAATCATTGGATACCGATATTAAGTTGCAGCAGGTAGCCCGTGAAGAAGACCAGGGCGGCCAGTGCCGTGATGGTGAGGATGAAGGTGGTGTTGCGGACGAGCTTGTTGCGCGCCTGGGTCGACTCGACGATGCCCACCGAGAGTCCCGTGAGCAGGATGGCCAGCGGGGCGGCGAACCACCACCGCGGGCAGATCACCGCCGCCACGGCATCGGCCGCCAGCATCGACAGCGCCGCGCTCTTCAGCCACGTCGACAACTTGATGTAGGCCAGATCGACGCCGCAGTAGTCGAGGCACATCACCTCGTGGATCATCGTCAGTTCGAGGTGCGTGCGGGGGTCGTCGACCGGGATGCGGCCGCTCTCCGTGAAGACGATCTTCGTCAGCACGTAGGCCGCCAGCAGCAGGACGATCACGAACTTCGTGTTGCCGGCCAGATCCGCCGCGAAGATCGTCGCGAAGGAGGTGTGGCCCGAGAGCAGTGCCAGCGTCCCGACGGTGAGCATCAGCGCCGGTTCGATCAGGGCGCCGTACAGCGCCTCGCGGCTGGCGCCCATCCCCTCGAACGAGCTGCCCGTATCCATCGCCGCCAGGATCAGCGCCATGCGGCCCAGCGCCAGCAGGTAGGCGAAGGCCACCACGTCGCCGTTGAACGAGAGCAGCGGCCGCAGGTTGCCCACCGGAATGAAGAGTGCGGCCAGCAGCGACGTGGCCAGGATGACCGACGGTGCCGTGCGGAACAGCGCCGTGGTCGTCGTCGAGTAGACGGCACCCTTGCGCAGCAGCAGCCTCAGGTCGTAGAGGTGCTGGGCGAAGCGGATGCCCTTGCGGCCCGCCAGCCGGGCCCGCGTGCGGTTGATCAGCCCCGGGATGCAGAGGGCCGCCAACAGGATCAGGAGTGTATTGAGCAGTGCCATGGGATCAGATCACGTTCAGGATGGACAACACGAAGACCAGCACGAGGAAGGCCAGAGCGAAGAGCACGTAGTGGTTGATCTTGCCCGTGCGCAGGCGCATGACGCGCTGGTTGATCAGACGCAGCAGCTCGACCCACCAGGCCGAGAAGAGGCGGCCGATGCGGTCGCGGTGGCCGACGTCGAAGCGATGGGCGTCGGGGAAGATCTCGCCCTTGCCCACGGGCGACCCCTCGCCGCTGTTCTGTGTCAGCGGCGTGGCGATCGACTGCAGCCCCTCGGAGAAGGATTCGCCGGTGTACTGCATCCGGACGTTGGTGGCCGTGAAGCCGCAGCCCCACGTGGGGCCTTCGGCGATCTGCCGGCCGCGCAGCGTGCGCCGCCGCAGCCAGACCAGTACCCCGACCAGCAGGATCAGCACCCAGGCCACGCGGCCGGCCGTGGCCAGCGTCGGGGAGAGCAGCCAGTCGGCGGCATCCGAGGGGGTGCGCAGGAAGAAGCCCGCCGCCCGCGTCACGCCCGCCACGGCCGCCCGCGGGAAGAGCCCCACGAAGAGGATGCCGGCCAGCGGCAGCGCCATGGCGGCGATGCGCAGGTTGTCGACTTCGGTCGATTCGGCCACCTCGTGCGAGCGGGGCGAGCCGAGGAAGACCGTGCCGTAGAGTTTCGTGAAGGCCAGTACGGCCACGCCGCCGATCAGGGCCAGCGCCGCCACTCCGACGGCCGAGGCGAGGATCTCGCTGCCGGAGGCGATGCCGTCGAAGAGCCCGAGGTAGACGAGCAGCTCCGAGACGAAGCCGTTCAGCGGCGGCAGGGCGCAGATGGCCGCCGTGCCCGTCAGGAAGAGGATCGACGTCAGGGGCATGTGCTTCGAGAGGCCGCCCAGCTCGTCGAGCGACGTGGTGTGGGTCTGCGAGAGGATGTTGCCGGCGCCGAAGAAGAGCAGCGACTTGAAGAACGAGTGGTTGAGCGTGTGGAGCAGGGCGCCCGTGATGCCGCACAGCGCCACGAACGAGTTGCCCGAGGCCTTTCCCAGCGCCGCGACGCCCAGTGCCAGCAGGATGATGCCGACGTTCTCGATCGACGAGTAGGCCAGCAGCCGTTTGACGTCGTTCTGCGTGGCGGCGAGCAGCACGCCCCAGATGCCCGTGACGATGCCCGCCACGAGCAGGATCACGCCGGCCGTATGCAGCATGGGCAGTTCGCCCAGCGCCGCCACGACGCGCAGGATGCCGTAGATGCCCGTCTTGATCATCACGCCCGACATCAGGGCCGAGACGTGCGACGGAGCCGCCGGATGGGCCTCCGGCAGCCAGACGTGCATCGGGAACATGCCGGCCTTCATGCCGAAGCCCGCCAGGAAGACGATCAGCAGCGGCAGCCCCGGCTGCGTGCGGAAGTATTCGCCCAGGGCGGCGAACGTCGCTCCGCCCGTGGCGCTCTCCAGCCGCACGAACCCCACGACCAGCAGCACGAAGCCGATGTGCATCATGATCAGATAGGCCAGTGCCGCGCGGCTCACCTCCCGGCGCTGGGCGTCGTAGAGGATCAGCAGGAACGACGCCACGGTCATCAGCTCCCAGAAGAAGAGGAACGAGAAGCCGCCGTCGGAGCAGACCACCCCCAGCATGGCGTAGAACATCACCGTGAGCGAGGTGTAGTGCAGCGAGACGTGGGCCGGGGATTTTCCGGCGAGGGTGTGGGCCAGATAGCCCCGCGAGTAGAGCACCGAGGCGACCGAGCCGATCGAGATCAGCACCGCGAAGAGGGCCGAGAGCCCGTCCATCGAGCCCGTATCGCCTCCGAACGGCGCGCCCGGCACCGACCACAGCATGGCGGGGGTTGTGCCGGCGAGCACTCCGAGGGCCCGGATTGTGGCCGCCAGCGCCCCGACGGCCGTCAGGACGAGTGCCGTCCAGGCCTTGGCCCGCAACGGCGTCGTGAAGATCGCCGCAACGACCACCACGAGGAACAACAGCGTGTAGAGAAACAGCATATCCCGGTTGAGGTAAATGTTTGTTCGATAGCGTGAATTTTTACGGATGGATTCAACGGAGCAGGTTGACGGTCGACGTCATGACCGTGGCCACGACAGCCGCCGTTTCGGTGCGCAGCCGCTGCGGCCCGAGGGTGATCTCCTCGAAACCGTGCGCCAGGGCGAAGTCGATCTCCTCGGGCGAGAAGTCCCCTTCGGGGCCGATGAAGATCCGCACCGCCTCGCCGGCCCGCAGCGTGCGCGGCAGCAACTGCTTGCCCCGTGGCGAGCGGGCCGTGTCGCAGTGGGCGATCAGGCTCCGCCCCTCGAACGGCTCGGCCACCGCCTCGCGGAACCCCGTAAGCGGATGCAGCGTCGGCCGGTAGGCCTTCAGCGACTGCTTCATCGCCGCCGTGATCACCTTTTCGCCCCGCTGCGGCTTGAAGCTCCGCCGCTCGCTGTGAGCCGTCTCCAGGGGCAGGATCTCGGTGACCCCCACCTCGGTGGCCTTCTCCAGGAACCATTCGTAACGGTCGGGGCTCTTCGTCGGCGCCACGGCCATCACCAGCCGGTAGGGCAGGCGTTCGAATTCGGGCTGCGTCTCGACGACGCGCACCGTGCAGTGCCGCGGATCGGCCTCGATGATCTCGGCCCGGTAGAGGTTCCCCCGGCCGTCGGTCAGGTGGATCTCGTCGCCCCGGCCCAGGCGGAGCACCCGGATGCAGTGTTTCGACTCCTCCTCGTCGAGCGTGTAGACCGGCGGCTCGATCTGCGGTGCGTAAAAGAGTTGCATGGCCTGCTTGTTGTTTTACGGATTTTTATTGTATCTTTGTTGCTGCCCGAGCCCGGTCGGGGCGTGTGAAGGCGTGCCGGGTGGTGTCGACGCGGTTCGGTGGCTCCGTCCGCTCTTCTCCCCCTCCTTCGTCTTTCCGTCGGTTTCGCGGCCCGCAAAGTTACACAAAATAACACGAAATAACACGATCCATGAAACGTATTACCGGTTTATTGACGCTTTTTCTGGCCATGACACTCGTTTGTTGCAAATCCGAGAAGCGTGTCGGTGAGAATCCCTTCTTCTCCGAGTGGAATACCCCCTACGGGGTGCCCCCCTTCGATCGGATCCAGCCTGAACACTTCCTTCCGGCGCTCGAGCGCGGCATGTCGCTCCACGACGCCGAAATCGATGCCATCACCTCGAACAACGACGAGGCGACCTTCGAAAACACGATCCTTGCCTACGACAACTCGGGGCAGATGCTCGCCCAGGTGCGGCTGATCTTCGAGATGCTCTGCGGGGCGGAGAACACCCCCGAACTCGAGAAGATCCAGGTCGAGGTGGCTCCGCTGTTGTCGGCCCATGCCGACAAGATCCGCCTGAACGCGAAGCTCTTCGAGCGGGTCAAGCAGGTCTACGACCGCCGGGCTACGCTCGGACTCGATGCCGAGCAGGAGCGGCTGCTCGAGAAGACCTACCGTTCGTTCGTGCGGGCCGGCGCCCTGCTCGACGACCAGCAGAAGGCCCGTCTGAAGGAGATCAACGGGGAGTTGTCGCTCGCCGCCGTGAAGTTCGGCAACAACATCCGCACGGAGAACAACAACTTCGTGATGATGCTCTCCTCCGACGAACTCGACGGCATCCCGGCCAACATCCGCGAACTGGCCCGCGAAAAGGCTGCCGAACTCGGCCAGAAGGAGAAATATGCTTTCACGCTGCAGAAGTCGAGCCTGATTCCCTTCCTGACCTACTCCTCCAACCGCGAACGCCGCGAGGAGATCTACAAGGCCTATCTGAACCGTTGCAACAACGGCGACGAATATGACAACAAACAGCTGATCAACGACTTCATCCGCCTGCGCACGGAGAAGGCCCACCTGTTGGGATATCCCTCCTATGCCGCCTATGTCGTCGATGACGAGATGGCCCGCACGACCGATGCCGTCTACAAGCTGCTCGACGAGGTCTGGACCCCGGCCCTCGAACGCGCCAAGGGCGAACTGGCCGAGATGGAGCCCCTCTTCCGCAAGGATGTCCCCGAAGGGGAGTTCGCCTCGTGGGACTGGTGGTACTACGCCGAGAAGCTCCGCAAGCAGAAGTATGCCCTCGATGAGGAGATGCTGCGCCCGTACTTCTCGCTCGAAAACGTACAGACCGGTATCTTCTTCCTCGCCAACCGCCTCTACGGCATTACGTTCCGTCCGGTGGCCGTGCCCCTCTACCACCCCGAGGCAGTCGCCTACGAGGTGCTCGACGCCGACGAGTCGCACCTCGGAATCCTCTACTTCGACTTCTTCCCCCGCGACGGAAAGAGCCAGGGCGCCTGGTGCGGCAACTACGTCGAACAGACCTACGATGCCGAGGGCAAGCGTGTGGCTCCCGTCGTGTCGATCGTCTGCAACTTCACCCGCCCGACCTCCAGTACGCCGGCCCTGCTGACCCTCGACGAGACCGAAACCCTCTTCCACGAGTTCGGCCATGCGCTGCACTTCCTCTTCCACGACGTCAAGTACCGCGGCCTGACGGAGGTCGAGGGCGACTTCGTCGAGATGCCCTCGCAGCTCATGGAGAATTGGGCCTTCGAACCCGAAGTGCTCCGCCAGTATGCCGTCAACTACCGCACCAACGAGGTCATCCCGCAGTACCTGATCGACAAGCTCCGCCGCAGCGAACTCTTCAACCAGGGATTCATGACCACGGAGCTCATCGCCGCGTCGCTCTCCGACATGGACATCCACTCGATCACGGACTACAAGCCCTTCGACCCGATGGCCTTCGAGCGGGAGGCGCTGACCGTCAAGCGCGGCCTCATCCCGCAGATCGAACCGCGTTACCACTATCCCTACTTCTCGCACATCTTCGACGGCGGCTACTCGGCCGGATACTACTTCTATACGTGGGCCGCAGTGCTCGACAAGGATGTCTTCGAGGCCTTCCGCGAGAGCGGCGACCTCTACAACCGCCGCATCGCCGAGGATCTGCGCCGCAAGGTGCTCGCCCGCGGCGGCTCGGCCGACGGCATGACGATGTACCGCGACTTCCGCGGAAAGGATCCCGACAAGATCCCGATGCTCAGAAGCCGCGGCCTCTGGACCGATCCCGAACCGGCCGACTCGCTGGCCTCGGGGATCGATCCGTCAAAGGGCGTCCGCGTGGAGCCGATGGCCCGCTGAACGGTTGCCGACCCATCCCTTGAAGAAACCTGAAAACCCCTGATAATTTATGAAAAAAGCTTTTCTGATCATGGCCATTTCCGCTATGGTGGCAGGCTGCGCCGACAACTCGATTCCCAAGGCCCAGCTGCCCGAACTGGATCTCTCGAATCCGCTGCTGGCCGAGTGGGACACCCCCCACGCCACGCCGCCCTTCTCGAAGATCGAACTCAAACACTACGAACCGGCCTTCGATGCCGCCATCGCCTGCTCGCGGGCCGAGGTAGCGGCCATCGTCGACAACCCCAAGAAGCCGACCTTCGTCAACACGATCGTCGCCCTTGAGCGCAGTGGCGCGCTGCTCTCGCGCATCGAGGGGATCTTCTTCAACATGCTCGGGGCCGAAACCTCGGACGAACTGCAGGCCATCTCGCTGCGCGTGCAGCCCAAACTGACCGAACTGGCCAACGACATCTCGCTCAACGAGAAGCTCTTCGCCCGGGTCAAGGCCGTCTACGAACACCCCGGACGCCTCAGCCAGGAGGACAAGGCGCTCCTCGAGAAGACCTACAAGGAGTTCGCCCGCAACGGTGCCGCCCTCTCCGAGGCCGACAAGGAGCTCTACCGCCAGTACACGACCGAACTCTCGGCCCTGACGCTGCAGTTCGGCCAGAACTCGCTGGCCGCCACGAACGCCTTCACGCTCAACATCACCGATCCGAAGGTGGTGGCCGAACTGCCCGCCTTCGTCAAGGAGGGGATGGCCGCCGAGGCCGCTGCCCGCGGTGAGAAGGGTTGGACCGTCACGCTCCAGTATCCGAGCTACCTCCCCTTCATGACCTACTCGACCAACCGCGAGCTGAAGGAGAAGCTCTGGCGGGCCAACAGCTCGACCTGCCTGGGCGGCAAGTTCGACAACACGGAGATCATCCGCAAGATCGTCAACACGCGTCTGAAGATCGCCAACCTGCTGGGCTACAAGTGCTATGCCGACTACGTTCTCGAGGACCGCATGGCCGGCAACACCCCCACGGTGGAGAATTTCCTCGGCGAGCTGCTCGACGAGACCAAGTCGTGGGCCGATGCCGACTATCGCACGGTGAGCGAATATGCCGCCTCGAAGGGGCTCAAGGGACAGCTCATGCCCTGGGACTGGGCCTACTACAGCACGAAATACAAGGATGAGAAGTATGCCCTGAACGACGAACTGGTGAAGCCCTATCTCGAACTCGAGAATGTCAAGAAGGGCGTCTTCCTGCTGGCCAACAAGCTCTACGGCCTGAACTTCACCCCCAACAAGGAGATCGAGGTCTACCATCCCGACGTGACGGCCTACGACGTGACCGACCGCGACGGCAGCTTCCTGGCCGTGCTCTATCTCGACTTCTTCCCCCGTGCGTCGAAGACCGCCGGAGCATGGATGACCGAGTTCCGCGGTACGAAGACCGTCGACGGCGTCGAGACCCGTCCGCTCGTCTCGCTGGTGATGAACTTCACCAAGCCGACCCCCACGAGCCCCTCGCTGCTCACCTTCGACGAACTGGAGACCTTCCTCCACGAGTTCGGCCACTCGCTCCACGGCATGCTCGGCCGCGGCAAGTACGAGTCGCTCACCGGTACGAACGTCTACCGCGACTTCGTTGAGCTGCCGTCGCAGATCATGGAGAACTGGGCCACCGAGAAGGAGTATCTCGACCTGTGGGCCGTCCACTACCAGACCGGCGAGAAGATCCCCGCCGAGGTGGTTGACCGCATCATCGCTGCTCAGAACTACCTGGCGGCCTATCTGAACGTGCGCCAGCTCTCGTTCGGCTTCACCGACATGGCCTGGCATACGCTGACCGAGCCCTTCGAGGGTGACGTCGAGGCCTTCGAGGTGAAGGCGATGGCTCCCACGCAGGTGCTGCCCGTCGTGGCGGGTACGGCCATGTCGCCGGCCTTCGGCCACATCTTCTCGGGCGGTTACGCCGCCGGCTACTACGGCTACAAGTGGGCCGAGGTGCTCGATGCCGATGCCTTCTCGCTCTTCAAGGAGAAGGGTATCTTCAACCAGGAGGTGGCCACGTCGTTCCGGAAGAACATCCTCGAGAAGGGCGGTACGGAGCATTCCATGGAGCTCTACGTGCGCTTCCGCGGCCACAAGCCCGAAACCAAGGCGCTGATCGAGCGAATGGGGCTCGGCAAATAACCGGTTGCGACTTTCGATTTGTGAGGACGGCCTCCTGCCTGCGGGCGGGGGCCGTCTTTTTTGTCGGGGCCTTCCCTGCGGAGTCCCGGCAGTCTCTTTATCCGGAGGGTGTGGACGGAAAAGGCCGTCTCTCCCATGAGAGACGGCCTTGGCAATCGGCGGGTTCGGAAATTGTCCCGCCGGAGGGTATTAGCGCACTTTGTGGATCAGCTGCGGCCGGATGGCGACCGTGCGGAGCGGTTTTGCGGCCGATTGGTGCGCGGCACTCAGTTCGCTGACGGGCGAAGCTCCGGCCTTGTCGACCGACAGGCTCTTGCGGAAGACGGGCCCGTAGTTGCCGGCAGCATCCTTGGCCATGGCCAGGAAGTAGACCTCCGTATCCCAGGGCACGGCGTAGCGTGGCGATTCGACTCCTTCGCTGCCCTGCTTGATGAGAATCGGACGCAGCAATGCGTCGGGATAGCTCTCCGTATCCATGATGTTGTCCGACGTATAGATGGTGTACCACGTGGTGGCGTCGGCCGAATGTTCGACCGTAGCCGGCACGTAGGCCTTGCCGTTGAATTTCTCGTAGGTCTCGGGGTCGAGCTTGTAGAGTTCGCTGCCGTCGTAGTATTTGCCGAAGACGAGCTTTGCCGTCGCCGTCGAGATGACCTCCTTGGCTGTCGTGAACGATGGACTCAGGGCCGGGTCGGCCATCGGCTGGCCCGATGCGTCGACGCAGATGGCCCAGACGTAATAGGTCGTGTTGGACTGCAGCGATTCATAGAAGTAGTAGTTGTCGCCCCGTACCGCGCAGACCGCAACGATATCTTCGCGCGTCGGGAAGGTCGCGTTGATCTGGCTCTCGATGTAATCGTCGAGGTATTTGCGCAGGGCTTCGTCGTTGCCGCCGTATTCCTGGTAGTTCTGCTCGGTGATGACGTCCCAGATGTAGAGAACGCTCTGGTCCGAGGGCTTGACGGTGACATCGGCGCCGGTTGCCGAAACGTCGGTGATCTCGAAACTGAAGGTGTTCTTGGTCGGATCGCCTGCCGCGGCCGACGAGAACTTCATCTTGGAGAGCTTGGTCGAGGCGCTGTTCTGGTTCTCGTCGTAACCGAAGGCCGAGACATAGTATTCGGTGTCGGGCTGCAGGCTGCCGAAGTCCACGCCCGAGGAGATCGTCGTCTCTCCCGTGTAGGAGAAGAGCCACGACATCGAGCCGCCGTAGAGTTTCAGCATCTCTTCGATGAGCTTTTCATCGCCCATTGCGTCAACGGAGGCTGCGTCGCGCACGTCGATGAAGTAGGGCATCGACGTGTCAAGCGGTTTGACGAGGATCGAGGCGCTGTTGTAGGTGACCTCCATGACCTCGAAGGTGAAGGGCTCGGGCTCCGACGGAGCCTCGATCAGGATGGGTTCGCTCAGCGCATAGTCGCCCGTGAAACCCGAGGCGGCGTCGTGGCCGGCAACAACGAGCCGGTACTCCGTGCCGGGGGTGAGCTCCTGCGTGAGGGTGAACTCCTCCGTTCCGGTATGCAGATAGGGGGCTGTCTCTTTAATGCCTTCGAGCAGTTCGCTGATGGTCGTGTCGGAGAGGTCGCCGAGGGCTGCAGTTTCGAAGAGGTTGCAGTACCATGATGCCGTTTCGTCCGAGGGTACGACCTTGGCGCTAACGCCTTGTTGGTCGTAGGCGCCGAGCGTCACGGTGAAGGTCACGGCTGCCGGGGGATTGGGGTCGGGTCGGGGTTGCCCTTGTCGTCGGAGTCGTTGCATCCGGCGAGAAGCGGTGCGGCGATGAAGCCGAGGAGCAGCCATTGCAGCAGGGTCTGAGTGAGGTGGTGCTGTTTCATAGCGGTTGATTTTTGATGAATAAGTCGGCTTTAATGTAGTTAAAAAAGTCGACACCACCTCTTCTTGGCGCAAGAAAATGTTGATTTCCGGGATTATATGGTCTCTTTTCGTCGAGATTTGGAGGTCGATTTCTCTCTCCTTCCTGGAAAAACAAGAAAAGCGCCCCGCGGTTGGCGGAGCGCTTGCTGGTGTTGAGCTACCTGGATTCGAACCAAGAATAACAGGACCAGAATCTGTTGTGTTACCATTACACCATAGCTCAATGACGTTTTGGTGATGCAAAAGTAGAATTTTATTTCACAACTACCAAGAAAAATCGGAAAAAAATTTAAGCGCCCCGCGATTGGCGGAGCGCTTGCTGTGTTGAGCTACCTGGATTCGAACCAAGAATAACAGGACCAGAATCTGTTGTGTTACCATTACACCATAGCTCAATGACGTTTTGGTGATGCAAAAGTAGAACTTTATTTCACAACTACCAAGAAAAATCAGAAAAAAATTTCGTACATTTGTTTTTATCTCCGGCCCCGAAATCCGGAGACGAACTGAATGAAACTTGAAATTTACGCTAAATCAATTTGTTATGGGTATTAAGTTCCGGCTCGTCGTCATGAATTTCCTCCAGTATGCCATCTGGGGCGCTTATCTGACCTCGATGGGCTCCTATCTGGTCGGCGTCGGCCTCGCTTCGCATATCGGCATCTTCTATGCCATGCAGGGCATCGTTTCTCTCTTCATGCCTGCCGTTGTCGGTATCGTCGCCGACCGTTGGGTCCCCGCTCAGCGTCTGCTCGGCATCTGCCACCTCCTGGCCGCCCTCTTCATGGCCGCCGCCGGCGGTTATGCCATGTCCTCGGGCGAGGGGGTTCAGTTCGGAATCCTCTTCACGCTCTACTCGCTGAGCGTCGCCTTCTACATGCCGACGATCGCCCTCTCGAACTCCGTTGCCTACTGTGTCCTCGAGAGCGCCGGGCTCGATACCGTCAAGGCCTTCCCGCCGATCCGCGTCTGGGGCACCGTCGGCTTCATCTGCTCGATGCTGCTCTGCGATGCCGCCGGTTTCCAGACCACCTTCATGCAGTTCATGCAGTGCGCTGCGCTGGGGCTGATCCTCGGATTCTATGCCATGACGCTGCCCGCATGCCCCGTCAGCCCGGCCGGCGACCGCAAATCGCTCGTCGAGGCCCTCGGCTTGCGCGCCTTTACCCTCTTCAAACAGAAGAAGATGGCGCTGTTCTTCATCTTCTCGATGCTGCTGGGCGTCTCGCTGCAGATCACCAACGGATTTGCGAACCCCTTCATCACCTCGTTCCGCGATATCCCCGAGTATGCCTCGACCTTCGGCGCCAACCATGCCAATGCGCTGATCTCCCTCTCGCAGGTCTCCGAAACCCTCTGTATTCTGCTCATCCCATTCTTCCTCAAACGGTTCGGAATCAAGAACGTCATGCTGATGGCCATGTTTGCCTGGGTGCTGCGCTTCGGACTCTTCGGCCTGGGCAACCCCGGCAGCGGCGTCTGGATGTTCATCCTCTCGATGATCGTCTACGGCGTCGCCTTCGACTTCTTCAACATCTCGGGTTCGCTCTTCGTCAACAAGGAGACCGATGTGGCGATCCGTTCCAGCGCCCAGGGGCTCTTCATGATCATGACCAACGGCATCGGTGCCACGATCGGAACGCTCGGTGCGCAGGCTGTCGTCAACCGCTTCGTCTATTCGCAGCAGAGTGCCGCGGCTCAGGTGGCCGGCTGGTCGCAGTCGTGGCTCGTCTTTGCCGGTTATGCCCTTCTCGTGGCGTTGGTCTTCGCCCTGGTGTTCCGTTACAGACACGATCCCAAAGCTATCGAAAATGTCCGCTGATTCGTGGAAAATTGCCGTTGGTGACGGCTGTATCCGCTGTGGACGCTGTGTGAGGGTCTGCCCGTCACAGATCTTTGCGCAGGTCGAACCGCGCGGAGCCGTCGTGCTCCGCGATCCGGAGAGCTGCATCGTCTGCGGACACTGTGTGGCGGCCTGTCCCACGGGGGCCGTCCGTCACGAGGCCTTCCCGCCCGAGCGGATTCATGCCGCCGACCGGCAGGCGCTGCCCACCCCCGAACAGGTCGAACGGCTCCTGGCCGTGCGGCGTTCGAACCGGGCCCTCTCGAAGCGGGCCGTGCCGCAGGAGTGGCTGCAGCGGATCATCGCTGCGGCCGACCGTGCCCCGACGGCCAGCAACGCCCGTGAACTGGGCTATCTGCTCGTCACGGATCCGGGCATGCTGCGGCAGGTGGCCCAATACACGCTCGGGGTCTTCCGCAGTCTGGAGCGGCTGTTGTCGAGTCCGCTGGTGCGGCCGTGGCTCAAGCCGCTGATGCCGGGCGTCTACCGTTACGTGCCGGTCTTCGCACGGCTGCGGCGTGACTATGCCGAGGGGCGTGACCGGATTCTGCGCGAGGCTACGGCGCTGTTGTTCATCCACGCCCCGAAGAAGAACCGCTTTGCAGCGGAGGATGCCAATCTGGCCTGTCAGAACGCCTCGCTGATGGCCGAGGCGCTCGGTGTGAGCCAGATCTACATGGGGTTTGTCCTGACGGCTATCCGGCACGACCGTCACAAACGGCTCAACCGGATGCTGGGGCTCGAAGATCGGTCGATCAGTGCCATTCTGGCCCTCGGGATGCCCGAATTTCTCTATCCGAACTACATCGACCGCGAGCCGGCCGAGGTGCGCGAAATCTGACGCCGGGATCTGATTCTGACGCCGGGATCCGACACTGAAATCTGAAGCCGGGATCTGCACCGGAATCCGGAGCATTGCCTGTAAAAGAAAAAGGGGAGCGGCGGAACCGCTTCCCTTTTTTCTGTCTCATCTGTAGTTCGCCGCTCTCCCCTTGCTTGTGTCCCTCCCGGTCTGTCCGCATCTCTCCACGCTGCCGGGGCGGCCGGATACCTTTTAATAGAGGTTGTCGTACATCGACTGCGACTTGTCGTACTTCAGGTCGGAGAGCGAGGCTGCCTTCACGCCGATGTTGAAGCTCCAGCTCTTGTGGTAGCCGAACGGGATCCACGAGAAGGACATCTGCCAGCAGTGCAGGTCGCGCGTGATCGAGATCGACGAGGTGGTCAGCTTGTTGGTCTTGATGTCGTAACCGCCCTGGAAGGTGATACCCACCTTCGGGGTGAGGTTCAGCGAACCGTTGAAGCCGATGGTCTGCGTGACATTCTTGCGGTAGCCCGTCGTGCCGTTGTTGACGTACGAGACCGAGTAGTTTACCGCATAGTTGAAACCGAAGTTCCACGGCAGCGAGAAGTCATAGTACGTCTGGGCCATGTACTGCCTTCGCAGCACGGGGTCCATCTGTCCGTAGGGGTCGTAGAAGGGGTTCTGATACTCCGGAGGCAGTGACGTGATGTCGTTCACGGCCGGGGTGCTCTTGTCCTCGCGCGACTTGAACGTGTAGCCGAACGACCAGCCCGTCGAGGTGATACGCCCCGGGAAGAAGAGCTTGTCGTAGCGCACGCCCTGCGGAGTGACGCGATAGGGGTCGAGCGTCGCCGAGAGGTTGATGCCGAAGTTCTTGAAGAGTGTCGTTCGGAACGAGAGCGAGATGGTCGACAGCCGCATTGAGTCGGCCAGGAAGTTGTACGAACCGCTTGCACGGAGTTCGTCGATGAGCTTGATCTTCTTCACGCCCGAGGTGTCGCGTTTCGAGAGGACCTTCATCTCGAGGTTCTGCGACAGCGAGAAGGTCATCGACATCGACCGCCCGGACGAGGGCACGCCGTAGGCATTGACCGCATAGGGCGAGTAGGTCGTGAAACGGCCCGTCGAGTCGGTCTGCCGCGTGAGGTAGTAGCCGTATTTCGGGTCGCTGAAGTCCGGGGCGTAGGAGAAGCCGATCGTCGGCGTGATCGTGTGGCGGATGGCCTGGATCTTGCGGTCGCGGCGCTTCTTCGTGAAGTCGTACATGCCGTAGAGGGTCGTCGACGTCGAGACGCTGAAGTTATAGTTGTAGAGGCGGTAGAAGCCGTAGTTCGTGGCCAGCGTGTCGGTTTGGTTCGTCACGGGGTTCCACTCGTACTCGACCTTCTTGAAGTACCACTTCTCGGTGTAGTTGGCCGAGGGCGTGATGTTGATGTAGTTGAAGAGGTTGAACGACGCCGAGACCGGAATCGAGTGTTCGATGCCGTTCTTCATGTTGTCGAAGGTCTTCTTCGTGAAGAGTTCCGACTCGGTGGTGGTCACCGAGTTGGTCATCTTTCCCGTGTACTGCATCGAGATCTTCTCATACCAGCGGTCCTTGCCGGTCTTCTCCTTGCGCTTGAAGGGGTAGAAGCGCGAGACGTTGAAGACCACCGTCGGCAGGGTGATCGACAACGACTGGTTCTGCGAGTTCTGCGAGATGGCCATGTTCGCCGAGAGGGAGAAGGGGGTGCCGGCCCAGCTCTTCGAGTAGGAGATCGACGAGTTGGTCTGCGTGGCCAGAATGTCGTTCAGATTCGTGGCCGAGTACTTGCTGTAGCCGCTCGTGGCGAAGTTCACCGAGGCCGAGAAGGTCGATCCGGGGTTGGCCTTGGCATCCTGCGAGTGGGTCCACTGGATGCGGAAGTTGTTCTGCTTGATGTAGTCGGGTTCGCCCTTCTCGCCGGTCTTCACGTTCGAGAACTCCATGTTGAAGCTGCCGCTGTACTTGTAGCGCTTGATGTATCGCGAGGCGGCCGAGGCCTCCCACGATCCCAGTGTGTAGATACCGCCTCGCACGGCCAGGTCGGCATAGTCGCCCAGCGTGAAGTAGTAGCCCAAATCGCGCAGGTAGAATCCCTTGCGGGTCTCCTCGCCGTAGGTGGGCATCAGCAGACCCGACTTCGGCCCCGAACTGATCGGGAAGAAGCCCTCGGGGATGCCGAGGAAGTAGATCGGCACATCCTCCATGACCAGATAGGCCGGGCCCGTGACGACCTTCTTGCCGGGGATCACCTTGGCCTTGGTCATCGCCAGGTAGAAGTGCGGGTGGTCGGTTTCGTCGCAGGTGGTGTATTTTCCGCCCTCGATGTTGATCGTGTTGTCGGCCATCTTCTTCACGCTGCCGCCGACGAGCCAGCCGTCGCCCTGCTGCGTGGCCACACCCTTGATCTTGGCCTTTTTCGTATTGAGGTTGTAGGTGATCGTATCCATCTGGTAGGAGGCCGACCCGTCCGAGAATTCGGGTTTGGTCACCGTCGGCTTGCCGTCCACCGAGTCGGGTTTGCCGTAGGCATGCACCAGTTTCGAGTTCATGTCGATGCGCATGTAGTCGGCCTTGAGGTTGCTGTTCTGGTAGGTGACGTCGCCCTGGTTGTAGATGTAGACCAGCTTGTTGCGCACGTCGTAGACCAGCGAGTCGGTGCTTTTGCCCGCGATCGGGTCGTCGAGGAAGGCGCCGGCCGGACGGGGCTTCTTCACCGAGTCGCGACGCACGGTGTCGGCGGCCATTGAGTCGCGGCGCATGGCCAGCGAGTCGCTTTTCTGCGCCACGAGCGAGTCGACCTGCGACGAGAAGAGCGAATCCTTCTCCTGCTGGCTCAGGGCGTTGAAGGCGGCATTGCGGCGGGCGCGTTCGCGGGCGGCACGGGCTTCGCGGCGTATTTCGCGGCGCGAGAGCGGGGCGGTCTGGCGCAGAGCGGTGCTGTCGGCGGCCTCGAAATCGGGGCTGCGCTCTTCAACCGGGCTGCCGGCACTCCGGCGCAGGCTATCTTCCGCGAGCGGACCGAAGGCTGAACGAGGGGCCATGCCGCCGAGCACGACCTGGGTGAACAGCACGAGAACGGCCGCCGACAAGAGATATTTTACCCGGTTCTTATCCAAAATTCCAAAAATTTTCCGTACCTTTGCCGACGAGTCGGCAAAAACGCCGGGGGAGGTTTCCTGCACGTTGCTCGATGCATCGCTTGTCCCCCTTCCGCCGCGTTTTCGGCCCGACAAAGATAGGTAAAAAATTACAGAAAGCTCACACTTGGCACCATTAAATATGCGCACACGTCTATTGCTGCTCGTCGCTTTCGCGGTGGCCGCCGTCTTTACCAACGCGGTTACGGCCGGAAATATTGCGCACGGTGTCCGGGTGGTGGTGATCGATGCGGGTCACGGCGGCAAGTTCCCCGGCGCCCACTATGGCGGAGTCTACGAGAAGGACCTCACGCTGAAGGTGGCCCTGAAGTTGGGAAAACTCATCGAGCAGGGGATGCCCGGCGTGAAGGTGGTCTACACCCGTACGACGGACAAGGCCCTCGGGGCCGATCTGGCGTCGGACCTCCAGGCGCGGGCCGATATTGCCAACAACGCCGGCGGCGACCTCTTCCTCTCGATCCATGCCAATGCCGCGCCGCGCGCCACGTCGGTGCGGGGCGTCGAGACGCTCATCATGGGCGAGACCCCCAAGGAGCAGCGTTACAACGAGAATGCCCTCTACGAGAGCAACCGCGAGGATCTGATCGACATGTCGGACGAACGGACGGCAGCCATCGTGCGGGCCTATATCCAGAACCTGCAGTTCACCTACGGCGAGTACAGCATGGCCATCGCCCGCTGCATCCAGACCAGTTACACCAAGGCCGGACGCAACTCCCGCGGGGTGAAGCGCCAGCTGCTGCGCGTGCTCTACGCCACGGACATGCCCGGTGCGCTGACCGAGATCGGATTCATGACCAACGCCCAGGAGCTTGCCTACATGAAGTCCGACAAGGGGCAGAGCGAAATCGCCGCCTCGATCTACCGGGCCGTGCGCGAATACTCCTCCTACGTGCTCGAGATGCGTACGGCCGAGGAGGGGCCCGCTGTGACGGCGGATCCCAAGGGTGGGGCAGCCTCGGATTCACTTCCGGCGGCGGCCGGCAAGGGGGCGGATGCCAAGACGGCCGGCAGCAAGGGGACGGAAGTCAAGGGGGTGGATGCCAAGGCGGCCGGCTCGAAAGTTGCAGGTGCACGGGAGGCGGCCGGCGGTGCGGCTGCAAAGGATGCTGCAGCGGCCAAGGGTGCCGGTACATCGAAGGGTGTCGGAGCGTCGAAGAGTTCCGGTGCCGCGGGAGATTCCGGGGCTGCAGGCGGGGCGGAAAAGAGCGCCGCGTCGAAGGCCGGTGCCGAAAAGACGCAGCCGTTGCGCTATACGGTTCAGGTGCTGGCCTCGTCGAAGAGCATCCCGCTCAACTCGGCGCAGTTCCGTGCGTACCGCGGCAAGGTGCGTCAGTATACCTCCGGGGGACGTTTCCCCTACAAATATTGCGTGGGGGAGTTCTCCTCGCGCAGCGCCGCCCAGCGCAAGGCCGCCGAGGTGCGCAAAACATTCCCCGAGGCCTTTGTGGTCTGCTGCCGGGGTACGCAAATTGTACAAAAGTAGTTCAGAGAACGTATGAAAAGAGAAGTCAAGATCGGAATATTCGCCGTGCTGATGATCCTGGCCGCCTGGGCCGGAATCCGATTCCTGCAGGGGCTCGACATCTTCAGCCGCAATGCCGTCTATTATGCCGCCTATGACCAGATCAGCGGCCTGCAGGTCGCCTCGCCCATCACGATGAAGGGGGTCAAGATCGGTACCGTCGCCGGAATCTCGTTCGATCCGGCCCGCAGCGAAAACGTCGTGCTCGAGCTCACCGTCAAGCGCCAGTACCGCATCCCCGAAGACTCCGAAGCCAAGATCTACAGCGACGGACTGATGGGCGGCAAGGCCATCGAGATCATCTACGGCAAGTCGGACAGCTTCCTCGAAAAGGGGGATACGCTGCGTTCGGCCCGCGACCGTGACCTGATGGACATGGCCGGCTCGGAGCTGGAGTTCTTCAAGCAGAAGATCTCGCAGGTGACCGACGATCTGTCGCGCACGCTCGGCAACCTCAATCTGCTGCTCGAGACCAATGCCCGGCACATCAACGGAACGCTGGCCCACCTCGATACGATGTCGGGCGACATGGCCCAGGTGCTCAATTCGCAGAAACGGAATCTCGAAAGCGCCGTCGAGAACCTCACGGCCTTCTCCGAGATGCTGGGTGAGAACGCCCCGCGCGTGGACAGCATGATGAACAACCTGAACCGTATCTCGACGGATCTGGCCGACAGCGGTTTTGCCCGTCAGCTGACCGAGACGATGGGCGAGGTGAACGCACTGCTCGAGGAGGTGCAGCAGGGCGAGGGAACCGTCGGACGCCTGCTGAGCGATCCGGCCCTCTACGAATCGCTGACCCGGGCGAGCGACAACCTGGCCTCGCTCTTGGCCGATCTGGAGCAGTACCCCGGCCGCTATGTCCACTTCTCGCTCTTCGGCCGCAGCCCCGAGAAGATGCAGGCCAAGGCCGAGCGCAAGGCCCAGAAGGCGGCCGAACGGGCCCGTCGCGATTCGCTCAAGTCGCTGCGTTGACCCCCGGGGCCGAATCCATGAAAACGAAATACGATAACAACAACTGACAAGAGATCCTTTCGGCCCCGGTGTGTGGGGCCGATTTTTATTCGATATCACTGACCCATGATCTATCCAGCCACTTTCGAGCAGAAAATCGGTTTCGACCGTCTTCGCGAACAGGTCGCCGAGCGTTGTACGATGCGCGCCGCCCGCGAGCGGATCGCCGCCGAGGGATTTTCGACCTCGCCGCGCGAAATCGAACGGCGTCTGGCGCTGGCCGACGAGATGCGCCTGATCCTCGAAATGGAGAACGATTTCCCCGGCGGGGAGTATCCCGATGTCGACCAGATCGTGGCCAAACTCCGCGTCGAAGGGTCGTTCCTCGACGTGGAGGAGGTCGCCACGCTCGGCCATGCCCTGCGCGCCATCGGGCAGATCGTCGGCTTCATCCTCAGCCGGATGCAGCGCTACCCGTCGCTCTATGCCCGCACGCGCGGCGTCGAGGCCTTCCCCGACATCATCCGGCGCATCGACGCGATCGTCGACCAGTATGGCAACATCCGCGACAACGCCTCGCCCGCCCTGCTGGAGATCCGCCGCGCCATCCGCGAACGCGAAGGCCAGGCCGCCAAGCGGTTGCAGGCCGTACTGCAGGCCGCCAAGGGGGCCGGCATCGTCGAGAGCGACGCCCAGATCTCGATCCGCGACGGACGGGCCGTGATCCCCGTCTCGGCCTCGAACAAACGCAAGCTCAACGGCTTTATCCACGACGAGTCGGCCACGGGCCGGACCTTCTATGTCGAGCCGGTCGAGGTGGTGGAGATCAATAACGAACTGCGCGAGCTCGAGTATGCCGAACGGCGCGAGATCGTGCGCATCCTCTCGGAGTTCACCGAGACGATCCGCCCCGATGCCGGGCTGATTGCCGATTCGGGCGACTACCTGGCCGAGATCGACATGCTGCGCGCCAAGGGGCGTTGGGCCTCGGAGAACGGCTGCGTGAAGCCGATTCTCTCGACCGACGACCGTCTGGTGCTGAAGAATGCCCGCCACCCGCTGCTGCAGCAGACGCTGCGGGCCGCCGGACGCGAGATCGTCCCGCTCGACCTGCAGCTCGACCGCCACAAGCACATCCTCGTCATCTCGGGTCCGAATGCCGGCGGAAAGTCCGTCTGCCTGAAGACGACGGGCATCGTGCAGTACATGTTCCAGTGCGGATTCCTCGTCCCGACGTCGGAGATCTCCGAGTTGCCCGTCTTCGAGAGCATCTACATCGACATCGGCGATGAACAGTCGATCGACAACGACCTGTCGACCTATTCGTCCCACCTGCTCAACATGAAGAACATGCTGGCCGGGGCTTCGGACCGCACGCTGGTGCTGATCGACGAGTTCGGTTCGGGAACGGAGCCGATCATCGGCGGCGCCATCGCCGAGGCAATCCTCGAACGGCTGCTGGCCCGCGGCTGCTACGGCGTCATCACGACCCACTACGCCAACATCAAATACTATGCGTCGAACACCGACGGAATCGCCAACGGCGCGATGATGTTCGACGTGCAGAACATCCGCCCGCTCTTCAAGCTGGAGATAGGCAAGCCGGGCAGTTCGTTCGCCGTGGAGATCGCCCGCAAGATCGGCCTCCCGGAGGAGATCATCCGCGCGGCGAGCGAAAAGGCCGGTTCGGACCATATCAACATCGAGAAGCAGCTGCGCGAGATCGCCCGCGACAAGCACTACTGGGAGCAGAAGCGCGACCGCATCCGCCTGACCGACCGCAAGGTCGAGGAGCTGGAGCAGACCTATACGGAGCAGCTGTCGAAGATCCGCACCGAACGGCAGGAGATCCTGCGGCGGGCCAAGGAGGAGGCACAGCGGCTCATTGCCGATGCCAACCGCCAGATCGAGAATACGATCAAGACGATCCGCGAGGCACAGGCCGAGAAGGAGATGACGCGTCTGGCGCGCCGCGAGCTGGACGACTTCCGCGAAACGGTCGAGAAGGAGGATACCTCGGCGCGCGATGAGCAGGTGGCCCGCGAGATGGAACGCATCGAGCGGCGGCGCCAGCGGCGGGCCGAACGGCGCGAACGCCAGGGCGAAAAGGGGCCGGAGAAGCCTGCGCAGGCCATCGAGAAGCCGCGCGAGGTGGAGGTCGGCTCGAAGGTGCGTATGGCGGGGCAGGAGATGGTCGGCGTCGTGCAGTCGGTCAAGGGCAAGCGCGCGCAGGTGGCCTTCGGGCAGATCCTCACGACGGTCGACAAGTCGACGCTCACCGTCGTCTCGAACAACGAATACCGTGAGGCTACGCGTCCGACAACGGCCCGCACGGTCGTGTCGGTCGACATCTCGGCCCGCAAGCTCAACTTCAAGGACCATATCGACGTGCGCGGCATGCGGGCGGCCGAGGCGCTGGAGGCGGTGCAGAATCTGGTCGACGATGCCCTGATGGTGGGTGTCGGCTCGGTGACGATTCTCCACGGGAAGGGAACCGGTGCCCTGAAGGAGGAGATCCGCCGCTATCTGAAGACGGTGCCCGAGGTGGTCTCGGCCGTCGACGAACATGCCGACCGCGGCGGCGCCGGCATCACGATCGTGACGTTCGACCTCTCGTAGCGGCGAGGGCGTGCAGATACGGAAAATCCGGCCGGGCGGGGCGAAGTGCCCCCGGATCCGGCCGGAACAAAGCTATAAAAGTTGCGGAAAAATGAATTACAGACTTTCGCAGATCGCGGCCGTCGTCGGCGGCCGCTTCTCGGGCGAGGACCACGAGGTGCAGGCGGTCGTCACGGACAGCCGCTCGCTGACGTGTGAATTGGGGTGCAACCCGATGTTCGTCGCCATGTGCGGCGCCAACCACGACTCGCACGACTTTATTGGTCAGATGTACGGCCGCGGCGTGCGGGCCTTCCTGGTCGAACACGCCGTTGAGGAGATGCCGGGGGCCGGATACGTGGTGATCAAGAACGCCATCGCGGCGCTCCAGAGCCTGGCGGCCTACCACCGCGCCCACTTCAAGGGGACGGTCGTCGGAATCACCGGCTCGAACGGAAAGACCGTCATCAAGGAGTGGATCGCCGAGGAGCTGCCCGCCGGCATGAAGTGCTACCGCTCGCCGAAGAGCTACAACTCGCAGCTCGGTGTGCCGCTGTCGGTGCTGATGATCGAGGGCGACGAGCAGTTGGCGCTGATCGAGGCCGGCATCTCGAAACCCGGCGAGATGGAGCGTCTCGAACGGATCATCCGTCCCGACGTGGTGGTCTTCACCTCGATCGGCGACGCCCACCAGGAGAATTTCCTCAATCTCGAACAGAAGTGTCTCGAAAAGATGGTGCTGGCCCATCGCGCCCGCACGATCATCTACCACAGTTATTACGAACCGCTGGGCCATCTGATCGCCACGCGCTTTGCCGAACGGCGGCTCTACGATGCGGCCCAGTCGCCGCAGGTCCCCGAGGCGGTGATCGGCAACGAGGCCTCGCGCCGCAATGCCCAGATCGTCGAGGCCTTCTGCACGGCGATGGGTTTCCCGGCCCCGTCGTTCTCCGGAGCTCCGGAGGTGGCCATGCGCCTCGAGGTGAAGGACGGCATCAACGACTCGGTGCTGATCAACGACGCCTACAACCTCGATCTCAATTCGCTGGCCCTGGCGCTGGACTACCTCCACAGCGTGGCCCTCACGCGGCGGCGCACGCTGGTGCTGTCGGACATCGCCCAGAGCGGACTCTCGGACGACGAGCTCTACAGCCGGGTGGCCGGCATGGTCTCGCGGGCGGGCGTTGACACGCTCGTCGGGATCGGCCCGAAACTGAAGCGCTATGCCTCGCTCTTCGACTGCGACAAGGTCTTCTACGCCTCGACCGACGAGTGCATCGCCCGGCTGGGACGCGAAGCCGTCGCCGGCCGCGCGGTGCTGCTGAAGGGGGCCCGCGACTTCCGCTTCGAGAAGCTGGCCCACGCCCTCTCGCGCAAGAGCCATACGACGGTGCTGGAGGTCGATCTCGACGCCATGATCCACAACCTCAATTACTTCCGCGCGAAGCTCGACTTCCGTACGAAACTCGTGGCGATGGTCAAGGCCGGGTCGTACGGCACGGGCGATTTCGAGGTGGCGCAGATGTTGCAGCACCAGGGGGTCGACTACCTGGCCGTGGCCTTTGCCGACGAAGGGGTGCTGCTGCGCGAACGCGGCATTACGATGCCGATCGTCGTGCTGAACGCCGATGCCGACAGCTTCGACCTGATGATCGCCAACCGCCTCGAACCCGAAATCTACAGCTTCCACTCGCTGCGTGACTTTGCCGATGCGGTGACCCACGCCGGCGAGATCCGCTATCCGATCCACCTGAAGCTCGACACGGGGATGCACCGGCTGGGATTCATGGAGGGGGAGATCCCCGCGCTGTGCGAACGGCTGACCGGGATGTCGGAGGTCAAGGTGGCCACGATCTTCTCCCACCTCAATTGCGCCGACATGCCCGAGGAGGATACCTACACCCGCGCCCAGATCGAACGTTTCGACCGCATGAGCACGGCGCTGGTCGAGGCGCTGCCCTATCCCGTCATCCGCCATACGGCCAACTCGGCCGCCATCGAACGCTTCCCCGAGGCGCAGTTCGACATGTGCCGGCTCGGGCTGGGGCTCTACGGTTTCGGCTGGCAGCACAACGCCTCGCTGCGCCCCGTCTCGGCGCTGAAGAGCCGCATCGTGCAGATCAAACACCTCGAGGCGGGCGATACGGTCGGTTACGGACGGGCCGGACGGCTGACCCGCCCGACCGTCACGGCCACCGTCCCGATCGGCTATGCCGACGGTCTGGACCGCCATCTGGGGTGCGGACGCTGGTCGATGCTCGTGGCCGGGCGTCCGGCTCCGATCGTCGGCCGGGTCTGCATGGACAGCTGCATGATCGACATTACGGATATCCCGGGCGTTGCGGAGGGCGACGAGGCCGTCGTCTTCTCGGCCGCCGCGGGGAACGATCTCGAAACGATGGCCCGCGTGCTGGATACGATCCCCTACGAGATCATGACCTCGGTCTCGGGCCGCGTCAAACGCATCTATCTCAAGGAGTAAAGCCATGAATTACGGAACCCTCTACATGATTCCGTGCCCGATTTCGGACGAAACGGCACCCTGGGAGGTCCTCCCCGCCGCCAACCGCGCGGTGATGGACTCGCTGGACTACTTCATCGTCGAGAATACCCGCTCGGCAAGACGCTTCCTGTCGCGCGCCGGAGTCTCGCGCCCGATCGAGGAGCTGGAGTTCCGCGAACTGAACGAACATACGCTCGCCGGACGGGAGGTCGAGGAGCTTGTGGCGCCGCTGCTGGCAGGACGTTCGGCCGGCGTCATCTCCGAAGCCGGCGTGCCGGGCGTGGCCGATCCCGGGGCGCTGGTGGTCGAGGCCTGCCACCGGAAGGGGATCCGCGTGGTGCCGCTCGTCGGCCCCTCGTCGATCATCCTCGCCATGATGGCATCGGGGCTCAACGGGCAGTCGTTCGCCTTCAACGGCTATCTGCCCGTCAAACCGCCCGAACGGGCCCGCGCCATCCGTTTCTTCGAGCGCCGCGCCCACGGCGAAGGGCAGTCGCAGGCGTTCATCGAGGCGCCGTACCGCAACGGAAAGCTCCTCGAACAACTCCTGCAGACGCTGGCCGCGGAGACCCGCCTGACGGTGGCCGTGGATCTGACGGCCCCGTCGCAGTCGGTCATCACCCGCAGGGTCGGGGAGTGGCGCCGGAGCCCGCTGCCCGAACTGAACAAACGCCCGGCGATCTTTATCATCGGTTAGCCTTGGTATGCAATTTGCGCGAAAGATCATTCAGAAACTGAAAAAAACACCAGATATGAAAGAGGAAAAAGTTAATAATGAGGACGTTAAGGATACCGAGGTAAAGGTATCCGGCGACGGTAATCCTTCGCACGAAGAGGCCAAGAATGCCAATATGGCAGACCCGACCGCCGAGGCATCTGCCAAAATGGCAGAGGGTGAATCCGCTGCCGCCGACGCCGACTCCGCCAAGAAGGAGGAGAAGGGCGACGGCAAGCAGGCGTCCGACGCAACGGCAAAGGCCGTCGAGGAGGCCGTGGCCGAGTGGAAGGATCGCTTCCTGCGGCTGCAGGCCGAGTTTGACAACTACCGCAAACGGACGCTCAAGGAGAAGATGGATCTCGTCCAGACGGGCGGCCGCGACGTGCTGCTGGCCATGCTGCCCGTGCGCGACGACGTGCAGCGCGCCATGACCGCCATGGAGAAGAGTGACGACGTGGAGGCCCTGCGCTCGGGCGTGCGGCTCATCTCGCAGAAGTTCACCGAGGCGCTCCGCCAGAAGGGCGTCACCGAAATGGAACTCAAGGAGAAGGAGTTCGATGCCGACATCGCGGAGGCGGTGGCCAAGTTCGCGGCCGGCGAGCAGATGAAGGGCAAGGTCATCGATGTCGTCCAGACGGGTTACATGCTGGGCGACAAGGTGCTGCGCTTTGCCAAAGTTGTCGTAGGAGAGTAATGCCATGGCTGAAAAAAGAGATTATTACGAAGTGCTCGGCGTTGCGCGGAATGCCAATGCCGACGAGATAAAGAAGGCCTATCGGAAGGCCGCCATCAAGTATCACCCGGACAAAAACCCCGGTGACAAGGAGGCCGAAGAGAAGTTCAAGGAGGCTGCCGAGGCCTATGACGTGCTGTCGAACCCCGAAAAGCGGGCCCGTTACGATCAGTTCGGACACGCCGGTATGAGCGGTGCGGCAGGGGCCGGTGCCGGCGGTTTCGGCGGATTCAGCGGAGGAGGGTTCTCGATGGAGGACATCTTCTCGCAGTTCGGCGACATCTTCGGCGGCCACTTCGGCGGCGGATTCCGTTCGTCGACGGGCGGCGGGCGGCGTGTCAACCGCGGTTCGGATATCCGCGTGCGGGTCAAGCTGACGCTGGCCGAGATCGCGACGGGCGTCACGAAGAAGCTCAAGATCAACAAGACCGTCGCCTGCGACAAGTGCGGCGGTTCGGGCGCCAAGGATGCCAATTCGTACTCGACCTGCTCGGCCTGCAACGGCACGGGTTACGTCACGCGGGTGGAGAACACCTTCTTCGGCCGCATGCAGACCCAGGGCGTCTGCCCGACCTGCGGCGGTACGGGCAAGGTGATCACCGCTCCGTGCGACAAGTGCAAGGGCGAAGGTACGCTGCGCGGACAGGAGGTCGTCGAGATCAAGATCCCGGCCGGAGTGGGCGAGGGAATGGTCCTGACGGTCACCGGAAAGGGCAATGCGGCCCGTCAGGGCGGTGTCAACGGCGATCTGCAGGTCGTCATCGAGGAGGAGCCCAACGAGGAGCTCGTACGCGACGGCAATGACCTGATCCACAACCTGAACATCACGGTGACGACGGCGCTGCTGGGCGGTACGGTCGAGGTGCCGACCGTCGACGGTCGGGCCAAGATCAAGATTGCCCCCGGAACGCACGCCGGCAAGGTACTGCGGCTGGCCGGCAAGGGTCTGCCCGAGGTGAACGGCTACGGCCGCGGCGACGAGCTGATCGTTGTCGACATCACGATTCCTTCGAAACTTACGTCGGAGGAGAAACGGCTCGTCGAGCAGCTGGCGGCACAGCCTTCGTTCCAGCGCGCCGAATCGACCAAGAACCAGAACATATTCGAACGCATGAAGAGTTTCTTCCGGTAGCAGAACCGGAGGTGCATCGAAGGAGCGTCCCGCGGCCGGAAAACTCCCGGGGAGAACTTCGGGAGTGGCTGCAGGAGCTCGGTGGACAAACCCCTTTCCCAGTTGGGGGAGGGGCTTGTCGCATCGCTGCGGGAGGTCCTGGCAGCGTAGTCGAGGGATCCCGGCAGTCTGTACGGGAGGCCTTGGCGGCTTGTACGGGAGGTCCCGGCGGCCTGTCCGAAATTCCCCGAACGCTCGCCGGAACGTCGAAATGCGCGCGAAAATGCAATAATTTGCAAAGATATTCGTATCTTTACCGAAAAAGTGGACGACCATGTTAGGCTTTACACCCTTCAAGAGACACGCAAACAAGTTCAACTATATCCCGCGTTACTACGACCCCGAAAAGGAGGCGCGTGAGCAGCGTCGGGCCGAACTCCACGGCGAACGCGCGGAGGATGCCCACGAGGAGTACCGCCCCGGGCAGTATATCCGTACGCAGCGCGAAGCCCGCGCCGCACGTCGTGCCGGTACCGAAGAGCACGGCCGCATGCGGGTCTTCAAGATGGCCGGTGCGGCGGTGTTGATGCTGCTGTTCATCTACCTGCTCTATCCGCGGCTGGCCGAATGGGTGGTGCGGCTGCAGCAGCCCCGACGGCCGGTTCCGGCCGCTGCGGCCGAGGGTGACTTCAACCCCTATGCCCCGATCAGGGTCGTCCCGAACGATTACCAGGAGGAGTAGATGGCAGACAAGATCAGACTGTTACCCGAAGTCGTCGCCAACCAGATTGCGGCCGGTGAGGTGGTTGTCCGCCCGGCCTCGGTGGTCAAGGAGATGATGGAGAATGCGCTCGATGCGGGCGCCCGGACCGTGAAGGTCAACTTCCGCGACGGAGGCAAGGACCTGATCCAGATCGTCGACGACGGCTGCGGCATGTCACCCATCGACGCCCGGCTGGCCTTCGACCGCCACGCCACGAGCAAGATCGCCGACGTCGAGGATATCTATGCCCTGCATACGTTCGGATTCCGGGGCGAGGCCCTGGCGTCGATCGCCGCCGTGGCCGAGGTCGAACTCCGCACGCGCCAGGAGGGTGACGAGCTGGGTACGCAGACCGAAATCAAGGGCGGGCAGTTCGTCGCGCAGACGCCGGTGCTCTGCCCCGTGGGGGCGCAGTTCTTCGTGCGCAACCTCTTCTACAACGTCCCGGCCCGCCGCCGGTTCCTCGACAAGAGCACCACGTCGGCGTCGCAGATCCGGACGGAATTCCAGCGCATTGCGCTCTGTTATCCGAAGGTGAGCTTCGAACTCTATGCCAACGATGCCCCGGTCTATCTGCTGCAGCCGTCGTCGCTGGCCGGACGCATCGTCGACGTGGTGGGACGCCACATCAAGCAGAATCTGCTCGATGTCGAGGCCGATACGTCGATCGCCCGCATCGAGGGGTTCATCGGTCGGCCGTCGGCCGCCAAGAAACGAAATACGGACCAGTATATGTTCGTCAACGGGCGCTACTTCAAGAGCCCCTACCTGGCGAGCGCCATCCTGAAGGCCTATGACAAGCTGATTGCCGAGAACTGTCAGCCGGCCTACTTCCTCTACCTGACGATCGATCCGTCGCGTATCGACGTCAACGTCCACCCGCAGAAGACCGAAGTCCGCTTTGCCGACGAGGAGGCCGTCTGGCAGATCGTCAACGCCGCCGTGCGCGAGACGCTGGCCAAGACGGGGGCGGTACCGATGATGGATTTCGACCGCGACGAGTCGCTGGAGATCCCCGTCATGCAGAAGGGGGCCGTCTATAACGAACCGGCTTCGGTCTCGAACCGGGCCTACAACCCCTTCAACGAGACCTATATCGATCCGTCGGCTCCCGATCCGGGAGGCGCCTTCACGGGGTTGGATGTCCCCTACGGCGGGGAGGATCTCCGCGAGGGACCCCTCGTCGCGGCACGTGGAGGGGCTGTACGGCGGTCGGGCGGACGCGGCGGCGTGTCGTTCGTTCCGGGCGGTGCACTCGCCCGGTCGGAGTCCGACGAGTTCGAGGATTTCGAATCGGGCAGCGATTTTGCAGGACGTATGACGGCCGCGGAGGAGGAGATCCCCGGCGGAGCACTGGTCGACGGTGAGTTCGACATCACCCCCTCGAAGATGGGGGCGAAGGTGTCCGCTGCGGAGGAGTCGCTCGAGGTCGTTTCGTCACGGATGGGTGATGACTCCCGGGCCGAGGGCCCGGCAGAGGAGGACCGCATGGTCGATATCGCCTCGTCGCAGCTGGACGGAGCGTCGTTCAGCGAGAGCGCGCTCGACTTCATCCCCTCGGCGGCCGGCCCGGAACAGCAACAGCTCGACCTGACACAGCATGTGACCTTCCGCGAGGCGCTGCCGCTGCCAGGCGGCTACATTGCCGCCATGATGGAGGGGCGTTTCGTGGTGGTCGACGTGCGGCGGGCCCGCGAGCGGATCCTCTACGAGGAGTATCTGCGGATGCTGGGCCACGGCTCGGCCGTCAGCGAACAGCTGCTCTTCCCCGAACGGCTGCTGCTCTCGCAGGACGAATATGCGCTGCTCGAGGAGAATGCCGTGGAGTTCGCCGCACTGGGGTTCGATCTCGAACTGTGCGGCGACGGGGCCGTCGAGGTCAAGGGCACACCGGCCGACATGCCCGCCGATGCGGTCGACCGGCTGATCTACGACCTGCTGCAGGCCTTCGCCACGCCCGTCTCGCTCGAGGAGGTGCGCCGCGAAAAGATCGCTGCGGTGATGGCCTTCTCGGGTTCGCGCGGCCCGGTGCGGAACCTCTCGCGCGAAGAGGCCGCGGCGCTGCTCGACCGGCTGGCCGCCGGCGGCAACGTCAGCTTCTCGCCTTCGGGCAAACGGATCATCGCCGAGCTGACGCCCGAAGATTTGCGCGCAAAGCTGGGCTGATGCCGGCAAAAAGAGTTACATTTGCAAAAATTTGAAAATTCATGAACCGCTATTTCCAGACCCCTCCGGTCGTCAAGAATCTGATCATCATCAACGTGCTCATCTACATGGCGATGGCGCTGATTCCCGAGGCCAACCGCTTTCTCAACCATTTCGGTGCCCTGCAGATCGGACCGCGGATGTTCGGGTATGAGTTCCACACCTACCAGTTCATCACCTACATGTTCCTCCACGCCAATTTCGAACACGTCTTCTTCAACATGTTTGCCCTGTGGATGTTCGGCCGCACGCTGGAGTACGACCTCGGCTCGCGGCGATTCCTCGTCTACTACATGGTCTGCGGCGTGGGTGCGGCGCTGATCCAGGCGGCCATCACCGTAGCGATGGGACAGCCGATGGCGCTGGTCGGTGCGTCGGGCGCCGTGATGGGTCTGCTGCTGGCTTTCGGGGTGATGTATCCCAACGCCGTGATCATGCTCCTGATTCCGCCCATCCCGATGAAGGCCAAGTGGTTCGTCATCATCTACGCCGTCATCGAGCTCTTCCTCGGCTGGCGCGGCCTGGGCAACGTCGCCCACTTCGCCCACGTCGGCGGCATGCTGTGGGGTTATCTGCTGCTCCAGTGGTGGAAACGCCGCGGAATGATCCGTTTCTAAGCTGCTGACGACGATGGCCTCTTCCGAATATTACAACAGCAGCTACGGCGACCGCCCCGAACAGAAGGGCAAACGCCGCCGCAGTTGGGTGCTGTGGCTGCTGGACGGCGTGCTGACGGTCCTGACCGCCGTGGTCGCCGTGACGCTCGTGCTGACCTATTTCGTCCCCTATGTCAACCCCTCGCGCGTGTGGTTCTTCCCCGTGCTGGGGCTCGCCGCGCCGATCACCTATGTGGCGGCCGTCATCCTGATGCTCTATTGGATCATCCGCTGGCGGTGGCTCAGGGCCGGGGTGATGATCCTCATCGTTGTGGTCGGTCTCTTCAAGGTGACGCTCTTCTGGCGCCCGGAGATCCGCCGCACGTATGCCGAAACCGAGGATTTCGACCGCGGAACGATCAAGGTGATGACCTACAACGTGCGGGGATTCTACGGCGAAAACGGCCACAGCAGCGTCGAGGATATCCTGCGTCTGATCGACGAACAGGACCCCGACATCATCTGCCTGCAGGAGTTCAACTCGCGGCTGGCTTCGCAGTCCGAGGAGTTTTCGCTGCTCGAGGAGCGTTACGAAAGCCCGGGCTTCGGCCGCACGGCCGCGCCGGATTCAGTCTATGAGGCGCCGCTCTCCATCCTGAGCAAGTTCCGCATCCTGCGTTCGGGCACGGTGCTGACCCGCGCCTCGTCGGTGTGGGCCGATCTGCTGATCGACGACGACACGGTGCGCGTCTTCAACAACCACCTCCACTCGACGGCCATCAACGCCTCGGACAACGCCTACATCACCCAGCATCAGTTCCTTCTGGATACGGCCCGCGAGACGAAGATCCGCAGCATCGTGGGGCGTCTGCGGGCAAACAGCGTCCTGCGCGCCGACCAGGTCGACAGCATCGGCCGCGTCATCGAACAGACCCGGACGCGAAAGATCGTCTGCGGCGACTTCAACGATACGCCCATGTCGTACGTCTACCGGACGATGGCCCACGGCCTGCGCGATGCCTTCCGCAGCTGCGGTTCGGGCTATTCGCACACCTTCCGCGGATTCTTCAACACGCTGCGCATCGACTACGTGCTCAACGAGGGGTTCGATCCGGTCACCTACGAGACGCTGATGGTCGACTATTCGGACCACCATCCCGTCATCGTGCGGCTGAAAAAGATCGAGCGCGAGTAATCGGACGGAGCGGCCGAAACGCGGGGGGCCGAGATGTGGGGGCCGGAACGAGTAAGCCGGAGCGGAGGCTGGAACGGGAAGTGCAGAGACGGGAAGACCGCAACGAAGTGGCTGCAACGGCGTGGAAGGAGAATGTGAAAACAACTGACTTAAAATAGAAAAGTGCTATGATTCTGGATTCATTGAAAAACAGCGCGCTTTACTACGGGGTACATCCGCGCATGCAGCGGGCTTTCGAACTGATCGCATCGACCGACTGGATGAAGATCGAGCCGGGAATTCATGAGCTCGACGGCCGCGATATCTACGTCAACGTGATGGATATCGATCTGAAACGGAAACCGGATGCCAAACTCGAGGTCCACAATGCCTATATCGACATCCAGGTGCTTGTCGCCGGAGATCCCGAGTCGTTCGGCTGGAGCGAGCGCAAGGATCTGCAGCAGCCGCAGGCGGACTTCAACGCCGAGAAGGATATTCAGTTCTTCGATGACGAGCCCCAGACCTACTATACGCTGCGTCCGGGTCAGTTTACGGTGCTCTTCCCCGAGGACGGTCACGCCCCGATGGTCGGTGACGGCCACGTGCGCAAGATCATCGTCAAGGTGCGCCGATAGCATTCGGTGCCGCGAGGCGGGCGCCGGCTCTGTTGCGAAGGAGGCCAATGGCATTCCTGCGACGGAGGACGGTGGATGCCGGCTCTATCACGAGGGGCGGAAAATGGCGTTCCTGCAGTGAATAGACAGGTGCCGCGGCTCTGTTGCGAAGAGGGCAAACGGCCTTCCTGCGGCGAAAAACAGAGTGCCGCGGTTCTGCTGCGGAAGGGTAGAGAAGGACTCTTTCCCCCGCACTTGGATCCCGGGCTGAAAAAATACCCCTGCTGCTGATGGCGGCAGGGGTATTTTTTGCGATGGAGTGTGATGGTGCGGGGCGATCCGGTGTCAGGCGACGGCGGGACGGGGCGTGTGGCGATATCCGAAGCGGATGCAGAGCCACGAGCAGAGGGCGCAGGCCACAAAGACCGCTCCGGTTGAGAGCAGCGTGTTGCCCATGCCGACGAGCGGCGAGACGAGCCCGCCGAAGGCAAAGCAGATGGCGCCAAGCAGGGCCGAGGCGGTGCCGGCCTGTTCGCGGGCGGCATCCATGGCCAGTGCCGTTGACGAGGTGAAGGTGAGTCCCATCGAGAAGAGCAGCGCGAAGAGCAGCCCCTCGTAGACCCAGAATCCACATCCCGAAGCCAGCGCTGCGGCTTCGGCCACGGAGAAGAGCAGCATGCCGATGCAGCCCGTGTGGGTACTCTGTTCGGGGGAGCGGAAGCGGACCGAGAGGGCTGCGGCCGTACCGATCGCGATGGCGTTGACGGCAAAACAGATGCTGAATTCGAAGGCCGAGAATCCGTAGTGCTGCTGGACGATGAAGGGCGACGAGGCGATGTTGGCGAAGAGCACGCCTTGGGCGAATCCCAACTGAAGCATGTAGGCCCGGTAGCGGCGGTTCCGCGCCACGGTGCCGAAGCTGCGGATCAGATCGCCCCAGCCTACTTGGCTGCGGCGTTCGGCGGGGAGCGTTTCGCGCAGACGATATCCGCCCGCCAGCAGCAACACGCCCAGAACGAGCAGGATGCAGAAGATGCCGCGCCAGCCGATCGAATCGCTGCACGTGCCTCCGACGATCGGGGCGACGACCGGTGCCACGCCGTTGACGGCACCGATCAGGGCCAGCATCCGGGCCAGATCCTGTCCGGCAAAGCGGTCGGTGGCGACGGAACGCGAGATGACGATGCCGCCCGCTCCGGCAATGCCCTGCAGGAAGCGCATGGCGATGAACTGACTGATGTTGGTGGCAAAGATGCAGAGGAGGGTGGCGATGAGGAAGAGCCACAGGGCCAGCAGCAACGGCAGCCGGCGTCCGTACTTGTCGCTGAGCGGCCCGAAGAAGAGTTGTCCGACGGCCAGGCCGATCATGCTGGTCGTAAGTCCCATCTGGACCAGCGACGACGAGGTGTGGAAATAGCCTGTCATGGCGGGGAGTGTCGGCAGGTACATGTCCGTGACGAAGGGACCGAATGCCGTGAGCATGCCCAGCAGGATGAGTAAAAAGGTCTTGCTGTTGTTCATAATGCGAAATTTAGTGTTGCAAAAGTACTGGCGATTTTCGGAATCCGGCTGGTCGTTTGTTTCCCGGTTTTGTTGATTTTCGGAACGAAAGCAGCCTGTTTCGGCTTTGAAATCCCTTTTGCGGCCTTCCGGAAGGCTCCGGAAGGGGCTGTCGGCACACCGGCGAACGGCAGCGCCCGGAGCCTCTGTCCTCGGTCTCGCCCGCTGCTCCCCGTCACTCGATTCGTCCCGGCCCGTCCCGGCTCGACGGGGTTCGACGGGGCTTGGCGAGGCTCGGCGGAACTTGACGGGGCTCGGCGGCTCGGACTTTTGGTGCGGATTCGCGTGATGTGCCCTCGGGCCGCAGTTGACGATGCATCCGGCTTCCGAAATCCGTATGCCTCTTCCGGTTTTCGCTCCGGCATCCGCAAAAAAGATCCCGACCCTCTCGAAAGGGTCGGGATTTCGATTATCTGTCGGGGAACGATCCAGCCGGAGGCCGCCTTCCTGATTCCCGGGTTACTTGCCGATCCCGAAGTAGCGGAATCCGGCCGTGCGGACCTCCTGTTTGTCGTAGATGTTGCGGCCGTCGACCACCACATCGCCGCGCATCGACTCCCGCAGCCGGGTCCAGTCGGGCATGCGGAACTCCTTCCACTCGGTGAGCAGCGCCACGGCATCGGCCCCTTCGGCCGCCTCGTACATCGTGCGGGCCGTGCGGACCTGCAGATCGGCATGCCGGCGCCGGAACTCGGCAACCGCCACCGGATCGCAGACAACCACCTCGGCCCCCGCCTCGAGCAGCCGGCGGATCACCTCCGTGGCCGGCGCTTCGCGCACGTCGTCCGTTTCGGGTTTGAAGGCGACGCCCCAGATGGCCACGCGCCGTCCCGCCAGGTCGCCCAGTGCCCGCTGCAGCTTCTCGAAGACGATGCTCTTCTGCGCCTCGTTGACCCGCTCGACCGCCTCGATGACCTGCATCGTGTAGCCCTGTTCGCGGGCCGTACGGGCCAGCGCCTTGACATCCTTCGGGAAGCACGAGCCGCCGTAGCCGCATCCCGGATAGAGGAACTTGTTGCCGATGCGCACGTCGGAGCCGATCCCCTTGCGGACCATCTCGACGTCGGCCCCCACGCGGTCGCAGAGGTTGGCGATGTCGTTCATGAACGAGATGCGGGTGGCCAGCATGGCGTTGGCCGCGTATTTGGTCATCTCGGCCGAGGCGATGTCCATGAAGAGGACCCGGAAGTTGTTGATCAGGAAGGGGCGGTAGAGGCGTGTCATGAGCTGCCGGGCCCGTTCGCTGTCGACCCCGACCACGACACGGTCGGGCGACATGAAGTCCTTGATGGCGGCCCCCTCCTTCAGGAATTCGGGGTTCGACGCCACATCGAACGGCACCTCGCAGCCCCGTTTGCGCAGCTCCTCGTCGATCACCTCGCGGATGCGCCGTGCCGTACCGACCGGCACGGTGCTCTTGGTCACCAGCAGCGTATAGTGGTGGAGGTGCTGTCCGAAGGTGCGGGCCACGGTCATCACCTGGCTCAGGTCGGCCGCACCGTCCTCGCCCGGAGGGGTGCCGACGGCCGAAAAGACCACCTCGACGCGATCGAGACATTCGGCCAGATCGGTCGTGAAGTGGAGCCGTCCGGCCGCCACGTTCCGGCGGACCAGCTCTTCGAGTCCGGGTTCGTAGATCGGGATCTGTCCGGCGTTCAGCGCCTCGATCTTGCGCGTGTCGGTATCGACGCACGTAATGTCGAGCCCCATCTCCGCGAAGCAGGCTCCCGAGACCAGTCCGACGTATCCCGTTCCGACGATTGCGATCCTCATAACCGTGGTATTTGCGTGTTGTGGACGGATCGGCCGGTTATTCGGCCTTTTCGCGGAACTTCTCGGCGACGCAGCGGGCGAGCGTACGGCAGGCCTCGTTCATCGTCTCGGAGTATCCCTGTCTCATCTCGATGGGTTCGCCCACCACCTCCCACTTCATCTTCTGGGCGAATTCACCCAGCAGACGAACCGAGGCGCCGGCCCAGTTGAACGAGCCGAACCATCCGAACCGGCGCTGCGGGATGCAGCGTGCGGCGAGTTTGTCGAGCAGTTCGCCTACGGGCGGGAAGAGACCGCCGTTGTAGGTCGGGCCGCCGACGAGCAGCGTGTCGAAGCGGAAGATGTCGCGCAGCACCACCGACGGATCGGCATAGGAGAGGTTGTAGACGCGGATCTGGCGTACCCCTTCGGCAGCCAGTTCGCGGGCGATGCGCTCGGCCAGCTGCTCCGTATTGCCGTACATCGAGGCGTAGGCCAGCACCACGCCCGGTTCGCCTTCGTAACGGCTCATCCGGTCGTAGAGGTCGATGACGCGGCCGATGTGCTGCTGCCAGACGGGGCCGTGGGTCGAGCAGACCGTCTTGACGGGCAGCGTCGCGAGTTTCTTCAGGGCCTTCTGCACCGGGGCGCCGTACTTGCCGACGATCGAGGCGTAGTAGCGGCGCATCTCGTCCCAGTAGCGGTCGACGTCGAGTTGCGAGTCGGTGATTCCGCCGTCGAGGGCGCCGAACGTACCCAGAGCATCACCCGAAAAGAGGGTCTGCTCCTCGGGGCACCACGTGACCATCGTCTCGGGCCAGTGAACCATCGGGATCATGTGGAACGAGAGGCTCTTGCCGCCCAGATCGAGCGTATCGCCCTCCTTGACCTCGATCGAGGGTGCGGCGATGCCGTAGTATCCCTGAACCATCTGCAGGGCCTTGGCATTGGAGACGATCATCAGCTCGGGGTAGATGCGGCGCAGGGCGGCGATCGACGACGAGTGGTCGGGTTCCATGTGGTTGATGACCAGATAGTCGATCTTTCGGTCGCCGATCACTTCGCGGATATTGGCCTCGAGGCGGCTGCCGAAAGCCTCTTCGACGGTATCGATGAGGGCGATCTTTTCGCCCACGACGAGATAGGCGTTGTAGGAGACCCCCATGGGGAGAGACCAGAGTCCTTCGAAACGGGTTGTAGTGCGGTCGTTGACGCCGACATAGTGGATGCCGGGTACGATTTCAGTGATTGCCATAGAAGGTTAAAATTTGTTTTGGCGCAAATTTACGAAAAAAAAGCCAATCGGAGCTGTTTTTCTTTGTCGGAGAGCGAGATTGTTTTTCGGAGGAGGGGAGTTCTGTCGTTGGGAAGGTTGGAAATGTTCAGATTCGGGAGTTTGTCAAGTAGTTTCGGAGGATTGCAATCTGCATATTGTCCGTGTCGGGCGATGGTTGGCGCAGGTCATTAAGTTCCCGCATATTTTTTCTACACATCTCCACCGATTGCTCCACCAAAAGGTGCCGAAAACCGCTGTTTTTTGCTTCTCTTCAAAGTGGTACCACCAGGAATCGAACTATGCGATCAAGTGTCTGTATCTCTTTGAATTGGATTTCGGCAAAAGGGACTGTCTCCCGCGGTTGCTCCACCGAAAAACCGCACCATTTTGCAGGGTTTCACGGGGTCGATTTCCTACTACTATGCAAAGATAACCTTTTATTTTGAGAAACAAACAGATGCCCTCCGATTTTGCTCCACCTCGAAAAGGAATCGAATAATTTTAGTTGTTTTCTGACGGCATCTTATGGTTGTTGTTCGCCATTTGGGGCTTCTAAATCCTCATGAGATCGATGCATCCAAAGCCTTTTTCCAGTAAAACTCCTTGAAATTCTCCTGTCCCACTCGGCAACCGGTTGAGATCGCTCGAGGGTGCTATGCGGCAGCGGCGCCCAAACCTAGTCGCCGATGTGGCTCTGTTTTAGTTTTATTTATTAGTATGGAGCCTGTCTCTCGGCATACCGGACCAGACCACCTTGTGTTATTCTGGATGATGAGGAGGATTTTCTACTGAGTCTGGTCAGCATAAATCCGGAAACAGGTCTTACGGTAGCGGATGTTCGGAAGGCAATCTCCGTTGGACCAGGAATAGGTTAACCTAAAATTTGGATATGCCATATTAACGAGAATCAGATATGTTCTTGCGTGAACAGATCTTTTATATTATTTTTATTACGCATTTCGCAGTTACAATAACCATAGAGAGTTTTTATAGCAGTTGTTTCAGCCATGAGCGCATGCGTTGAACTGTTACAGGATCTTAATATTGAAGTATATGACGATTGGAGGGTTGAAGTCTATAGTTTATTTGGGTTTGATGAAGCAGCAGGAGACAATGGAAAGTCGCATGCTGTTATGCGCCTTGCTGGCTGAAGGACTCGGTTGGGATCTGGATTTTCAGGAGAAGGACAATGCCTTTCAGGCTATGTTCGGAACGTTGAACCCTTTCCGGAAAAAATTACTGAAACTCTCTCGGGAAGCATGTTGTGCCAATATTTCTTCAATGATCGGTCCTGTCGAACCGGATCGGTTGGTCGCCATGCTGGATTCTCCGATGCTGAGTCATGTGGATGGGGAGCATGTCGAGTTTAATAGGTCTAAATATGGGCATTTGTCTGCTCCGGCCTCCCGGGAATATGGGGTGACACAGGAGTGTGATTTAAAAAAAACTTCCATTCGACGAAAAGAGGTGAGGCCGGTAGAGGCAACGGATGTCTGTTCGGAGAATCTGAGCGCTTTTGCCGAAAAATGGGGTGATGATCTGAAGGACTTTGGCAAACGGTATATCTGGCAGTGGAAGATTCCGTCTTCGGTATATGAGATATTGAAAAAGAATCTGACCTGGATTGTAAGCGGGATTTTTGGAACACAGGGCAATATAAAAGCCACGATTAAAAGGTTGGGAAACGATCAAGCCATTCGGCTTTTTTCCCGATTGGTGGCCGTGTATTGTGCCGAGTGGTTCAAGCGAGAGTTCAATGGTTATGATTTGGAAAATAATGCGCTGGAAGATATCGGACTGATTGGGCCTGGAATAGCTCAGGAGATATTCTGCCGGGCTTATGGCGAAGAAAACGTCTGCCATGCGGGCAACCATCGGGAATGGCTCTGGTCGATGTATGTGCAGGGAGGTCTTCCGGTAAACTATATCGTGCAGAAGAACCGGAATAACAACATGGTTGATACTTTGGCTGCGTATTTTGCTCCCGGGGAGCAAACATCCAATGAGTTGTCCGGGGAGGATGATGTTTTTCGCAACCAGGTTATGGCTCAATCCGACTCGATCCGATCTTATGTGGATTGCTTGAGTGCTTTGCGTCAGGACGGGGATATCGGCTGGCCCATCGCTGAAGCGGATCTTTCGCAGGAACCTTTCGTCTCCTTCCGGAAATTCGTATTGGAGGGCAGGCGAAAGGCCGATCAGCGACGGCGTCCGGGTAAGTTTTACCTGGAATGGTTGGCATGGAAGTCCGACGATGATGATCAGCTCGCCATGGCGTTGCTCCTGTGCCTGCATTCCAATCCTCAGACGACCCGTCCCAACAAGGATATTCCGATTGAAACGGCACGCATGTGGGGTATTCCTGATGATGAGAATCTCTTTGAGATCGTTATCAAACAAGGGCGCATGCCCTTGTTGTCAATCCCGTTTTACAGGGCCGTAGGCCGCGATTATTTTTACAATGCCGGAGGCTTCTTTAAATTCATATTGGCATCCGATTACGGGCGGTATCCTGCGGCATCTCATTATGGTGTGCTGAGCGGAGAACGTCGTATCTCCTGGTTGCATCCATTGACAATCGGTTGGCGGACTTCCGAAAGAGAAGGAGACACCCTTCAAACTTTGGATCTGCCACCTTGCATCCCGTTTGCGCTCGAACAACAGAATCGCTGGAGCAGTCGAAAACAGGTTGGAGAAAAAGCCCTGTTTGTATTGGATCGGATGAAATTCAAGGTCGAAGCAGGCATGCCTGAAACTGCTGTCTGTGGGGAGAGCTTGTGGATTCCGGTTTATTCGCGGATTGAATACAGTTATGGAGGTAAAAAATTGGCGATCCTGCCTTATGTGGCGGGAACGCTTTATGTGGAGCCGCAGGAGCAACTTTTCTCAAATGCGGTCCGCTACCGGAATGGAAAGGTTGAATACCGAGACAAGGATGATGTTGCTCATCCTGCTTTTTTGATCAAACCATCCACAACGTTCAAGGGGTATATCGAAGATGGGACCGAGGCAATCCGTATCAGAAAAAATCTGAAATGGAATTCTGCCGGGCAACTCGGCTTTTGTGACGTTGTTGTATCGGATGAAGCCACCGGGAAGAAAGCCTCCGTTTCATGCTTTGTCATCCCGGACGATGCAACGCTTGAACGGGATCTGCAACTTTATCAGATTCGCTCTTCCAATCTGAATGCTGCGATATTGCCGGTCAATAGCAACGAGCAGTCCGATACGGTCCCTTATGCCATTCGGAGTGGCAATGATTCGTTGATGCTTGAGGTTTATCGTCCCATACGTGATAAGGGCTCCATTTTCATTCGGAATACGGATGAGTTAATACCGATAACAATTAGAAATATTCCGTTGAAGTTCTATTCTTATTTTCAGTTGCGAAGCATTGATGAGACCCAATGCACCCGAGTAGAATTAATTCAAAAGTTAGGAATCAAATCGGTCCGAGATGCTGTATACCGGGATTTGTACGGATTGAATACTCACAATACCGTATCGTTTCTGGGGTTTAATTTTATGCCATATTCCTCCAATGTTATTGAAAACAACCGGCAGGGGTATTTCATCAATCTCGACGGCGATCGTCTGAAATCCTGCAGATTCCTGTTCTACGAGTTTGCGAATGGAAAGATAGTCGGTGTACAGTTTGTCGAGCAGGATGGTAAAACGGAATTACACTTTGATTCACCGAACGAAGGTATGCTGTTTCAAACGTTGGCCGAATTGGATGCGCTTCCTCTGTATTATTTCAGACCCAGGTATGTTCCCTCATCCTCTCAATCTAATGAGGCTGCCCTCGATTCTAAAAAGCGAAGATTTCGCCGGTACAAACGTATTTGCCGGTATGCTCATCAACCGGATTGGGACGGTGGGGTTCGCGACTTCCGGTTGGCGATTGTGTATTCTCTCTATTTCAATGTTTTCGATCGGCTGTGCGCTTTGACCTGGACGAGCAAAGATGATTTCCGAGACGATTGTTACAAATGTCGGTTATGCGATGTCCGCAAGCAAGGATTACATTCTGTTTCCTTCCGGTTTGCTCAATTTTTCGTATCTTTATGTGTCCAATCCGAACAGGTCGATTATCAAGCCTTGTACCAACTCTCGTCCGAGATGTTGTTCGACTGGTGGGCTGTTTCGCGTTCCACCTGGCTGGAGGTGATTCGTTTGTCGACCCGGAATGAGGAGCAGCGAGCCCGGTTCAGGTCGGCGGTTCAGGAACTGCTGGAGAGCAAACCGGACGATGGTACGATGGAACCGGATAAAAAACGCATTGTCGCTGAATTCTGGCGGCTTCCGATGCAGTTTCGGCGTAGCAGGCTGTCTGCCAATCGCGTCGCACAATGCCTGCGGGGTGATGCGAAGGATGCTAATATGGATATGGGACATGAGCAAAGATCAGGTCGCATGAGCGATTTTGATCGGATTGATTATGCTGCTCTGTATCAGTTGTTGTGTGAAATAAAAGGATAAACAATATCATTAGTGTCCACTAAAAAATCATAGAAGTTCTTTGAAATTATTGAAATTCAATTTGTTATAGGCAATTATAGATTCCCGAGACTTGAATTTAACTTTGCGGTCAAAATCAGACCGTTATGTTTAAAGACGAGTACGTTTTCTCTCCATTAGTTAAATTCCTTGATTACGAGAAATTCAAATACATTGTGAAGAAATACAATGGCAACAAGTATATCAAAAGCTATACCTGTTGGAATCAGTTGCTTACGATGATGTTCGGTCAGCTATCCAATCGAGAGAGCCTCCGGGATCTGGTTGTGGCTATGGAAGCACACGCTGGGAAACTCTACCATCTCGGAATCGGGAAATCTGTAACACGAAGCAATCTCAGTAAAACTAATGAGCAACGTGATTACCGTATTTTCGAGGAGTATGCAACATTCATGATTGCCGAGGCCCGCAAGCGTAGAATCAATAAAATATTCGAACTTGACGGTCATGTTTATGCATTTGACTCTACAACGGTTGATTTGTGCCTGTCGGTGTTTGAATGGGCCAGATTTCGCAAACACAAAGGCGGAATAAAGTTGCATACGCTCTATGATGTTGAAGCGGAAGTACCTGCATTTGTGCATATTACACCTGCCAATATTCACGACTCAAAGGCTATGCCTGAGATTCCATACGAATCTGGAGCGCACTACATATTCGACCGCGGATATAACGATTTCAGCAATCTTAATACGATAAATCGTATAGGTGCTTTCTTCGTTGTACGAGCCAAAACAAACGTACGGATCAAGCCTAAAACCTGGAAACGAAGATTGCCGGAAGGTGTAGTTTCGGATGTAATCGGGTGTTTTACGGTTTATAAAAGTTCTAAGGATTATCCCGAGGAACTTAGAAAACTCGTTGTTGAAGACCCTGAAGACGGTACCCGGTACATATTCCTGACGAACAATCTTGACGCTTCCGCGGAGTTAATATCATCGCTTTATCGAAACAGATGGAGTGTTGAACTGTTCTTCAAATGGATAAAACAACACCTCAGGATTAAGAAGTTTTGGGGAACATCGGAAAACGCAGTACGCATACAAATCTATTGTGCGATAATTACTTACTGTTTGGTAGCAATAGTCCAACACGATATGAGATTAGAACGCAGCATCTATGAAGTTCTCCAAATTCTCGGAATCTCTCTGACCGACAAAACACATCTCTGTGACTTGTTTGACAAATCGAATTTCAAAAATGTCAAAGACCGATATGATTCTAGTGAACTGAATTTATTTAATTTTTAACCTTGTCCATTTTTAGTGGACAGTAGTGAAACAATATATGAAATTCAAGAAGTTATATGAACAAGCATGCCGGGAGGTTGTAGAATCGGTTGCCTCTTATTGGCAGGGAGATGATCCGACACGTCGGGATGATCCCTATCTGGGTGACTTCAAGCAGACTATCCGGAAAACATTCTGCCCCGATGATTGTTATCCGGTGGTTCAGTCCATGTTCCCCTGGAAGGTCAGTACGGCGTCGCAGCAGGAGATCGATCATCTGGTTGCCTGGACTGCCACGTATAAGCCGTATGCGCATCAATTCGCAAGCTGGAAGGCTCTCGAACAGGGTAAATCCATCTGTGTGACGACTGGTACGGGCTCCGGTAAAACAGAATGTTTCATGTTGCCGGTCATCCACAATGCCGTTCCGGGAAATGGCGTACAGGCTATTTTCCTCTATCCGTTAAATGCCCTGGCCGAGGATCAGAAGACCCGCTTTAGCAAGTATATCGAGGCAAGCGGTCGGAATCTGCATTTTGCAACCTACAACGGGAATACGCCCGAAAATGACCAGGACGACAATTACGTCGTTCCGCTCAAGCATGAGATCAATACCCGGCAGGCGATTCGGGAAACACCGCCTGAAATTCTGGTCACCAATCCGACCATGTTGGAATACATGCTTTTGCGGGATAAGGACCGGTCAGTTCTTATTGCGGCAAGGAATCTGCGTTGGATTGTTATTGATGAGACCCATACGTTCAAGGGGGCTGCGGCGGCAGAGCTGGCGTTGTTGCTCCGCCGGGTTCTGCTTGCCGCCGGGGTATCGCCGGATCAGGTGCAGTTTGTCACCTCGTCGGCTACGACAGGTTCGGGAAACGATGCCGATCTTAAGAAATTCATTGCGGGTATTTCGGGGAAACAGGCAGATCAAATTGAAATAATCTCCGGCAAGCGTGTTTGTCCGTCTAATTGGTGCGTATCGGATCACCCTCTTCTGTCCGAGGCCCGACAGCGCGAGATCCGGGATATCCTGCTCCGCCCGGAATCGGAATATGTCCCGCTGAACGGACTTATACCCGAAGGCAAGACAATCGCTGAGAAGCTTGGCTTATTGGACGATTTGTGTGAATATTGTCATCTGCCGGTTAAAGTACACTACTTTTTCCGCACCCTCTCCGAAGGCTTGAGCGTGCGCCTCAATAAGATTCATGACGGGCGTTTTGAACTGTTTGCCCAACAGCAGGACGATGATGCGGATTTCCCGCTGCTGGAGCTGGTCCGTTGCCCCTATTGCGGGACCTTGCTCGCCAAAGCATCGGGGACGATCCAAAAACAACATTATGAACCGGCACGGAAGGAAGATCATCTCGATATTTTCGAGATGACGGATGATGACTCGGATACAGATGATGATGGTGACGACAAGAATGATGCAGTTGCCGACGACGATAATTCCACATCAACCAATACGCTCTATTTCTGTCCGGGTCAGGAATACGAGGTGACAGCCGGGCATGCATTCAGCTACAATCCGCAACGCGGAACGTTGAATTGTTCGGGAGGAGACGTCTGCCCGCACTGTCACGGCTCGTTTCTGAAAGGGGCCCGTCGGGGCAATGATCAGACCGCCCCCCGGAAACCGATAGAACTCAAGTCATTCCGTATCTCATCCCAATATCTGAGCCGCATTCTGGCTCCGGTGTTTCTGGACCAGACTACGGAGGCCCTGCACGGGCAGGGGCTGCCTCATGCCGGACAGCAGTTTATCAGTTTTATCGACAGCCGTCAGGCTGCAGCCCGTATCACGCTCAAACAATCGGTTTACGTCGAACGTCAGTGGCTTCTGAATCGGATATTCCATCTCCTTTCCAGTCAGCCCGACCAGCCGATTGGATGGAGTGAGATGTGTGACCGGCTGGAGCAGGATCCGGATTTCAATTTTTTGTTGCAGCAGTTTGCCGACTCTCCGGATGATTACGATGACCAGGGCCGGATTCTGGATGTGGTCAAGCATCGCTATGTGCTGACGCTGATGTATGAACAGCTGGCCCGACGTCCCAGGGTGGCCAATGCGCCCGAAACTCTCGGTTTGGTATGGATGCGCTATCCGGCAATAGACAATGGCGATCTGACATTGCCTGACGAAGTCGTACGGTTTAACGATCTTATTCTTCGCCCCCAGGACCGGATCAACCCGGAAGACTGGCGGATTCTGCTGCACATGTATCTGGATTGCACCGTCCGCAGCCGTAATGCCGTCTTTTATCTGCGGGACCGGGCCGAAGGCGATGTCAATCATCCCTGGCACACCATCAGTCTGGAAACCTGCCGGCGGTTTTATTCGCAGCAAAATACAGCTGGCGAGGTGCAGGAGCCGACTTTCGGCAACAATCGTTGGACCAAACTGCTTTGCTGTCTGCTTGGCTCGACTCCGTCGCAGATGGCCGAATCGCGGAAAGTGCTGGTGGAAGGTGTCCTGCATGCCATGTGGACTACGTTGCAGAAGAGAAATCTGCTGGCCTTAGGGAAAATCTATGATAATGGATGGAAATCCAGTCAAAAAACTCAGTTGAATCTGGCTCAGGTGGAACTTCAGCTTTACCGCAAAGCCTGGTTGTGCCCCGTGACCCACCGTCCGCTGCCCTATACGTTTAAGGGATACTCTCCCTATCTGGACGAGAATCGTCAACCTTGCAAGGTTGAGCCGCTCGATGCGGAGGAGTGGATTCCGTATGATTTTTCGTGCACGACGGTCGAGGAGGTTCAGACGTGGTGTCAGGCCCATCGGCATGTGCTCAACGCCGTATCCCGTCAAACGGCAAAATACTATTTGAAGCCGAAAATTTATGTTTCGGCGGAACATACGGCCCAGATCAGGAGGAGGTTGCTGGATATCTATCAGCAGGAGTTCAAAAAACACAGAATCAATATTCTGACCTGTTCGACAACCATGGAGATGGGAGTCGATCTGGGCGATCTGGAGTTGGTCGAGATGAACTCCGTGCCGCCCCATCCGGCCAATTACAAGCAGCGGGCAGGTCGAAGCGGACGAAAGGGGCAGTATCACAGTGCAGCCATAACGCTGTGCGGCAGTGATGCCGTGGGGTTACGTACCATGCAGAATCCCTGTCAGAACCTCATTGCCCGCCCGTTTGACATTCCGAAAGTGGATCTGAACAGTCCGCAACTGGTAAAACGACATATCGCGGCTTTCATGATCCGATCCGTAGGAGATAGAGGCAATGCTCCCCGATTGAATGATCGAATCATTGACTTCTTCACGCCATACATGTTTGATGATGATCGGGAAAGAGAGGTTGTCGATTCCGATTTTAATTCGGTCGGTCCGGCCCGGGGGCTTTGCCTTGATTCTGATGAGACCTCCTTTTTTACGTTGAGGAGTCAGCTCATATCGGGCAAAGGGCTTCCTGCTCAACAAATCCTGTCATCGCTGGTTGCGGGAACTGCCTTGTCAGAGATGACAGTGGCAGAGGCCGCTCAAATTACGGTGAGCATGCTTGATCACGCTTATCTGGAGTTGAAGGATCGATTCGAGTATCTTAAGGATGAGTATACCCGAAAGGAACATTCGTCCAATCAGTATCGTGCCCGGTTGAAAGCAACTTTTGTAGCCCTGCTTAAAACCAATCTGGCGCAATATCTGGCGACACATCAGGTGACACCCAATGCCGCCATGCCGGTTAATGTGGTGGAATTCAGTACCAAGTCGGATTATAAGGATCAGGATAACCCCTCCTATATGCTTCGGCAGGCTTTGTCGCAATACGCGCCGGGAAGTGTCGTCGTTCTGGGGAATAAATGTTATGTATCGGGCGGATTGCGATGGAGTAATATGTATAGGCAGCAGACGGACTTTGTCTTCATTACGCAGAACAATGACGGACAGATCTTTCTGGATGGAACGCCCGGAGTCCGTCCTTTTGTAGTCAACGGAAAAACCTCGCTGAACATGATTCGTCCGCTGGCGTTCGTCAACGACGGTAGTAGCCCGACCGATCGTAATATTCGTGAATCCCCTTATTATCGCACCGAAGTTGCCCTGGTAGGAACCGAAACCTGGCCGCGACGTAACAATTCGCGATGGCTTCGGGTCCGCAGCGCTGCTGAAGATGTTACTTCCTCCATCTTGTTTTACAACGCCGGTTTGGGCTACGGATTTTGCGTCTGTCCGAAGTGTGGCAGAGCCGAGGCGGAGTTTTGTGCCGCATCACAGAATCTGGCCGATTTGCCCGATTCCTTCATGACCGGAACGCGTATAGCCCATCAATCCGTGCAGAGTGACAAGGCCTGCTCGTTTAATACCCGCCGTGATGACCGATTGCTGCGGAATGTGGTGTTGGGGGATACCATTCAGACCGACTATACCGAAATCGATATCCACGTTCCGGGATGGGTGCCCGACGGAACAAAGCTGCGCCATACGCTTGGCATGCTGATATGCAACGAATTGGCGGCACGAACCGGCATTAATCGGGGTGATATCGATTATCTGATCACCTCGTTCGGATCGCTGTGTGTGTATGACCAGGCCAAGGGTGGTGCCGGCTACTCCAACCGGCTTTGCATGAATGGACTGATTTATGAGGTATTAGATCATATTCGCGCATCGATTCAGACAATGACTTCGGACATGCTGATTGACCGCTATACCCGTAATAACAGCGACAAGATTGATCTGGCGGCAACCAGGAGATGGTTGGATGAAGAATATGAGATGCGTGAAACACTTCCAGCCGCTATCCAGGCGCTTTCTCAGCGGGGGCAGATTTCGTTTACCTTGAAATCGGATATTCTTCGGGCCTTGTCCGATGGAAAGTCGGTTACGCTCTATGCCGCGGCCGACTCCGTCGGACAATATGACGACTTTTTAGCTGTCAATCGATCCCTGTGGTACAAAAACTGTACGCCGGCAAATACATCTCTGTGTTTGTATGGAACGGCGAAGGCCATCGATTTCCCAACTTATCTGATCCTGATTCGTTGTCAGGCGAGTGCCTCGTTGCTTCAGATGCAGGCAGTGCCCTATTCGGATGTATGGCCCGTGGCTGCCATCGGGGATGATCTGTATGTGACGGAAAATGCAGCATCTGCCCGTCTGGATGGGAACTGGGGCGGGGATGCTTGTTACCGGCTTCCGGGAATGGCTGCTGCGCTGAAATCCACCAGCCTGGAACCTGGAAATCCCAACGCTGGCAACAGTTGGAAGTTTGTGATTCCGTCCGGGACGGAGATTCCGGTCCGGCAGCTCTGCGATACGGTCTGCGGCATCGAGCCCGAGTGCCAAAAAGCCATCACGTCTTTTATGGAGCGGCATCGGAGGCAAAGCGTACGTTTTGTCTATCAGGACGAACATCTGAAATCGGAACTTGGCATGCTGCTCACGGTACAGTTCGTCAAGCGGATTGTTGAGATTCTTCAACCATCAGACATTCAGCTCAGCTTCGAGATGGAAAAATATTGGGACGGACGAACCAATAACGCAAGAATTACCGACAATCTGCAGGATAACCGAACCCGTGATGGAGTGCTGCAGGGTTTCTGCGATCGCGTATTTGGACAGGAAATAGATCTCCATATTAACTCGAACTCTCCAAAGACCCTTCCTCACTGGCGGGAACTGAAGGTTGAGGCCGGAGGAGAATGCCTGGTATTTTATCCGAATGGAGGTATTCCCAATGGTTGGTTCCTGGGACGCAATGGGAGATATGTGGACGCAGTTGACGGAACGGAAGGTGATATAAATATCTCATCAAAGGATCAAACGATTATGTATGATGTGGAGATAAAGAGCCTTTGACGGATTCGGATAGACCGGGTCATGCGATCCAATATTCGCGTCAGGTTGATTTGTTTCGAAAAGTCCGGTTCTGTTCCGAGGAGTTGGTTTTCGGGATCTCTATTTTAGGGTTTAAGATTTCAAATATGGCAGCATCGCTCTTCAACCGTTATATCTGGCTGGTGGATACGATTTACCGTGCGGGCTACATTTCGCGCGAAGAGATCGACCGCCGCTGGGCCCGTTCGCAGTACAACGATCTGCACGAACCCGGCATCCCCGACCGCACGTTCCATCGCCACAAGGAGGCGATCCGCGAGATCTTCGACATCGAGATCCGCTGCGACCGCCACCGCGGAAACCTCTATTACATAGCCAATACCGAGGACTTCGAACAGGACAGCATGCGGCAGTGGCTGATCGGTACCTTCTCGGTCGGGACGCTGCTCAACGAAAGCCGCGATCTGCATGATCGGATTCTCTTCGAGGAGATCCCTTCGGGACAGCAGTATCTCGTTCCCATCGTTGAGGCCATGCGTGAAGGTCGGACGCTGGAGATCCGTTACTGGAGCTTTCGCAATGCGGCAGCCTTCGATTGTGAATTGGAACCATTCTGTGTCAAACTGTTCCGCCAGCGGTGGTATCTCGTGGCCCGCAGCGTGCAGACCCTCAATATTCGCATCTACGGACTGGACCGTATTCAATCGCTCGAAACAACCGAACGCCACTTCCTGCTTCCGGCTGATTTTGATGCCCGGGAGTTTTTCGCCTCGAGTTTCGGCATTATTGTCGACTTGCAGCGTCCCGTCGAGCGGGTTCTCGTTCGTGCTACCAGTGAGCAGAGCAACTATCTGCGCACGCTTCCACTTCATGCAACACAACAGGAGATCAAGCGCAACGAAAAGGAGTCCGTTTTCGCATATCGTCTGCGTCCGACCTTCGACTTCATGCAAGAGTTACGCAAATACGCCGATGCGGTTGAGGTGCTCGAACCGCAGTGGCTCCGCGAGCGGATCCTCACCGATGCCTTATCCGTGTGTCGTCTTTACGGAGCCGCAGATGGAACTGCTGCCTCCGGAGTCACAGCCGACGGGGAGTCAGTCGGGATGCACGACCGTTACTCTGAAGGCGGCCGTCTCTGAAACCCTTTCCACAAGAATTTTTTCAGAGATAGGCAATTCTGCCGTTTTTTGGCACGATCTGTTCCGATCTTTGCTGCGAACAAAAGAGGAGCATCTATGGAACGGGTTACGGAGACGAAATTGAGCCTGGAGGCACTGCGGCAGATGAAGTCGCATGGCCGCACGGCTTCGCCGACTCTGATCGGCGCCATTGAACAGATTGTCAATCGGGCGATCGAGACCCATCTCGACGAACCGTTTTACAGCGAAGCCGCTCCCTTTCTGGATTATCTGGGCAACCGTATGTCGCTCACCTGTGAGCAGGCGCTGGTTTTCGCCCTCTTCATGGAGCAGAGCACCGACAACCGGATTCAGATCAGCGATTTTGCCCGTATGGTCGGATGCCGTACAGTCCGTGTCATCTCGATGATGGCTGCGGCCGACGAGTTAGTCAGGCGGCGATTGATCCGGCGTGTCCGCAAGGAGGATTGCCTCTTCTATTCGGTGCCGATGGCCGTGGTGACGGCCGTGAAGGAGGATCGCCTCTACGAACCTGAACCGATCGACCACCTCACCAGCGAGCAGCTCTTCGACCGAATGGGTCGGATCTTCGATGAGGCCGAGGAGGACAACAGCCACCTGCTCGAGGATCTGGACGAACTGGTCGGGGCTAACCAGCAGCTCTCCTTCTGCCAGCAGACCCGTGCGTATGATTTGAACAAAGTTGAGCGGCTGCTGTTCTATGTTTTCTGCCACCGCTTTGTGAATCTGGACGACGATCTGATCGGGTCGCACAACTGGTTGGAATATTTCAACCGCCGTGTCGCCTTCGGTCTCAAGTCCCAACTGAACGCCGACCGTCTCTCGCTGCAGACGCAGGGGGTGATCGAACCCTGCAACGAGGAGGGGATGGGCGACCGTCGCTACTACCATCTGACGGCTCGGGCCAAGGAGCTGCTCTTCGGTGATCTGTGTCTGGTTGAACAGCAGGCCAAGCGCCCGAACGATCTGCTCGAAAGTGCAACGCTTGCGCCTCGCGAACTCTTCTACAATCCATCGGTCGAGCGGCAGGTCGACCGGCTGAGCGAACTCCTCTCGCCCGAGCATTTCACCGGGATTCAGCAGCGGTTGGAAGCCGGCGGTCTGCGTAAGGGCCTTGCGTGTCTCTTCTACGGAGCCCCCGGAACGGGCAAGACCGAGACGGTCTACCAGCTGGCCCGCCGTACGGGACGCAACCTGATGGTTGTCGACGTGGCGCAGATCAAGAGCTGCTGGGTCGGCGAGAGCGAGAAGAACATTCGCAAGGCTTTCGAACGTTACCGCGCATACGTCAAGGAGGCGGAGCGGGCGCCGATTCTGCTCTTCAACGAGGCGGATGCCGTGCTGGGAATTCGGCAGGAGGGGGCCAGTCGGGCTGTGGAGAAGATGGAGAATTCGTTGCAGAACATCATCCTGCAGGAGATGGAGCAGTTGGACGGCATCATGATCGCCACGACCAACCTGACGCAGAATCTCGACCGGGCCTTCGAGCGGCGTTTCCTCTACAAGATCGAGTTCGAACGTCCCGATGCGGCGGTGAAGAGCCGGATCTGGCGGTCGATGATCCCGACGCTCGACGAGCGGACAGCCGCCACATTGGCCGAACGATACGATTTCAGTGGCGGGCAGATCGAGAACATCGCCCGTAAACGGACCGTGGAGATGATTCTCCGTGGTGTGGAGCCTACGATGGAGGAGTTGGATGAATTTTGTCGGGATGAGCAACTCGGCAACCGGGAGAAGCGGCGCCGCATCGGTTTCTGATCGGCAAAAAAACAGCTTTTCGGAGTTGTGCAATCTATGAAATATGAGTAATTTTATGTTGGTCAAAATAAAATAGTTTGTATATGGCACAGAAACAGAATCAGGCTTCGGTGAAAACTTTGCAAGACTCACCGTTGTTTCAGTTGTCGTTGACCTCGAAGGAGTTGTTTCACAGTAACTTCCTTTACTGGCTGGGTGTTACTTATCAGGACCTGTTCAAGGAGACGTTTTCAAAATTGGGCTGTAATACGGCTGCATGGCCGGACAAATGGGAGGTGGAAAGGGAGTACAAGCATCTGGATCTTTGTGTGAAGGGACCGGGGAAAAGGGGAAAAATATACCTGGTTCTTGAAAACAAGGTGAAGAGTATTCCGAATCAACAGCAGTTGAATAGGTATACGTCATATTGGGAACGAGATAACGAAAAACCTTGTTTTGTTCTGTTGTCTTTGATGACGGACTTCCCCGATAAGGATCAGATCGACGCGAATAGCGGCGGAAAGTGGATCGTTTGGAATTACGGGGATTTGGCTGCCGCTCTCGACAAAGCCTTGACGTCCTGTGGAGGCAACGTCAGGCCCTTTCATAAAGAGATCATCGAAGATTATATTCAATTGGTTGAGGAATTACATAGGCTGTTCGGAAATTTGACGGTCAATGATAATGACCGATATTGTGATAATGTGTCGCAAGTATATGCCAATTTGCGGATGGATGACGTGTATGAAAAGGTTCGGGCCTCTTCAATCGTGGAAAAATTGGCCGAGAGATTACGTGACCGATTGGGAAAAGAGTCTCATATTGCCATCGAATCGGGGTACAAGATCGAAAAGATTGGAGAACAGAGCGAACTCTTTTTTACAAAGGTATATGTGGACAGCGGTTTTACCAGAGGAATGGGCCTTGTGGAGGCCAAGGTGAAGATCAACGACCGGTATGTGCTGGCGGTACAGATTCAGGGTGAACAATATCGTCATGCCATCGAATGGTTCAATTTCAATACCGAGCAAGATCAATGGACGCAGACGCAAAAAGAGAAACTGCCTTCTGGATGGTTCACATCCGCGGCTTATGTCAAACAACCCGATGGCCGAACAAAAGACCACTGCAAGTATGTGGATAATAAGAAGAGTAACAGTATCTTTCTGTATCGTTACCGGAAGATCAAAGATAATGAGACAGTGGACAACGTGTTGAATGAGGTTGTTGATGATATCTGCCATATATTCCAAACCTACGGGTCTGCATTGACAACCCAACCGGTTCAGCCGTGATGAACCGGTCCCGCCGATTGGTAAGGGTCGCACGGTTGAGCCAACCTTGAACACCTCGATTCTCCATTTGACGTGAATTCTGCCAACCCGCTTATGACGATTCTCTTTCATCCCTGCTACGATACGCGCTGCCGGCTCGATCCGGCACAGCGTGGTCCGGCACTGCTCGACACGCTGACGCTCGGTCCGCTCGGCCTGCTTCAGGAGCTGGAGCTCCGTCTGGGGCTGACGGCCGCCACTACCTCGAATCTGCTGCGCACGGTCGACTATGTGAAGCTGCTGCGCGACTACTTCCCGGCGCATCCCGATTCGCCTTTTGCCTCTTCGTTTGAGGCTGACGAGTTCAACGTGGCTGCCGAACTGTTGCGATGGCGCGACCTGCTGCGGCTGGCCGGCTGGCCGGCCTCGATGCGCGGCATCTCGGCGCGAATCGACCTGCTGGCCGATCTCGAGCCCGGCTTTCAATGCCCGGCGCTGGGCGACCGCTGGCAGGCGGTGCTGGAGGAGCTTCCGAAGCACCGGCTGACGGACTGGACGCTCGAACTGCACGCTCCGAAACAGTTGCTGTTCCCGCTTTACGGACGCCTGATTGATCGGCTCGGAGCGTGCGGTGTTCGGATCCGTGAATCCGTGCAGCAGGCGACGCGCCCCGAACAGGTACGGCGAATCCGGGTGCGGGACTTCACGGAGGCCTTCCGGGGGATTCCGACCCTCGACCCGAAGCGGTGGACGCTGATCTGCAGCCACGGCAAGTTGCTCAACAACGTGCTGCGGCTCAACGGCTGCCCGACGACCGAATCGTCGATTCGTGAAAACGACTCGTCGGTTGTGCAACTCTTCGAGGCGGGCTTTTCGCTCTTCATCCATCCGTCGGAGGAGGTGCCCGAGGCGGTCGATATCTATCGGCTGCTGAATTACCTGCAGGCCCGTCCCAACCCGATCCCTGCGCGGATCAACCTGGCCTTGCAGCGGTTGCTGACCTCCGAGGCGGGAATCGATCCCGAGTGCTGGCAGGCAACCATAGACGAGGCCATGGCGGCCGACGACGAAGCGGATGAAGAGGCCCGCAACCGGATCCGCCGCCGGTTGGACACGCTGCTCAACCCCTTCTTCGAGGCCATTTCGCCGCGGGCCATTCCGCTCGACCGACTCCGAACGTATGCCTGTTCGCTGCGGGGATGGGCCCTGCAGCGCAGCCGTCTCGGCGACGAAGCCTCCGGTGCTCTGCCACAACTTGCGGAGATGTGCGACGTCATGCTGGCCCTGCTGGAAACGTGTCGCGGGGAGACGATCGACGGACAGCTGCTGCAGGGGTGGATCTCGTCGATCCGCATCGATGCGTCGATCCGCAACACGGAGGCGCAGATCGGCTCGTTCGACGTGGTGGAACATCCCGCCGCGCTGGTTGATCCGATCGACCGGGCCGTCTGGGTCGACTGCGTGGGGATGCCAGAGTCGCATTACGACTTTGAGTTCCTCGGCCCCGACGAGCGAAAAGGTCTCGAACGGCAGGGTGTCAGGGTCTGGAGCCGCACCGAGGAGATGAAGGTTGAACTGGAACTCATCCGTCGCGGAGTGGGGCAGGTGCGTCGGGAGTTGATCCTCATTACACCCGAATCGGATCGGGGGGCACGGTTGGAGGAGCACCCGATCGTTGACGATCTCCGGGGCGAGGGGCTGACGCCCTTCCCGGTGGAGACCGACACGGTGCTGGTTGAGCTTCCGCCCCTCTGCCGGAAGATGCCTGAGTTCCGGATTGCGGTCGGGAAGATTGCGCCGCGTGAGACGGAGAGTGCCACGAGCCTCGAACTGCTGATCCAGCGGCCGTTCGACTACGTCATGAAGTATACGGCTCGGTTGCGGCCGGGCGGTGTGCGCGAACTCGACGAACTGAATCTCATCGAGGGGCGTGTGGCGCACCGCACACTAGAGTTGATCGTTCGGCAGACGGAGGGTAACCTCAATGCCATGTCGGGAATCATCGCTCGCCGGGAGGATTTCGACCGCTATTTTCTGAAGGCAGTTCGGGAGTGTGGGCTGGGGCTTCTGCTGGCCCGTCATGCCATCGAGCGCAAGGCGCTTCAGGAGCAGTTGCGCAATGCCTTGTCGGCGCTGATGCAGATTCTACTCCAATACGGCCTCCGCGTCGAGGGGGTTGAGCAGGAGGCCTCGGCGCCGTTGCTTGATGCCGGCAAACCCCAGCTCACGGTACGTGTCGACCTGCTGTTGCGTAACCGCGCAGGGAATCCGGTGATTTTCGACCTGAAATGGTCGCGCAACGAGAAGCGATACGAAGCCATGATCCGCGAAGGGCGCGACTTGCAGCTGCGTGTTTACGACCATGCGGTGAGCAGCAGCCTCGGGTGTCCGGTCGCGGCCACGGGATACTTCCTTTTGGGCCGTGGCCAGCTGCTCAGCGCCGATCTGCCCGATCTGCGGGGGTATGTTAAACAGGTCGATGCCCCGCGTACGACTGCCGAGGCCATGGCCCGCATCCGTGCCGGCTATGAGCGCCGCTACGAGGAGTTCCGCGATGGTATCATCGAGGAGGGAGAGGGACTTCCGGTTGGGCGACTTCCCTATGCCCGGGCGAACGATCCCGAACGGCTGTGGCCGCTCCTGACGGAGAAGAACGGGGAGAGCATCATCAAGCAGATTGATCCCTACGACAACGCCTATCGAATCTTCAAAGGTACGCTGAAATGAGAAACATCCATTATATCAGTGCCGGAGCCGGCTCGGGCAAGACCCATACGCTGACCGAGATCCTGGCGGACCATATTGCCTCGGGATTCTGCCGTCCGGGCGAGGTGTTGCTGACGACTTTTACAGAGGCCGCCGCCTCCGAGTTCCGGGAGAAGACCCGGCGCAAACTGCTTGAAAAGGGACTTGTGGATGAGGCGTTTGAGATGGCCGGAGCACGGATCGGAACGATCCACTCGGTGGCCAAATCACTGATCGACCGCTACTGGTACCGGCTCGGTCTGGCTCCCTCCGTGACGGTTCTCGACGACGAGGGGCGCACCCGGCATATCAACGAATCGTTGGCCGCACTGGCTACGGACGACGATCTGAAGGTTTTCCGGAAGTTGCAGCGCCGCTTCGGTTTCATCCGGCAATGCGGTCTGTATTCGCTCCCGAATCCCGATTTCTGGAAACAGCATCTGGAGCAAATTCTCGCATGGATGGACAATTACGAGGTGTCGCTCGAAGAGAGTCTCGACTATTGTCACCGGCAGTTCGACGCCTTCTTCCACGTGCAGGATCTTCCGGGAGGTGCTTCGCTGGAGGCGCAGCTGGAGCAGGTGAAGTCCTATCTTCAGGCGATCAGCGACTCCGGAGATGCTTCCAAAACCACGCTGGACGCCATTACCCCACCTTTGGCTCTGCCGGTCGGGGAGGAGGCCTATGTGTTCGTGGTCAAGGCCCTGTCGGCTGTCGGAAAACTGCCCAAGAAACTGCAGAACAAGCCTTTTGCACCCGGATATGTGCAGGTTTGCGAGACGCTGGAGAAGAGCCTGCGGCACGTCTCCCATGGTCGCCTGCTGAAGAATTACGTGGAGCGTATCTTCCGGCTGGCTGCGGACTGGCGCCGCGACTACGCCGACTACAAACGACGCAACCGCCTGATTGACTTCAACGACATGGAGCGCTACTCCGTGCAGTTGCTTGATAGGGAGGATGTTGTTCGCGACATTCGCGAATCGACCTGGCTGGTGTTGGTCGACGAGTTTCAGGACTGCAGCCCGATCGAGATCCGCCTCTTCGATCGTTTGTCGGAGATTGTCGACCGCTCGGTCTGGGTCGGCGATACGAAGCAGTCGATTTATGGGTTCCGCGGAAGCGATGCCGAAATGGTCGAGACCATTACGCGGCAGTTTCCCGAGGATGTTGCGCAACTGAACGCCGCGGGGTGTTTCCGCTCCAGCCTTCCGAAGAGTTATCGCTCGCGGAAAAAGCTGGTTCAGGCGGCCAATGCCGTCTTTACGCCGATTTTTGGTCCTGCGGCTGCTCTTGAACCTCATCGCGGGGAGGAGGGCCTCGAATCCCTCCCGCCGCTTGAACTATGGCAGGTCGAGGGTGTTTTCTGTGAGGCCGTAGCCGATGGGGTCGAGACTCTGATTCAGCAGGGAGCGGCTCCGGGCGATATTGCGATCCTTGCCCGGTGGAATGACTCGGTCGATGCGCTGGCAGGCTCGTTGCGCAACCGAGGGATCCCCGTGGCGACGCCCGAAACGACCATCGGCGACTACCTCGAGGTGCAGCTGCTTGTGGCGCTGATCAACTACGCGGTGCTGCACGACGACTTCTCGAAGGCGGCCATCCTCGCCCTGCTGGCCGACTGCCCGCTCGACGAGCTGCTCGAACGACGGCTGGACTATCTGGCCGATCCGGGCGACCGTCGCTGGCTGGAGGAGGATGCACTCTTCCGGAAGATTGACCTGGTGATCGACCGCAACCGGCAGCAGTCGATCTCCGGCTTTGTCGAGAGCCTGATCGTGGAGCTCGATTTCGAGAACCGGATCAACCGCTGGAGCGGCCCCGAGGTGGCCCGGCGCCGTGCCCATCTGGATTCGGTGCTGGCGCTGGCCGCGGACTACGAAACACAGGCCGCACAGACCGGCGAGGCTTCGCTGGGCGGCTTTGCTCACTGCCTCGAACAGGGCCAGGCCACTGAGCGGCCTTTCGAGAAGGATCCCCGGGCCGTCAGCGTGTTGAGCTACCACAAATCCAAGGGGCTCGAATGGAAGCACGTCATCCTGACCGGTCTGGATAGGGATTATCGCAAAAGGCTTTTTGCACAGGATCTGTTCGAGGTGCAGCTTCACCGCGCGGACGGTTCGGACGGCGGGGATGCCCGTCGGCTCATTTCGCTCTTCCCGAACCTCTTCGGGGCGTCGAACGTTCCTTCGTGCCTCGAAGATCCGCTGCGCGAACTGCTGCATTACGAAGCTACCGATCGTCGGGTATGTCGGGAAGAGGCTCGGCTGCTTTATGTCGGCTTCACCCGGGCTCGGGATCAGCTGATTGCCGTGCAGCCGTTGAAAAGCGCGCGAAGCGGAGCAACTACTCCCCAGGCGCTGGAGTGGTTGATTCAAGTGGGGGCAGCTACGAAAGAGCGCATCTGGCACTCTTGGGAAGAGCCGATTCCGGTTCGGCAGTTTGTCGGCGCGGCGGCTTCCCGTACGGCAGAGGAGCCCCTGAAGGCCGAACGGTATCTTCGTCCGGAACCATCGGCCCAAACGCCGGAACCCCGGTATCTGCAGCCGAGCCAGCTCACCGTTGACCCGAGTGGAATGTCCGAGGTTATGCTGGTTGCCGACCGCGGAGCCCGGATCGAACTGCGGGCCGGAGCCGAGACTCCAATGGCCGAGATCGGTACGACGCTTCACAACATCCTGGCGCTCTGTAGCCCCGGATCGGAGAACGTGACAGAGCGAGCTCGACAGATACTTGGCCGGCATGGTATGGAGACGGTCGTTCCCCATCCGGAGCAGATCGGGTCCATGGCTGAATGGTTGTTCGGATGGCTAGAGCGGGAGTATGGTCCGGCTCGCAAGATCTGGCATGAGCGACCGATCCGCATGTGGTGCAACGGGCAGGAGCTGAACGGCTCGATTGATCTGGTGTGGGAGACGGACCACGGATGTGTAGTAGTCGACTTCAAGAGTTTCCCAGGCACGCAGGAGACGGTCACTAATCCTTCTGGTGAGCACTTTTCCGGGCGTTACGCACCGCAACTGACGGCCTATCGTCGGGTGCTGGAGGCCGCCGGAGAGCAGGTGCGGGATACGCTTGTCTGCTACGTCGTGCAGGGGTGTCTGGTGCGGGTGTGAACGTCAGAAGGGAGTGGAAAAAGATGATTATCTCACAAAAACACCACCTTGTGTCGTCGGATGCAGGCCAGACGCTCGTTTCCGCGTTGGTTAACAGGTAGAATCACGTCATAGCGAAGCGGTTGTGTCCATCCGCCCTGTCGGTTGAGCAATCCGTAGCGGCCTCGGCGGCCAATGATATTGAATTGTGCGTGGTGGTTTGTCAGCACATCGTATCGTGAAGGAATGACCGTGCGGCCCTCAAAATCCATCAGGCCGTATCGCCCGTTGCGGCGGATGCGCAACAGGGTGTCGCCATAAGGAGCCGCACGGTCACAATCCAGGCGAATAAGTCGCCCGCTGCGGATGCGCAGCAACGCATATCCCTCGCTGTCGCGCACCAATGCCCGGTCCGTATCATCCAGCAGCCAGGCTTCGTCCCAATACGCCTTCGTAAGATGGCATCCGCCCGAGGTCTGAAATCCTGTCTTGCCATTTTTGTAGTAGTATCTGATTCCCATATCCAGTCTTTCCAGCAAAGTAAAAGCCCTGCTGTGCAGCATGGCGGCACAACAGGGCTGAATCTGGAAAAAAGAGGCTACAACTCGATCGGTTCATTGTCTTGCGGACAAAGAATCGTCCGGTGGGGAAAGAGCGTGGCAAAGCGTTCCGGAACAGTGGTGTGAATCGGAATCAACAACCCGGGATCGACATGTTGGACAATAGACTGCAGCGATTTCACATCGGCATGGCCGCTGGTATGGATGTGCGGATTGGCAAAACCCCGCTCCCGGATCCAATCCATGAATTCGGGCTCGTCTTTCTCGTATCCCTCCCAAATCGAAGTGACTACAACCGATGGAACACGATTGTATTTCTTCATAAAGCATAACATCGAGGGGCGGATGAGCCAGGCATATTTGCCCGGATTGCGTCCGATGTCTTTTGTGTCGACCGTCGAAAGTGCCTTCAGACGCTCCACAATCTCCGGATCTCCGGCCTCTTCGAGCCGTTTCAATTGGGCCGGCAAACAGAAATACCGGAAAACATCGTGTCCATCGAACGGAGAGAGCGGCGACGGAATCGACGACTTGAAACGGTGGACCGCTTCCAGCACATAGGCGACGTAGGTATCCACAATCAGTTTGCGCGAACAGACGAGCGCCGCCTTGTAGATCTGGACGATCCGGTCGATGTTCTGCCCCGAGCACCAGATGTAGTGCAGCTTGTCGGCATCGGTGCGGAACTGCTCCTTGAAACGTTCGCAAATCTCCGCTTCGCTCATGCACTCCTTTTCGGTGGCCAGATTGGTCCCCTCGAGCAGCAGGCAGTCGACCTTCCGGGGCAGGGTGTGGTAGAGAAAGCCTTTCACCCCGTGACGGCGGATATCCCCGCTGTAGAGGATTCGCCGGCCTTCGGCTTCGATCAGAAAGGCACAGGCATCATAGGCCGCATGGTCGACCGTGTAGGGTGTGATGCGGATATCGCCCACGGTTACCGGCTCGAACTTCCGGTCATCAGCCTCCTTGGAGAGGATTCTGATATGGCGCAGATAGTCGGCATCGCCGCGGCCATGGATCACCTCGGTGACATGCATCATGGCCGCTGTTCCGGCCGTAGCGTAGATGGCCACATCCCGGTGCGTATCGGGCAGCAGGCCGTGGTGGTCGGCATGGTAGTGGCTGATGAAGATGGCATCGGCATCTTGTGCCCATTCGAGGGCCTCGCGGCGGATTTGCTCCTGCTGCTCCTGGGACCGGGAGTCGAAATCGAGCGGCAGACCCAGATCGAGCAGGATTTTTGCCTGCCGGGTCCGTATCTCGACACAACTGCCCCCGATTTCGTGTGTTCCGCGGTGGAAGACTATCTGCATAGCTCTTTCTCTAATGCAGCCTTGTTCATAAGACCGCTTTTGTATAATCCATATCCCATGAAGGAAGAGTTGAAAAAGAGACAATCCTCCATTTCCTGCAGTTCAAGCCGAAGTTGGGTACTTTGGATTTTATAATTCGCCAGTACGCAGGCAAACTCTACTTTGGGCTGGATCTGGGTTACATCCTTATACTTGTCGGCGTTGTCGCCCAGTTTGAAGCCCGGAATCAAACCCAAGATCCGTTTTTGCCGGAACAGATTGAGCATGTCGTTCTGGAAGTTCTGGACCCGGTCTCGATCGGAGACGAAGTCGCGGAAATCGTCCTGGTGGATTTTCAATCCGGGAGATTCCGTTGTCTTGTCGTCTTTGATGCTTTGTGTCGATCGGATGGATTTGTATCCCTGTTTGACCTCTATGATAAACAGGCGGGGAATAGCCGTTTTCGCCAGTTTGTGAGCTGCCGGAGTCGATTCCCATTCCAGGGCAACGAGGTCGAAGCGTTTGTCTCCGTTTTGGTATTCGCTGTCGATGATAAAATAATCCGTATCGAAGGAGTTGCATGAATAATTGTTCTCCTTGATGATCATCTGTTGGATATCCTTTTCTCCCAGATGATTTTTCACATTGGTTGTGTAGATATCCACAATGTGCTTTGCTTCGGTAAGATAGGCATGTATGTTATCCAATGAGAATTGTGGAATCCGGGCTCCGGGCATATACCGGGGGTCGATATAGTCGTAATGATCTTTATCTTCGAATATTCTAAGGACGGAACCTCCCCGATAATAGATCGAAACGTAGTTGCCTCTCATTTCGAGATCCAGCGAGTTGTCGGCCTTTACATATTCCAAGACGGGGAGGAGATCGTTTTTGTCCATGAAGCGGTTCATGAACGATTCACTGATAGAGCGAGCCATCGTATTGAGATTTTAGGTTATATTATCTATAAAAATACTACTTGTTTGTTTAATCCTTGATCTTTTGTGTCGAAATCGTGGATTTTATTGACAGCCTCTTCGAGTGACAACGCATCGCCCTTCGGCAGATCCCGATACTGGCTGGCGATACGCATGATCGGTGAGGCAAGGCGGCCGAAACTGCCTTCGTCGACGTGGTGTTGTTGGTAGCCGCATGCGGTGCATGTGGCCGAATGGCTGCTGCGGCCGCTTAACGGCGATCCGGAGAAGGAATAAATCAGCATCTGTCCGCCGCATTTCGGGCATACGCGCGTGTAGCGCTCCTCGTATTCGGTCCATGCCCGGACCACCACGCCCAGCGGATAGGGGCCCGAATTCCTCATCGATACATAGGCCATGCGGATGCGCATCGGCGTGTGGGCTCCGAAGAGTTTCGGATCGGTAAGAATCCGTTCACGCTGGCGCCAGATAAGCGGCACCGATTCGGCAAAGAGGTCCTGGAGCCGTTGCTCTTCCCGCTTCTGTTGCTCTCGGCGGATCGGTTCAAGCCAGCCCCGGACGAGTGACTCGGGAACAAGCAGTTTTCCTGCTTGCGCATCGATATGCAATCCGTTGTCTACGATTAACGATTCGTCGATCCGGAGTTGCAATCCCTCGGCATTCCGCAGCGTGTAGTTTCGGCCCTGTCGGTCGACGATATCGATCGGGATGACGGCCTCTGCTGTTTGCGGAGCATTGGCCCGCTGGCTGAACGTCCGGAACGAAAGCGCTGTTTTTTGAGCGTATTGTTTTTTCTTGTCAGTCATGGTTCCCACCATTTAAAATTTGGATGGCCCGTTCGGCATCCGCGCAGGTAATGCCGATGCGGGGATCGGTTTGAATGAAATGCGGTCGCTGTTCCGGTCGGATATCCGCTTCATCGTCAAAAATTACATAGCGGTATGGCTTCGAAGCGTACTCTTTCAGCCAACTGCGAATCTCTTCACCCTTGGCGGCTCCGGCCGTCTCTCCGGCGGACATCGGAAAGTTGGCATGCGGCGATTGACTGGTTACGCCGATCAGCTGTCCCGGCAGAGCCCGCTCATGCCACATGGCTTCCATCCGTTCCTCGCCCTCGAGGCGCCATGACGAGGAGATGACTACCGCGGCACCGGTTGCATCGATGATCCGCCGCAGGTTCTCCACCGCCTCGGGGTCGAACAGATAACCGTAACGGTCCGAAACCGGGAGCCCGTTCCTGCGCCGTTCGGCAATGTAACGCTCGGTATTCATCACGCCGTCGAAATCGAGAAAGATCACTTTTGGGACGTTGTGATCGTAGAGAGCACCGAGGTCCCCGATGATGCGCCGCATCTCTTCCCGTACATGGCTCGGCGAGAGCACCTCAAAGTTGCCGTGGCAGTTTAACATGGCCTGGTAAAACTCCGGCGTCGGGGCCACGTGAAATTCGAAGATGGCATAGTCATCGTGCGTCTCGACCTCCTGCTGCGAAGCATGGAGTGGCAGCGTGCGGAGATACTTGACGCCGTCGCCCGCGACCCGGACCCGAATCGTGCAGGACCGAATATCGTCATAGACCGCCACGCCGAAGGCTCCGGCCAGGTAGCCGGCCGGATCCAGCTCCTCGGGCGGCGTAAAGCGATCGTCGGTCACGCGGATCTTCACCATGCGGTCCAGTGCATAGAGTTTGATCTTCGCATTGTCGGGCTTGTCGGCGTAGAGGTACCAGCGCCGGTCGCGGAGCTTGACGAAAAGCGGCCGAAGACGGAGATCGAAGGCCTCGTCACCCGTGAAGGGCTGATAGGTAACGACCACCTGCCGGTTCTCGCGCATGGCATCGAGCAGTTCGGGCAGATGCCCCCGGGCCGAGGGTACCTCCTCGACCAGCACGCGGTTATGCAGCGTGCTGGCCTCGCGCAGCGACTGCCCGACGGCAAAACTATCGAGCAACCAGTTTGTGATGTTGTGCGAGTTGAGATCCTCGCTGTTGGCAATGGAGTAACGGTTGGTGCGTTCGTCGCAGACGATCGAGATATCGAACAGCTCCTCGACCGCGTCGCGATGGGTGCAGAAGGTCCGCCGTGCCAGCGGACGACCGTCATAGAGCGCGCTGTGCTGCCAGCGTGCACGGATCTCGGCCAGCGTGATCGGGCCGTAGCGATGGATCGTATCGGCCAGCCAGATGTACCTTTTGAAGAGATTGGATGCCATGGTGTTTGTCTTTTTCTGGTACAAAGGTAGCAGAAGTATGTGCCAAAATATTGCACATGGCAGGAATTTTTTCCATTGCACGCCTTTTTTTTGAATAAAGAGTACATGTGCCGGATTCTGGCAGATTGGCTATTGAACTTTGCTTGAGTAGAGCATAAAAGAAGATATTGAATACAGTAAGGGATGACCCGATATTCGTTTGCGAACAATCTGCAGCCGGGTCATGCCTTTTTACGGGAGAATCGGTTTTGTGATGGAGTTGCATAAACCTTTGAAAAGCAAAGGTAGCTTGTGTTCTGAGCTTCTCGCTCAAATTTGTTACGGCGTTCGGGCGTCCAATCCCGAAGATCCCAGACAACAATCGGAAGACTGACAAACATGGGGGGAATCCTCGTTATCCGTTGTATGCTTAACGGGAGAGGAGGTTGGAGCCTTAGATATTAGATTTTCCCTATTGTAGCATTGTGCTATCGGATGGAGTTTTTGCCGCAAAAATCAGCGGCCGTTGGCGGTTTTCCGATTTAATTTCCTGTTTTTGTAATTGGTTCCGTGCCTCTGCGGACGGAGCCGGACATATTTACGAACGTTTCGTTACGTTTTCTTTCACACTCAAACTTCGCAAATTTGATCTCTTGAAAGAAATGTAACAGGACGCTCCGTGAACGTACGTATTGTGCGGCGGGTTTATGGCCTGCTTTGTGCAATACACGTTTCGCGTGGGCTGTCCGTGTTGCTTATTTCAAGAGGGGCAGCGAAGGCCTGAGTGTGGGGTAAGTCAATGCGGCAACCCACGTTTTTTATGGCTTTCGATTACGATTACACGGGCAATCCCGCCCTGCTCGACCATCGGAAGGTCGCCTTCTTCGCCTCGCGCGTCGTCTCACCAGCCGTCGAGGAGCAAGCCTTGCGCTGGGCCGAGGCGTGTTGCGCAACCGACCGTGTCGTAATCAGCGGTTTCCAGTCGCCGCTCGAAAAATCCGTCTTTGAACTTCTGCTGAAAGCCCGCCACCCGGTGATCTGGGCCCAGGGCCGTGCTCTCTACCGCCGCTACCCGCCTGCTGTCGAAGATGCCCTGGCCGAGCAGCGCATCCTGATCTTTGCCGTTCGCAACGCCCGCCGGACCGGTTGGCAGACGGCTCAAACCCGCAACTACACCATCGCCACAGTGGCCGAGGAGAGCGTCTACGCGCTCCGCACGGACGGACGCCCCAGCTCGCTCGATGTCCTCTCCGGGCTGGAACTGGGACGCAAACCGGTACGTTGTTTCCCGCAATAAACGTCCCGTTTCGCGGGGAAATTGGTACTGAAAACGCTTCAAAAACTGGCTCTGAATGACCGAAAATTCTGCAGAACTGGACGCTGAAAGAGGACAAATTCCACTGCTTTTTATGGCGCAAATGTCGGATTAGAGGCTCTCAATTGGATGAATTGAGGGCTTAAAAGCACATCCAAATTCGTGAAATTCGTCCGAAATTTTGCATCTTCAACCGCCGAAAATCGGTCGAAAACGGGCTGTTTTGAAGTCTGATTCGGGCGATTAACCGCCACTTTTCCTCGCCAAAATGACCGGACCTTCCCTGTTTTCTGGCGAAGGGGGCTCGAAAATCCTTCGCCGGCCAAATTTCGGGTCGGGCCACGGTGGCCCCGGTAAAAAACGACGACTTCGGAGGAGTTCCCCCCCCCCTTGCGGGCAAGCTGTTTTCTGTTACGAAATCTATTTCGCGTAACGGAAAA
>ENA-OPBO01000076-OPBO01000076.1-human-gut-metagenome-genome-assembly--contig:-NODE-76-length-84994-cov-9.253617_pt1 | contig 84994 bp, 66 predicted proteins | sample MGYA00241071_ERZ501458 | MGnify/ENA primary metagenome ERZ501458 (study PRJEB25962, sample SAMEA2042509) | human gut metagenome | biome: human gut; feature: human-associated habitat; material: faeces... | reverse complement strand
ACAAGCTATGCAACTTAAAATTGGGTACCTTTTTCAGTGCCCTCCCTGGGCTAGGGGCTTCTGCCCTTTCAGGGCGTGTGGGCAAAACAGGGCGTGTGGGCAAAACAAGGCGTGTGGGCAAAACTTGCGAAAGTTCAGAAAGAGTATATTTTACACTCGTGTAAACGTTTGCGTAAGAAAAATGTGCCAGGATGGTTTATAATAGATATTTTTTCACTACTTTTGCATTGTAAAATTCAAAAACAAACAAAAAAATAAATCTAACAAACATTCATTAAAATGAAAAAAGCTTATTTATTATTGTTGGCTGGAATGTTGTCTACGGCAGTATTTGCCGGCAGCAAACAGACGGTTAAGATTGATGGTCAGCTCATAGAAAAGACTGTCTCAGAGATTACCTTCGATGGCGACAATGTTGTTCTTCAGTATTCAGATAATACATCTGATATAGGGGACATGTCGCTCGTAACCCTTTCTTTCACTTATCAAACTACCGGCATCAGCCAGGTAGAAGATATAAAGAAAGCATTGCGAGGTAAGGTTTATAACCTTCAGGCCAGTATGTAGGTTCTTCCCTCCAGGGTTTGTCTAAGGGTGTTTATATTATTAATGGTAAGAAAGTAATCATCAAGTAAAACAGGAGGAACGCAAAATGAAGAAAATGGTATTTACTTTGGCACTCCTCCTGATGAGTTTGAGTGCAGCTTTGGCACAGACATCGACATTTAAGATTACCCATGCCGTGGCTCGTAACAGCAAGGTGAACCAGATGTATGTTACCACCAAGTCGGGTGATGTAAAGTATTATAATACTGCAGACTTGACAAGTGTGAAGTTCGAAGGTGATAAGGCTATTATTACTCCTAAATCAGGTTCAGAGAATGATGAGTACAATGCTTCAGTTCAAGCCATCAGATTTGCTAAGAAGGCCGATCAGGGCGAAAGCGGTGATATTGACAATCCTGCAGGTGTGATTCAGATTACTGAGGCAAAGGGCTGGCAGGAGTCTGCCTACCTGAAGTGGGCTCCATTCGAGGGCGCTTCTTCTTATAATGTATATGTAGATGACAAGAAGATTGATGCTCAGCTGGTTCGTCAGTATAAATCTTACTATCGTGCTGATGTTCTCGGTTTGAAGGAAGGCACTTATTCTGTAAAGGTTGTTCCTGTAAATGCTGACGGTAAAGAGATTGCTGGTGCCAATACTGCTTCTAACTTGGTAGTAAAGAGCTACAACCGTGAGGGCTTTGCTCATTTCAAGTATGCTGGTGTAGGTGCTTATAATAATGATGGTACTTTGAAGGCTGGTGCTAAGGTTCTGTATATTACAGCCAAGACAGCTAAGACCGTTTCTACAACCGTTAATACAGGTAAGCAAGAGACGATTACAGGTCTTCAGTCTATTATTGATGCATATTCAAAAGGTAAGGATAAAACCCCAATCGCTTTCCGTATCATCGGTAAGGTAAATCTTTCTGATTTGGATCACATTTCAAGTTCTGCAGAAGGATTGCAGATTAAGGGAGCTATGATGAATATGACATTCGAAGGTGTCGGTGATGATGCTACCGTATATGGCTTTGGCTTCTTGCTTAGAGAGGCTGAGAGTGTAGAGTTCCGTAACTTTGCTATCATGCGTTGCCTGGATGATGCTATGTCTCTTGATACTGATAACTCTCATGTATGGATTCACAACATGGATCTCTTCTATGGCAAGAAGGGTAGTGCTGCCGACCAGGCTAAGGGTGACGGTACTGTAGACATCAAGGGCGATTCTAAGTATGTTACTGTAGCTTACAACCGCTTCTGGGATAATGGTAAGGCTTCTATGTGTGGTATGAAGAGTGAAACTGGTGAAAACTGGATTACTTATCATCACAACTGGTTCGACCATTCAGACTCTCGTATGGCTCGCGTTCGTACCATGAGTGTTCACATGTACAACAACTACTATCAGCACAATGATGTTTATGGTATTGGTGCAACCAGTGGCTCAAGTATATTCATGGAGTCTAACTACTTTGATGCTGTTAAGCGTCCTATCATGAGCTCTTTGCAGGGTACTGATGCTATGGGTGATGGTACTTTCTCTGGTGAGAAAGGTGGTTTGATTAAGGCATACGGCAATGTATTTGCCAACAAGCCAGCAAACTTCAGCTATATCCCATACGCAGAAAACAATACAAGCTTTGATGCCTACGAGGTTTCTAATCCAAGTGAGCAGGTTCCTACAAGCGTAAAGACTTTGGTTGGTGGTACTTCTTACAACAACTTCGATACCAACTCAAGCCTCATGTATGCATACGCTGCAGATAAGGCGGAAGATGTTCCTTCTATCGTAGAAGGTTTCTATGGTGCAGGTCGTTTGAATCATGGTGACATTGATTTCGTTATTCCTGATGAAACAGTCGTAACAAATGGTCACCAGCAGCCATTGCCTGCTTTGGCAAGCCTTCTCGACTCTTATACTTCTGGTGTTGTTAAAGTGTTCGGTGAGAGCAATGCAACAGGCGAAGGTGGTTCTACAGAAGGTGGCAGCACTGGTGGTTCTGGCGAAGGTGGTAGTACTGGTGGCTCTACCGGTGGTACAACAGAAGGTGGCAGTACTGTAACTCCTATCGAGGGTACTGTTTTGGTAACATTCACAGATTCTAAGCCTTCAAGTAGCATAGTAACAGTTTCAGGTAACTATGCTACAAATAAGGGAACTGCTACTATTGACGGCACTTCATATTCTACTTGTGTAAAGATGGAGTCTGCAACTAATATCTCAGTAACTGTTGATAAGAAAGTCACAATGACCCTTTATTTCAGTTCTGCAGATAGCAAGACGAACGCCAAAATTGATGGAAAGAAGCCTGCTGAAGTAAATGCAGTTATTGATTCAACAGCTAAGACAATGACTGTAACATTGGATGCAGGTTCTCATACTATTACAAAGCAGGATACATGCAACCTCTTCGGTATTAAACTTGTACCTGTAAAAGAGTAAAGGTATAGAACTGATTTAAAGATTCCTGCCTCTTTAATGACAAAACGGACAAAAGCTAGATAAAGATTTGCTTTTGTCCGTTTTTTCATTATTTTTGTCTTAAATCTATCTGCTGTTTTCTTCTTTTTTTCCTACTTTTGCAACTGAAAACAATTTTAAACGTAAAACGCAACCTAAAAGTAAAACAATGAACGCAATCCAGAATTTAGCAAAGAGAAGTTTGCTTCTCGTGGCATTGTTCGTCATCGGATGTCTGCAACTCATGGCGCAGACAAGAACCATCAAAGGTGAGGTGACTGATGCGCAGAATGGTGAGGCTCTGATTGGCGCCACTGTCATGGTGGAAGGCGAAAAGGGCGGTACAGTTACTGATTTTGACGGTAACTTCAGTCTTCAGGTATCTTCTTCAGACAAGAAGATCAAGGTATCTTATATCGGTTATATTGATAAGGTACTTTCTATCTCAGACAATATGAAGGTGAAACTCGAATCCGACAGCAAGGCGCTGGCTGATGTCGTGGTCATCGGATATGGTACGGCAAGAAAGAGTGACCTGACGGGTTCCGTAGCTACCGTGAAATCGAAGGACTTTAATAAAGGTCTCGTTTCTTCTCCAGAACAGTTGATCAACGGTAAGGTTTCGGGTGTACAGATTATGTCCAACAGTGGTTCTGCCTCTGCCGGTAGTACCATCCGTGTGCGTGGTGGCGCATCTCTTAATGCCAGCAACGACCCTCTTATCGTGCTCGATGGTGTGCCATTGGAGCAGGGTGGTATCTCGGGTAACAGCAGCAACTTCCTCAGTATGATCAATCCTTCTGATATCGAGAGCATGACTGTATTGAAGGATGCTTCTTCTACAGCCATCTATGGTTCCCGTGCTTCTAATGGTGTCATCATCATTACCACCAAGAAGGGACAGCAGGGTGCTGTAAAGGTGAACTTCAATACCACCAACAGTTTGCAGACCCGTGCGCAGATGGTAGATATGCTGAGCCGTGATGAATTTGTGAATGTCATCAACCAGTTTGGTGACGCTAATCAGAAATCATTGCTCGGTACAGCCAATACCGATTGGAACGATGAGGTTTACCGCACAGCCTTCGGTACAGATAATAACCTCAGTGTGAGCGGCAGCATCGACAAGTGGTTGCCATTCCGTGTGTCTGTAGGCTATTACAACCAGAGCGGTCTGGTTCGCAAGGACAATGTAGAGCGCTGGACAGGTAACGTGGTATTGACTCCTAGCTTCTTCCAGGATCACCTGAAGTTGACCATCAATGCCAAGGGAACCCTCAATAACAACTCATTCAATAATGGTGGTGCCGTATGGGCAGCTGCCACATTCAACCCAACCATCCCGGTTTATTCCGGTAACGACAAGTATGGTGGCTATAATGAGGCACTCGATGCTGATGGTGTTCCAGTGAATGCCGGTGTAAGAAACCCTCGCGGTCTGGTGGATCTGTATGATTCAAAGAGTAAGGTAAGCCGCTTCATCGGTTCTATGGATGTAGATTACAAGGTTCATTTCCTGCCAGATCTCAAGCTCCATGCTACCGTGGGTGCTGACTATGCCAAGGGCGACGGAACCGTTTATGTTCCTGCCTACGCAGCACAGAGCTACAACAAGGATGAGTCTTTGGGCGGTAGCGATTACAAGTATGGTCCTCAGAAGAACGAGAACCGCTTGCTTACCCTCTATGCCAACTATGCAAAGTATTTCGAAGATATCAAGAGTAATGTAGATCTGACAGCCGGTTACGACTACCAGTACTGGAAGAGTACTACACCTCTTTATTATACCAAAAGTGCGGCAGGCACAAACCTGTCAACCGTAAAGGCATCAGATTACCGTCATGTAATGTTGTCATATTACGGACGTATCAACTATTCATTCGATGGAAAGTATCTCCTGACGGCTACCGTTCGTCGAGACGCATCTTCCCGTTTCTCTAAGGATACCCGTTGGGGTACTTTCCCATCTGTTGCTTTGGGCTGGACTTTGACAGAAGAGCCTTGGTTGAAGAACCAGAAGGTACTTTCTAACTTGAAACTCCGTGCCAGCTATGGTGTTACCGGTCAGCAGGAAGGTATCGGCAACTACAACTATCTGCCGGTTTATACCTACAGCGTAGCAGGTGCCGAAGCATTCATCAACGGACAGTATATCAATACTTACCGTCCTGAGGCATACGTATCAGACTTGAAGTGGGAGACTACAACCTCCTGGAACTTCGGTCTTGATTTCGGATTCCTGGATGGCCGTATCGGTGGTGCCATCGATTTCTATACCCGTAAGACCAAGGACCTGTTGGCATCAGTACCAACAGCAGCAGGTACCAACTTCTCAAAGACTATCCTTACCAACGTAGGTAATGTAGACAGCAAGGGTATTGAGGTTTCTCTGAATGCAACCCCTATCCAGACCAAGGACTGGGAGTGGAATCTGAGCTACAACTTTACCTGGCAGAACATGAAGGTGAAGAACCTTTCATTGATAAAGGGTGGAAGCCAGACCAACGTGAAGGTAGGTCCATCTATCGATGCTTACCAGTTCCAGGTACTCTCTGAGGGATATGAACCATACATGTTCTATGTATATCATCAGCTCTATGACTCTAAGACAGGCAAGCCTATCGAGGGTGCTTATGCCGATCTCAACAATGATGGCGAAATCAATGAGTCAGATCTCTACCGATATCACTCTCCAGCCCCTAAGTACATCATGGGCTTGAGCACATCTTTGAGATACAAGCAGCTGACACTCGGTATGAGTTTCCGTGCCAACATCGACAACTATGTATACAACGGCATGGGTATGAGTACAGGTGCTTTCGAGACAGTAAGCTACAACAACTCACAGCTCAACAACCTCAACACCAGTTTCCTGAAGACAGGTTTCAAGACCCGTCAGTATCTCTCTGATTACTACGTAGAGAATGCTTCGTTCCTGAAGCTCGACAACCTGAGCTTGAGCTATAACGTAGGCAAGATCAACAAGTGGGCTTCACTTACCGTATCTGCGATGGTACAGAATGTATTCACCATCACCGGTTACTCAGGTACAGATCCTGAGGTGCCAAACGGAATGGACAACTCATTCTATCCACGTCCTCGCACTTACTCAGTAAGCCTCGGACTTCAGTTCTAACAATCAAAACAGATAACAATGAAACTTAAGAATATATTATATAGTATGATGATGGGAACAGCGGTGCTGACCAGCGCTACCAGCTGTGTTTCCGATCTCGACCAATATCCTCATACAGAGACAACCTCTAAGGATGTTTATACCTCGCTTGCCAATTACGAGGCAGTGCTGGGCAAGATTTACGCTGCCATGGTGACCAGTGGTCAGGGCAAGGGCGGCGATAATAAGGATATGGAATCCGTGTTGAACAAAGGAGCAGGTTTCGACTACATGCGTATGTTTATCAATATGCAGGAGTGTGGTACCGATGAATTTGCCTCTACCTGGCTGACTGGTGAGCAGACTACGGGGCTTACCTATCTCTCTTGGGATGCCAACGATGCTTGGGTATCAGATATGTACTATCGTATCTATTACAACATCGCCCTCTGCAACGAGTTCCTCCGCAATGCCAACAGTGCCAATTTCTCGGGTGCTGATGCAGAGAAGATGAAGGAGTATAAGGCAGAAGTCCGTTTCATGCGCGCTCTGTTCTATTACCATGCGCTCGATTTCTATCGCAACATTCCGATGGTGACAGAGAACGACCCTGTGGGCAGCTACATTCCTCCTCGTTATACTCCACAGCAGACATTCGATTATATCGAGAGCGAGTTGAAAGATTGTGTAGGTGATATGCTTCCTGCATCCACCTGTCCTTACGGTCAGGCTTCTCAGGGTGCTGCCTACACCCTGCTTGCCAAGCTTTATCTGAACAGCGAGGTTTATACTGGTGTGCCTAAGTATACTGAGTGCAAGGAGGCTTGTGAGAAGGTGATGGATATGGGCTACTCCCTGGAAGATAATTACAGCAAACTCTTCAATGCTGATAACGACAAGCGTACCAACGAAATTATCTTCGCCTTGCCGGTAAGTGCTGAGCATACTGTAAGCTGGGGTTCTTCTACCTATCTGGTTTGTGGACAGGTAAGTATGTCGAATGCCAACCAGAATGTAGCCGATTATGGTGTAACTGCCGGCTGGAGTGAATTCCGTCTTCGTCCTGAGTTCGTGGATAAGTTTACCCAGACCGATATTGATGGCAATGGTGACAAGCGTTGCAAGTTCTTTACCAATGGTCAGAGCAAGGATGTAACCAGCATGACCGATGAAACCGCCGGCTATCTTTCTGAGAAGTGGAGCAACCTGAAGGATGATGGTACCACTGCATCCAATACAGGAGATGCAGGTGTAGAAACCGACTACCCACTCTTCCGTTTGGCAGATGTTTATCTGATGTATGCCGAGTGCGTGGTTCGTCTGCATAATGACTGGGATAACTGGGCTGGTGGTAGTGATGCTACAGATCCAACCGTGATTGCTTCCCGCAAGCAGGGTGCTATCTATTGGATCAACCTGCTTCGTGAGCGCTCTAATGCTTCTGATGTATGGGCAAGCAACTTTGCTGATGACGATGCCTTCCTCCAGTTCATCCTCGATGAGCGTGCCCGTGAACTCTATCATGAAGGTTATCGCCGTACCGACCTGATTCGCTATGGTCAGTTTACTACTAATAAGTACATCTGGCAGTGGAAGGGTGGAACTCACGATGGACAGGCAGTGGATAGCAAGTACAACATCTATCCAATCCCTAACACCGAGCTTACCGCAAATCCAAATCTTCATAACGACAACTATTAATAGGATAAAAGAATGAAAAAGATATTTAGAAACCTGATGATGCTTCTCTGCGCACTCACCGCCCTGGTGAGTTGCGACGAGAGTTGCGACAAGATATATCTGGATGGCTTCAAGGCATCCGATCTGATGGCATCGGCATCCGATGTGAAGCTGTCTGTAGATAACAGTAAGGACGTTGTCCTCTCGTTGGCTTGGCAGAATCCTACCTTGCTTTCGAGCGATGAAACCAAGCCTGCGGGCAGCGGAGTGTTGAAAACTTATCTGCAGGTATCAGCCTCAGAGAACTTTACTTCAGAAAAGGAATACACCGTAACCGACCTTTCCAAGGCTTTCACCGGTGCTGACCTCAATGCTGCAGCCAAGGATCTCGGCTTGTCTCCTGATGTGAGCTCACCTCTTTATTTCCGTATCAAGAGTCTGATGGGTAGTAATCTTGATGCCGCTTACAGCAATGTCTGCCAGGTAAAGGTTACTCCATACCTCATTGATATGAGCTACATCAATATCCTGAATGAGAATAAGGAGCAAGTTCTGACCAAACTCTATTCTCCTAATTCTGATGGAGTTTATTCTGGCTATATGAATGCCTCTTCTTGGTTCCATATCTGGGGTAAGGAAAATGATGGTACCATTTGGGGTAATGTAGGACAGGATAACCATGTGTACGAAATGGATAATACTGAGTCTGCATGGAACATCTGGTTCCCAGGTCAGACAGGTATTTATTATACAGTTCTTGATACAAAAGCTAAGGAACTTAAGCCAACTTACATCAAGTCGATGCAGTTGAATGGTGAAGATATGACCTATGATGCTCCTAACTATGCTTGGACCAAGGTCATTACAACTACAGCCGATAATACTCCAGTCAGCATCGTAGCTACAGGCGCTGAGTACAGCAAGGCTACAGGTACAGAAGATGCTGCAGCTGTGGTGAAGACCATGAACTATACTTTGGCTGATGGCAAGATGACAGATGCTGCAACAGCTGGTAGCGTGAATATTGCCAAGGCGGGTACTTATACCATAACCGTGAAGGTTGGTGAGCACAGTCAGTTGGAATATACCATCGTTGAGGGCGACCAGACAACTCCAGAGCCAGAGGCAAGCAATACCCTCTGTATGTTCAGCAAGGACGGTAACACCCTTCTTGCCGTGATGAGTAAGGTGAGCGATGGTGTTTATACCTGCAAGTACAAACCAACTGCCTGGGAGAACTTCCGTTTTATCTACGTAGGCGAGAACAAGGACGACAAGCAGACTTGGTATGGCTCTGTTCCAGACAATCTCTTTAATTTATCTACTGCAGGTGACTGTTGGGACATTTGGTTCAAGGATGATGTAACTGGTGGTGAAGTTACCGTTACCGCCGACCTCAACACCATGACATGGAAATATGAATAATTAATAAGAAAAATAGCAATGAAAAATATATTTGGAAAAGCCATATTGCTGGCTTCAGCACTCTTGTTCTCTATTACAGGAACAAGTTGCAGCAATGATGATAATACCACTCCCGAAAAGGAGAAGACATACGATATGAGTGGCTTCGCCAAGGGCGCCGATGTAAGTTGGCTCACAGAGATGGAGAAGGATGGTGTGAAATTCTATAATCAGAATGGCAAGGCTACAGAATGCATGAAGCTCCTCCGCGAAGAGGGAACCAATTCCATCCGTCTGCGTGTCTGGGTAAATCCGGAAGGTGGCTGGTGTGGCAAGAATGATGTCATCGCCAAGGCTTGGCGTGCTCAGCAGCTCGGCTTCCGTCTGATGATTGACTTCCACTATTCTGATTCCTGGGCTGACCCGGCTCACCAGACTGTTCCTGCTGCATGGCAGGGCTATACAGCCGAACAGATGAAACAGGCTGTGGCTGATCATACCAAGGATGTGTTGAAAGCCTTGAAGGATAGAGGTGTAACCAACGTAGAGTGGGTACAGGTGGGTAATGAAACCCGCGACGGTATGCTCTGGAATAGCGATGAGGCTGTAACCGCTCAGGTATCTAAGAATGCAGACAACTTTGCTGCTTATATCAACGCCGGATATGATGCTGTTAAGGCGGTTTATCCTAATGCAAAGGTCATCGTGCACGTGGATCAAGGACAGGACCTCGGTGGACTTACCTGGCTCTACGATAAGCTGAAGGACAATGGCGGAAAGTGGGATGTCATCGGACTGTCTCTTTATCCAGAAGATGATAACTGGCAGAGTTATGCAGAGAGTTGTCTCTCTAACATCCAGACTCTTTCTTCCATGTATGGCAAGGACGTCATCATCTCTGAAATCGGTATGTGGTGGGGCTCTGACCAGGCAGCGCCAATGATGAAGAAGATGACGGATGGCTGTAAGAAGATTTCTACCTGCGAGGGTATCTTCTATTGGGAACCGGAAGCTTACAACAACTGGAAGCCAGCCAACTATATCACTCTGGGTTGGGAGGCATATACCAAGGGAGCGTTCGACAACAGCGGCAAACCAACTGCCGTATTCGATGCATATAAAAATATTAAATAGCAATATGATCAAGAGAAGCATTACTTTCATGACTCTTGCCCTGGCACTCACTACGCTGTGCCAGGCGCAGAGCAGAAAGGTTATCAACCTGCCTTCATGGGATTTCTCCCGTGATGGCAAGGCGTGGCAGCAGGTAGCTGTTCCGCACGATTGGGCTATCTCGGGACCTTTTGATAAGAAATGGGACCTGCAGATGGTGGCCATCGAGCAGAATGGCGAAACCGAAAAGACCGAGAAGTCGGGACGTTCTGGTGCACTGCCTTGGATAGGCGAGGGTATGTATAAGATGAACTGGACGGCTCCTAAGGACTATAAGCGTGCCGTACTCGTCTTCGACGGCGCCATGAGCCAGCCTGTTGTCAGCGTCAATGGCAAGGAGGCAGGCAAGTGGGCTTACGGCTACAATGCCTTCCGCATCGACATCACACCTTTCATCCAGTTTGGTAAGAGTAATCTCATCGAGGTACATCTTAATAATGTAGAGGAAAGCAGTCGCTGGTATCCGGGTGGCGGTCTTTACCGTCCGGTTTCCGTAGAACTCTATGGCAACGAAAACTTCTCTACCTGGGATACCTTCGTCCGTACCCTGAAGGCTGATAAGCAGGAAGCTGAAGTAGAAGTAAATGCGCTGCTGGAAGGAAAGACTGGTAAGTCGGGCAAAACCGTTATAGCCCTGTTGGATGAGGCTGGCAAGAAGGTTGCCGAGAAGATCGTCACAGGTGCCAATCCTGAAATCAAGACTACTCTGAAGATAGTGAATCCTCAGCTCTGGTCTCCGGAATCTCCTTACCTCTATCAGGTAAAGCTTACCCGATATGAAGGAAAGAAGGTGGCTGATGTGCAGACCCTGAAGACCGGTATCCGCACCATTGCCGTATCCAAGGATTATGGTTTCCAGCTCAATGGCGTTACCCGCAAACTGAAGGGTGTCTGTCTGCACCACGACCTCGGTCCATTGGGTGCAGCAGAGAACAAGGCAGCCCTTATCCGTCAGATCAAGATGATGAAGCAGATGGGTTGCGATGCTATCCGTACAGCCCACAACATGCCTTCTACCATGCAGATGGAACTCTGCGATTCCCTCGGTATGATGGTCATGGCAGAGAGTTTCGATATGTGGATTTATCCTAAATGCAAGAACGGCTATGCCAAGTTCTTCAAGGAGTGGAGCGATAAGGATATCACCAATCTGGTAAAGCACCACCGCAATCATCCTAGCATCGTGATGTGGAGCATCGGCAACGAGATTCCTGAACAGTGGAGCCAGAAGGGTATGGAGATAGCCAAGCATCTGCAGGATATCTGTCATCAGTATGACCCATCCCGCCCTGTAACCCAGGGCATGGATAAGGCAGAAGATGCCTTGAAGAGCGGCTTTGCCCAGGTAATGGATGTACCGGGCTTCAACTATCGCGTACATAAATATTATAAGAATATTGAGCAGTTGCCTCAGGGATTCCTCCTCGGTTCTGAAACCGCCTCTACGGTCAGCTCCCGTGGCGTATACAAGTTCCCGGTAGTGGTAAGTGATAAGGCTACCTATCCTGATGGTCAGTGCTCAAGCTATGATACCGAATACTGTTCCTGGAGCAATCTTCCTGATGATGACTGGAAGATGCAGGATGACTACAGTTGGGTAATCGGTGAGTTTGTATGGACCGGTTACGACTATCTGGGCGAGCCGACTCCATACGATACCTACTGGCCAAGCCGCAGCAGCTACTTCGGCATCTGCGACCTTGCCGGACTTCCAAAGGATAGATATTATATGTATCGTGCCCGCTGGAACGAGCAGCAGCATACCACCCATCTTCTTCCTCACTGGAACTGGAAGGGCAGGGAAGGACAGGTTACTCCTGTATATTGCTACACCGATGGTGTGGAAGGCGAGCTTTTCGTGAATGGCAAGAGTCAGGGCAGGGTTCGCAAGGACAAGTCAAGCCGGTTGGACCGCTACCGTCTGCGCTGGAACAATGTAAAGTATGAACCGGGTGAGATTCGCGTGGTTACCTACAACCAGTATGGCGATAAGGTAGGCGAGGACGTGAAGCGTACCGCCGGCGAGCCTGCACAGATGAAGTTCAGCGTAGAAACACCTGATCATGAGCCTATTGCCTGCATGGTAGAAGGCTGTACCGATGAGCACAATGTGCTTCTGAATGCCGATGGCAACGACCTTGCCTTCATCACCGTGAGTCTGCAGGATAAGGACGGCAATGAATGTCCGCTTGCCGATGACGAACTGACCTTCGAGGTGAGTGGTGCCGGCACTTTCAAGGCAGCCTGCAATGGCGATGCCACATCGCTCGAACCGTTCACCCAGCCACAGATGAAACTCTTCTCCGGCAAACTCGTAGTCATCGTACAGAGCAGCAAGCAGAAGGGCGACATCATCCTGAAGGTAAAAGACAGCAAGCGAAATATCGAAAAGTCGATTACGCTCCAGGCAATATAAGATGACTGAGACAGATTTCAGTTGGTTATAAAGTATATAGTTTATATCGGATCCTCTGGGAATAGCAGCGGCTATTTTTCCCAGGGGATTCTTTTTTTTTGAATTTTCTCCGATATTTTTTGGCGTTATCATGAATATTGTGTAAATTTGCACACATGAAAAAGTCAAAAGAACCTATAAACCGCATCAGCATGGCAATTGCTATGCTCTTTATTTCGCTCGCCATCCATGCGCAGCGTTTCGTCAACACCTCCCTTGAAGGTGCTCAGTCCGTTTGTGCCATTACCCAGGACAGTGATGGAATGATATGGCTCGGAACCGACAACGGTCTTTACAGCTATGATGGTTATCATGGCTACCGCCATTTCCAGGAACATACATTCAGCAATACGCGTGTCAATGCGCTCGGTTTCGAGGGCAGAATGCTCTATCTGGCTACAGGCAACGGCATCCTGAAATTCGATACGCAATCTTATCAATATGCCGAAACACCAGCCATGAAGGCTTTTGCCGATGAGGCGAAGCGCAAGCAGCTGAAGGAACTCCGTGTGCTCGGTATCAAGGGTGGTAAGACTGACTTCGGTGGCGATGTCTATGCCTTGCTCTCTACTCCGCGAGGCTTGCTCGTAGGTTCGCTCGCTGGTCTGCGTCTCGGCAGCAGACTGATTCCGCTCCGTGCCGGAGAACAGCCGCTGGTCAATGCGCTCGCCTATGATGCCAAGCGCCGATGCTACTGGATTGGTACCGAGGGCGCTCTCTATTGTGCCGATCTGCAACTCAGGAACTTCTCACAGATTCCAGCTCTGAACGGCAATTCCATCAAATGTCTTTCTACAGATGCTGCCGGCAATCTCTATATCGGAACAGATAACGGACTCTATCAGATGGCACTCTCCAATGCCATCACCCATTATATCCACGATTCCCGCGATGATGCTTCTATTCCTAACAACATCGTCTGGGCTTGCTTTGTAGATAAATGGCAGAATGTATGGGTGGGTACTGACAATGGACTCTCCCGTCTCACTACCCATACCTATTACCGCTATGTATCGCTCGATAAGATTACGATGTCGGGTGAGGGCAACTGTCTCCATGCCATGCTCCAGACCCGTAACGGCGAATGGTGGATGGGCGGTACCAACGGTCTGATTCATTTCACCCGGAATGCTGAAGGCTATCAGAATGTGGCATGGTACAAGCAGAACAGCTCTGCTTTCCCGCTGAGTCATAACCGTGTACGCAAGATTTATGAAGACCATGACGGCGATGTATGGATCTGTACCGACCATGGCATCAACTTCTATGACCGCAGTTCCCGTCAGATGCGTAACTTCATCGTCTACGATAAGAGTGGCAAGTATTCTACTGCCTGGGCTTACGATATTCTCCAGGACAAGAAGGGCAGGATATGGATGGGTTCTTATCAGGGCGGTGTCTTCGTGATGGATAAGGCGGCTCTTCTGAGCGGCAAGACCATAGCCGACTGGCATTACTCGGACAAGGGAAAGAATGCGCTCTCTGGTCTGCATGTAGGTCAGATGGTGATGGATGGAAAGGGTAGAATTTGGGTTTCTACCTATACCCGTCTCGACTGCATCAATCCGAACGATATGAAGGTGGTGCAGGTAGCTAACTCAGATGTTGTCAACTATCTGATGGCAGACAGCAAGGGCAATATCTGGATGGGTGATAACAATTCGGTAACCTGTTATTATGCAGCCGGTTCTGTGCTGGGTAACAGCTTTTCTTCCAAGACATGGCAGATTGGTGGTAAGGTAAGTACCATGTGCGATGTGGAAGGCAAGATATGGGTGGTATCGGGCAATGAATGCTGCGTAATCAATCCACAGGGCGAGAGCCAGCGCTTCATGATTCCTTCTGTTGTGCCGCTCAACATCTGTTACAGCAGACAGACTCATGAGGTAATGATGGGCGGCAATGACGGCTATGTGGCAATCAGTTCCGATGTAGCACAGAAGCCTAAGCAGTTTACCCGCCTGATGCTGGCTGGAATCATCGTAAACGGACAGGCTTGTGAGGAGCGTGGAGAAATCCTGAAACTGAAGAGTGATGAGAACAACTTCACCCTGCAGCTCACCGACCTTCCTTTTGCTGATCATCCTTCAGCCGTTTATGCTTACAAACTCGAAGGCAGCGACCACGACTGGCATTATCTGAACTCAGGCAATATCGATATCACCTATAATGGTTTGTCTTATGGCGATTATCATCTTACGGTTCATGCCGTGGATGGTGAAGGCAAGATAGCTGCCGAGGTTTATTCGCTCGACATCTCCGTCCTGCCGCCTTGGTATCTTTCCTTCTGGTGCAAGCTCTTCTATATCACGGCACTCATCGTGTTTGTGGCATGGCTGGTAAGCTGGTATTTTCTGCGCAAGGAACTGGCTGATGCCCAGAAGCAGAAGGCTGAGGTGTTGGAGCAGGTACAGATGCGTATTGACTTCTTCAACCGTCTGACGGAAGATTTGAAGGCTGCCGTAGCTCATCATTCATTTGATGAGGTGACAGCTCTGATGGTCCGCTACCTGAATGTGAAGAAACCTGAGGTGTCATCTTCTGTTGCCACTGGATTATCCGCTTCGCCTGTATCTGAGCCTGAGTCATCATCCTCAGAACCAGTTTCTGCACGCTCTGAATCTTCTGAAGAGGAAAAGAAGGAAGTAGATGTCAGCGAGTTGGATGTGTCAGACAAGCGTCTGCTCGAAGAGATCAATGAGGCGATAGAGAAGCACATGATTGATTCTGACTTCAATGTTTCGATGTTGCAGGATGTGATAGGCATAGGTGGCAAACAGCTGTATCGCAAGACGAAGGCGATAACGGGCCGTACGCCTGTAGAGTATATTCGTGAGATGCGTATGAGTCGTGCTGCCGAGCTCCTGAGCCAGGGCAAGTTCAGTGTTTCCGAGGTGATGTATACCGTTGGTTTTTCCAACAGCAGTTATTTCTCCAAATGCTTCTCCAAGGAGTATGGTATGACTCCTACGGAATATATGAAGGTGAAGAGGTAGATAAATGAAGTGTTTCCGTTTGCCTATAGATACGGCTGCGTTGGGGTAAGAATATGACTGCATTGGGTTACGGATACGACTCCGTAGGCTAATGGAGACGTATCCTTCGGCTTGTCGAGATATCTGCGTCAGCTGACGGAGCTACTTGAGTCAGCTGATTGAGCTACTTGCGTTAGCTGATTGAACCACTTGCGTCAGCTGATAAAATACGTTCCGATGCAGTAAAAAATGCGTCCCGATGTAGCATTTGCTACGTCCCGACGCAGCAAAAGATACGTCCGGACGTAGTACAAGCTACGTCGGGACGTAATTTCAGCTTTATGAAAACGGCTGCATAGAAACAGAAAAAAGTGTGTATTGAACTTGGTTTTGCAAACTGTAATCGGGTGTGACAAAAAATCGACAATTAACTAAATTTATGAACATATATGCTAAAAAACATAGATATTTCATATCAAACATTTAAATTTTAAGCGATTATCTTGGGCAAATAAGAAAATATTCGTAATTTTGCACCGATTTAAGTTAAATAGGTATTTCCATGCGTGCATATTAGTGAAAGAATGTATAAATGGAGGGGCGAAGTGTCGCCCTGAGTGCTTTCGGCTTTTACCAAACGAGAAAAAAATGAGAAAAAAATAATAATTATTAATTAGTAAACTTGAAACAAACAAGGATGAGAAGATTAACTCTTTTACTTGTCTCACTTGTATTGTTGTCTATCCAATCGGTCTTGGCGCAGAGTTTCAGCGTCAAGGGTACAGTCGTGTCTGCTGAAGACAACGAACCGATGATTGGTGTGACCATTATGCAAGAGGGAACATCAAATGGTGTGGTGACCGATATTGACGGTAACTATACCATCGAAATTAAGGGTGCTTCGAAGGCTACGCTTGCCTACTCTTATGTGGGTTGCGTTACGCAGAAGCACGTTGTGAAAGCGCAGACAAATACGCTCAACATCACCCTTGCTTCGGATTCCAAGATGATGGATGAAGTGGTTGTGGTGGCGTATGGCGTGAGAAAGAAGGGAACCATTGCGGGTTCCGTGTCTGCCGTAAAGTCTGAAAAGATAGAAAATGTGCCAGCGGCAAGCTTCGACCAAGCTTTGCAGGGACAGAGTACTGGTTTGCAGGTCATCTCTTCTTCAGGTGAACCTAGCAAGGCGGCTACTTTCCAGATCCGTGGTACCAACTCTATCAACTCCGGCAAGTCGCCACTCTTTATCCTCGACGGCGTGCCAATCTCAAGTTCAGATTTCAATACCTTGAGTCCTAACGACATCGAAAGTATCTCTGTATTGAAAGATGCCTCTTCTACCTCTATCTATGGTGCCCGTGCGGCAAACGGTGTGGTTGTGATTACATCGAAGCGAGGATTGGCGATGGATAAGGCGAAGATTACGCTCCGTGCTCAGTATGGTTTTTCTGAGTTGGCTCAGAACAACTGGAAGATGATGAATACCGATGAGCGTATCCAGTTTGAGAAAGAAGTAGGTCTGGATACAGGTAAGGATTACAATCTCCTTTCAAGAGTAAACGTAAACTGGCTGGACGAGGTGTTCAACGACCGCGCTCCGCTGCAGAGCTACGAACTCTCTATCAACCGTGCAACCGACCGCTTGAACTACTATGTTTCTGGTGGTTTCTACGATCAGGACGGTATCGCACAGAATTCAACCTTCCGCCGTTACAACATCCGCACCAATGCTGATGTAAAGGCTGGCAAGTGGTTGAAGGTAGGTACCAACACCATGGCTGCCTATGAAGAGGCTCAGCAGGCTGACGATGGTAGCTATACTACCGTTACTCCTATCTCAGCATGCCGATTCATGCTGCCTTACTGGAATCCTTATGCCAAGGATGGAAGTCTGGCTTCACTTGCTGCAGGCAACTGGGCTGGAACCAGCGAGAACCCTATCGTTTACATGGGCTTGAATCCTATCAAGAACAAGAAATATAAGGTGCTCTCTACCATGTATGCTGAAATCTATCCGATAGAGAATCTGACTATCCGTACTCAGTTCGGTGCCGATTTCACCCATTCTACTGCGTTCCTCCAGTCGTTCCCAAGTCTCTCTTCAAATAACGGACAGGGTACTGCGGCACGCCAGAGCAGCGATGCCATCAACCTGACAGAGACCACTACGGCTAACTACCGTTTCACCCTGAACGATATCCATTCGTTCAACGTGATGCTGGGTCAGGAGGCTGTCAATTTCCACTCAGAGGGTTTCCAGGTATATTCCAAGGGTCAGACCAGCGATCTCCTGACCAATGTATCATCAGGTACACGTGCCAGCCGCTGGGCAGATTCATCTTCTGACTACTCTTACCTGTCATTCTTCATGCGTGGCGAGTATAACTATAAGGAGCTCTACTATGCCGACTTCTCTCTGCGTACTGATGCTTCTTCACGTTTCGGTAAGGATCATCGCTGGGGTACATTCTGGTCGCTCGGTTTCATGTACAACGTGAAGTCTACCGACTGGCTGAAGGATATGAAGTGGCTCAGCACAGCCCAGATTGCCGTAAGTACCGGTACATCGGGTAACTCTGAGATTCCTAACTATTATCACCTGGCTCTGGTATCGGGTGGTGCCAACTACGATAATACTGCCGGTTTCTCTCCATCACAGAGTGGTAACGAGGAATTGGGTTGGGAGTCAACCTGGGCAAACAACTTCGCCCTCCGTTTGGGCTTCCTCGACAGAATCAACTTCAGCTTCGAGGCTTACTACAAGCGTACCTCCAATATGCTGATGCGCGTTCCTGAGTCTTACACCGTTACCGGCGAGGGCTATCGCTGGAAGAACGTAGGTGTGATGGCTAACAAGGGTATCGAGCTGAGTGCTGACGGTGATGTAATCCGCACACGCGACTTCACCTGGAATGTAAGTGCCAACGTATCTTACAACCAGAACCGATTGAAGGAACTCTATAACGGTGTAACCGAATATGTAAACTCAACCACCGGTTTGAAGTATGTGGTAGGTCACTCAGTAAGCGAGTTCTTCCTGAACCGTTATGCCGGTGTGAATCCAGCGAATGGTGAGCAGCTCTGGTATGATAAGGACGGCAACGTGACCAACGAGTTCCGTGAGAGCGACAAGGTGATGACAGGCAAGACCTATGATGCACCTTGGATGGGCGGTTTCGGTACAAGCTTCCGTTGGAAGGGCTTGCAGCTTTCTGCCCAGTTCAGCTGGATTGGTACACGCTACGTGATCAACAACGACCGTTACTTCGAGGAGAGCGGTGTAACCTTCGGTACTGCTTACAACCAGTCAAACCGTCTGTTGTACGACCGTTGGAAGCAGCCAGGCGATATTACCGACATCCCACGTTGGGGCGAGGTAACCCAGCTCGACGACCGCTTCTTGGAGAATGCATCGTTCCTCCGTCTGAAGAATCTCAGTCTGTCCTATTCATTGCCACAGAGTCTGTTGCGCAAGACCAACTTCTTCTCTATGGTCAGAATCTACGGTCAGGCACAGAACCTCTTCACCGTAACCGGTTTCAACGGTCTGGATCCTGAGGTTTCATCCAATATTTACCAGGCACAGTATCCGGCATCACGCCAGTTTACTCTGGGTGTTGAATTGCAATTCTAACCAAGAAAGGAGAAAAAAATGAATATCAAAAATATAAAGACATACATCCTGTCGGGAATCCTAGCCCTCTCGATGTCTTCCTGTCTTGATAAGTATCCAGAGGATTCTATCCGCATGGACCAGGCTATCAACACGGTGGGCGACATGGACAAGCTGGTGTACGGTATCTACGACAGTTTCAAGAGCAGCGCCCTCTATTCGGGCAATCTGACAATCCTGCCAGATCTGCAGGCAGACTTCGTGTACTGCGTGAAGGGCTACTCTAATGCCTATGGCGATATCTACCGTTGGAAAGATATCAAGGCTACCAACACCGACATCGAGGCGGTATATGCCGACCTTTATGGTGTTATCAACAATGCCAACTTCCTGCTCGACAACGTAGATAAGGTAAAGGCAAACACCAACAGTGATAAGGAGCTCGACAGGCTGGAGCAGTGTGAGGGCGAGGCTTATTTTGCCCGTGCCCTGGCTTACTCAGAGTTGATCAAGTGCTTCTGCAAGGCTTACGATAGCGATGAGCAGGCTGCGAAGGAACTCGGCGTTGTACTCACAGAGCACTATTACGGCAATGAGCCACAGAAGAGAGCCAGTCTGAAGGAATCATACGATTTCGTATTGAGAGACCTTGACAAGGCTGCCGAATATCTGAAGGTAGACGAAGACTTCACAGGAAGTCTCTACAATGAGATTTACTTCAACGAGTATACCTGTCATGCCTTGCGTGCGCGCGTATCCTTATATATGCACAAGTACGATGATGCCATCAAGTATGCATCTAAGGTAATCGGCAGTAAGTATTATACATTGGAGAAGGCTTCTTCCAACACCTATTCAAACCAGGTGAACGATTACAAGTATATCTGGACCTATGGTGATTCGCGTGAGGCTATCTGGAAGGTAGGCTTTACCGTGAACAGCTATGGCGGTGCACTGGGTACCATCTTCGATAACTACAACTATGTAACTTATCGTCCAGACTATGTGCCTGAGACATGGGTCATCAACTCATTCGACGCCAATGACCTCCGTGCTGCAGCCATCTTCACAACCCGTGTAACAGGTTATGAGCACGGTTTGCAGTGGCCTTTGCTGAGCAAGTATTTCGGCGATGCAGAATTCCTGAACAACAATATCCTGCATGTTCATCAGCCAATGGTATTCCGTCTCTCAGAGCAGTATCTGATACGTGCTGAGGCTTACGCCATGAAGGAGGAATATGGTAAGGCAGGTAAGGACATCTCTACCTTGCGTACAGCCCGCTACTCATCTTACGGTGGTAACACCTCGATGAGCGAGAGCAACGCCATGAAGATAATCGAGGCAGAGCGCGTGAAGGAACTCTATATGGAAGGCTTCCGTCTGAACGACCTCAAGCGCTGGCACAAGGGATTTGAGCGTAAGGCTGCCGACCAGCCTGCTGCCAACTTCGTGCAGAGCAGTCTGAAGGTTGAAAAGGATGACCCTCTCTTTGTCTGGCCAATTCCTCAGCATGAGCTTGAGGCACCAGGTTCTGAGATTCAGCCTAATGAAAGTAACAAATAAAATAAGGAGACGATCATGAAGAAAATAATGATGGGATGTTTGGCAGCCGTAGCTGCACTCATCGCTCTTGTGAGTTGTTCACAGGATTATACCACTTATGCTGGTCCAAGTCATATCATGTTCTCTGATACGCTCTATCAGTATGCTGTACAGGAAAGCAACGAGGTTTTCAATGTGCCTGTATCAGCAACCGAAAAAGCTGACTACGACCGCACCTTCGGCGTGGAGGTAGTAGACAAGCAGAGCAATGCCATCGAGGGTAAGCATTACCGCATCCTCAACAACACCGTTACAATCAAGGCGGGCGAGATGGTAGGAAATGTGAAGGTTCAGGGTATCTATGATAACATCGGCAAGACCGACTCGCTCGGCTTCACCCTGAAACTGGTGATTCCGGAGAAGTATAACTGGACAGATCTCTATAAGGACTATGCCCACGTGGTAATGCAGAAGTCTTGTCCTTTCGATATCCACAACTTCTCTGGCTGGTGTATGGTAACATCTACCTTCTACAGCAAGTATCTGAACAACGTAACCAACCGTCTGATCAAGACCGAGGTGGTGGAAGGCGAGGAGAATACCGTTCTGCTGAAGGATGTTTACTATAAGGGCTACAACCTGAAGTTGAAGTTCAATACCAAGAACATGCTTGAGCCAAAGGTAGAGATGGACGACCAGATAGCCGGTGAAACCGGTGAGGCGTTCGGTACCATCTATGGAGACGGCAAGTTGCGCATCAGCCAGCCTTCTCTCTATACCTCTTATTATAACACCTGCCAGAACTATGTATTGCAGTATGTCACCATGAGTGTTGACAACAAGGATGGTTCAACCTTCGGCAACGTAGGAACCTTCATCACTATGTATGAATGGATCAGCGATGCAGAGGCAGAGAAATTGAAAGAACAAGGATATTAAGCCTTCGGTTTTCAAATGCAGATATATTCAATTAAAAATAACAAAAGAACAATATGAATAAGTTAATTTCAAAATATTGGCTCGCACTTGTGGCACTCGTGTCTGTGTGCATGTTCTCGGCTTGTTCGAACGACGACGATGCCGTTACTCCTGTGTTTCCACAGGTGCAGACCATTGCCGGAGCTGCCGGTGATGTGAAAGAATTTACATTTGATGCGAATGAGAGCTGGAGTCTCTCTTCTAACAAAATCTGGTGTAAGATTGCCCAGAATGATGCAGAGAATGGTTTTGTAATCAATGGTACTGCAGGTAAGCAGACAGTTAAGGTTACTCTTACAGATGATGATGCCAGTAAGGATTTGAGCGTGGCTCAGTTGAACTTGAAGATGGGTGGTCAGGAAGTGACCATCGCAGAGGTTCACCGTTCTGCTGACGGCTATGAACTGAAGGTTTACGATGTGGATGGCAACGATATCACCGAAACTGGTATCGAGGCTGGCTACAACGAGTACAAGAAGTTTACCGTAAAGGCCAACTATCGTTTTGCTGTAACCAATATGCCTAATTGGGTAGAGTTGGATGGTGGTTTCATGGTAGGTCGTCCTCAGGAGGCTGTTGTTGGTGGTGCGATGTTCAAGGAGGGTGTGAAGAACGCCAAGTATGCTATCGCCAAGGCTGAGGGCGAATTCATTACCTTCGCATCTGAGGATGGAAAAGCAGAGGTTTCAGTGCCAGTTATCTATAATGGTATGCCTACCAATACAATGGATGTAAGTTATCCTACTTCAGCACCATGGGCAGACTGGACTGTATCTTTGGATGGTAAGACCTTCTCTCAGACTGGTACCACTGGTGTAACAGGTGAGGAGACTACCAACAAATTTACCTTCTCTAATTTTGTACCGTTCACATTGAAAACTGCAGCCGATGACTATACATTAGTAGTATTCAAGGTTCAGAGTTGGGGCTTGGAGCCTGTATACGAGCGCTTCGTGAAGACTACTGGCGAGGGTGGTAACATCCGTCTTGCTATTGATGCTTTGGAGAGTGGCGAGCGTGAGTGCTATGTTTATGCTTTGCCTACAGCAGAGTATGAGGCGCTTGGTAACCCAGAAAAGATGATTGATGAGGACAATCCTAATGCTGTAAGCTGGTTGTACAACAAGTTCTTCCTGATGCACTTCATCCAGAAGGAGCAGAAGGCAGAGGACGGTGACAATACTTCTGCGGCTCCTAGCATCAAGATTATGAACTACCTCGATGTGGAGTGTACAAAGGATGTAAACGGAATGTACAAGGAGGTGGCTTCTAGCTTCCTCAACTATACAGGTGATGAAATCTACATCGCTTCGGCTGCTGTAGGTTCTTCGCTTACAGTAAATCCTAACATCAAGGATTGGGATCCTACTACCATGATGGAGACGGGTTATCTCTATATGATAGGTAGCGATAGTAAGGAAATCGTTCCAGAGCCAAACGTTGAGAATGGTAACTGGATATTCTCTTTCCAACTTCCAGAGACAGCTCCTGTATTCATGGCTTTCCAGGACAATGGCAAGGTGGTAAAGGTACTCGTAATTGAGCCTACCTATAATCAAAGCAAGAAACATACTTCTATCAGAAAAAATAGAAAGTAATGAACAGAATGAAAATATTTTCAAAGGCACTCTTGTTGCTCTTGGTCTCTCTCCTGACCTTTGCAGCAACAAGTTGCTCGGATGATGAAACCGGAGGCTGGGACGGCACATACGGATATGTGCAGTTCAAGCTCAGCAAGAAGGTTTCTTCTAGAGCTACCCGTGCTGCTGCCCTTGACAAACTTGAGAAACTGGATGATGCCAAGAAAATCAAGGTGGTCATGGAGCACAATGGTACAACTGTCTCTCAGACACTGGTGCTCAATTCTTATAATTCAGAGAATGCAGAGTATGGTCTGAGAAGTGAAAAACTGCAACTCGCTTCGGGTACTTACACCGTCATCGGTTTCTATCTCTATGATGCTGTAGACGAGGAGTTGCTGGCTTCTTCTGCCGGCGAAACATTCACTGTTGTAGGTGGCGGTCTGGAAGTACAGAACCTCATGGTGGAGACTGTGGAGCGTGGTAAGGTGAAGTTCAATCTCGTGAAGGAGTGGGAGAAGACCCGTGCCGGTGGTACTGAGTATCTCTTCTCTAACATCCGTCTCGTTGATGTCAGCGTAACCAACCTCTTTACCCGTGAGACCTATACCTTCCCTGAACTGAAGGTGAAATATAAGGAGGGAAGCAAGGAGAATCAGAATCCTGACAATGAGAACGATAAGTATATGGACACAGGTACAGCTTACTGCGATTCTACCGTATGGTTGCCTGCCGGTACTTATCAGGTTACCTCATATACCACCTATGGCAAGACTGGTGCGGTAAAGACCAAGTATGAGACCCAGCCTGTAAAGGGTGAGGCTTTCATTATAGAGGACAATCAACTCAATGATAAGGCTCAGGTGCCTATCCTCCTTTCCAAGACTAAGGAGTATATCAAGGACTATGAGGCTTTGAAGGCTATCTGGGAATCTCTCCATGGTAAGGAGTGGAGCTTCTATGGTGATGCTACCTTCAAGGGAGCTAACTGGAACTTCAACAAGGAACTCGATATGTGGGGCGAACAGCCGGGCGTAACGCTCAACAGCAACGGCCGTGTCATCGGTCTCATCATCGCCGGTTTCGGTGCAAAGGGAATCGTACCTGATGCCATCGGACAGCTGACAGAACTCCAGGTGCTCAACCTCGGTTCTCACGATGAGAAGATTGGTGCCAACATCTTCAATGATTATGATGCAAACAGTCTGACTGCAGCAAAGAAGAGCAGCATGCGTCACGACTATGAGAACAAGTTCCTGAAGTATGACCCACGTGCCAACATGTCGGAGATGATTGTAAAAAGCTACAACTCTGATCCTAAGGTGGCACCGAAGAACAGAATCAAGAAGGACAGCCGCATCAACCTGAAGGATGCGCAGATCGGTACGTTGACCAACCGCATCACCGGTATTTCAAAGGCCATCTATCGCCTGACTAAGTTGCAGCAGTTCTATATCGGTAACTCTTCTATCACATCCGATGAGGTTTGTGCGAAGTTCTACAATGCTGACGATCCTGTTTATGGTAAGTTTGCACAGGAATTCAAGGATGAGGATTGGGACAAGATGGAAAACCTGACCGATATTGAACTTTACAACTGTCCGAAGATCAGTCGCATTCCAGACTTCTACTATAATCTCCCTAAATTGCAGGCGATGAACCTGGCACGATGCAAGGGCATCTCAGCCAACCAGTTGAGAAAAGATTGGACCCGTCTGGCTAACGAGAAGACCGGTAAGACACTCCAGATTCTCTATATGAGCTACAACAACCTGGAGGAGTTCCCTGAGTATTCTGACTTGAAAAAGATGGTAAACCTCGGTCTGCTCGACCTGGCTTACAACAACATCAAGAAGGTACATCCGTTCGGTTCTGAGGTAGCACTTTCTTCACTCTATCTGAACAACAACCAGATTGAAGAGATTCCTGCTAATCTCTGTGCTTTTACAGATGATGTAGAGAGTCTGACCTTCGCTCATAACAAACTGAAGAAGATTCCGAATATCTTCGATGCAAGTTCTGTTCGCGAGATGGGTTCTGTAGACTTCTCTTACAACGAGATTACAGGTGTAGATAATAGCCATGGTACCTACAAGGGTATTAATGCAGCTTCAGTCAGTCTGTCAAACAATAAGATAGAGAAGTTCCCTTCAGAGCTGTTTACAGCCGGTTCGCCAATCACAACCATCGATTTGAGCGGCAACCGGATGCGTACCATCCCTAAGGGTTCCATCAAGGGCAAGAAGGCTTATCTGCTGCAGGTCATCGACCTCCGATTCAACAAGTTGACATCCCTCTCTGATGACTTCCGCTCAACCACATTGCCATACATTACCAATATGGACTTGAGCTACAACTGCTTCACCGAGGTACCAACCCAGCCATTGAACAGTGCCGTGCTCCGTGCCTTTGCCATCAATCACCAGCGTGATGGGAAGGACCAGCGTTGCCTGCGTACATGGCCTACAGGAATCACAACCTGTCCGAGCCTGATCCAGTTCCAGATTGGTTCCAACGATATCCGTAAGGTAGAAGAGACACTGACCTCTCACCTTTATATCCTGAATATCGCAGACAACCCTAACATCTCTATCGATGTAACCAGCGTCTGCGCATACATCAAGGCAGGTATGTATAAGCTGTTCTACGACAAGAATCAGGACATCCGCGGTTGCGATGCTTTGGATCTCGAAAATTAAACCCTATAAGAAAGTAGTAATATGAAATATATGAATAAACTGACATGTTTCCTTGCGCTGACAGCCGGTTTGCTGACTACAAGTTGCAGCGATGACAAGGATGCCGAAATCCCAGGCGGATTGGCAATCGACAAGGAAATTATCGAGGTAGGCAAGGATGGCGGTAGCGAACAGCTCGCCATCTCTGCCTCGCAGAATTGGGTAGCCAGCGTGGCTGAGCCTTGGCTGATGTTGAGTCCTGCCAATGGCGTAGGCTCCACAACAGGAGAGGTTACCGTAGACTCTACCTTGATAGCAGGTCGCCGTGAGACTGAGATTACCTTCGTGGGTGACAACGGTCAGTGCCGCACCTTGAAGGTTAAGCAGTTTGGCTATGGCAAGCAGATCGACATCGACAAACCTGAGGTGGAAATCGACAACTCGGGTTCTTACGATGAGCGTAGCTTCGAGAGCCTGATTACTGCCAACCTGCAGTGCAAGATAGGTAGCATCGACTACTCTTTCGAGGGTGACCTCACTGAGCAGGAGAAGAAAGACTATGAGAGCGAGCGCGAGGGCTGGCTCTTGAACGGCAAAAACGAAGATAAGCTTGTGGGCACCAACCTAGGTATCTATCCCGACAAGAAGGACCGCCCTCAGAGCGTGAAGTTCAACTTCCGTTGGGGTATGAACGTGGTGCCTGCTGTTCGTGTGGCTAAGGTTCACTTGGTGCCAGTGGATGCCAACGCACAGCTGGTAGACGATGAGGGCAAGAAGATTGCCGACGACGTGGTGCTCACCATCCGTCAGAAGGCAGCACCAAAGATTGAGGACAACCGTGCCGGTGACTCACTCTCTGTCATCATGATCAACCAGAAACTGGGTAGCTTGGCTACCTTCGATTCCAGCGATAACATGCGCAACTGGAGTGGTGTAACACTCTGGGAAGCTACTGATGATTTCGTGAAGAAGCATCCAGAGGCTTTAGGACGTGTACGTTCTGTCAAGTTCAGCATGTTCAACCTCAAGAGTGGCGAAACCCTTCCTAAGGAAGTGGGCAACCTCAAGTTCCTGGAGTCATTCTCTGTTGCTGCTAACGAGAACAACCAGATTCGTGAGGTGAAGCTCGGTGATGAAATCTGCTCGCTGAAGTTTCTGAAGAATCTTACCGTTCAGGCTTACGGTCTGACTCAGTTGCCTGCTAGCTTTGTTAAGCTGGGTAGCAGCCTTGAAACGCTCAACCTGGTAAGTAACAACTTCAACCAGTTGTCGGATATCACCGATATCGTCAACGAGAAGAACTTCCCTAAGTTGCGTAACCTCATTCTCTACGCACAGCGCCGTACGGATGTTGTCACCAACATCGCTTCGCTGGGCGAAAAGAATGCATCAGGCGTCTATGTTTATAATAACTATCCTATCGGACTGTATGGTAAAGTAAATGCCGGATCCGCAGACCGCCAGGCGCTTCTCAAGCTCCTGACATGGGATAAGTTGAATACACTGGAGTTGTCTTACTGCTTCCTGGAGGGTGAACTTCCTACCGATGATGAGATGACTGAAGCTTTGGAGGCTGCTGGCAAGGCTACCCGCTACAGCAAGTCTGACTTCTCTAACAACAAGGAAGATTATCTCGACAAGCTGGTAGGCGATACCTGCAGGTGGTTGCTCTCAGGAAAGGGTAATCCTGTAACCTGCAAACACAAGGATGGTTCTGTAGTTAGTGAGAAGGTTTATCCTTACCAGGTGCCACGTGTATTGCCAAACTGCCGTCAGTTGTCACTCAACCTGAACTTCTTTACAGGAAAGGTGCCAAACTGGATTCTCTTCCATCCACACCTGGTAGAATGGAATGCACCTACGATGATCTTCAACCAGCAGCCTAAGGGTAAGAACAGCGATGGCGCTGCCGTTGGTTTCTCTAATATGACAGAAGACAGCTACAGCTACGACTACTATTACGGAACCGGCGACCCAGGCAACAAGTGGGAACTTCCGGGTGTAGCTTATCCGCTCTACTACCGCAAATACGTGGCAGCAGGCGATATTAATGAAGCTGCGCTGATGGCTAAGTACAGGAGAACTAAGAAAAAGTAAGATAAACATAAAAACAATATAGAAGCAAACAATGAAGAAAAAGTTTTTCTATATAGCAATGGTCGCATTGGCATTGACGGGCTGTTCTGACAGCCTGTCAACCATCGGCTCTTCTGACGGCAATTCAGAAATCACCATCCCTGCAGATGCTGAGGCGGGTGAACTGCTGATTAAGTTCAGTCCGGAAATGAGCGATATCCTCGACCAGGCACAACTGAGCAAGACCCGCGCCGGAAAGGCTACCCGTTCGGGTATTCCTTCTACCGACGAGGTGCTCGACATCCTGGGAAGCTACAGCTTCGAGCGTGTGTTCCCGGTAGATGCAAATACTGAGGCAAGAACCCGCGAGGCGGGACTCCACCTCTGGTATACGGTGAAGTTTAATAAGGGAACCGACCTGAAGACGGCTGCCGAGCGCCTGAAGCAGTTGGGCGAAATCTCAAAGGTTCAGACCAACGGTCGCATCAAGCGTGCTTACAAGACAGACAGCAAGCGCATCTATCTCAGCGATAAGGCACTTCAGCAGAAGTCTACCCGCGCTGTAGCCGATGGTACACCCAATGACCCTGGTTACGCTTTCCAGTGGCACTATAACAACCTGGGTGAAGGTAATTATGCTTTCGAAAACCAGAATGAAAATCATGCTGTTGCCAAAGCTGGCTGTGATGTCAATGCAGCTGAGGCTTGGAAGACTTGTACAGGTGATCCTTCCATTATCGTAGCCGTGCTTGATGAAGGCGTGATGTACACTCATCCTGATCTGGCTGCCAATATGTGGTGCAACCCTGGTGAGACTACTCAGGGTGCCAAGACTGACGGCGACGGAAACGGTTATGAGGGCGACCTTCATGGCTACAACTTCGTTACTGAGAGCGGCGATATTACCTGGACTGATGCCAATGACACCGGTCATGGTACTCACGTAGCTGGTACCATTGCAGCCGTAAATAATAATGGTAGAGGTGTTTGTGGTGTAGCTGGTGGTGACGGAACTCCTAACTCTGGTGTCAAGATCATGTCATGCCAGGTATTCTCCGGCCAGAACAGTGTAACCTTGGCAGGCGAGGCGAGAGCCATCAAGTATGCTGCCGATAATGGTGCTGTCATCCTGCAGTGCAGTTGGGGTTACAACTCTTCAGAGTCTAGCATCATCAACGGTTATACTCCGGGTCCTGCTACCGAGAAGGAATGGGCTGAGACCTATCCGCTGGAGAAGGAAGCTCTGGATTACTTTATCAACAATGCCGGTTCGCCTAATGGTGTCATAGACGGTGGTATTCCTGTCTTCGCAGCCGGTAACGAGTATGCTGGTAATCCTGCTTTCCCAGGTGCTTACTCTAAGTGCGTCAGCGTATCTTCATTAGCTGCCGACTATACTCCAGCCTGCTACACTGATTACGGTTCGCTCGTAACCCTGAGCGCTCCTGGTGGCGACTTGGAATATTACAGCAAGATTGGCGAGCAGGAAGATGAATACTGGGCAGAGACGACAACCGAGCAGAAAGGTGCTGTGCTCTCTACGATGATCCAGAACGGTAAGCCTGCTTACGGCTACATGGAGGGAACCTCTATGGCTTGTCCTCACGTTTCGGGTGTGGCTGCCTTGGGTCTCGCTTATGCTGCCAAGACGAACCGTCATTATCGTGCTGCCGATTTCGTAGCCCTGATGAAGAAATCTGTGAAGGAATTGGATAGTCATTATCAGAATGGTGCAACCAAGACCTACTACATGAACCATACTACCGTAGGTGCTTCGCCAGAGATTGTACAGCTCTCTAAGTACATCGGCAAGATGGGTGCTGGTCTGATTGATGCAGCTCAGCTCTTGAACAACATCAAGAACAAGAAACTCAGTTCTGATATGAAGTTGCCTAACGTGTATGTGGGCATCGAGAAGACTGTTTCTCTCAACCTCGCTGCATATTTCGCAGGTCAGACAGAGGAATTCTCTTGCTCAGTAGCGAATAACGGCGTAGCTTCTGCTTCGGTAGATGGCAAGACGCTCATCGTGAAGGGACTCGCTGCCGGAAGTACATCGCTCACCGTAACAGCTGCTGATGGTACCAGCCAGACCGTAGTTGTGACCGTTAGAAAGAGTGCCGGTAACAATGGTTGGATGTAATTGGATGTAATATGAAGATATTTGCTTTCCTATCGCTTTTCTTCCTGGCTTTGCCTGTTACGGTGAATGCGCAGAAGGAACTGCTGAAGTTTGAGCATCCGCTTATCGATGCAGGTACGATGACCGAGGACGATGCGCCTCGCACCTTCACCTTCGTAGGTAAGAATGTGAGCAAGAAGATACTGCACATCACACAGGTGAGAACCACCTGTGGATGTACCAGTTCTTATGTCAGGGGCGATGTGATGAAGCCTGGCGATACCTGTCAGGTGCAGCTCACCTTCACGCCTAACCGCTATCCGGGCACCATCAATACGGGTGCTTATCTCTATCTGAAAGAGGTAGAGGGACAGCCTGCCGTTAAGCTCGCCTTAACGGGAAAGGTGCTGCCGGGTGCTGACCAGTGGGCACGCTATCCGCACAAGATGGGCGTACTCAGACTGAAACAGGCGAAGGTAAGTATCACAGAGGTAAAGCCGGGCACAGAGCCTGAGGCACGTATCCTCTGCGGAAACAGCGGTGACAAGCCGCTCCGTATATCCAGCCTTCTTCTTCCTCCTTATGCCCGTCTTACGACAGAGCCTGAGGTGATAGAACCGGGTGATGAGGCTGACCTCGTCATCACCATCATAGCCGATAAGATTCCGGCTACGATGCCCGAATCCTTCACCTTCCCTGTTATTCTGGAGGGCTTGGACGCCCGTCCGTCTGACAGAACGATACAGGTCGTTGTAAAGTTAGAAAGGTAAAAGGGTAAAAAAGTAAAAAAGAAAAAAATACCAAGACAATGAAATATTTGAAAAAACTCTTCACCCTCCTGGTGATTGCTTTGTTTGCCTGCGGCTTTGCAGCCTGCAGCAGCGATGATGAAGAACCGGAGGAGCCTTCTCTGGAAGTTACACCTGCCAATCTTCATGGCACATGGGAGTTGGCTGAGTGGAACGGTAAACCTCTTGCTGAGGGCACATACTGCTACATCGTTTTCAACCGCAAGGACCAGACTTTCGAGATGTATCAGAAGTTTGACAGTATGTATGGTCGCCATATCACCGGTTCGTTCGCTATCGAGAACGATCCATACCAGGGTTACATCATCAGCGGAAGCTATGATAACGGTAAGGGCGACTGGTACCAGAGTTATCTCGTAACCCGTCTCCTGGCTTCCGGTTCCATGATATGGACCGCCAAGGACGATGCTACCGACATCAGCCGCTACAAGCGTTGCGATGAGGTACCTGCCGAGATACTCAAGGAATGTAAAGATCTCACTGAAGAATAAAAAAAAGAGCGAATTATCTGCAAATTCTGCGGATTATTCGCTCTTTTTTTGTATCTTTGCCCTCAAACTTATCATCGGGTTCAAAGTTTAAGGATATGATATTAACGATTACAGGTTCAGACAGCACCGGAGGCTCTGGTGTGCAGGCGGACATCAGGACGATTTCCGAGTTGGGCGGTTATGCTGTTTCGGCAATAACCAGCATCACTGTGCAGAATACGCTCGGTATTCAGGAGTTCTTCGATATTCCTGCCGAGATTGTTTCTGGGCAGATAGAGGCTATCATGAACGATATGCAGCCTGATATTGTGAAGATTGGTATGATACGCAGGGTGGAAACGCTGAATGTGGTCATCGATGCCCTGACCAAGTACCGTCCTGCCCATATCATCTATGCCCCTGCCATCTGGTCGAGCCAGGGCGATGCGCTGATGACGGAAGATGTGGTGAGCCAGATTAAATACCGTCTGCTGCCGCTCTGTTCTGTCGTCGTGTCACGCAAGAAGGAGAGCGACATCATTCTTCAGAATTCCAAACTGCTGAGCCTTGCCGAGAAGCAGGGACTCCGGATCTATCGCCTTGACAATGCCAATTCGCATGGTCTTATCAACCGTTTCTCTTCAGCTCTTGCCGTCTATCTGAATCAGGGCAAGAAGATGGAGGAGGCGTTGGCGATGGCGCAGGATTTCATCAATGTAGAACTCGTGCGCCAGAGCAATCTGCAGGGCAGAAGTTCCGAACTCTACAACCAGTTTATCTCGCAGGTGAATAACTTCTGCCGCACTTACAGCGATGTTCATTTCTATGCCGACCAGCTGAATGTGAGTGGCCGTTATCTGGCTCAGGTTACCCGCCGCATCTCCGGCAAGACGCCGAAGGCAATCATCGATGAATACATCGTGAAGGAGATAGAGCGCGAGCTTTCTACCACCACGCATACGGTGCAGGAGATAGCCAATACCTTCGGCTTCTCCTCGCAGGCTCATCTCACCAAGTTCTTCAAGAAGATGAGAGGGGTAACGCCTTCTGCTTTCAGGCAACCAAAACCTGTTGATTAAAATGAGTCCAGCCAATTAAGGCAATAAAATACGGCCAACTGAGGAAATGAAATACGGCCAACTGAGGAAATAAAATCCAGCCAACTGAGGAAATATCAAAAAAAAATAGTATCTTTGCACACGTAATCAAATATTTGAAAATATGGAATACAAATATAGAATCGCAGACCAAATGCTGGCAAAGAAACTGGCAAGCAAGGGGGCTATCTTGATAGAAGGTCCAAAATGGTGTGGGAAAACTACCACCGCCGAACAGCAGGCTAATAGTATCCTGTATATGGATAATCCTGCCTCATTGGAAACAAATCTACAGATGGCAGAGATTGATGCTTCTGTCTTGCTGGAGGGTGATACGCCAAGACTTATTGATGAATGGCAGTTGGCACCCAAACTTTGGGATGCCATCAGATTTGAGGTTGACCATCGGCATGATGTGGGACAGTTTGTCTTGACAGGCTCTGCTGTTCCTGCAGATGAAAAAGATATGCACCATTCTGGAACGGGACGGTTCAGTTGGCTAACGATGAGACCAATGAGTCTCTATGAATCAGGCGAATCAAACGGAAAGGTGAGTTTGGCACATTTATTTGAAACACCAGAAAAGATAGTTGCCATTAACAAACTGAAGATAGATGACCTGGCATATCTGATTTGCCGTGGTGGTTGGCCTTTTGCTTGTGGATTACAAGGCGAAGCAGCTTTGGAACAAGCATTCGACTATGTGGATGCTGTTATTAAGAAAGATGTTTCGCGGGTGGATGGAGTAAATCGCAACGCAACGACTACAAGATTGCTATTGCGTTCATACGCCCGGAATCAAGGTTCGCAAGCAACCATCGGAACGATAGTGGCTGATATGATGACAAATGATGAAAATGAAATTAGCGTGAAGACAGCAGGTAGCTATCTGGAAGCCTTGCGCAAGATTTTTGTCATAGAGGATTCCGAAGCCTGGAATCCTAACCTACGCTCCAAGACGGCTATCCGTACTGCAAATACCCGTTACTTTATAGACCCGTCTATCGGAACGGCAGTATTGGGACTGGGGCCTAAAGATCTTATCAACGACCTCAATACGATGGGGCTCTTTTTTGAAACCCTTTGTATTCGTGATTTGCGAGTCTTTGCAGATGCATTAGATGGAGAGGTGTATCATTATCGCGATAAAAATGGATTGGAATGTGATGCTGTTGTGCATCTGCGTAATGGTAAATATGGACTTGTTGAAGTAAAGTTAGGTGGCGACAAGCTCATTAACGAGGGTGCAGAAAACCTGCTAACTCTTGCAGGTAAAATAAATACAGAAAAAATGAATGATCCATCTTTCATGATGGTACTTACGGGAACAGGCGATTTCGCTTATCGAAGAAAAGATGGTGTTTATGTTGTTCCTATCGGGTGCTTGAAAGATTAAAATAAGGTTCATTTTACTTCTTGCCTGGTAACGGTACTAAGTTGCATCAGCGTAGTGTATGAACGAAGAAAAGTTAAAGTAATTAAGTTAAAATAGAAACACGGACAAATTGAATTTGTCCGTGTTATTTTCTTTGCCTTTTAACTCTATGTTTTCCACTTCGGAACTCATAGACTTCGGAGCCATAAAACTATGAGTTGTTTTTGTTAACATTGAAATTTTTCGATGAAAACCTTTGCATATATGCATTTTTCTTCGTAACTTCGCAGCGGAATATAAAAAAAGAAAAGCTATGGAAGAGATTAGAAAATATCCGGTGGGCATACAAACCTTCTCTGAGATACGAGAAGAAAACTATGTGTATGTGGATAAAACTAAGTATATTGTGGATTTCATAAGAAATGGATCCAAATATCTGTTTCTGAGTCGCCCAAGACGATTCGGAAAGTCTCTTTTTGTCTCTACGCTTCAGGCTTATTTTGAAGGAAGAAAGAATCTGTTTGATGGGCTTGCCCTTGGGGATTATGAGAAGGAATGGGTAAAGTATCCGGTTTTTCATTTTGATATGAGTACGGCAAAGCACATGAATCCTGCTGACTTAATCAATGAATTGGAAGGTAAGCTAAGCCAGTTGGAACAAATCTATGGTACGGAAGATTGGGCTATTAAGGCTAATCAGCGTTTGGAATGTCTGGTAAAACGTGCTTATAAGCAGACGGGGCAGAAGGTAGTCATTCTCATTGATGAGTATGATGCTCCATTGCTGGATGTCGTGCATGAGAAGGAAAATCTGGTAGAACTCCGTTTGATCATGAAGAACTTCTATAGTCCTATTAAATACTTGGACCCTTGGTTGCGTTTCGTCTTTATTACTGGTATTACTAAGTTCTCTCAATTAAGTATCTTTAGTGAAATCAACAACCTGGATAATATCAGCATGTTCGACCAGTATTCTGCTATCTGCGGTATTAGTAAGACGGAACTTCTGAATGATATGAAGCCGGATGTGGAGTTGTTGGCAAAGCATTTAGGCAGAACCTTGGAAGAGACAATAGGTGAACTGACGTCATATTATGATGGCTATCATTTCAGTGATCATTCAGAAGATATATTCAATCCTTTCAGTCTTGTGAAGGCCTTGAAGAACAAAAAGGTTTCGGCTTATTGGTTCAGTTCCGGTACGCCAAGTTATCTCATCAAGACTTTGCAGAAGTATCATGTGGGAGTGATGGATATTGAGCAGAAAAGTGTAGGGGTTGATGACTTTGATGTTTCGCCAGAGCAGATGACTTCAGCGCTTCCTTTGCTCTACCAGAGTGGTTATCTTACCATCAAGAAGTATAATCCGCTATTGCAATGCTATCAGCTGGACTATCCTAACAGGGAAGTGCGCATAGGAATGTTGAAATCGCTTGCGCCAAACTATCTGTCTCCAATTCAATTGGATAATAATAGTTTTATCTTTGCCTTTCTGGAACAGCTCTATAGCAACAACATGGATGGCGCCTTGCAGAAGATGCAAGCTTATCTTGCTAGTATCTCCAACCGTCTGTCTAATAAAAACGAGAAGGATTTTCAAACGGTGTTCTATCTCATCTTCAATCTCTTGGGTGCTTATATCCTGGTGGAAGAAGATAGTGCAATAGGTAGGGCTGATGCCGTTCTGCACATGCCTGATACCGTGTATGTGATAGAGCTGAAATACGATAAGTCGGCAGATGAGGCTTTGAGGCAGATAGACGATAAGGGATATCTGATACCTTATTCTGCAGATGGAAAGCGATTGGTTAAAGTGGGAATCAATTATGATAGCCAAAAGCGAACGATAGGGGATTGGAAGATTGAAGAAACATAAAAATATAGAAGATTTTGAACGAAAGCCTCGGCTACTTTGATGTAGTCGGGGCTTTTTGAAACCTACATCATTTTTACAAAATAAACAGGGTAACAAATATTATGTGAGAAATGATGTAAAAAGTTTGGCGGTTTGAACAATTTTCGGTAATTTTGCAGCTGTGATTAATAACAATTTAAATGGCAAGGTTATGAAGAATATAAAAAAGTTTGTTTTGTTGGCATTGAGTTTGTGCATTACTCTGTTTGCTACAAGTTGCAGTGAAGATGAAATGTCACAGGCTTCTTTTAACTCACTGAATATGCTCGATGAGAATCATGGCAAGACCCTGTTAGGTGAAACGGGAGTTTATATAAACGGCTCGATGAATTTCCGGTCTGACAGTTGGCAAGTAATTGATTTGGGAATTTCTTCAAGTTTTCCGAGTAAGACGATGCCAAATTTGGATAACTTGTCAAGCGAAATAAGCGTATTGCCAAATCACCGGTATGCATGTTGTAATACCGAAAATGTTTTGACTTTTCCTTCTCATAAGAATGCATATGAGATAGGATGCAAATATTATCAGTTTGTGGTATCTTCTTTCTTGGAGAAAGAAACTGGCAAGGTTGGGGCTGTCGTAGAATATACGTCGTCTTTGTCTGATGAAAAAGAATTGCCTCAAAAAGATACTAACATAGGTAACTTGTTTGGGCTAGACGAACAATTGTCGTTTGATGCTCTTGGAGCAGAAGAATATTGTTTTTTCGAAAAGAGTGAAGACTTTGCAATAAGTCTGTCTAATGGACATTTGAAAGTGGCTTTGCGTAAGTCTCCAAATGAACTCTATGGGCCTTATGGCACATATTCGATATATCTACGCAAAGGCAATGTGTATACTAAAGTGACATTTGATGTCAATCTTTAGCTTATGTTTAACAATGGATTTCCCATGATGCTCATTTTGAAGATTGGCTAAAAGTGTTGCTGTATCCAGTGGTGGGTTAGTATATTCCATACGCATATAAACAAAAAGTTCTAATTTCTATAAAATTCCCATTGTGAATCATTGGATATTTGGTATTCCGGAAGAATAGCAAACCTACATCATTTTTACATAATAAATTGGGGAAGAAATATTATGTGAGAAATGATGTAAAACGTTTGGTGGTTTGAGCAATTTTCGGTAATTTTGCACCGAGATCATTTTAATTAACTGAGCCCTCTTTAAACAGACCTTACTTTTTAAAGTGGGCTCAGTAAATGACAAAGGTGATTCTTTAAGCTTAAAGGTTATATTAATATGGTTGTTAAGAGATTTTTTATAAGTATGTCCATGTTGCTCTTGGGTGCGCTTCTGTTGCAAGCTAAGAATATAATAGAAAGGGATATGGGAGTTAACAAAGGTGATGTTCCGGCAAACATTGCTATCTTTGATTCTGATAGTAGCGTTGTTGCCAAAAGCATGACTGGAATCTCGGATTCTACAGCAATCTCTCTATCTGATGTAGAGGTGATAGGGCATCGCAAAAACATAAAGTTGTCTGGTCATAATTTACTCGTAGACGTAGAGCATGATTCTATTCTTAACCATCAGAATGATATATATGAACTGATTGGTAAGGTTCCTGGTGTCTTACATGTAGGGAATTCGTTCAATGTGTTGGGTAAGGGAGCACCGGTCTATTATTTAAACGGGCGTAAGGTGAGAGATCAAAGTCTTATCGATAACTTACCGGTTGATCAAATCAAATCTTTAAAAATCGTTGCTATGCCTGGGGCGGATTATGACACATCGGGTTCACCTGTGATTGATATAAAAACTAAGATTTTAGGAGATGGTGTGGCTTTTAATGCCATCGGAAATATCACTCAGGCAAAGCATTTGGCTCATAAAACAGGTTTCTCTTCCACATACAATTCTGGAAAATTTGATTTGTATGGTAAGTATTACTATAAGAGAAATAATGCTTCCGAAAGTTCTGATTATAATAAACAGGTATTAGCAGATACCATTTGGAATAAAATGCAACATATTGAAAGTTTAACGCATTCCGGTAGTCATACTTATTCTGCTGGTATGACTTATCATCTGTCTGATAAATCAGAACTAGGAATGCTTTATAGTGGAATGTACACGGATGGAAAGGTTGAGACTCGGGATACATTTAGTGTAGTGCCAAATGCAGGACCTGCATATTATCTCTTTGATAAGAATAAATCCAAAAACAACCTCCTTACGCATCATGTCAATATGTATTATGATGCAAGTTTGAATCATGCCTGGCACGTGAGTGTAGTGATGGATTATATTTCTAAAGCATCGAACACTAATTCTGCTTTAAAGGAAAATCATATAGGTACGAGTTCTGAGGTTTCATATATGGGACATTCTAAATGGAATGTCCTGGCTTCTAATTTCCATGCTACCCATGATTTTGGAAAGTGGGGCACTTTGGGTATGGGATATGATTTCAGCTATAGTGAGGGAATAGACAAGATAGATTATGAACGGTTGAAGTTCGATGGTCGCTTTGAGAATAAGGAAGTTAAAAATGCTGTATTTATCAACTACGAATTACCCTTGGGGGACTTTTCCTTGAGTACAGGAATACGTTATCAGAATCTATATTCTCGTCGGAAGAATGAAAAGGCGTCTGTGATAGAGGCGCATAGTGATAATACATTCTTGCCATCGGTAGCCCTAGGCTATAGTCATGGATTATTGGTGCAGAATCTTAGCTATTCGATAGGAACAGAGCGGGCTAATTATGCAGATATGAATGATAATGTGACGTATGTAAACCGTTATGAGCAATCTAAGGGTAATAGCCAGTTGAAGACTGCCATCACTCATGGCTTGTCTTATCTGTTGATGTATAAGTCTTTGTTTCTTACATTAAATTATGATTATGTTTATCGTCCATTATTGCCGGTGATTTATTCTTTGGAAGGTAACTCGGCAGTAACGGTTTCGTCACAAGATAATTTGTCGCATCGTCAAGCTTTGTCGGCGATGTTGAATTGGCGTAAGACCTATAAATGCTATACTGCATCGTTGACGGGATTCTTTCAGAAGTCAATTATGCATTATCCGGGTATTGATGGAACAACATTTCATGATGGACATCCGTCGACAATTCTTAATTTTGATAATGATTTCAAGCTTCCTAAGCATTTCCTGCTCTCTCTGTCTTGGCAACAAGTCTGGGGTGGATACATGGAGTCGATAAATGTAAAATCATCTTCTTCTGTCAATTTGAGTATCAAAAAATCTTTCTTGAACGATAGATTGCGGTTATCATTAGATGGGTATGATATTTTTAATGGAGATAGAAATCGTGCTTGTAGGCAGATTTATAATGTTAAATCTAGTTTTAATACAAAGTATGAAACTCGAAAAGTAGGATTGACGTTAACATATCGTTTCCATAAGATAAAAGAAAGAGAAAATCAAACATCAGCTGAGGTAGAAATGGAGCGACTTGGTATTCCGAAAGAATAGGCTTTTCTTTGGTTTTCTAATAAAACTAAAAGGCGTTTGATATGGAATAAAAAAATCAGATAATATAGAGTAGAAACTTCTTGATATCCAATCAAAGTCCAATTTGGAGCGAGTTTGTTTTGTTAGCACATAGATAAATCTCTCTTGCCCAGAATCGCCAGCTAAGCAGTAGTAAAGCTTCGCTGGCGATTTCTCTGTATATAATCTTACTCAATCATGTTCTTGAGTATCCATTTCCTGAAGAATGGGTCTTCTATATTCCATAATCGAAAAATTTCGTTACGAAATTTTTCGCTAAGATACAAAAAATGTAGACGTTCAGAAGGTGAACTCCTCTCGGTTTCTCTTAGTAGTACAATCTGTGTACAGCTTTATATATTCAGGAATATCTCTTATATATTTGCGAATCTCTCTTTATACAAAATGACTCAATGTTTGCAGAAAATGGAACATTTTTTTCTGTTTTCAGTGGAAAATGTTTCCTTTGCAGCCGTAATTGAATAAAAATATAAGAATTATGGCAGAAAATAGACAAGAATTGAACCGCAACTTGGCTCAGATGCTCAAGGGTGGTGTGATTATGGACGTAACAACTCCAGAACAGGCAAAAATCGCAGAGGCAGCAGGTGCATGCGCAGTAATGGCGCTGGAACGTATTCCAGCTGATATCCGTGCAGCAGGTGGTGTTTCACGTATGAGCGACCCTAAGATGATCAAGGGCATCCAGGAGGCTGTTTCTATCCCTGTAATGGCTAAGTGCCGCATCGGTCACTTCGCTGAGGCTCAGATTCTTCAGGCTATCGAAATCGACTATATTGACGAGAGCGAGGTGCTCTCTCCAGCAGATAATGTTTATCACATCGACAAGACTCAGTTCGACGTGCCATTCGTTTGTGGTGCCAAGAACCTGGGCGAGGCGCTCCGCCGTATTGCTGAGGGTGCTACCATGATCCGTACCAAGGGTGAGCCAGGAACAGGTGATGTGGTTCAGGCTGTTACCCACATGCGTATGATGCAGAGCGAAATCCGCCGCCTGGTTTCTATGAGCGAGGATGAACTTTACGAGGCTGCCAAGCAGTTGCAGGCTCCTTACGACCTGGTGAAGTATGTTCACGAGAACGGCAAGTTGCCAGTGGTTAATTTCGCTGCCGGTGGTGTGGCTACTCCAGCTGATGCTGCCCTGATGATGCAGCTCGGTGCCGAGGGTGTATTCGTAGGTTCTGGTATCTTCAAGAGCGGTAACCCAGCTAAGCGTGCACAGGCTATCGTGAAGGCTGTTACCAACTACAACGACCCTAAGATGCTGGCTGAGTTGAGCGAGGATCTCGGCGAGGCAATGGTTGGTATCAATGAGCAGGAGATTGCTTTGCTCATGGCTGAAAGAGGTAAGTAATAATAAATGAGATAACAGATAAAGGCCCCTCCTGAACAAGAAGGGGCTTTTATATTAGATGAGTATGTTATGAGAATAGCAGTTTTAGCTTTACAAGGGGCTTTTGCTGAGCACAGACAGAAGCTGGCTCAGTTGGGCGTGGATAGTTTCGAGGTTCGCCAGTTGAAGGATTGGGACCAGCCAAAGGATGGCTTGATTATTCCGGGCGGAGAGAGTACCACCCAGGCGAAACTCTTGAATGAACTGGGATTGATGGAGCCTGTGAAGAAGGCGATTGCTGCCGGCTTGCCTGTTTATGGTACCTGTGCCGGTTTGATTCTTCTTGCCAAGAAGATTGAGGGCGAGCCTAGCCAGCGCATTGCTTCGATGGACATCACGGCTTTGAGAAATGCCTATGGTCGCCAGTTGGGCAGTTTCTACATCGAGGCTCCGATGAAAGGCATCGAGGGAAATATCCCAATGACTTTCATCCGTGCTCCTTATATTAAAGAGGTATGGGGAGATGCTGAGGTTCTGGCTGAAGTAGATGGCAAGATTGTGGCTGCCCGCCAGGGTAACCAGCTCGTTACCGCCTTTCATCCTGAACTGAACGAAAGCCTGGAAATTCATAAGTATTTTCTGGGGATGTGCAGCAAGTAGGCTTCATTCTGAGATGAAACTTATTTCGTTGGCCGATGAAACAGGCTTCATAGGCACATGAAGCTATATTGCAAAGTATCTTAGGATACATTGCCAAGTATCTTAAGATACATGAGCAAGTATCCTAAGATACTTTTTTATTGAATGTCTGATACTTTTTTCCGATAAATGTTTGCCGTTTACAAATATTCATCGTATCTTTGCATTATGAAATCTTCGTTACGTAAAACTCATAATGATGTAAATGCTTATGGTACAGTTAAATCCTTTTGTTATTGAAGGCTATCTTTCGCCGGAATATTTTTGTGATAGGGTAGAGGAAACAGCTCTTCTTACCCGCCATTTGACCAATCGGTGCAATGTCGCATTGATTGCGCCAAGACGTTTGGGTAAGTCGGGACTGATTTATAATTGTTTTCAGCAGGAAAACATCCGTGAGCAGTATCATTGCATCTATATTGATATTTATGATACGAAGAATTTGAACGAATTCGTCTATGCGCTGGGCAAGGGAATCCTGACGGCACTCAAGCCAAAGGGCAGGAAAGTATGGGAATTTTTCCTGAATATGCTCCAGTCTCTGAAGTCAACTATCTCTTTTGACATCAATGGAAATCCGGAGTGGAGTGTTGGTTTGGGAGATATTCAGGCTCCGGATATTACGCTGGATGAGATCTTCGCTTATCTCGAACAGGCAGATAAACCTTGTCTGGTGGCGATAGATGAGTTTCAGACAATTGCAAACTATCCAGAGAAAACCGTTGAGGCAACCTTGCGTAAGCGAATACAGAATTGCCACAATGCAAACTTTGTCTTTTCTGGCTCCAAGCGCCACATGATGGCATTGATGTTTACTTCCCAGTCACGCCCGTTCTATCATAGTTCGAGTATCATGGGGTTGGAGGCAATCAATGAGCAAACTTACCTGGAATTTGCCAATCACCATCTTGCCAGGAACAATAAAGAGATAAGTGCAGCGGCTTTTACCTATTTATATCATCATTTCGATGGCATTACCTGGTATATTCAGTATGTACTCAATATGCTTTATACTTCAATTTCTGATAGGTCTTTGTTGCAGGAGGGTGATGTCAGAATGGCGATTGATGGCATCCTTTCCCAGCAACGCTTTGCCTATCAGGCCTTGCTGTATCAGCTTACAGCCAAGCAGAAACAGCTTCTCATAGCCATTGCTCAGGAAGGTAAGCCTTCTTCCCTGATGTCGCAAGAGTTCTTGCAGAAGTATCATCTTGGTGCAAGCACCGTGCAAGGAGCTGTCAAGATTTTATTGGACAGAGACTTTATCACGCAAGATGAAGGCGTTTACCAATTATGTGACAAGTTTTTGGAGTTGAGTCTGCGAGCAGGTTGAGTAAGTAAAAGATACGTCTGAGTAAGCGAAATGATGCGGCAGAGTGAGCCTACTGATATATCTGAATAAGCCTACAGATATGACTGAACAAGTACAAGGATACGACTGAGTAAGTGAAAGAATACGTTTGCTCAGGTTCAAGAAGTCGGAATATCAGGTTCAAGGAGGCTGTTTCTAAGAGATTCCCACTAGGCTCAGCAGCTCTGCTGAGCCTAGTCAGCAGGTCTGCCGAGCCTAGTGGCAACACCCTATAATCGTACAACCACACACCTTTTAGTTGTACGATAATAACTGTTTACAACAACTCCGGAAGTTGGAAGAGCTTCACGCTGTTGCTGCCTTTGATGAGGATGTAATGGTCGTGAGGCTGGTTCGCCTTGAGCGCTTCCTTCACTTCCTCTACATTCTGGAACTTGCGGTAGCTGCATGGAATATCCTTGAACTCATCGCCCACCAGCCATACATTCTCCAGACCGGCTGCCTGCAACTGGTCTACTACCTTCTGATGCTCCTCGTGGCTCACTTCGCCGAGCTCGCCCATCTGTCCGAGAATCGCCATCTTATGAGGCACATCCATCACGCGGAAGTTCTCGATGGCGGCTGCCATGCTCGATGGGTTGGCATTGTAGGCATCCACCACCAGCTTGTTGTGCGCCGTCTCTTCCAACTGCGAACGGTTGTTGCTTGGGATGTAGTTCTCCAGGGCATGATCTATCTGCTGTGGCTTCACATCGAAATGAAGACCGATGGTGATGGCGGCAAGCATGTTGTCGATATTGTAAGAGCCGATGAGATGAGTCTGAACCTCATGCCAGTCGAAACTCTCGGTGCGCCAGCGGAACTTCAGGAAAGGAGCGCAGGAGATGACTTCTCCCCATACATCGCAGTTTTCGTCCTTGCCGTAGGTGATGAGGCGGTTGATGTTGCGCTGCTCGGCCATCTGCATCAGATGCTCGTTGTCTGCATTGATGAAGACGAGGGCATCGTTGGCTGCGAGGTAATCATAGAGCTCTCCCTTGGTCTTCTTCACGCCTTCGAAACTGCCGAATCCCTGCAGGTGGGCACGGCCTACGTTGGTAATCATACCGCAGGTTGGCTCCACGTATTCCACGAGTTTTCGGATGTCACCAGGATGGGAAGCACCCATCTCTACAACGGCAATCTCATTCTCTGGTGAGAGACGGAAGAGTGTCTTTGGTACGCCTACATCATTATTGAAGTTGCCTTGGGTGAACATCACGTTGAACTTCTCGCCGAGAACAGCAGAGACGAGTTCCTTGGTGGTGGTCTTGCCGTTGGTTCCAGTGATTCCTACTACAGGAATATCGAAGTGGCGGCGATGCTCACGGGCTAGTTCCTTGAAGGTGGTGAGGCAGTCCTCTACGAGGATGTAGCGCTCGTCTCCCTCCTTGGCATACTCTTTTTCATCAACAATCACATAGGCACAGCCTTTCTCCAAAGCCATGTCGGCAAACTTGTTGCCATCAAACGATGCGCCCTTCAAAGCCAGGAAGATGCTGCCCTCTGGGCAGTCGCGGCTGTCAGTGGTAATCACTGGGTGCGCTTGGTAAATCTGATAGAGTTCTGAAATATCCATAGTCTATAACTGTTATTTTGGGTGCAAAAGTAATCTAAATTATGGACATAACAAACAATTTTCCCAAAAAATGATGGTAATCTCGATAATTCTTTCTATTTTTGCAGAAAATATTCAAGTAATCTTTGGAAAGTGAGGTCGGAATGGGCGCAAACATAGAAAGAGATAAATTAAAAACGAGGAAAGACAAGCTAGCTGGTTATTTCTTCGATATCTCCAAACTAAGTTTTGGAGCGATGGTTTTGGGTGGGCTTACGCCAATGATAACAGGAGAATTCGATTATATGAATCTTCTGTATGTTTTATTTGGTGTGTGCATGACAATTTTGTTTGCAATAGTAGGTAATCGAATTTTAAAATATTAAGAAAATGGAAACAATGATTTTGATATTTGGAATAGGCACTTTAATAGGTGGTGGTATTTTGCTTTGGACATATACTGAATCAGGGAAGAAATGGCTAAAAAGTTTATAGTATGAGTTATTTAGCGTTATTTTTTATGATAACTTCTATTGTTGTTATTGCTCTTATAGCTTGGAGTTATACAACGTCGGGTAAAAAGTGGCTTAAGGAGTTATAATCCGATGGAATATACAATTAATATCAAGGGGCGCTTGATGGATTTGAGTACCCCTCAGGTGATGGGCATCCTGAACGTTACGCCCGACAGTTTCTACTCTGGCAGTAGAAAACAGACAGAAATGGAGATAGCTCAGAGAGCTAATCAGATTATAGAAGAAGGTGGAAGCATCATTGATGTGGGCGCTTTCTCCACCCGTCCCGGTGCCGATGAAGTATCGGAAGAGGAGGAGGAAAGACGCCTGAAGTTCGCTCTCGACATCGTTCGCAGGGAGCAACCGGATGCTGCCGTCTCCGTAGATACCTATCGCCCAACCTTGGCACGTAAGTGTATCGAGGAGTGGGGAGCTGACATCATCAACGATGTATCAGAAGGTGGAATCACAGGCATCGTCAATGTGCCGCTGGAGCAGAGACAGGAGGAATATCCTGAAATGTTCCGGGTGGTGGGCGAACTGAAGGTACCTTATATCTTAATGTCGGTGCAGCCTACGCTCGAAACGATGATGAAGGGCTTTGCAAGAGAGGTGCAGCAGTTGCGTGACCTGGGAGCCAAGGACATCATCCTCGACCCAGGCTTCTGCTTTGGCAAGAATCTCATCCAGAATTATCAGATTTATAATGAGATGGAGAAGTTGAACGTGATGGAACTTCCGGTTCTGGTAGGCATCTCCCGCAAGAGTATGATACGCAAGCTGCTGGGTGGAGATGCTACGACATCGCTCAATGGAACTTCCGTGCTCGACACCATCGCTCTGATGAAGGGCGCCAGCATCCTCAGAGTTCACGATGTGAAAGAAGCTGCTGAGGCTGTGAAGATAATAGAAGCAATGAAGGAGGGACGCACATGATAGAATTTGGTATCAAAGACTTTCTCGATATTCTCCTGGTAGCCTCGCTGCTGTTCTATGTTTATCGTCTGATGAAGGAATCGCGCTCACTGAACATCTTCGTGGGCATCATGCTCTTCGTGCTTATCTGGCTCTTTGTGAGTCAGATACTGGAAATGCGCCTGCTGGGTTCTATCCTGGATAAACTGGTGAGCGTGGGAGTTATCGCCCTCATCGTCATCTTTCAGGAGGATATCCGTAGATTCCTCTATGAAATCGGTTCGCAGAAAGGTATGCGCCGGCTGGTTCGGTTCTTCCACTCCAGCAAGGAGAGCCAGAAGGAGGCTAACAAGGAGACCATCATGCCGATTGTGATGGCGTGTATGAGTATGGCGAAGAAATACGTAGGTGCTCTTATCGTTATCGAGCGAGGCGTTCCACTGAAGGACATCATGGATACGGGTGAGGAGATTGACGCCAAGATTAACCAGCGGCTGATAGAGAACATCTTCTTCAAGAACTCGCCGCTTCATGATGGAGCCATGGTGGTGAGCAATAAGCGCATCATGGCAGCCGGATGTATTCTGCCTGTGAGTCATAACCTCGATATTCCGAAGGAACTGGGACTCCGCCATCGTGCCGCTCTCGGAATATCACAGAGCAGTGATGCCATCGCCGTCATCGTATCCGAGGAGACCGGACGAATCAGCGTGGCCATCAAGGGCGAGTTCAAACTCAGACTCTCAGCCGAGGAACTGGAAAGCATCCTTACTCTGGAAATGATATAAGTTAAGTGAAGAGTGAAGAACGAAGGGTGAAGAATTCATCACTTTTCCTACTACGTAAAGCTTTACGATATGAATAATCTCCCGATTTAGCTTTTTTTACACATTTTAATCGCTGCTATTTCAAAGAAAATGTGTACTTTTGCAAAGTCGATGTGGCAAAAAGGTGAAAAACAAGATAACATCACCTAACACTTTGACAGATCTACTTAGGAAACAACAAAATATATAAAATATTAAAAAGTAAAATGGATTTATTACAGCAAATCGTAGCTCGCGCTAAAGCTGACAAGCAGCGCATCGTGCTCCCTGAAGCAGAAGAGGAGCGTACATTGAAAGCAGCCGATAAAGTTTTGGCTGATGATCTCGCAGACATCATCCTCATCGGTAACCCTGCCAATATTAAGAATCTCGCTGCTCAGTGGGGTCTTAACAACATCGACAAGGCTACTATCGTTGATCCACAAAACAACCCTAAGTCTGAGGAGTATGCTGAGAAGCTCGCTGAACTTCGCAAGAAGAAGGGCATGACCGTAGAGCAGGCTCGTGAACTCGTAACTAAGAACAACCTCTACCTCGGTTGTATGATTATCAAGACTGAGGGCGCTGACGGTCAGATTTCTGGTGCATTGAGCACTACTGGCGATACTCTCCGTCCAGCTCTTCAGATCATCAAGTGCAGTCCAGGTATCACTTGCGTAAGTGGTGCTATGTTGCTCATCTCAGACCAGAAGCAGTATGGTCAGGATGGCGTTGTAGTAATGGGTGACGTTGCTGTAACTCCAAACCCTACAGCAGACCAGCTTGCTCAGATTGCCTATACTACAGCTCATACAGCTCAGTCAGTGGCAGGTATTACTGATCCACAGATTGCCATGTTGAGCTTCTCTACAAAGGGTAGCGCAAAGGATGCTATCAACAAAGAGACTGGCAAGAGCGTTTATATCATTGACAAGGTAAAGGATGCCGTAGCTATTGCTAAGGAGAAGTTCCCAGAGCTTCATCTCGATGGTGAGCTTCAGGCTGATGCAGCCCTCGTTCCTGAGGTAGCTGCCAAGAAGGCTCCAGGTTCTGACGTAGCTGGTAAGGCTAACGTTTTGGTAGTTCCTAACCTCGAGGTTGGTAACATCGGCTACAAGCTCGTTCAGCGTTTGGGTGGTGCCATCGCTATCGGTCCTATCCTTCAGGGTATTGCCCGTCCTGTAAACGATCTTTCTCGTGGTTGCTCTGTAGATGACATCTACTACATGGTAGCTATCACAGCTTGCCAGGCACAGGACGCTAAGAAGGCTTAATTCAACATTCAACATTTAACATTCAACATTTAACATTATGAAAGTATTGGTTCTGAACTGTGGTAGTTCATCTATCAAGTACAAATTATATAATATGGACGATGAGTCTGTATTGGCACAGGGTGGTGTAGAGCGTATCGGTCTTGATAACGCTTTCATCAAGGTGAAATTGCCTAACGGCGAGAAGAAGCAGATCATGCACGACATGCCTGACCACAAGGAAGGTGTGAACTTCGTGTTCAAGTGCTTGCTCGACCCGGAAATCGGCGCTATCAAAGATTTGAAGGAAATCGATGCTGTAGGACACCGTGTCGTACAGGGTGGTGACAAGTTCAAGGAGAGCGTTATCGTTGACAAGAGCGTAGAGGATGGTATTGAGGAACTTTGCGACCTCGCTCCTGTTCACAACGCAGGTCACCTGAAGGGTATCCGTGCCGTTGACTCTTTGATGCCTGGCACTCCTCAGGTTTGCGTATTCGACAACGCATTCCACAGTACAATGCCTGACTACGCTTACCTCTATGCAATTCCTTACGAGTTGTACGAGAAGTATCACGTACGCCGTTATGGTTTCCACGGAACATCTCACCGTTATGTTTCTAAGCGTGTTTGCGAGATTCTCGGTCTCGACCAGAACAACTCTAAGATCATCACTTGCCACATCGGTAATGGTGGCTCTGTAGCTGCTGTATTGAACGGTAAGGTATTGGATACTTCAATGGGCTTGACCCCATTGGCTGGTTTGATGATGGGTTCACGTTGTGGTGACATCGATGCTTCTGCCGTTACCTACTTGATGGAGAAGTTGAACATGAAGCCACAGGAGATGGCTGACTTCCTGAACAAGAAGAGTGGTGTGCTCGGTATTACAGGTATTTCTTCTGATATGCGCGACATCGAAAACGCTGCTAACGAGGGCAACGAGAAGGCTCAGTTGGCTCTCCGTATGTACGAGTATCGTATCAAGAAGTACATTGGTGCTTACACTGCAGCTATGGGTGGCGTTGACGCAATCGTATTTACTGCAGGTGTTGGTGAGAACCAGACCGACCTGCGCGAGGAAGCTTGCAAGAACCTGGAGTATCTTGGCATCAAGATTAACAAGGAAGTAAATGACAAGGTTCGTGGTGAGGAAGCTATCATCTCTACCGACGATAGTAAGGTGAAGGTAGTTGTAGTTCCTACCGACGAGGAGATTGTTATCGCTCGCGATACAATGGAGTTGGTTGCTAACAAGTAATCATACGCTATATATAATAAGGTGAAGACTAGAAACATAAGTGAATGGTCTTCACCTTTTTAAATTTTTAGAATTATGAAAACAAAGATTGTAACTTTCGGAGAAATATTGCTTAGGATTTCTAAGCCTGGTTATCAACGTTTATTTCAGGGACATCATATGTTTGGCAATTATGGTGGCAGTGAGGCTAATGCAGCCATCTCTTTGGCTTATTTAGGCGATAATGTAGAGTATGTAACCCGTGTGCCATACGGTGAGATGGGTGAGGCCGCGTTGATGCATCTCAGAGAGTACGGTCTGAATGTTTCTCATGTTGTGCGTGGCGGCGAACGTCTCGGAACTTATTATTTCGAAGAAGCAGTAGCTATGCGCAATTCCCGTGTGGTTTACGACCGCAAGAATTCTTCTTTCTATACGCTGAAGCGCGGAATGGTGAAATGGGAAAAGGTACTGGCTGATGCTGCCGTATTCCATTGCTCCGGCATTACCTGTGCTATCAGCCGCGATGCGATGGAATCAACTATGGATGCCATCAAACTTGCTGTTTCTGACGGGTTGACCATTGCCTGCGACATTAATTACCGTAAGAATCTCTGGGGATATGGTCTGGAGCCTCATGATGTGCTATTCCAGATGATGCAGTATAGCGACATCATCTTTGGTGACCAGAATGAGTGGGAGGTAGCCAGCGGTGTGCCTCATATTCCTTTCGAGGCTTTGGATGCAGACTATGAGATTGACAAGGAGGCTTATCTGGAGTATTTCCGCAAGATGCATCAGCTCTTCCCTAAGTGTAAGAAGATGGTGATGGCGGTAAGAAATCAGATTGCCAGCAGTCATCATACCTTGAGCGGCTTGCTCTATGATGCTGTAGAAGATCAGCTCTATACTACAAGAATCTATGATATTGAGCCGATTGTTGACCCGATGGGTGTAGGTGATGCCTTTATTGCTGCCTATATTCATGCCCATCAGAAGTGGGGCGACAAGAACCAGTATTGCCTGGATTTCTCACTGTCAGCAAGTGCGATAAAGAATACGGTTCCGGGTGATCAGAATCTGGTTACAGAAGAAGAAATCATCAATAACATGACTTCTTCAGGAGGTCGCATACAGCGATAACAATAAAGGGCAGCTCATAAAGCTGCCCTTTATTGTTATGGTTGGCTTTCGCCTTCCACATATTCTTCCATAAACATGTGCTCGCCATCAAACACGGCATAGGTGAACTGCCATATCCAGTCGCCCAGAATCATCAGTCGGGTCTTTTTGCTCAACATCAGATCCAGTTCAATGTGGCGATGGCCGAACATGAAGTAATCTATATCCTTGTGGCCTTGCATATACTGTTTGGCAAAGCGTACCAGGAACTCCTTCTTTTCGCCCATATAAGGCTCTTCCTTTCCGTCAGCACGTTTCAGTCGGCTATGCTTAGCCCAGTTCAAGCCCAAAGCCATTCCCCAGCGAGGATGAATCGCATTAAGGAGGCGTTGGCAAGTATGATTCTGGAACATTCTTTTCAGATACTTGAATTTCTTGTCTGGGTCACCCAGTCCGTCTCCATGTGCCAGATAGAATACTTTATCGTATATCTCTATGGTCTGAGGCTTGTAATGTACGGTAATGCCACACTCTTCCTCCAGGTAGCCATAGGTCCAAAGGTCGTGGTTACCCGTAAAGAAATGTACTTCTACTCCCATATCGGTCAACTCCGAGAGTTTACCTAAGAAGCGTGTATAGCCTTTTGGTACAACATATTTATATTCGTTCCAGAAGTCAAACATGTCACCCAGGAGATAAACTGCCGCAGCCTTCGTCTTGATGCTGTCCAGGAAACGGACCAGACGGCGTTCTTGCATGCGGGCATGCGGAATGGCTAATGAGCCAAGGTGCGCATCTGAGAGGAAATATACATTTTTCATAAGCGATTCTTTTTAAATGAAGAGTGAAGAATGAAGAGTGAAGAATTCAACGGCTTTGTCTTTATTCAAAGCCGAGTTCTACGCGAGCTTCCTCGCTCATCATACTCTGGTCCCAAGCCGGTTCGAATACAAGGTTCACATTGGCAGATTTTACGCCTTCTACGCTGTCTACCTTGCTTCTTACATCCTCCAGGATGAAGTCGGCAGCAGGGCATGAAGGGGCTGTGAAGGTCATGTCGAGATCTACGGTGGCATCGTCCTTCACATCTATTTTATAAATCATACCGAGGTCCCAGATGTTGACAGGAATCTCTGGGTCGTAAACGGTCTTAAGCACATCTACGATCTTTTCTTCTATCTTTGTCTTTTCTTCTTGTGTCATAATAATCTTTGTTTTTGCCTACAAAGATAATAATTATTGCAGACAAAACAAAAAGAAAAGCTGTTTTTTTCTTGCAGAAGGTCTAATATACCCCAAATAGACTACAATTTACCTTTGTCGTGATATGAATAAAAGGCACCATCGGTTATGATGACATGGTCCATAAAGAAGAGACGCATGATTTCGCAGGCTTTGGCTATCTTCTGGGTAAGTACATCGTCGGCTTTGCTTGGCTGGGGATTGTTGCTGGGATGATTGTGGCAGAAGGCGATAATGGTAGCGTTGTTGAGCACCGCTTCTTTGATGATGAGACGGATGTCGGTTGCCGTTTCTGTAATGCCGCCTTTGGAGATGCAGCTCGCTTTGATGAGCTTGAAGTTCTGGTTCATCATCAGGAGCCATGCTTCCTCTGTGTCTAAATCCTGCATCTTCGGAAGCATATAGTTGTAGATGGCAAGGGATGAGCCTAAGTCGGGACGTGTGCCAATCTTATCTAGAGCACGGCGCTTGCCCAGTTCGCAGGCTGCAAGAATGGTGATGGCTTTTGCGGGTCCCATTCCTTTATATTGTGTCAGTTCTCTGATGGACTTCTTTCCTAGCTGGTTCAGGTTGTTGTCGCAATCCTTCAGAATGCGTTTCATCAGGTCTACGGCACTTTCGTCAGTAGATCCCGAACCAATCAGAATACCTAAGAGCTCGGCATTGGATAATGCTGAGGCACCCAAGCGCTCCAGTTTCTCGCGAGGCTTGTCTTCTTCTGCCCAATTGGCAATGGTTAGTTTCTCTGCCATAATAATAACTGATTAGTAGATTATTATTGGCTTCTCTTTTGGCGGGGAAGTCTTATTTGTAGAAAGTCTTGTTGTATGCGCTGAATTCGCTCTGTCCCAGTACGCATCTCTTCCACCATGCAGAAAGAAATCCGCATCCGTAACCCATCAGCTGTGTGAAGGCAGCGCGAATACTCAGCAAGCCTATCTTCACGCTGTGATTCTCTCTGCTGCTGTCGATAAACAGTGCGATGGTATAGAGAATGATGCCGGCGAGACCGATGCAGCCCAATGCTGCCATCGCATTGCCCAAGGTTGGGAATACGTGAACGGTGCCAAGCATGTATGGCAGGAAGCCGAAGAAGAGCAGAAGCAGCGTGCCTATTACGCCCATGGTGAAGACCATAGGAAGGAGATGCACGAGTTTGAGACTCTCTGGATATTTCTTGTAGAGATTGATGCGGGCGATGCCACTGTTGTAGACCTGTCGCCAGAACTTGCGGAAGTCGGTGCGGCGCTTATGCCATACCCATGCTTCAGGGAACAGACGGCAACGGCAGCCTGCCTTGAAGATACGGATAGAGAAATCAATGTCCTCACCGAAACGCATATTGGAAAAACCATTCAACCTGAGATAAACATCCCTGCGGATGCCCATGTTGAATGAACGGGGATAGAACTTATCCATCTTCTTCTTTCCTCCACGGATACCACCGGTGGTAAAGAAAGAAGTCATGGAATAAGAAATGGCTTTCTGAGTATCTGTAAATGATGAGTGCGCCTTGTCGGGACCGCCGAAAGCATCGGCTGGCTCACGGCTCAACTCATCACTTACAGCCTTCAGATAACCTTCTGGCAAGACCACGTCGCTATCGAGTATCAGAAGATACTCACCCTTGGCGCGCTCGGCACCATAGTTGCGACTCTGGCCCGGACCAGAGTTCTCCTTATAGTAATAATGTATATCCATCATGTGCTCATATCGTTTGCACACCTCCTCGCAGGGAGTCTGTGAGCCATCCTCAACGATGACAACTTCGAAGTCTTTCTCTGATTGATGAGTCAGACTCTCTAAAAGTTCGTCCACTTCGTCAGGACGATTAAATACAGGTACTATGATGGAATATTTCATTCTTCTTACTATTAAGGGTTAGTTTTACTCAATAAGAGCACAATCTTCCTGTTGGAGGATGTATTACTCGCTTACACGACCGAGGTAGCTACCGTCACGGGTGTCGATTTGGATAGTCTCGCCTTCGTTGACGAACAAAGGAACACGAACCTCAGCACCAGTCTCCAATGTAGCAGGCTTTGTAGCGTTGGTAGCAGTATTACCCTTTACACCTGGCTCAGAGTGAGTAATCTTCAAAGTAGTCTTCACTGGCATTTCAGCCAAGAGGATAGTACCATCAGTTGTATCAGTAACCACCTCAACAACGTCACCCTCCTTCATGTACTGGCCACCAGTAACGTTCTCCTTAGCGATAGGCACCTGCTCGAAAGTCTCCTGGTTCATGAAGATGCAACCAGTAGCGTCCTCGTAGAGGTACTGGTAAGGACGGCGCTCAACGCGAACATCCTCCAATTTGAAACCTACCTGGAATGTACGTTCCAATACACGACCGTCGGCAACATTCTTCAATTTTGTGTTCATTACGGTGTTACCTTTACCTGGCTTTCTGTGCTGAAAGTCGATGCAAACCCATACTTTGCCATCCATGCGGATGCAAGTACCAATCTTAATTTCCTGTGAATTAATCATTTCTTGTTTATCTTGAATGTTATTACAATAATCTCAAAATCGAGTGCAAAGTTACGGCAAAAACATGAAAAATCAAAGGAAATATCGAAAAAAACATAAATATTTAAGCTAAATTTGGTAGTTTTCTTGGTTATTTCAGAAAATATGCGTAATTTTGCAGCCCAAAAAGGGCGTGTTTTGCACTTTTGTGAAGAATATTAATTAAAAAATAAATAAGAAAAATGAAAAGAACATTTCAGCCTCACAATCGTCGTCGCGTAAACAAGCATGGTTTCCGTGAGCGTATGGCAACTAAGAATGGTCGTCGCGTATTGGCTTCTCGCCGTGCTCATGGCCGTAAGAAGTTAACTGTATCTGACGAGCACCACGGAAAGTAATTCCGAGGAAAGATTCGTCTGTTGACGATGACATTAAAAGCAGCAAGGATGTATTCTTTGCTGCTTTTTGTTGTTTATAACGCCCCTTCCTTTTCTGAGATTGCTCTTTTGGGAACAAAGATGTTTTGTTTTTATATCATAAAATTAGGTGGTGAGAGTGCAAAAACTTTCCTTTTTATTTTGTTCTTCCCCCAAATACTTGTATCTTTGCACCAAAAAATAATATATGACTTCATCAGAGTTTATAAATAAGTTTAAGAGTAAGTACCTTTGGGGGAATATCGGTGCCATGATTCTGGTACTGGTGTTGCTCTGTGTCGGTGTCAAGTATGGCATCGATATCTATACCCATCATGGTGAGGCCATCCGTGTGCCGGATATTCGATATAAGAATATCGATGATGCTACACATATCCTCGACGATGCGGGATTGGAAATTGTTGTAACGGATACGGGATATGTCCGCTCTTTGCCGCCTGATGTCATTTTGGAGCAGACTCCGGTTTTCGGAGAAGTGGTAAAGTCGGGACATGTTATCTATGTTACCATCAATTCAGATCATTCTCCACGTATCACCATTCCTGATGTCATTGACAACAGTTCGTTGCGAGAGGCAATGGCTAAACTTACTGCTATGGGATTCAAACTGGGTACACCTGAATATATTCCTGGCGAAGAGGATTGGGTTTATGGTATCCTCGTTAAGGGTAAGCATGTTGTAGCAGGTGATAAGGTTTCTATCGATGATGTGCTTGTCATACAGGTTGGTAATGGTAAACGGAGCGTTGATGATTCTATCGATGTGGTAGATCCGGTTTATCACGGCGAAGAAGATGTGATGGAAGGCGAAGGTGACATGAGCGGAGAAACTCATGAAGACAACTTCGAGGTGGTTCCTGGTACGGAAGCCACAGAGCCTGCTCCTTCGCATGAGCACCACCAGAAGGAAGTGGTGGAGTAGGAGAAATGAAAAGTGAAGAATTCAATAGTAATACGAATGATATTTTTAGATTATATATATAATAAGGTATATGCTCCTGTAGAGGATGACTTCGGGTTTGATGATGCAGGAGATATGGACGAACTGGATGATGAACTCCAGATGGAGGAAGGAAACGCTGCTTCTGGTGAAGGAGGAGATGAACTCTATGAGCACTGGAAGGTTCAGGTGGATGCCAACCAGGATCCGGTCCGCATCGATAAGTACCTGGCTGATAAGATGGCCTATCAGAGCCGTAACCGTATTCAGCAGGCTGCTGATGCCGGATTCATCCATGTCAATGGTAAACCGGTAAAGAGCAACTATAAGGTGCGCCCTAATGATCTGGTTACTCTGATGCTCGACCGTCCTCGTCACGAAACGAGTATCAAACCTGAAGAAATCGCTATCAATGTGGTTTATGAAGACGACCAGCTGATGGTGGTCAACAAGGAAGCAGGTATGGTGGTGCATCCGGGTGCGGGCAACTTTCATGGAACCTTGATTCAGGCGGTAGCCTGGCATTTAAGGGATATGCCTGAGTTTGATGCCAATGATCCGGAAGTGGGCTTGGTGCATCGCATTGATAAAGATACCAGCGGACTGCTCGTTGTGGCAAAGACTCCTACGGCAAAGACCGCACTGGGTAAGCAGTTCTTCAACAAGACTACCCATCGCAGTTACAATGCGCTCGTTTGGGGCAACATTGTAGAAGATGAAGGTCGCATAGAAGGCAATATCGGCCGTGATCCGAAGAACCGCCTCCGTATGAAGGTCTTCGATCCGGACAGCGGAATAGGCAAGACGGCGGTTACGCATTACAAGGTGTTGGAGCGTTTCGGTTATACCACCTTGGTGCAGTGTGTGCTTGAAACAGGCCGTACCCATCAGATTCGTGCTCACATGAAGCATATCGGTCATCCGCTCTTTATGGACGAAACGTATGGCGGAACAGAAATTCTGAGAGGTCAGCGCAGTAGCAGCTACAAGGCATTTATCCAGAACTGCTTCAAACTCTGTCCGCGTCAGGCTCTCCATGCCAAGACACTCGGCTTCGTGCATCCTACAACCAAGCAGCAGATGGATTTTGACAGTGAGTGGCCAAATGATTTTAGACAATTAATAGAAAAGTGGCGCGGCTTCATCGCTGGCACCACACAAGATACATTCAAAAATATTTAGTAATTATGGAAAATAGCAAGAGAACGATAGCCATCGTATGTGGTGGTGATTCTTCTGAGCACGACGTATCATTGCGCTCAGGACAGGGTTTGTACTCTTTCTTTGATAAAGAGCGCTACAATATTTATCTCGTCGATGTGAAGGGCACCGACTGGCATGTTGCTTTGGATAATGGTGAGACTATCGAGATTGACAAGAACGATTTTTCTTTCGTTATGAACGGCAAGCATGTCTATTTCGATTATGCTTATATCACCATCCACGGACAGCCTGGTGAGAATGGTGTGATGCAGGGTTATTTCGACCTCATCCATCTGCCATACTCTACAAGCGGTGTTCTGGTAGAGGCAATGACTTTTGATAAGTATGTGCTCAATAATTATCTGCGCGGTTTCGGTATAAACGTAGCAGACAGTATCTTGCTCCGTCGCGGTGAAGCTTATGATGAAGAAGAGATTGCCAAGCGCATCGGTATGCCTTGTTTCGTAAAGCCTGCTGCTGACGGCAGTAGCTTTGGTGTGAGCAAGGTGAAGAATGCTGACCAGCTGGCTCCAGCCCTCCGTGTGGCTTTCATGGAGAGCAATGAGGTAATGATCGAGGGCTTCCTTGATGGTACCGAGATTTCACAGGGCATCTACAAGACAGCAGAGAAGACTGTTGTACTGCCAGCTACCGAAGTGGTGACCACCAACGAGTTCTTCGATTACGATGCCAAGTATAACGGTCAGGTACAGGAAATCACTCCAGCCCGTCTCTCTCCTGAGACAGCAGAAGAGGTTGCCAAGACCACATCCCGCATCTACGATATTCTTCATGCCAACGGTATCATCCGTATCGACTATATCATCTCTAAGGATAAGGATGGTAAAGACAAGGTGAACATGCTGGAGATCAATACCACTCCAGGTATGACCGTTACCAGTTTCATTCCTCAGCAGGTTCGTGCAGCAGGTCTTGATATCAAGGATGTGCTCAGCGAAATTGTGGAGAATCAGTTCTAGAATAACAAACTCATATATGGTTCTGCGATTTTTTCGCAGAGCCATATATATATTAATAGGTATATATTATGAATATCCCTCAAGAATTTGATACCATCCGTCCTTGGGAGCCTGAAGATCTCCCAGAGGTATTCGACCGTTTGCTTTCAAACGATCAGTTTAAACAAGTGCTTGCCTATCTCTATCCACAAGTACCTTTCGAGATGATTGCCCAGAAGTTGAAGGCATGTAAGACCAATCTGGATTTCCAGCTGGCTTTTGCTTACGATTTTGTTCATGGCATTCTGAAGAAGGCAGCAACAGGTTGTGAGATGGATTGCACATCGCTCGATAATACCCGTAATTATACTTTCGTCAGTAATCATCGTGATATCGTGCTCGATTCAGCCATTCTCGATGTTCTTCTTATCGATAATGGGTTTAAGACCACTTGCGAGATAGCCATCGGTGATAATCTCCTTTCTCTTCCTTGGGTCAAGGACCTGGTACGTGTCAACAAGGCGTTTATCGTAGAGCGTGCCCTGAGCATGCGCCAGATGCTGATGTCGAGCAAGCGTCTTTCCGACTATATGCATTTTGCCATCAAGGAGAAGAACGAGAATATCTGGATAGCCCAGCGCGAGGGTAGAGCCAAGGACAGTAATGACCGCACTCAAAAGAGTATCCTCCAGATGATGTCGATGGGAGGCGAGGGTAGCATTATCGACCGCCTGAAACAGCTTCATCTCGTACCGCTCTCTATCAGTTACGAATATGATCCATGCGATTTCCTGAAGGCAAAGGAGTTCCAGCAGAAGCGCGATAATGCCGATTGGAAGAAGGGACCAATGGATGATCTGGTAAGCATGCAGACCGGTATCTTCGGTTATAAGGGTCATGTTCATTACCATGCAGCCCCATGTCTTGATGATTATCTGGACAGTCTTGATCCTGATATGCCTAAGCAGGATATATATAATAAGGTAGCAGCCTACATGGATGAGCAGATATTCAAGAACTACCGCCTCTATCCGGGCAACTATGTGGCTCTTGATTTGCTTGAAAACTCAACTGCTCATCAGGCAAAATATACAGCCGAAGATAAGGCAAAGTTTGATAAATATATGGCTGGTCAACTTGCGAAAATAGACCTTCCAAATAAGGATGAAGCTTACTTGAGAGAGAGAATTCTCGAGATGTATGCCAATCCTGTACGTAATTACCTTGCTGCTCAATAGCGGCAAGGTAATACTTTTTCTGTTTGATGATGTTGGAAACTGTTATTATCTGCCTGTTTTAATCAGACTCCTAACTGGTAATTCATAAGCTGTTTAAGGCAGACTGTTAACTGGCAAACCACAGACAGCCTACTGGCGCTATAGCCGCTAGTGGACTGTTCGCCTAGAACAGCCTTCCCCTTTGCCTTTGTTTCGTTTTTATGCGAAGCTTACGAAGAAATACTCTTCACTCTTCACCTTTTCCTCGGAATCCCCTGTGTTTATCGGCATTCCGGGCGGTGAAGAGTATTCGGGCACTCTTCACCTACTCTTCACCACTCTTCACCTCTCTGTTTCGGCGGATTTGCGTATCTTCTTACGCCTCGATGCCTCGTGCCTTGGTGAAGAGTGGTGAAGAGTGGGTGAAGAGTCGCTGATAACTCTTCACCCCTTGAAACGCCCTGTTTATGAGCGTTTCAGGGCATAAGGTGAAGAGTGAAGAGTTCAAATGTATATGTATAGAAAACGCTCCTGTTGCAATATGGTAACAGGAGCGTTTTTTGTTTTTTCTTATTTGAACTTTTCCGCTTCTTGCTTCATTACATTCTCTATATCGATGGCATCGAATGGAACGGGACCGCGGCTCAACTCCGGTATGTTGAAACTCTTCAGGCAATCATCGTAGAAGGTTGGTTCCCTCTGTGGAAGAACAAATGGCTTGTGAGCCTTGCCCTGGCGGTCTACGTAGCAGAAGTAAGGCTTGCCGTAAAGTCCATCGTCACGCTTGCTGGCAAAGACAAACCATCTGCCGGTATGCGACCAGCTGTGATAGGTATCGCTCTTCTCGCTGTTTACCATGCTGAGGCTATCCACTTTTCCTGTCTGCAAGTCCATCATATAGAGGTCTGCCTCGGGATGCCAGATAGGGAAGGTGCCGTAATCGGCTACCGTAAAGAGACAGTATCTGCCGTCAGGACTTATCTTAGGATGGCAGACTGAACGCTCCTTGTAAAGAGTATCTATATTGGTTCCGAAACTCCCGGTCTTTTCATCGAATGGGATGCGCACCAGCGAATATTTCAATCCCTTCAGATTCGTACTTTCAAGTCCCTTCCTGTCGGCTGCGCAGTAATAAACGTATTTCCCGTCCGGTGAGAAAGTAGGAAATGTCTCCAGATGTGTACTGTCGGAGGTAAGCGGTGAGGAGATGATGCGGTTGTTGTCTAGATCGGCAACATATACATCGCTCTTCGAATCATATACTTCCAGTCGCTTGTCGGCGTTGGCATGAAAGGCTGGAATGATGATGTTGGTAGAGAAAGTGACGTATTTGCCCGATGGACTGAAACCGTAATATACACTTGAAGAAATCATGTTGGCGTTCTTCAGGTTCAGCTTGCGCAGCTTGCCGTTGCGGTTAAGAATGGCTCCTCCGCCTTCACCTCTTATATATACCATACTGAGGTTGGAATCCTGGTTGCCAAAAGCATGACAGTTCATACAGCGGTTTTCCTGCAGATTGTGGTCGGCGAGAATCTTCTCCTGCCAATTCTCTATGCAGCGCTGCTTAATCTGTATCTTGTTCCATACTTCGTAATCGGGTTCTATCAGTCGGTAGGTGAGATAAGCATCCAGACTGTCGCCCACTACCTGCCAGGTGAAGGGTTTGAACGCTGTCCATTCTCCCTTATTGCTCTTTGAATATATCTGAACTTTGATATTCTTGCCCACTGCCTTTTGCAGGAAAGCCTTCCAGTCGTTCATATCAAACTTCAGATTCTGGCTGTTGCTGGTGGCAGTAAGAGTGTTGGCAGCATCGTTGGCATCTGCTCCCTCAATCGTGAGTGTGGTTTCGATGTTGGTAAGGTTCTTGTCGCATATCTCGAAGTTGAGAGGAGCGATATTGACCGGAATTGTTACATCGGCATAGTCGGGATACATGTTGGGCAGATGGCCTACCTGCTCAGCATTCTCGTGAGTCTGGGCACATGATGCGAGCAACAGTATGCCCGCCATGGCACTGTATAGGATATTCTTGTATTTCATTTTTCTTCTTTAATAAACAGTTAGCGTCAATTGTTTCCTCAGTTGATGTTCAACTTAGGCACCTCTGCCTTGTCGAAGTAATACCAGTAGGTATCGCTGAATGCCTGGTTGCCTCGTTCTTCATTATACTGATGGAAACGCTGCAGAACATCTTGACGTTTGATATACTTTGCCCATTCTTCCGGCTTAGCCTTGGTTCCCGCCAGATAAATCATGAGAGCCTCCTGATACAGGCGTTCGTAGGAAACGTTTTTCTGTTTGAGACAATAAGTATCATAATCCCGCTTGAAGGTTTTCATGTCTTTCAGGAGGAGATCGCTGCAGAGCATGTAGTCGATGGCGATTTTGTTGTTCGGATTACTTTCTGCCAGTTCGCACATGATGGTGTGGCAATTCTCGTTCAGTCGTAGCGTATCCTTCCGGTTGATGAACGGGCGCTTTTCGATGTATTGCTGCAGGAGGGCTTTTTCATCGGCTGTTGCTTTTCTGCCAAGTGAGGAGAAGGCACGGTTTGCCCATCTGCTCCATACGAAGGTTTTTTGCAGGATACGGAGATATTTGCGGGTTGCAGCGTAGTCGCCCTTCACCAGATTGATTTCGGCAAGTCGCTTTACCATTCTGATATTCCGGTTGTTTGGAGAGCAGACATTGGCAAGCATTGTGGCACGTTCGCAGAAAGTCATGTCGCCCAGAACCCAATACAGTTCGTTCAGTGTCTTGATGGTGAGGGTTGGGGTGTCTGGTCCCAGTTTCTCGAATGTACCCAGGTTGTTGTTCTGGAATCTCAGCAGGTTGTCTGGAAGATATCCGTTTTGCGCCATCACGAGGTTATAGTAGAACTTCATGTATTGGTCTGGATTTTCCGTCTTTTCTACGATGTTGATAACCTTATTATAATTACCGAAGTAATATTCACAGTCTACCGCGAATGTTTTCTCCAAATCCATTTGCGGTTTTACCAGTTTTCCGAAACCCGGATAGGTATAAAGAGTCTGGAAGTCGCAGAAGTAGAGTCGCTTGGACAGCATCAGCAGGAAGAAAGGAATCACGAGGGCAGCCAGGCGATAGTAGGTTCCCACTTTCTTGATGTGGGAAAGACATCCTGTAAATACCAGCGCTCCATAAATCCATACTCCATTTCCAAAGAACCAGTGGCATACGAATACGGAAACAATGATGCTGAAGGCGGTAATCCAATGCGCTGTTCCCAAACCTGCTGCGGCAGAAGGATTGTCGTCCATCTTCTCTATCTTCTTGAGAAACATTCGGGTGGAAGTGAGCAGCTTGGTGCTGACACGGAACACACTGGCACCACCTGCTATTGCCAGAATGCAGCAAAGCCGGTAGTCGTAGTGAAAACTGAAACATACCAATAGGATCATCATGATGAAGGCTACGATATCTGCCGTCTTTTTTCCTTGGATGTCTGCATCTCTTACTGCGCATTTTACATTATGTCCCGTAATAAGAATACAGAGGGTAAGGATGATAGGACCGGCATAGCGGAAATAATAAAACTGGGTCAGGAAATCGCCAGCCAGACAGGCCAGCCATCCCGGTTTGTCCAGATAGGATTTCAGATAATCCCATGATGCTAGGAACAGTTGGTTCTGCTCTTGATAAAACAGATGGTAGGGATAGAAGAATTGGAAGAACACAAAGCATGCGATGGCTCCCAATGCATATAACGAATATATGCCAAAACTAGACTGGCTTGTTTGCTGTTTACTCATTTTTGTCGATTTATATGTTTTTATATCTGTGCATCTTGTTTTGTATAAGTAGTGAAGTCTTAGCATTTACTCTTTGCCAAGGTGCAACTTATCAGGGGCAAAGATAATAAAAATATATTAGAATGAATCATAAAAAATGCAGAAACTTACTCTTTGAAAGTAAATTTCTGCATTTGGTAGTATTTATTTCTATGATTGCTTTTCTGCAATGCATTCCATTTCTATCAGCCAGCCTGGTCTGCATACTCTTGCCTCTACGATGATATGTGGTATCTGAGGGTAAAACTGATTCATCAGTTGCTCTATGGTATGGTAATCAGAGATGTCGCGCAGGTAGATGATAAAGTATTGGATATCGTTCATCATCGCATCGCCATCCTTCAATAAAGCACCGATGTTCTCGAGCAATCTGCCGGTTTGTCTTATAATATCGCCTTCGTATACAACTGCTCCATCTTTATCTATGCTGGCTGTTCCTGATATGAAATATTGTTTCTTCTGGGGCAGAGAAAGGCTGGTTCCCCGTTCAAAGGCTACTCCGTATTCGTGAGTAGGATTCAGATGGTTGAGTGCCTGGAGATATTGCTTGTCTTCTTCCCTGATGCCGGGAACGGTCAGAAAGTCGATAGCTACAGATGCATGACGTACGGATGTTGCTCCGCCGATGCCTGTACTGGCTATATAATGGGTCTCTGCCGTCAGACCTTGCTGGTCGAAAACATCATTGCGCGCTTCTACTACTCCCTGATAGTTTACATCGATATGAGTTACGTATATCCATGTTCTTACCAGGTTGCGCTCCATCGTCATATCTGTACCGGCGATAAGTTGCTGGTATTTGTCGAATAGCATTCGGGTCTGTTCGTATGAATCCTTTCCCTTAGCTTCTTCCTCTGTGAGTCGGAGACTGTGGAACAGGATAGGGGTCTTATCGTCTGTGGTCTTGATAAGAAGTGAAATCTTGCTCCCGTTGAGCGGAGGTTGCTCCACAACCGTAAGATGGGTATCCTTAAGATACTCCTGATAAAGGAGTGATTCCTCAAACTCTCTTATCTGGTTCTGGGAGTCGCTGAGGAATACCTTACAATATTGCAAAGTACGATTTCCCAGTTTCTCTGTATCGAGATAGTTACCTAGTCTTAGATACAGAAAGTTAAGGCGGTCGTTGAACGTCCCCTTGGCTTCTGGTGATAGTATTATGTATTTGTCCATCTTGTTTTTCTTTTTTTCGCCGGCAAAGGTACGGATAATATATGAGATATAAGAATATAGACTGGATGAAAAGATGAAAATACCGAGAAATGGGGATAGGATGATGTGGAGTAGAACGAAAAAGAGGGTGTGTCATGAACTTATGACACACCCTCAATCTCTTTCTTATATCCTGCTTTAAAGTGATTCGAGCATGCGCTTGATGACAACCTCGGCAGAAATCTCACGGTTGGCTGCCTCTGGAATCACCAGGCTGTTCTTGCTTTCAATGACATCATCGGTTACAATCAAGCCACGGCGAACTGGCAGACAGTGCATGAAGCAGCCATCGTTGGTCCAGCTCATGTGCTCCTCGTCGATGGTCCAGCTCATATCCTTGCTCAGGATTTCGCCATACTGTGCTGGGTCTTTCACGCCCGGACAGCTCCAGTTCTTGGCATAAACGAAGTCTGCACCTTCCAGCGCCTTCTTCTGGTCGTACTCCACCTTGGCGTTGCCTACGAACTTAGGATCGAGTTCGTATCCCTCTGGATGAGTAACCACGAAATCTACATCGGCTGCGTTCATCCACTGGGCGAATGAGTTTGGCACAGCCTGAGGCAAGGCACGGCAATGAGGAGCCCAGGTCAGGACTACCTTAGGACGAGCCACCTTCTTATGCTCCTCAATGGTGATGAGGTCGGCGAATGCCTGGAGAGGGTGAACGGTAGCTGTCTCCATAGCGAAGACTGGGCGCCCGCTGTACTTTACAAACTGGTTTACGATGGTTTCGGCATAATCGTAGTCACGGTCTTTTAAACCGGCAAAGCTACGAACACCGATAAGGTCGCAGAAGCTACCCATCACAGGGATAGCCTCCAGCAGGTGCTCGCTCTTGTCGCCATCCATGATAACGCCACGCTCTGTTTCCAGTTTCCATGCACCGGCATTCACATCGAGTACGATAACATTCATGCCCAGGTTCATCGCAGCCTTCTGTGTACTCAGTCGGGTACGGAGACTGTTATTGAAGAATATCATCAGCAAGGTTTTGTTCTTGCCCAACTCCTGATAACCGAAACGGTTTGCTTTCACTTCCTGTGCCTCGGCGAGCGCTGCTTTCAGGTCGCCAAGGTCTTCAACATTAAAGAATGTCTTCATTGTTATTTCGTTTTTTGTTTGTTATTTCTAATATATATTGCTCTTGGATCTTTCTTCTTGGATCTTGATGTTTGCAAAGTTTGCATGCAAACCTTGCAAACATGGCAGAAACTAAGACTTGGTACGGAGAGGGTACGGAGCAGGTACGGAGCGGGTCCTGTTAAGCTCTTGTCTGTCCCTGGCCAGTAATCAACCACTTGTAGGTGGTAATCTCTTCTAGCGCCATTGGTCCGCGGGCTCCGAGCTTTTGGGTACTGATGCCAATTTCTGCGCCCAATCCGAACTGTGCGCCATCGGTGAAACTGGTTGGAGCATTCACATAAACGCAGGCTGCATCTACCATCGCCTGGAATTTCTTCTGGGCAGTTTCATCGTTGGAAACGATGCTCTCGCTGTGTCCGCTTCCGTAAGTGGCGATATGGTCGAGTGCCTCATCTTCCGAAGCTACGGTCTTGATACCCATCTGCATGCTGAGCCATTCGGTGTTCCAGATACTCTTCACGTTGGCATCAGCCTCTTTCATCTTCGCTTCGCTTTCCTCTGCCTTATATAATAAGGTGTCAGGATAGTGACCCTTTAAAGCTTCGTAAGCCTTGGCATCTGCATGAATCTTGGTTTGCTTCTCGGCGAGTCCTTCACAGAGGGCAGGGAGGTCGCTTAATCTGCTTTCGTGAATCAGCAGACAGTCGAGCGCATTGCATACGCTCACTCTTCGGCACTTGGCATTGGTGATGATGCGCTTGCCCATCTCCAGGTCGCCATCCTTGTCGAAGTAACAATGTACCACGCCGGCTCCGGTTTCGATAACCGGCACTTTGGCAGTATCACGGACGAAGTTGATGAGCTTCTTTCCTCCACGGGGAATGCAGAGGTCAATATAGCCCACGGCATTCAGCATTTCGCCGGTAGCTTCGTGGGTAGCAGGGAGCAGTGTAACATCATTCGGATCAATACCAAAAGTTATCAACACCCTGTGGATAAGTTCGACACCCGCTGAGTTTGAGGCATTTGCATCCTTTCCTCCTTTCAGTACACACGCATTTCCACTCTTGAAACAGAGGGAGAAAACATCGTAAGTCACATTAGGACGGGCTTCATAAATCATACCGATAACTCCGAATGGAACGGCAACTCGCTGCAGATGCAAACCATTTTCGAGTGTTTTGTCTTTGAGAACTTTTCCGAGCGGTGAGGGCAGGGTACTTACGTGTCGCATGTCCGAAGCAATATCCTGGAGTCGCTGCTCTGTGAGTTGCAATCGGTCGTAGAGCGGGTTCGCCTTGTCCATCTTCGCCAAGTCTTCTGCATTCGCTTTGAGAAGCGCAGGAGACTCTGCGATGATGGCATTAGCCACCGCCTGCAGGATTTCATTACGTTGTTCATCTGTTAGCAAACCAAGTGTTTTGCTAGCTGCCTTCACTTTTTGGAAAGTCTCTTTCAGTTCCATTTGCTATTTCCTTTCTTATTTTTATGATAAGATATTTTGTAATGTGTTACGAGTTCCCTCTTAACAACGGCAAAGGTAAGCATAAATATCGGAAATTGCAAACTTTATGCAAGAAAAAGTGATAGTTTAATAGATAAATGGATAGTTATACGGAAAATGAGATTTGAAAAGGTCAGGCAGCGCCTGACCTTTTTGTAATGGTTCCTTCTAATTATTCTGATACATCCAGAAGAATTACTCTTTATCGTTTTCTTCAGGATGAGCCATTAGATACAGTTCCTTCTGTCGTTCGATTTCTCTTCTCAAGTCTTCCTTGTCTGGTAGGTAAAGCTTGTATTTTGCTGCGAACATCTGGTCGTTTTTGGCGAGGGTAGAGTATCGTGCCACATCCGAATCTGTTTCGGTACAAAGGATGATGCCGATTGTAGGGTTGTCGTCTGGTCCTTTTTTCATCTTGTCGTACATCTGAAGATACATATCCATCTGTCCTACATCCTGGTAAGTGATGCGATTTACCTTCAAATCGACCAAAATAAATGATTTGATGAGGTAATTGTAAAATACCAGATCGATGTAGTAGTCGTTTTCCTCGGTTCGGATATGTTGCTGACGAGCCACGAGTGCATATCCCTTTCCCATTTCCATCAAGAACTTCTCTAGATTATTGATGATGGCAGTCTCTAATTTTGATTCAGCGAGGGAGGTGTCTTCTGGTAATCCAAGGAATTCCAAGACAACTGGTGATTTGATGTATTCGAGTTTGTCTTGCTGATAAGCCTTTGTCTTGTCTTGCATCTCGTCAACGACAGGTTGCTTCTTCGTTGACATAAGAAGACGTTCGTAATATAAGGTGTTGATATTGCGGTTGAGGGTTCGGTAACTCCAACCTTGCTCGAATGCCTCCTTTGCATACCATTCACGAGCCTTCTTATCTTCTACACGGATGAGACGCTCGTAGTGGGTCCAAGGAAGGATATTCAAATTTGTAAAGTGAGTTTGATACTCCTCTTTTACAAGTGCGGTAAATATGGCAGGCACTGCCTGCTGTTTTTGTTTTTCCAATTGGGCAGGCACTGCCTGCCCAATTCCTAAATCCGGAAAAAAGTTATAGAAACGTCTGTAACTCTTTATGTTAGTCTCGGAGAATCCCTTCCCGAATTCCTTCGTAAGAGCAGCCGAAGCGACCTCTATCACATGCTTTCCGTATTCAGCACGTGATGCTCCGTTCTGTTCTTCTTCCACAATACGTTGTCCTATTCTCCAGTTTCTTTCCACCAGAGAATAATTGACGGCAGCAAATGCTTTGCTGCGAGCCTTGCTGACGATGGAACGCAAGTCGTTGACGAGCATGTTGTCTTCATCGTTATATTTCTTGCCGGGTTCTTTCATGATGCTACTGATTTTAGCTGTTCAAAGTGCAAAGATACGATTTTATATCGAAAAAGCAATCTTTCTCTTCACTTTTTTCGATAAAAAGTTGCAGATAATAATTGTATTTCCAGAAGAAAGTAGTATCTTTGTATCAGAGTTTGTAGTTGTACAACTATAGTGTATAAGGTTGTACAACTATGGGGGGTAAAGTTGTACAACTATAAGGTGTAAGGTTGTACAACTATAAGGTGTGTTATTGTACGACAATAAGGTGTTGTCACTATAGTCAGCAGATGTGCTGACTGCAGTCGGCAGACCTGCTGACTAGGCTCAGCAGAGCTGCTGAGCCTAGTGGCAAACTCCGAGAAGCAGTATTCTCTTACCCAAGAAACTGTCTCCGCTAACTCAAGAAACTATCTCCGTTAACCCGAGATTCTGTGTCCGTAAGCTTAAGCAACCATATTCTCTTACTTAAGCAACCACATTCTCTTACTTAAGCAACTATATTCTCTGGCTAGTTTAAGCAGTATGTGCAAAAGAATATAGCAGAAAGTTGAGGCTGTTCTTCAACTTTCTGCCATCTATTAGCCTATCACATTGCATAGTCGGTTGATGGCTGCATCAAAAGTGGTGAGGTCTTTGGCTCGCTTTCTGATGGCTGCCTTGTAATTATAGATGGTTTGCGTAGAATAGAACAGGAGAGTGGCCAGTTCCTGACCATCCGTAATTCCCAGTCGCATCAGTGCATAGATACGCAGTTCCTTGGTGAGACTGTTAGGGGCAGGGAGAACAATCTGTTTTTCTGGCAACAGCAATTGGTTGAACTCTTCCACGAAATTCGGATACAAGTCAATGAATGCCTTGTCGAAGCGAATATAGAAGTTGGCTGCCTCTTCTTCTGCCAGCTTGTAGCTGTTGATGGCAGTCAGAAGATCGGCAGTTTGCTTTGCCTTGATTTTGCGGCTTACCAATTTGCGATAATCATCCAGTTTCTTGATATATACGGCACTGATGTCCATAAATAAATGCATATAGGTCTCTCTTCGCTTATTGGTGTTGAGCAGCTTCTGGTTCAGTTCGTCCAAGAGTGTATTTTGGCCTTTTATCTCCCTACGGCTCTTGGCTAGATGCTTGTTCATCTTGAATGCAAAGAAAGCCATGGCAAGGAATCCTAGCGACAGGATACTCACGATGACGAGGGATGCTGTTACGATGCGGTTCTTGCGTACTTCTGCCTGATGGTTCGTTTCTGTGATAAGGGGAAGTATGCGTGAAATCTCAACCATGCGGAGACGGTTGTTGTAGAATTGGGCATCCTCCATGGAGCAATAGATGTATTTGGAAGCCCTCTTTGCATAGGAGGCATCCTTATTATATAGATAGGTGGAAAACTCCTGAAGGGCCAGATTCTCCTTCAGGGGACATATCTGGTCTGAAATGGCTGCTTCTACAATATACTTTTCGTATAAATCCTTTTGGTCGGTATCATAATAATAGCGGGCTATGCAATAAGCCGATGAGGCATACACACGGCTGTTCAGGGGACTGGCAGAAAGTGCCTTCATGTAGAACTGAAGTGTTTTTTTGCTTGTACGCTGTTTTAGAAATTCAAACTCTCCTGAAAGATAGTAATAAAGAGCGGATTCCTTGTTGCCGATATGCTCAAGAGTCTTGCCTAAATAAAAACGTTTCTTGGCTTCTAATCCTTCTTGAAACTCCGACTTGTTGCAGAAAGTTTCCCAGTAGTTATATACCCAAGTCAAGGTATAATAATAGTATTGCAATAACTTAGGTGACATTTTCTCCACATCCATTGCGAGCATTAAGTCTTCTGCCTGGCTGTAGAAACCGCCTGTTGACAGCACTGCCGCACGATTGATTTTATTCAGGTTGATGAAATAATCATCCTGAAGCTGTGCTGCCAGCTGGTAGCCCTTCTTGGCGTATGTCATGGCAGAGTCGTAACGGTAGGTATAATACTCTCTGTAGATCTGGTTATAGAGACTAAGCTGGCTGCGCTTGTCGGAAGTCATGTATAGTTGCTTTTTGAGTCTTAGCAGTTTCGCTTCTTTTCTTTGGGTAAACTTGCTTCGCTGAGCGATGTAACTGTCTAAACGATGGAACAGCTGTTCCTCGTTTACGGAAGAAGCATTTGCCATTAATGGCATAAACATCATTAAGAACCACAATACTACTTTCATAACTATCCTTTTAATTGTTATTGTTACTATCTGATAGGCTATTAGAGTGCCTTATAATTGTATTTTTCTGCAAAGATACTACATTTATTTCTCTTTTTACCATCTACTCTATTAAAAAGTATTAATATCTTTGATAGCTTGATTATTAGAAGGTTATAGACTTAATAAACCTGATATTTATCTACTCATGACCTACACATGATGCCAATGTCTGAAAAATCTCCTTAACTTTGCAACCGCAATCGAATCGCATTCGGTAGCAAGTGAAATCATGTAAAACTAAGAATAAACAACTGTAAGATTATGAACTTAAGAATCCGAACATTTTCTATGGCTTTGGTAGCGATGTCAGCTGCAAGCCAAGTGTATGCACTTCCTTCCGACGAATCTGAAAACAAGGAGAAAAAGGAAGAGCGTAATGTGATGCTCAACGCATCTGATGCCAACAAGCCTCGTGAAATCCAGATAGGATTGCCAAGCGAGGATGTAACCGTATATGAAAACGGTCTTCCTGCCGTTTACTCTTCTTCCGTACACAAACTCTCTGCCCATTGGCGAAGCGATGCCTCACTGAAAGGTACCGACTTGATGACTCCATCTGAGTCTGCCATTGCTACAGGTAATATTGCGTATGCAGTTTCTTCTTTCAGCGAGTTGGGACAGAAAGAGTTCAAAGGTAAGCTCAACTATAAGGCAAACCATTTTGGTATGCAGAATGTAGATCTCAACCTTTCTGGTGGAATTGGTGACAATTGGCTTTATACAGCCAGTATGTATCAGAATTTCGATCCAGGTAGTTTCAAGCTTCGCTTTACTGATTATGCCGACCGTACCCAACTTTATCATTTCGGCATCACTCGCATCTTGAATGATGGAAAAGGACGTATCTCCTTATTATATAAGTATTCCAACAGCAAGAACCCTGGCAATTTTGCCAATGCCGCACCATTTATCTATTCAGGCGACGGCAGTATCAAGAAAATCGATGGCTTTGATCCGGGTATGGACTCATACGTGCAGCGTCAAGGTTCTTTCCAATACTTGAATACAAAGTCAGGAAAGATGGAGACATGGAATATGAGCGATGGCAGTGAGAATCATGCCAACGAAATTGCCCTCATCAGCCAGTATCAGTTTGATAATGGATGGTTGTGGAAATTCAACGCCAAGTATATGAATGCTCCACGTGCCAATTATGTAGATTACGGAGGAAGTACCATCTCTCAGGTGAGCGAGGCTGATGGCTATCAGCTTTCTGATGGGTCTGCCTACAGTGGCTTTATAGAAGGCCGTCGCACCTGGTTGCATGTTGGTAAGGTGAGCAATGCGCTTTTGACTACCGAAATCTCTAAGCAGTTGAACAACCATAAGTTAATGATTGGTTTGAACGAGTGGTATTACCATCTCAATTACTATTCGTCTTCGTTCCAGTGGGCAGGCACTGTAGAAGCTTATCCACGCACATTGAGCCAGATGTATGTCAATCCCCTTGATCCTACGCAGACAGCTCATCGTTCTGAGACTTTCGGTTATAATGAGTTGAGTCCAGAATACACCAAGGGTTCAGAGAACAAGTTGGCACTCTACTTTACCGACGAATGGAAGGTAAGTCCTAAGTTCAAGGTGTTCTATGGTGGTAGATTGGAGTACTACCGCATGTCTGCCGAGCAGATTTCTACTCCACGTTTCTCTGGATTCCACATGGGTAACTATAATACATATGCCACTGCTTCTGATGGTTCTGTTGTTGCTACCGAGCACAGCATCGGAGCAAAGAACGTAACCAAGGATAAATTGAATTATGCAGCCACCTTGCAGTTGACGTATAACCTTACCCGCCAGTTTGGTTTGACAGCCGATGCAACCATCGCCACCCGTTTCCCACGCATCAGCGAGTATGCAGGAACAGGACCTACCGAGGAGCAGTATAAGCGAGTAACCATTCCATTGATTCGTGGTGGTATTTTCTACAAGAACGATTGGATTGACCTCTCTTCAATGGTGACCTACATTTCAAAGTCTAACAATATCGACCAGCAGAATCTTACCAAGCCTGGCACTACAGAGGGCAAGACCGTGTTGCTCATCTATAACATCCAGACTTTGGGTTGGACAACCTCGGCAGAAATCAATCCGTTCAAGAACTTCCACATGCATGCACTCTTCACCTATCAGAAGCCGGTGTATAAGAACTATAATGCGAGCGTAACGTTCAGTGACGGTCAGTCTATGGGTGTGAATGCCAACAACATGATTGTTAAGGAGATTCCTCAGGTTCTTATCGAGTTGGACCCTAAGTATGATATCACCAAGAATCTGAATGCCTGGTTGAGCTTCCGTTACTTCGGTAAGACCTATGCCAACCTTCAGGAGGCACTCTACTTCAATGGTCACTGGGAGACTTTCGGCGGAATCAACTGGAATGTGAATAAGAAACTGAGCCTTGGCGTGAGTGTCATCAATATCTTCAACGAGAAGGGTGCCAAGGGTACCATTAGCGGCTCTGAGCTGATTACCAAGCAGGAAGCTGGCAAATATGACGGCAAGTACATGAGTGGTAGCTATCTCCGTCCGTTCACGGTGGAATTCTCTGCAGGAATCAAATTCTAAGATAATAACAAAAGAATTATAGCGTTTAATTATAACAAAGCAATCACGTAAAAACCAAAGAACGATGAAAAAGGTATTTATGATTATCGCAGCGATGTGCATGACATCTATCATGGCATCTGCTCAAAAGACCATCCGAGTGTCAACCGACAAGACCGACCTCGTGATGCAGGTTTCTCCTAAGGGTCGCCTCTACCAAGTGTATCTTGGTGACAAGTTGAAGAATCCTTCAGATTACAATCATCTGAAGTGGGATGTATATGCTGCTTCTGATGGTTCCGTCTGCCAGCGAGGACATGAGGTTTATGCAACCTCTGGTGCTGAAGATTTCTTCGAACCGGCAGTGGCAGTGACCCATGCAGATGGTAATATGACTACCTATTTGTATTATCAGTCTTCTGAAGAAAAGACTATCAGTGGAGGTGTTGAGACCATCATCACGCTTAAGGACAAGGTGTATCCGCTGACCGTGAAGCTCCACTATGCAGCTTATCCTAAGGAGAACATCATCAAGGCGTGGAGCGAAATCTCTCATAAGGAGAAAGCTCCGGTTACGCTTTGGAGATATAGCTCAACAATGCTTTATTTCAAGGCAAACAAGTATTTCGTTACCAATTATCATAGCGACTGGGCTAAGGAAGGCCAACCTGAAACTTGCCAGTTGACTGCTGGTAAGAAAATTGTTGATACCAAGTTGGGTACCCGTGCAGCCATGCAGGAGGAGCCTTTCTTTGAACTGGGATTTGATGAGCCTGCCAAGGAGAATGAGGGCAAGGTGATGCTTGGAACCATCGGATGGCCTGGCAACTTCCGCTTTACCTTCGAGGTAGATAACGTGGGAGCCCTTCGTGTTATCCCCGCCATCAATCCATACGCCTCTAACTATAAGCTGAAGGCTGGTGAGACGTTCACTACCCCTGAGTTTATCTTTGCCATGAGCGATAATGGTATCGGTGAGGCTTCCCGTAATTTGCACAATTGGGCTCGTCAGTATCAGGTAAACATGGGTATGGAAGATCGCCTTACGCTCTTGAACAACTGGGAGAATACAGGCTTCGACTTCAACCAGCAGAGTCTTGCTGAGTTGATGAAGGATGCCAAGGACCTGGGTGTAGATATGTTCTTGCTTGATGATGGTTGGTTTGCCAACAAGTATCCTCGCAAGGACGACCATGCAGGTCTCGGCGACTGGGAGGCTACCAAGAGCAAGCTGCCTGATGGAATACCTGGATTGGTAAGAGATGCCAAGAAGGCTGGTGTAAAGTTTGGTATTTGGATTGAGCCAGAGATGGTGAATCCTAAGAGTGAACTCTTCGAGAAGCATCCTGACTGGGTCATCATGCAGCCAAAGCGTGATACCTATTATTACCGCAACCAGCTGGTACTTGATATCAGTAATCCTAAGGTACAGGATTATGTGTTCGGCATCGTGGATCGTATCATGACGGAGAATCCGGATGTGGCTTACTTCAAGTGGGACTGCAACAGTGTGATTACCAATATCTATTCTCCATATCATAAGGAGAATCAGGGTAATTTCTATATTGATCATGTCCGTGGTATCTACAAGGTGCTTACCCGTATTCATAAGAAGTATCCTAAGTTGCCGATGATGCTCTGCTCTGGCGGTGGCGGCAGAATGGATTATGAGATGCTTAAGTATTTCACTGAGTTCTGGTGTTCAGACGATACTGATCCATACGAGCGCCTCTACATCCAGTGGAGCCTGTCGAAGTTCTTCCCAGCCAAGACCATGGGTTCGCATGTAACTAACTGGAACAAGAATACCAGTGTGAAATTCCGCACCGATGTTTGCAGTTCATGTAAGTTGGGCTTTGATATCGACCTCAAGTCGCTTTCTGGTGATGACTACAAGTTTGTGCAGAATGCTGTCAAGAACTATGATAGCATGAAGCCTATGATTCTTGAGGGCGACCAGTATCGCCTGGTTTCTCCATACGAAGGCAACCACTGTGCCATTAACTATGTAAGTAAGGACAAGCAGCGTGCCGTTCTCTTTGTATACGACTTGCATCCACGCTACAAGGAGCCTGTGATGAATGTGAAGATGCAGGGATTGGATGCCGATAAGGTTTATACCGTAAAGGAGACTAATCTGATACCTGGAAAGGAGTCTGATTTGGAGTGCAATGGCAAGCAGTACAGCGGTGACTATCTGATGAAAGTCGGCTTGAATGTATTCGGTCAGACCGATGGAACCAGCCACGTATTGGTATTGGAATAACGTATCAACTATTCATAATAAAAACGAAAAGCAGCAAAGTCTATAAATAGGCTTGCTGCTTTTTTAGGTTTCTGTATTTCTTATCCCTAATGATTTTACTTGTTTAGCGGTCTTGCCACAAACTCAGTATGAAGGGTCTCCATCGGATGCTCCTTCAGATTGATGAGGATGTTTGGCGTATTGCCGTTGGCGATGATTACCTTGATGCCGGCATTGGCTACGTCGTGAGCGGTTTTTACTTTCGATGTCATGCCGCCTCTGCCGTGACTGCTCTTGCTGGCAAGGATGTACTCGCTGATGTCGCGGTCGTAATAAACCGACGGGATGATGCGGGTGGTAGGCTCGCTTGGGTCACCATTGTAGATGCCATCCACATTACTTAATAGAATCAATGTGTCGGCATTCATCATCTTGGCAATCAAGCCAGACAACTCATCGTTATCAGTAAACATCAGCTCGGTGATGCACACGGTATCGTTCTCGTTGACGATAGGGAGCACGTTGTTTTCCAGCATCACCTGCATGCAGGCCTCCTGGTTCTTGTACTGCTCTTCGGCACCGAAATTCTCCTTCATGGTCAATACCTGACCAATCTTTATCTTATATTCACGGAAAAGGTTGTAATAGAGACCTACGAGTTTCACCTGTCCGATGGCAGAGAACAGCTGGCAACAGTTTATACAAACCGGCCGTGTGGCCGATTATTTGAAATACAAGGAAGAGGAACGACAAGAGGGGCATGAACAGTACCACCAAAGGGTTAGTGATACGGGAGCCACGGCACCAGAAGATACCAGAATCACCTCATAGTCGTGTTTTCTGAGCCAGACAATCTGATCCACAATCGCCGACATTCTCGTTACATCCAGTTTTCCGTCTTCTCGGGTCAGCACGTTGCTGCCCACCTTTACTACGATTCTTTTTCCCATTTTATGCCGATATTTAGTTGGAGCAAGGAATCTGTTGTTTCAAATTCCTTGCCCCTTCAATCATTATTTCTTTTTATTGTCTTTTTCTCGAATCTCTACTCTTCGAATCTTGCCGGAGATGGTCTTTGGCAATTCATCTACGAATTCGATGATGCGAGGATATTTATAAGGAGCAGTCTCGTGCTTCACATGATCCTGCAACTTCTTGATGAGGTCAGGGCCAGCCATACTCTTGTATTCATCCTTCAGTACGACGGTAGCCTTGACAACCATACCGCGGATAGGGTCTGGCACACCGGTGATGGCGCACTCTACTACGGCAGGGTGAGTCATCAGGGCATTCTCTACCTCGAAAGGACCGATACGGTAGCCCGAACTCTTGATCACGTCGTCGATTCTGCCCTCAAACCAGAAGTAGCCTTCTTCATCACGCCAGGCCATATCGCCCGTGTGATAGTAACCATCATGCCAAACCGATTTGGTCTGCTTTTCATCACGATAGTAATATTTGAAGAGACCGATAGGCTTGTCATCGCCGATGCGGATGCAAATCTCGCCCTTTTCACCATCCTCGCATTCCGTCATGTCTGGACGGAGGATGTGAACATCATATTGTGGATTTGGCTTGCCCATGCTTCCTGGCTTTGGCTTGATCCAAGGGAAGGTTCCCAATGTCATGGTGGTCTCAGTCTGTCCGAAGCCCTCGTAAATCTGAACACCTGTCAGCTTCTGGAAGGTCTCTGCCACGGATGGGTTCATAGCCTCGCCCGCAGTGGTGCAGTATTCAAGACTGCTGAGGTCATACTTGGAGAAATCTTCCTGAATCATGAAGCGGTAGATAGTAGGAGGGGCACAGAAAGAGGTGATATGGTACTTCTCAATCTGGCGCATGATCTTATCCGCCGTAAACTTCTCGTGATCGAAGACGAAGACGGTGGCTCCGGCAAACCATTGTCCGTAGAGCTTGCCCCATACAGCCTTGCCCCAACCGGTATCAGCTACGGTAAGATGGATGGAGTTCTCGTGAAGATTGTGCCAATATACACCCGTGGTCAGATGACCGAGGGCATAGAGGTGATCGTGTGCTACCATCTTTGGCTCACCTGTGGTTCCTGAAGTGAAGTACATCAGCAGGGTATCCTCATTAGAGTTAACATGCTCCGGACGAACGAAAGGAGCGCATTCGTTCCATTCCTTCATCCAGTCGTGGAAACCTTCAGGGATATCCGGACCGATACTGATCAATGTCTTGACAGTCGGACTCTCTGGCATTGCCTGATTAACCTGCTCTACCACGTAATCATCGCCGCAGCAGATGATAGCCTTCACGCTTGCTGCATTGTTGCGGTAAATGATGTCGTGCTTGGTAAGCATGTGGGTAGCAGGGATGGCTACGGCACCCAACTTGTGGAGACCGAGCATGGCGAGCCACCACTGATAGTGACGCTTCAGAATCAGCATCACCTTATCATCGTGACCGATGCCGAGACTCTGGAAGTAAGCGGCAGCCTTGTCGCTCTGCTCCTTCAGGTCCTTGTATGTAAAACGGATTTCTTCGCCACGTTCACTTGCCCAAAGCAGCGCCACGTGGTCTGGCTTGATCTTTGCCCATTCGTCCATCACGTCGTAGGCAAAGTTGAAATCTTCTGGTATGATAAACTCCAGATGCTCCTTGAAGTCTTGCTCTGAAGTGAATTTTGTCTGTTTTAGAAATCTCTCGATCATAGTTACTCTTCTAGATAATTATACAAAGGAACTTGGCTGGCTCATTGTTGAGTGAGCGGAAGCAATGCGACTTTCTACTGTCGAAGTAGATGCTGTCGCCTGGGTTCAGCACCATCACCTTTTCTTCGATGGTTACTTCGAGCTGTCCCTCAATCACATAATCATATTCCTGTCCGTCGTGTCCGTTCTTGTTTGGCTTCTTGTCGCCTGGCAACGGATCTACCTGTACCATGAACGGATTCACCTTTCTATCCTTGAATCCTACGGCAAGGCTCTGGTATTTATACTGGTTGTTGCGGTCAATCTCCGGTCCCTGTCCCTTGCGGGTAACGTAGTATCCCTTCATGCGAGGTTCCTCGCCGAAGAGCAATACGTCGAGGTCGATGCCGTATCGCTTTGAAATCTTTGAAAGTCGATACACGGATGGGTCGGCTTCTCCCGACTCAATCTTGAGATAGTGGTCAAGACTGATTTCGCAAAGTTCAGCCACCTCCTCTGCAGGAATGTTGAGAACCTCACGGAGACCTTTCAGTCTTTCACCGATTTGCTTGATAGCTTCGTCCATAAAATATTCTTTTTATTGTTTGCTTTGATAATACATCGAACAGTTGCTGATGGGCAATTTCGAAATGTAAGCGCAAAGATACGAAAAATATTTAAAACGGCTCAAAAAACTTTCGTTTTTATAACTCTTTGTGCTTATAAAAACGAAAATGCTGCACAAATAAAGTAATCTGTGCAGCATTCATTGTATCATTTTCTTATTTTTTTCCTGCCAATAAACCATTGATCACTGCGCTGGTAAAGCCGCCTTGTTCCATGGTATTCAAGCCCTTGATGGTGCAGCCGCCAGGAGTTGTTACTTTATCAATGGCAGCCTCTGGGTGTTCGCCAGTTTCCTGAAGCAGTTCTACGGCACCCTTGATGGTCTGCAAGACGATCTTCTGGGCATCCTTTGCCTTGAAGCCCATCTCTACGCCGCCTTCTACATTGGCTCTTACATAGCGCATGGCGTAAGCGATGGCACACGACATAGCGGTAGCTGCTGGGAAGAGACGTTCTTCCATGATGAGGCTTTCTCCCAATTCATCGAAGATTTCTGTAATCTGCTGGATTTCTGTAGCAGATGCATCTACAGGAGTGATGAAGGTCATCGACTGCTTGTAGGCAATGGCGATGTTTGGCATCACGAGGAAGAAGGTTGGGGTGATACCATCCTTGTCCAGCCACTCCTTGATGTTGGCTGATGGCACACCGGCTGCTACCACTACGAGTTTCTGACTCTTGTAGTTGAGTGCATCCTTGATTCCCTTTAATGTCTTCTCCACGCACCAAGGTTTTACTACTACGCAAATGATGTCTGCGCCGTGGCAAGCCAACTGGTTGTCGAGGGTTACACTGGCTCCTTCGCTTGCGAAGTGATCCAATACTGGTTGGTTATGGTCAGATACCGTAATATCTGATGGAGTGAACTTCTCGCTCTGCAAGAGTCCTTCAGCCATGGCACCGCCCATAGCACCTGCTCCGATAATTGTTATTTTCATTGTCGTCTTATAGTTAAAATGCAATTATGGTGCAAAGATACTACTTTTATCAGAAAAAAGAGCAGTTTATAGACGATTTTTTAAGAAAGTATGCTTGTTTACTGACGATTTTTTAAGAAATTCGTTAGTTTACTCCCATTCTGGAAGTATCCACGTCCTTGTTCGTCTTCTCCTTGTACTTGCCTATTTTGTAGATGATGGAGATGGAGGCAGATGCCCAATCTTGCTTGATGTTCATGTGGTAGTCTTGATTGCCTTGTACTGATTTTGTAGAGAATCTTTCGTTGAAGATGTTGCTGCCTTTAACCGCAATGCTCCATTTTTCATTATCGGAAGCCCATCTCAACATAGCATTCAGGAGAAAGACTGATTTGATGTCATAGAGTCCTTGAATGGCTTTCGACTGATAGAATGGGTTAAGTATGAAATGGATGTGATGGTTTCGGCTAAGCTGGGCGGATAGATTTCCGGCAAGAACGGCAGAGATATGTTTGCGATTGAAGGGCAAGTCAAAGAAATCGTTACTCTTGTCATGTCTGTAGATTCCTGTTGCCGAAACACTTCCGTTCATCCAATTGCCTATACCGAAAGTCGTCGATGCTCTAATGCCTATAGTATGATTATAGTCGAAATTGGTCTCCTTCATAATGACTGCCAGGTGGTCGGTAGCCTGATAAGGCAACTGCACAGAATAGTTGGGTTGGAACTCTGCAAATGCCATCAATGTATGGCGACTTTTGATTGTCCACATCAGGTTGGTCTCGTATGTAGAGTAAGGCTTGAGATGAGGATTTCCCCATATCTCCATATAGGTAGAGGCATAGTAAATGCTGCTCATAGTTGACCAATAGCTAGGAAACTGTGAGCTGGAACTGAAGGATAAGTTGAGTATGTTGCCAGGATTGGCTTTCCACGATGCATTAAGTGTGGGATAAATATGCCATTTGTTCCATTGTGGAGAATGGTACTGCTCCGCTTCTACAGAGGCTTCCAAGCTGATTCGCTCGTTTATCTGTTTGCTTATGCCGCCATAGAAACTCAAGATTCTTTCTTCGATATTCACCTGGCTGGTTGCATCTGGAATGTCTGCTCCATCCTTGTTGGTCGTGGCTTGGTAGCTTCTGTTGTTGCAGTTTTGGAATTTCATACCATACGACAGTTCCCAACCCTGTTTCAATGAGTGGGATTGGTCTGCTGTGAAAAGCCATTTGTCTATTACTTGCTTGCTGTTTGTGTATAGAATACGCTCTTCGTCAAGCATCGTTCCTGCTAGATATTGCTGGCTGGGGTTTTGGTAGTTGAGATAGGATATGCCTATTTGTAGTCCAAAGGGCAGATTGTAGCTGACATCTACATTGTGCAGGTAGGTATGCTCATTGCCCTGTTGCTGGGATGTGCCTGTTCCCATCGTTTCATGATGAGGATGGCTGCTGTCCCATTTTCCTGTATATGCCAGGGATAGCTGGTGGTTATCAGCAAATGCATAACTCAGTCCCAAGCGATAGTTGTGAGTCAATCCAAGGGCTTTCTGTGAGGTCTTGTCATGATACGCTACTCGTTTTCCTTGAAGCGGATGATTGGCATAGGTAGTAGTCTCACCGTATGATGTTCCATCTGTAAATGAATACATGGCATCCAGACCGAATTTTCCTTTTTGGAACAGCAGGTTGGCTTTGCCTTTCCCTTCTCCGTATTTGCTTTGGCTCCAGGTGCTTTGTATTTGTCCTGAAAGCAGATTCTTTCCAGCATAGTCTTTGGTAACCAGGTTGATGACCATTCCACGAACATGTAGGCGTGCTGGCGCTGCCAACATCACTTCGGCTTTGGCTAATTGTGATGCGGGCATGGCTTTCAAACGCTCTGCCAGTTGTGCGTAATTGAGCGTGGTTGGTTTGCCGTTGATGATGAGAGTCAGTTCCTTTCCTGCATAATTGATGTTGCCGTTTAGTTCGTTTACTCCTGGTATTCGGGTAAGGGCATCATAAGCGTTGTCTGCCGGCATTTTCTCTATGAGCAGTGGCATGTTGTAAACCAACTGTCCTCTTTCTGCCTTGACGATAGGACGTGTCGCCTTGACGAAAACCTCTGGCAGGTTTTGCATCATCATCTGGGCGGTAAGCGTGTTTTTTGCCTCTTCGTTTTGAGCGCAAAGGGGCTGGCTCAGCAATAATGCTGAACCTAAGATAAAATTTATTTTCATGTGTTTATGTTTGTTTGATGGCTATTGCTTGAGTTGCTCTTTGGCTTTGGATATGAGTTGTGCTGCCTCTTTTTTATCTTCCAGTCTGTTTGCATTTGCTAAGAATAACTGGAGATACAGTTTCGCTTTCAGCTTGTTTTTGGAAGCGATGAACATTTGGGCGGCATTGTAATAGTTGAGCGGGTCGTCTTCTTCATCGTAAAGGATGCATAACTCAAAGTCACGTGCTGCGTCTGCATATCGGCTGTGTTGAAAATGTAAGTCGGCTAGCCATTTATAGGTTCGCAAAGCTCTGTCTTTTGGCAAGGAAACCTCTAACGACTGGTTGAAATGAGCCATGGATAGTGAATCCATGTTGAGTGCTTTCTCTGCCAACGCTAAATGAAAAAGGCATGTGGCATTGTCGCTCTTGAATTGAACGGCTTTCTGGTAATGCTTTAGTGCTTCCTCTTTGTTGGGCTGGTTCTCATAGCAAAGACCAAGCACAAAGTTTGATTCAAAATTATCGAAGCCTTGCGCTATCAACTTTTCATACAATGGTATCGCTTCGTCATATTTGAATTGCATGAATAGGGAATAGGCGTATTCCTTGTTGACATATAAGTTCGTGGAATCACACTGGGAGATGTAATTCTTTGCCACTTCCTCGGCTCTACCAGGTTGGTTTGCTCCATTGTAGTGGGTGGCAAGCGAAGCGATAATTTCACTGTCGTATGGGAATAAGAATGCGATGCGCTCGCCCCAGAGAGAAACCTTGTCATTGTTGTTCTGATTGAGATATGCATAATAGAACATTCGCATGTCTTCGTGGTTGATGCTATCTGATGGAATCTTGTCTAGGCAAGAAATGCAGGCGGTGTAGTTGCCTACTTTTCGATAGCAGGAAGCCAGTTTCCTGCGTGCTCCCAGGTGAGACGGATTCGTTTCCAAATACTTTTGGTAGTATTGGGTTGCATGAAACACATCATATCTACTCAGACAGCTATCTCCTTGTTGAAGTAGATTCGTTGTGGTCTCGTTGGCCTTGCCATTCATTGCCATACATAGCCATAATATAAGGATCAATCTAAACTGTTTCATAGTTTTGGCTGATTATTTCTTTCTTACTTCGGGAGTGAAAACGACAGGCAAGGTAAACTCCATGTTTACTTCCTCGCCATCAGAGAGTCGGGCAGGCTTCCAATGAGGGCTTCTCTTGAGAAGTTCAATCACAGTCTGCTCATAGGCTTTTTCTTTGGGAGCTTCGAGAACTTTAAACAATCCCAATGTTCCATCCTTTTGAACGGTGAAGTTGATGACTACTCGCGCAGGCTTGTCTTCCAATCCTTTAGGATATTGGATGTTTGTCATCACCCATCTTAGGAAATCGTTGATGTCGCCATTGCCGTTGAAGATTGGCATCTGACCACCTTCCGGTAAAACAGCTATCGTCTTTAACACATGAGGTTGTGATACGCTTTGCGGTTTGAACATAAGGACGATGGTTATACCTATTATTGCTATCACGCAAGCGGCTATCCCAAATACCTTTTTATATATATGAGATTTTGTGTATCTTGTTTCCTGTGCTTTGCCCAGGAAATAAGTTTCTTCCTGATTGTTTTTTTCTTTCATACCTTTTACGATTTTATGGAGTTGTCTAAAAGTGCTTTTAATTGTTTGAGTGGTTCCTTGCTGACGTGCAGAGTGAATTTCTCGCAAAACCGTTCGTTGTACAAAACTAGTTCTGAAGTGTTGAGGTTGATGCTGAAAATGTGCTGACTATTAATAATGTAGTTTCTGCCAACACGAGCGAAGAAGTGTGCCGTTTGGTCAAGTTGCTCTACTATTTTCTTCTCAAAGACCACAAGGTTGAACGAGAAGGTGTATTCATCGCCGTTGGTGAGTCGGAGATTGCAATAGCTTCCTTCCGAACAGACGTATGCTATCTGTTCGGACGCCACTCTGAGCAAGAAGTTGGCATTTGATATGATGAGATATTCTTCCATACTGATAAGTTTGGTGCAAAGATAAGCAAAATATTTAAAAAGTATGGCTGGAGGTAGCGTGTTTTTTGTGAACCAATGGACTTGTTTTGTAAAATACGTATTTAACCATAAAATACGAGAAAAACAAGTTTTATTTCGGAATTTCATCTGTTTTTTATTCTTTTCTTCCCATTTTAGCGATATTTTTCGTATATTCGCATTCGCAATCGGGAAACCGACAACGCAAAAAATAAAAAATGAATGCAAAAACAAATATCTTATGGCAAAGATTATTGTAAGAAACCAAACGAAAAAAACACTAACAAAAGATGGTGTTGATTACATCTGCATTACCGATATAGCAAGGCAGAAGAATCCCATTGAGCCCAAAGATGTGGTAAAGAATTGGTTGCACACCCTGGAGTACTTAGGACTTTGAGAGCAGTTGAGCCCGACTCGATGGGAGAAACTAACCCATGCTGTAGTATTATTAAATTTTATCAACTATGAATAGTAAGAATTTATACTTTACAATCTTCTCTTTAATCCTTTTAGGATTTATCTCTTCTTGTGCAGAGAATAGTAATAAGTGTAGTCCTTCTTATGCAAGCAACATAGAACAACTTAATGAAAAGTTATATGATTCTTATGCAAATGTTGCAGTAAGGGAAAACAACACAACATCTGATGACATAATAACACCAGAATATTTTGGAGGCTCATATGTCAAGGCAAATAAACTTATTGTCATGGTCAAAAATGGAAGTCCAAAAGGAATAGAAGATATAAAGAAAAGACTAGGCACAGATTCAAATGTGACATTTGTATCTTGTACTTATTCTCTTCAAGAATTAAAAGAATTAAACGCTAAATTGCAAGTATCTTTTGCCAAGAAAGCTGCATTGCGAGACGAAATTGGGTGGGTTGCTGTTAGTATCAGACCTATTCAAAATAGAATTGTCGTATATTTGAATAATGCTTCTAATAAAAATATCTCTAAATTTAAAAATGAAATTTGCAATTCAGATAAAATAATTTTTGATCAGTTGGAAATAGAGCCAATTGAAATACAAAAAGATACAGCAAAAGACGAAAAAGTAGGAAGTCCCTCATAAAAGTGTATGGATAACTCGAAAAGTCCCTCATAAAAATGTGATAGATTTTGCTATTTCAATGTTTTTCAGTCTTTTGCTGCAAGAATACAATAATACCATGAATATATTAAGGAGATGGTGTCGCATCGTAGCTGACCAATGTGGCAGGAACCGTGCTTGGCAAGATGGGTACGGCAGAAGATGTATTGAAGCATGTGCCGAGCATCGTGAAGAAGAAAGATGGATATGAGGTGGTCGGCAAGGGTAACACGATGAACGTATATCTTGCCAAAGAGCAGCATGTACTGGATGTCAGCATCAGTAAGTCATTCCTAAAGGATGCCCTTACCTTGGAAATAAAAGGCAACGACCTGCTTTATAAATGTTGGGATGCCGACCTGCTCTATAACCAGAAGATGGAACTCCTGCAAGTATCTAAGCGAGGTACGAGAGACCTGCAACTCACCCTTCGCTATAAGTTCAATACCACACGTAGCAAGTACAAGGGAACAGGTGCCGGTAATGCAGAGCTGAATCGACTATAAATATCTTTTATTACTTTTATTCGAAAGTAGAGACATTTAAGATGATTTCCTATAAGGGGAACAAAAAAGCAGCAAACCGCAAAGGGCTTGCTGCTCACGATAGGAGTGATTCCTGGGGGTGTAATTTAAACTGTGTCAAGGCTTGTTCTTAACTTTCATTCCCACTCCC
>ENA-OPBO01000075-OPBO01000075.1-human-gut-metagenome-genome-assembly--contig:-NODE-75-length-85611-cov-4.002992_pt1 | contig 85611 bp, 66 predicted proteins | sample MGYA00241071_ERZ501458 | MGnify/ENA primary metagenome ERZ501458 (study PRJEB25962, sample SAMEA2042509) | human gut metagenome | biome: human gut; feature: human-associated habitat; material: faeces... | reverse complement strand
GTCGTTACTTGCAGGCAGCAAGCCCGTATCCTTTGAGACCATGGATTGGATGTTCTTGCTTGTGTACCATTCTATAAATTTATTTGCTATATCCTTTTTCTTTGAAAAGGCAGATATAGATAGGGCGTTTGGATATACCAAAGTCTTTTTTGATGGTCCGGATTCACCAAGCATGTCCAACATTTCTACTCCGTTAAGGTCTTTTATAGTTCCTATTGAACCTATATATAGACTGGATTTTTTGTTTTTGAAATCACTTAGGGGATTTGATTCATTATCTGAAGCTTGAGCTACAAAGCCATTTGATATTAGGTTTTCTATAAATACAAGGCTAGTGTGAAGGTTATGACCTATAAATAGATTTTTATCTGCATCAAATATTTTTCCATCTCTTGCCATGATTATCGTATAAAGGGCTTGGTTTGACTCGTCTGATCTATCAAGCGATATTGATAGTGGATAATATTCAATTTTATCTTTTTTAAGTTTTTTAAGTATTTGTTCTAAATTATTGTTTTTTGTATCTAAATTTTCGTCTTCTAATATTTTTGAGTCAGCGAAAAGCCCTGAAATTTTGTTAGTATAAGGTATTCCTAATATATTTTTTCCGAATGCAAAGTAGTTAGTTGACTTAATGTCATTTAGAACTTGATCCTTGGGTTTTAAAATTTCAAGATAGCCACGAGACCTATACTGGCCTACTTGATCCCACCTTACTGCTACTACATCGGCCTCTGCTTTTTGATTGCTTGCAGACTTGATTAGGCTATTGTCTATATCCTTAAAACTAGACTTGACTAGATTTACCTTGTATCCAGATTCTTTTTCAAATAAAGAAAGTAGATCTCTACTAGGGGCCTGATCTTCTGGCATCATCAATGTTATTGACTTATTATTATCTCCTTTATTTGTTTCCTTTTCAGAATTTTCATTGCTTCCTGAACATCCAACTATACTTACTGAGACTACTGCAGCAGTAAGCAAGTAAGCAAATTTTTTTAACTTCATAAACGTCTCCTTTTCAATAAAAATATTTTTATTTATGTAATTAAATTAGATACTTGTTTGCAGTTTGAGATAATTACATAAACATATATATTATACTACCCATTCTTTTAAATTTGAATGAAAAAATTAAATGTATATATTAATATATGAATTATTTGGTCATTAAGTTAAATATCTAGTAAATAACTAGAAATAATGGTAAAATATTTGATGTAAGGCGAGAGAAAAGAGGTGGTATAAGTATATGAAGTGGGTTGACCATAAATTGGATGTAAAGGGAAGTCTCTTAATAGTTTTGGCTATAACATCTTATTTTATACTGGGCAAGGGTCTTTTTGAGGGAGTGCTACATTTTTTAAATGAGGATAAGGTATGGATGTCTGGTATATATGTAGCTGACTTTGTCTCTTATTTGGTGATATTGGCCGGATTTTACACTATTCTTAGAAAAATGGATAGGGCTCCTAAGCCCAAGACTCTTGAAGAGGAGAACCATAAGCACCAGTTTTATAGGGTTGTAATACTATTTGTTATATTGGTGGTATTGATTATATATAGAAAATTAAACCTAAAAATTTCTATATATGAGGTTAAAACAGTGTTTTTACTTGCTATAGGTATAGCGATGGTTGCTATAGATACTCTGACTAGAAGGGTTAGAAAGAAAAAACAAATCTTAGAAGGAGAAAAGTAATTTGAAGAAAATCTTATTGATAGCTACTGGTGGAACTATCGCCTCTAAGCCTACCAAGGTGGGTTTGGTGCCCAGTATAACAAGTCAGGAAATATTGGAGTTTGTTCCATCTATTTCTGATTATTGTTGTGTTGATGCTGTTCAGTTGATGAATATTGATAGTTCAAATATGAGTCCAGAAAAGTGGATTATGATAGCTAACTGCGTAAAGGAAAACTACGACAAGTATGATGGTTTTGTAATAACTCATGGTACTGATACACTGGCATATTCGGCAGCAGCCTTGTCCTATCTGATACAGAACTCGTCAAAACCGGTTGTAATGACTGGTTCACAAAAGTCTATATATCTCCAGGATACAGACGCTAGAAAAAATTTGAAAGATTCATTTATCTATGCCTGTGATGACAAGGCTTGTGGTGTACACATAGTATTTGATTCAAAGGTCATAGTGGGTACAAGGGCTAGAAAGACCAGGACACATAGTTATAATGCATTTGATAGTGTAGATTATCCTATAGTTGCAGTTGTATTTAATGATAGGGTTGTATACTATATTGAGGAATCTTATGAAGATGAGGTCGTATTCTATGACAGGTTAAACACAAATGTCAATGTCGTGAAGTTGATACCGGGTATGAGACCAGAGATATTTGAATTTATAGGTAGTATATCGGATGTTTTGATAATAGAGGGCTTTGGTGTAGGTGGTCTTCCTAGCTATGATGAAGAAAGGGCCCTTCTTGAAACTGTCAAGAAGCTTGAAAGTGAAGGCAAAATATTTGTAATGTCCACATCAGTACCTCATGAGGGAAGCAATATAGAGGTATATCAGGTTGGAAATGAGGCAAAGTCTAACCACAATATATTGGAGACCTACAATATGACTTTGGAGTCTACTGTGTGCAAAATGATGTGGATTACATCACAGACATCTGATATTGATGAGGTTGAGAGGATGTACTACAGCCCGATAGCCAATGATATAGTCCTATAAGCAATAATCAGGGACTATCTTATATATATTTTAATTTAAAGGAGGAGTGGTCTTATGGAAAGAGTAGCAGTCATTAGTGTCATACTGGAAGATGCCAAGGTATGTCAGTCTGAATTTAATAATGTAGTTGCCCAGTACCAGGACATAGTGAGAGGTAGGATGGGCATACCATTTAAGGACATGGGCATATCAGTAGTATCAATTACAGTCCTTGCTAGTATTGACAAGATTAACAGCTTTACAGGCAAGCTAGGAAATATCGACCATATAACTGTTAAAACTGCCATATCAAGGTCTATGGAAAATGAGCAAAATTAAAGATTTAATTGACAAGTTATACCAAGAGCATGACCTAAGGGATGAAGATCTCCTATATATACTTGACAATATAGACGAAGAATCTATGGACTACCTGTTTTATCTGGCAGCTAAAACCAGGGATAGGCACTATGGTAGGAAGGTATATCTAAGGGGACTGATTGAATTTACAAATTATTGTAAGAGGGAGTGTTCATACTGCGGGATCAACGCCTACAACACAAAGGCCAAGAGGTATAGGTTGACCAAGGAAGAGATTTTGGCTACCTGCCTCCATGGAAAAGAACTAGGTTTTAATACATTTGTTCTTCAGGGTGGAGAGGATATGTATTATGATGATGAGAAAATGGCAGATATAATAAGGTCTATAAAGGACTTGGCACCAGATTCTGCCATAACCATATCCATTGGTGAAAGGTCCAAGGATAGCTACAGGTTATTGAGAGAGGCTGGTGCTGATAGGTATCTTTTGAGGCACGAAACTGCCAATGAAGAAACCTACAAAAAACTCCACTCAAAGTCATATTTTAAAGACAGGCACCAATGCCTTAAAGACCTAAAGGACTTGGGATTTCAGGTTGGTTCTGGATTTATGGTAGGTCTACCGGACTACACAAATTCAGACTATGTAAAAGACCTTAGGTTTTTAAAAGAGCTTGAGCCTGCTATGGTAGGGATGGGACCCTTTATTGCCCATGAAGATACACCTATGAGGGGAAATTCTTCAGGGACTATCGAGAAGACCACGACCCTACTGGCTATAATAAGGCTACTTATGCCTAGAGTTTTGCTACCTGCTACTACAGCCCTTGCAAGCATAGGTGAATCAGGACGAAAAAGAGGTCTTGATGCAGGTGCAAATGTAATAATGCCCAACCTCACACCTATGGTTCATAGGGGAGACTATTCTCTTTATAAGAACAAGAAGTCTACAGGCTCAGAATCAGCTGAGGCCCTAAATCTTATAAAGGAAGAGTTGGAGTCATATGGATATGAGTGTGATATGGCAAGGGGCGACAGCAAGGTAATTTATCGCTAACAAAAAAGATCAATGAGTTTCTAATTTGAAAGGATGGTTTATAATGAACAGAATGAGATTTGAGGAAAATATGAAGATTGATAGAGACTATGTCCTATCATTGATTGAGGGTGCAAAGGGTACTACTGATGAAGAGATAGACAGGATACTTGAAAAGGCCAAGGATAAGAAGGGCCTAGACCATAGTGAAATAGCTGCCCTACTGGAAATTACTAGAGAAGACCAGGCTCAAAAGTTATTTGAGATAGCTGGTAAGATTAAAAGAGACGTGTACGGTAACAGGGTAGTGCTTTTTGCACCTCTTTACATTAGTGACTACTGTGTGAATAACTGTGTCTATTGTGGATACAAGTGTAAGAACAAGTTCAATAGAAGAAGACTGACTATGGACGAGATACGCAAGGAGGTTGAAATTCTTGAGCAGATGGGTCACAAGAGACTAGCCTTAGAGGCAGGTGAAGACCCAGTGAACTGTCCTATAGATTATGTGTTGGAATCTATAAAGACAATCTATGATACATATGAAAAGAATGGCGTTATAAGAAGAATAAACGTAAATATTGCAGCTACTACTGTAGAGAATTATAGAAAATTAAAAGAAGCCCAGATAGGAACATATATCCTATTCCAGGAATCATATGACGAAGAAGTATACAGAAAGATGCATCCTAACTGCATAAAGGGAGACTATGACTATCATACTACTGCCTTTGATAGGGCCATGGAGGGTGGAATAGATGACGTAGGTGCTGGAGTCTTGTTTGGTCTTGCTGATCCAAAGTTTGAGGTACTTAGTTTGATGCTCCACAACCAGCACTTAGAAAAGAAGTTTGGTGTAGGTTTCCACACTATATCTGTACCAAGGCTCCGTCCTGCAGAGGGTGTAAATCTAGAGACATTCCCTAACCTAGTTGATGATGAAATGTTCAAGAAGATAGTAGCCATTATAAGGCTAGCTGTCCCTTATACAGGTATGATACTTTCAACTAGAGAAGACGAAGAAATGAGAAAGTTCCTACTAAAGTATGGTATTTCTCAGGTGAGTGCTGGATCTTGTACTGGAGTAGGCGGTTATGAAGAGGCTGCCAATGGTAGAAATATAGACCAGTTTGAAAAGGCGGATGAAAGAACTCCAATAGAGGTCATAACTGATCTTATAGACAATGATTATATACCAAGCTACTGTACAGCTTGTTACAGGACTGGTAGGACAGGTGAGAAATTTATGTCTATAGCCAAGTCTGAAAAGATCCACTATATGTGTAAACCTAACGCCCTGACTACCTTGATGGAGTATGCAGTTGACTACGGTGATGAGGAGTTTCTTAAGAAGGCTGAGAAGTTTGTAAGAGACCAGGCTTCTACAATAGACAGGGAAGATATAAGAGAATTTACTATATCTAATATACAGAAATTAAAAGATGGTCAGAGAGATCTTTATATATAGGTGATAAGATGAGTACACCTTTAGGAAATAGAAAGAACATAGTTCTCTTGGGTAGGAGAAATTCTGGTAAGTCCTCTATATTCAACCTGCTTATAGACCAAGATAAGTCCATAGTAGCTGATTATCTGGGAACTACAACAGACCCTGTCTACCATATGATGGAGCTATTACCATATGGACCTGTTAAGATAGTAGATACTGCCGGAATTGATGATGAAGGTCTTGTAGGTCAAAAGAGGGTTGATAAGACAAGGCTGGAGATAGAGGATGCAGACCTATTGGTATATGTCATAGATGCCAATGATTTTTGTTCAGAAGATATCTATCTAGAAGATGGGTCTATGGTTGCTAAGCCAACAGTATATATAGTCAATAAGTGCCACGACTCAATCGATAGGGACCATATTAAAAGCAAGATAGAAAGTTATATAGAAAAATATAAGCAAGTAAAAGAAGATAATGAAAAGAATAATAAAAATGAAAAAAATAGCTCAAAAGAGGGGGCTAGTAAAGAGGGGCCTAGTATAGTTTTTACAGACCTAGTGTCTTCAAGACAAGAGTCTAGAAAACTAATAATAGAGAGTCTAGTTGATATATTGTCATCCCTAGAACCTGATAGGGGACTGATTGACGGACTGATAAGACCTGGTGACAAGGCATTGCTGGTTGTTCCTATAGATTCTGAGGCACCCAAGGGGAGACTTATTCTTCCTCAGGTCCAGGTCATTAGGGAGTGCTTGGACATGGGGGTCATGGTCAGCCTTGTAAGAGATTTGGAATTAAAAAGAGCCCTTGAAGAGATGGGACATATAGACCTAGTTATAACAGATTCTCAGGTATTTAAAGAGGTAGCTAGTCTAGTTAATGAGAGCATAGATTTGACAAGTTTTTCCATTTTGTTCGCTAGGCAAAAGGGAGATATAGACCATCTAGTGAGAGGGGCAAGGCATATAGAAAAATTAAGGGATGGTGATAGGATCCTGATTGCAGAATCCTGTAGCCATACTTCCAACCACGAAGATATTGGAACAGTAAAGATACCAAACCTTATAAGAAATAAAACAGGCAAGGATATAGAGTTTGACTTTAGCCATGGTAAAGACTTCAAGAGGGACCTTTCTAAATACAGCCTAATCATCCAATGTGGTGGATGTATGCTGACTAGGTCAAATATGATGGTAAGAATAAATAGGGCAAGGATGGCAGGAGTACCTATAACGAATTACGGGGTTGCACTGGCATATCTAACAGGTGCCCTAGATAGGGTGGTTTACTAATTTTGCTTCATTCATAATATTTTTAGAAAGTATACTAAAGGGTATATAGAAATATAAGAGAATAAAGGTTATAATATATAGTATAAATATAATAGAGTATGTAGTAATACCAACTATATACTCTATTATTATTAATTGAAGATTTTATATGGAGGATATCAAATATGAACACTACGATAGAAACACAGTTAAACCATAAGACGATAAGAAAGTTCAAGGACAAGCAGATTGATGGTCCTATAGTGTCTACATTATTGGAAGTAGCCAACAGGACTGCATCTAGTACAGGTATGCAGACATATTCTATAATAAGAATAACAGACCAGGACAAGAAAAATGCAATATCTAAAATATGTGGTCAAGCATATGTAGCAGAGGCTCCAGAACTATGGATATTTGTAGTTGATGCATTTAGAAATGCAAAGATTGCTTCAGAACAGGACTGCAATCTTGAATCTAGAAGGGACATGGATAGGTTCTTCCAAGGATTTACCGATGCCATTCTTGCAGCTCAGAATGTTACTGTTGCCTTAGAGTCCCTAGGTCTAGGTGGAGTATATCTTGGAAGCATACTAAATGACTCAGTTGAGATGACAAGAGTACTTAATTTACCAGAGTTCACATTCCCAGCACTAGGTCTAGGATTTGGATATCCTGACCAGGAGCCACAGCTAAAGCCTAGAATGGATCTAGACCTTAAGGTATTTGAAAATGAATATAAGATATTTGATAATTACATGGAAGAGATAAAAGATTATGATGAAGTAATGACAACATATTATGATCTTAGAAATGCAAACCAGAGGGTTGATTCATTCTCTAAGCAGGTTATAGCTAGACTAGAGGGTGCCACAGAGAATCGTTCGGGAATACTAAATACAGTTCTTAGACAGGGCTTTGATCTTTGCCTTACATATGTACCTGATACGGATATCAAGACTATGTTTAAGAAGCCACCAGCAAAGAAGGAAGAGAGTTCATTTACAAAGAGCAAGTCTGGTTTAGAATTTGATACCAAGGTAATCGACTTATTTGACCAGCACCCTTATGTAAAGGAATACCTATTAAATATAAATCCAAAATTTAATCAGTTAAAGACCCTAAGTGCATCAGAAACCCTAAGAGTTATGACATTAAACGATCTAGCAAGTCTAGCTGGTATGCCTACAGATTCAATGATATACATGATAGAGTCCAGAATAGATGAAGAGTAAGTTTTAATTAAAATACAGGCTGTAATGGTGTTTTTGATATATCCTAAAACAAAAATTTAAATGTATAATTAATAAGATTAGATTTAAATGGGAACTTAAAAATGAAATATGATGTTGAACTTATGAAAGGAGGTCTATATGAAGTGGAGAGATAAGGATATCAATGAACCCAATGTATTTCTAGAAGAGGATTTTTATACGAATGTGGATAAAAACTTAAAAATTGATGAAACTCTTTATGAAAATAAAAGTAACAAAAGACCCTATGATAAGTTTGATAAAAATTCTAGAATTAAGTTTTATGTTATTTTGACACTTATAGCTGCACTTGTCATAATAATATTTGCCTGTATATTTATCAAGAGCGATAGGGAAATTGTGAAATATGAAAGTATGGCTAAGGAATACTACAAGGCAGGTAATTACAAGGAGGCTGCGGTCATATACGAAAAACTATACGAAGAGACTGGTAATATAGAATACAATATTGAACGTTCAAATGTATCAAGGCATATAGAGGCTGATGAAATAATAAGGGAGGCATCTAATGAAGTAAAATTAGGTGGGTATGAAAAAGCTATTGAAATATTATTGACGGTAAATCCACTTGATGATACAACGGCCAATAGGGTATTTCAGATAAAAAGTCAGGCCAGCTCAAAATGGCTTTCTCATATAGAAAAAGATATTGAAGATAAGAAGTATCAAGATGCAAAGACTGAAATAATGAGGTTTTTAAACCTGCAACCCAATCACGAACAAGCGATTGAAATAAAAAAGAAGATAGACAATAAACTATATTAGGAGGTACTTATGGAAGTATTAGATTGTATAAGAAATAGAAGAAGTGTAAGAAGTTTTACTGATAAAAAAGTAGAATATGATACTATAAAGGAACTGTTAGAGATAAGTTCTTGTGCACCTACAGCCCAATACTGGCAACCTTGGGGATTTGTAGTTATTCAGGACAAAGAAGAACTAAAGAGATTGTCTGATAAAGGTTTAGAATATATAAGGGCAAATATGGACAATTTACCACATTTTCACAAGTACAGGGACTTGTTTGACAATCCAGACTACAACCTATTCTATGATGCGCAGACTCTGGTAATTGTGTATGGAGATAAGGACTCTCATTGGTATATGCAGGATTGTTCTTTATTTACACAGAACTTGATATTAGCTGCATTTGACAAGGGGATAGGGTCTTGTTGGATAGGATTTGCAGAAGAAATATTGGAAAATGATGAGTTTAGAAAAAAATATAATGTGCCAGACAACTATTCAATAGTTGCACCTATGATCTTAGGATATATTCAAAAGGACCAGAAGCCACCTAAGAGAAGGGCTCCAATTATATTTAATGAAAGTATCTAATTAAGGAAGTGAAGAAATGACTTTAACTACAACAGTATCAGTTGCCCTTATAGTTTTTCTGGGCATATTTTCTCAGTGGTTGGCATGGAAGATATCTAAGCCGGCAATTGTGATAATGAGTGTTTGTGGCTTGATTGTAGGTCCTATGTTTGGTCTGATTATACCAGAAGCCATAATAGGAAACAGCCTTTACAAGTCTATAATATCTCTATCAGTTGCACTGATTTTATTTGAGGGTAGTTTGTCCCTTAATTTTGAAGAGATAAGGGATACCAAGATGACTATCAAGAGGATAGTTATATATGGAGCCTTTATAGCGTGGGTACTAGGAAGTGCCTGTGCGTATTTTGTAGGTGGACTATCAATAACTACATCACTTGTAATAGGAGCAATATTAATCGTAACAGGTCCGACCGTTATACTGCCTCTTTTGAGACAGGCAAAGCTAGATAGGAAGGTTTCCTCCATACTCAAGTGGGAAGGTATACTTGTTGATCCATTGGGGGCAATACTCGCTGTATTTTCTTTTGAACTTGCTAGAGTATTTACATCTAGTGACGCTAGTATGGCCATATTGGTCAAGTTCGGTATAGGTGTTGTGATATCTGTAATTATAGGCCTAGCAATTGGATATTTTACGGGGATTGCCTTACAGAAAAATTTCTTTCCAGAGTACCTAAAGGCGGCCATAGTAATGTGTCTTGTGATAGGAGCCTATACACTAGGTGATACGGTAGCCCATGAGACAGGTCTATTGTCTGTTACGGTCATGGGTGTTGTAATGGCAAATATGCATATTAGGTCTATAGAAGATGTGAAACACTTTAATGATAATATTTCAGTCCTGTTGACATCTTCAGTATTTATTATGTTGACAGCATCTCTATCAAGAGAACTTTTGGTAAATATATTTAGACCAGAGATACTTATGTTTGTATTGGCTATGCTATTCGTAGTAAGACCCCTATCAATATGGTTGTCAACTATAGGAGCAGATCTTAGTAAGGAAGAAAAATTACTCTTAGGTTGGATTGCGCCGAGGGGGATAGTAGCCCTTACAGTAACTGGTTATTTTTCTAATCTCTTGATAAGTGAAGGTTACGAAGATGCTAGGATGCTCCTTCCACTCACATTTGCACTTGTGGTTGTAACAGTTGTCGCACATGGATTTTCTATACAACCTCTCGCCAAAAAGCTAGGTATAGCCCATGATGGAAAGCCAGGTCTTTTAATTGTTGGTTCAAACAAGTTTTCAGTTGCATTTGCAGACTTTTTGTCCCATCTTGAAATACCTTGCTTGATAGTAGACTATGCTGATAAAAATATAGAGCTGGCAGCTGCCAATGGCATAGACCACTACCAAGGTGAGATCTTATATGAATTGGAGAATTACAACCTAGACCTTGTAATATATAAGAAACTACTTATAAATACTCCAATACCCCTATACAATGTCCTAGTTTCAAATGAGCTTACAAATAAGTTTGGAGGCGGTAATGTATGTATAGTGAATGTATTGGGAGACAAGTTTAGGAACCAGTTTAAGGAATTAAAAAATATTAAATCACCTAGGTTGGGAGATTATAGGGCTACTCATTTGAAGCTAGTGAGTCTTATAGAAGAAGGCTATGTTTTTAAGGCTACAAAAATAGATGAAAATCTTACAGAAGAAAGCTATTACGAGAGTTCTGACTATAGACGTATAAATATATGCTCAATAGACCAGGACGGGGACATAGAGTTTTTTACTACAGCACACCATCCTAGAGTAGGAAATGGTGATTATATAGTTTCCCTATCACCAGCAGACCCTCATGATACTGGAGAGGAACAATATGTTAACATAGACAGTTCAGAGCTATATTGCCTTGTTGACACAGAATAGTTATATATAATGGATATATAGAGTATATGTACAAAATATGTATGTAAAATATATGTATAAAATAGGTGTGTAAAATAAATATATACCTACATAGAATAGACCTAAAATAGTACATAGGTTTAAGCTTAAAAATTAAAGGGCCCTTGCAGTAATATGGCAGGGGTCCTCTTTTTATCTTGATTAATTTCTTGGATATGGTCTTGATTTAGTTTACTTATTGTGTTATCATTTAATGTACGATATCAATATAGTATTGATTAATGCACGTTTGCAACTAGTCAACTGTAACTCTAATGGGGGTGTACCGGTTTCGACGTGGGTTTTGAACGTGAGGCTGCATGTCGTGTTACTCTGGGTCACGTAAAAACTGGGGAAATTTAAAACAAACGCAAACGAAAATAATTTATTAGCTGCCTAGTTGCAGCTCGTCCCTCTTAGACCTCCTGCCGTTTAAGAGCTGACGTCATTTATGCAGGGTACTGCTCTTGGGGTGTCTTGACCTTGAGTTGAACAATTAAGACTGGACAAATCTAAAACCTGTCAATCGGTGTTAGAGGAGTCGAGATAATAAAAGATATGACTAAACATGTAGATGCAGCATGGAATGGGCTTACGGACAGGGGTTCGACTCCCCTCATCTCCATCAATTAGATAATGTAAAGGGTGAACACATTGGAATTACTAGCCTTCAAGGTTTGGTAGTTTCTTTTTTTATACCTCTGTGCAATAATTGTGCAATACTTGGAAAGTTTCAGTAAATGAACCACAAAAAAAGAGGCTTATAACAAGCCCCTAGAAATTGAATATATTATTAAGTGTATCAACTGCTTTTTGTTTCTCTGTGTCCATAACCTCAGTATATATATTAAGTGTGGTCTGTATATCTGCATGGCCTAATAGTGTTTGCACTGTCTTAGGTGGTACGCCATTTTCAAATAGCCTAGTAGCGTATGTTTTTCTTAGTCCGTGGAACTTGATAGGCTCTATACCTAGTTTTTTTAGTATTGTTTGTAAGTTCCTGTTAGGCTTTTTATTGTCTATTATTCTGCCTAGTTCATCAGTAAATACATAATCACTAATATTATAAGACTGCCCATACTTTAATTTATTTTCTAGTTGTATTTTTCTGTGGGCCCTTAGCCTAGGTATCAAAGATACTGGTAGAGGTATAGACCTTGTTCCGTTCTCCGTCTTTGGTGTTTGCTCTATGGTCTTTATTTTCTTATTCATGCTATCATCAAAAATATATGTTTTCTGTACTGTATTAGTGACCTCAATTGTGTTATTAGTAAAGTCTATAGCCTGCCATTTTAGGCCTAGTATCTCACCTAAACGCATACCAGTAGCAAGGGCAACTATATATAATAACTCTAGCTTGTGGCCCTGTATGGCCTCTATAAGCCTTGTTTGTTCCTCTGCTGTTAGTACTTCACGTTTCTTAGTCCTGGTAATCTTAGGCAGCTCAACCAATGAACAAGGGTTCTTAATAATTATTTCTTCACGTATGGCCGTATTCAAACATACTTTTAGTTTGGTATTTATCCTGTGTATTGTATGTGGTGTGGTGCCTTCTTTCATAAAGTCCCTATATTGTTTTTTAAGGTCCGTTTGTGATAGCTTCTTAAGTTTTATATTGCCTATGGGCCTATTCTTTAGATAAAGTCTATACACAGTTTCATAGTCCTTGAATGATGTTGCCTTGTAAGATGGTTTCTTGTCCATAAGCCATGTATAATAATAATCTGCAAGGCTTATATTGTCATGGTCCACGCTATAGGTATTAAGCAGCATTTCTCTTTTATAGTCTTCAAGTTTTTGTTTTACTTCTTTTTGTGTTTTACCATATATGATTTTTATATTCTTTTTGCCATCTGCCTTATATCCTATCATGATATTTGCACCCCACAAGGTACATTTACCGTTACTATCTACTTTTTTCTTGTATATACAGCCCTCACCGTTTGCACGTCTACCCATGGTATCACCCCCCTTATATTCATTGTGTAAATCTCATGGCATAAAGTATCAACTACCTTTTTTAAACCTCTTACAGTGGCGTACAGAAGGCCACTTATTGTAATCAGTTACGCACGCAGAGGATACCTATAACGCAGCCATTAACGCAGCCATATTTATAATTAAGCTGATAAGGTGTTTCACCTACCCAGATTATATATATTTATAATTAAGGGGCAGGTAAGTTATTAGTATCACATTTTTGTTAGACCAACAATATAAGTAGCTGCTCATTTTTGGGCGTGTACTCTGTCTAATCGGAGAAATCGGAGACCCTAAAAAGGACCCAACAAACCCCAACATTTACCCGACATATCCGACACCCTAAAAAAGGCATTATATAATATTGACCCTCTAAAATCGTTTTTAAGCCCTTGTATAATAAATATTCAAGTATGTTTGTAAAACCTCTTATAGAGGCAACCAGATTAATAATCTCACGTGGTAGAGTGTATTAACTCTATGACTTGCAAGCAAGTAGCCCCAGTTTATGGGGTACCGTGGGTATTATTAGAATGGTAATTTGTGTTTACTTCAATATATTTATTACTCTTTTTAATAATTCCACATCAAAAGTACATTTGCTTTTAATTACATCTAGTAATTTAGGCAGGTTTTCACTCTGGTAAACTTTAATATAATCTAGATTTAAAGGTCCAGAACTATCCTCTGTACTAGATATTACTAGATAATAGTCTGAGTTATTAGCCCCAGTTGTAAAAATAAATATACTGTATTCACAACCTTTCAATTTTGTATAAAATAAAGTATGTTTATTTATATTGTCAAATGACCTAAATATTATTTTTTGTGCACTACTTATTTTAATACCGTCTTGTATATCTGCCGTGGGGTCTGCTTCACCAATATAAGAGTCCCATTCTATTTTAGAATCTAATGTTTTATTTATTAGGATTGAAATTAGATGTTCAGTATTTTGATTTAAATCTTTTATGCTTACATCATATTCACTTATTAAATCATCAACAGAAATTTCAAGAATATCAGATATTTTTAACAGCATTTCAGAAGTAGGCTTTGTAATACCTCTTTCGTAATTGCTTAAAGTGTTCACCGTAATTCCTAGCTTGCCCGCTAACTCTGATTGCTTGTATTTTCTTTCTTGCCTATATTTTTTAATTTTATCACTGGTATTCAAAATAACACCCTCTTCCATAAATAATTATATATCATTATATCATTGATTTTAAAAAACATAAAGCGTTGTTTTTTTACCCGATAATACGATTTTCACAAAGTATATTATACGATTACAAAAATATTCTTTACATTACATTTTATATATGTTATTATGGCTTTACAAATATGAATAGTGCGAATCATAAATTTATTGTAATTAGGGGGGTGTGAACATGTTACTTAATATGAAAATCGCAAGAGTAAAAAAGAATTACACGCAAATTAGACTGGCAGAGGTTACAGGCATATCAGTGCCAACAATACAGAGGCTTGAGGCAGGTACAGCAGACTATACAAAAACACAGTACGCCACACTGTTAAATATAGCCTCTGCATTAGATTTAACAGTTGACCAGTTAGTACAGAAAGAAGGTGACTAGATGGAATTAACAATTAACAACGTGGCATTTATGGAGTATGACAAGGTACCCTATACACTATCAAATATAATTGCTGAAGGTGTGGGAATAAAACACAGCTCTATAACTAGAACTATAAGAAAGCATGAAAAAGACTTTGAAGAGTTTGGAAAGCTCGGATTTAAAATCCGACCTTCAGACAGTGGACAGGGTGAAAAAATATATAAACTCAATGAAGACCAGGCAATATTATTAATCACATACCTAAAGAATACGGATATTGTGAGAGCATTCAAAAAAGCACTGGTAAGGGAGTTTAGACGACTAAAAGAAGAAGTTACACAATTTCAGATACAAAGGGCCATAGAAAAGCCACTTAGAAGAACCCTAACGGACGCCATAAGCACATGGGAGCATGGCAGCAAATGGAGTTATAAGCATATCACAGACCTATTATACAGGTGTGTAACTGGTATGGCTGCTATCAAGCTAAAGGCAGCTAGAGGACACAAAAAAGGCACAGGGCTAGACTTATTAGAGGTATCAGAACTAGAACACTATAGAGAACTAGAAAGCATTGTAATAGCTCTTATAGGGCTAAATTGGACATATGAAAGTATTAAGAATGAATTATTAAACAGGGGGTTATTGAAATGCATATAGAAGGCAAGTTTAAATTAAGTGAAGAAGAAATACAGGACTTAGATTATATATCTTCTCAAAGTTCAGTAGGGGCCATGTATTTATCTGTGAATATATATAATCAAATAAAAGAATCTAGGCTATTAGATAGTAGCAACAGTGCCTTATGGAGACATCACAGGGCATTAACTGCAATTTTATGCCATGGGTACCGAATGGGTGTACAGGCTGAAAGGCAAAAGCAGAGGGCAAAACAAAGCCATAACGAGGTATAAGGCTATGACAAGAGAAGATACAATTAATAATCTGTACGCCTTATATGGCCAGTATGGTATTAATCTAGATAGCATAGAATATACTGTATCTCTAATGGCTGATAATCACGAGTACAAAGACATATACAGGCAACTCAAATACTTGTATGAACAAAAACTAGGGGTACACATGTTTATATCAGTAAAGGACGTTGCAAGGTTATTAAATGAACCAGTACATACTGTGTTACATGAGATAAAAGAACTTGATATACCTATCATGTACGCAGAAATTAAACAAGGTAATAATAAATAAACTTCTTTCCCACGTAAACAAATAGAATAACCGACCAAAGCGACAGGCAACCTAACAGGCAACCGACATGCCTATAAGCATTGTAAACACTAGTTTATAGGGAATGATTGTACAGGTGGTAACAAGCAGATTAACAGGCAGTTAACAGGCAACTAACCGACCAAACGCCAAATATTAAGAAAGAGAGGTAAGGGCATGAACCTAGACGAAATGAAAGCAACAAGAAGCATACTTGACGAAGTAATAGAAAAACAGGAACAAGAACAGATAGAAAAGCAAGGATACAGGGAGATAATAGAACCCACTAGACAAGAACTAAACCTAATGACAGTAAAGGAGATATCAAAGAAGTATGGCATAGGGCAGGAAAGAATTAGACAGCTTATACACGCCAGTCGTGAAAACTCTAATAATTTCCCATTTATTAAGATGGGGCGTAGGGCCTTGATACCCGAACACATGTTTAAAGAATGGCTAATAGAGGCTTGTAAGGAAGGCTTACAGATATAAGGTTATGCACAGTAGAAAGAAGGTGAACACGTGATAAATATTGATAATATACCCCAGGAACTCAAAGGCCTTAATATGTGGGCTGTACATTCTAACAAGGTGCCTTATCGCGGATACTTGATATACAACAAGATTAATAAGGCCAAGGCAAATGACCCAGAGACGTGGACAAGCTTAGATAGTGCCAGGCAATTACTCGGCAATACCTATATAGAAAAAGAATATAACAAAGGTACCAAGAAATACGACATTGAACAGCAAGTACATATAGATGGGCTTAGTCTAATGATCGCTGAACCATATGTATTTATAGACCTTGACCATGTGATTAATAATAGAGGTGAGACCCTACCAGAGGCCCAAGAAATACTAGACATGTTAGACAGCTATACAGAGGTTTCAACGAGTGGCACAGGCTACCACATTCTAATAAAAGCTTCTGCCCCACATTCTATTAGTAAGAATTGCCCTAATAGGCCATTACCCAATAGTATGGGTTGGGAACAAACAGAAGAAAAGCCGCCAATGATTGAAACCTTTACCAATAAAAGATTTATGGTATTTACAGGCAGCATATACCAGGGGAGAAACAGACTAGCAGACTGTACAGATGGTTTAAATACTGTGTTTGATAATTATATAAAACCGACATTAAATATATCTAAAAAAGGCAATAAGAAGGCCAGTACACCCAAAGAGTTTAGAGAGTATGACGGCAAAGACGAGAAAATAAAAGCCAAGGCAGAGGAAGTTATTACACAGCTTAGCCAGTTGGCCAAAGAATCCACTAAGGCAAAGTTTAATAAATTGTATAAAGATGGTGACATATCAGACTATGACAATGACCACAGCAAGGCAGACTTAGGATTGTGTTGCATGATAGCCAGACACAGCAAAGATACAAGGGTTATAGATTGTGTGATGAAATCCTCTGCCCTATATCGTGATAAATGGGACAGACCAGATTACAAGAAAGATACTATAGAAAAGTCTATTAAGGCGGTTCAGCATAATTCTAGCGGCCTAAAGGTGAACGACAAGGGCAAGATACTTCACACTAAAGAGAATACTAATACTATATTAAACCAGATGTTTATTGAAATGGGTTACAATGTATTGACCAATGAAATGGAAGTTACAAACAAGCCATATACAAAGGGCATTGATTACCTGGTTAATGAGGTGTATTCATATTGCCGAAGTATAGATTTTAATATTAAAAAATCAGACCTTGAAGACAATATATATTTTTTGGCAAAAGATTATATGTTTAATCCATTCATGGATTATATTCTTAAATGTGAGGCAGATAATAAAAACTGTTTTGGTGAGTTTGAAAAACTATTTGCCACGCTAGAGCTTGATATTGATATAGCAGCAGTAGAGGAGTATTCAAAGACTAAAGAACTATGCAAGGCTATGATTAAAAAATGGCTTATTAGTGTTGTGGCACTTAATATACAAGAAGACCTAAATGCCAAAGAAGGGCCATCAGTTGAAGGGACACTTGTGTTATTTGGTGGCCAGGGTATAGGAAAAACGACATGGCTTAGAAACCTGGTACCCTCTGGATACTTTAAAGAAGGGGCAACGCTTGAAAATAACAAAGATACCAAAATGGAAGTATATAGATATCCATTAGTAGAATTAGGGGAGCTTGAACACACAACAGGAAGACAAGAAACAGGCTTTTTGAAACAGGAACTTACAAGGACATCTATTGAATACCGCCCACCCTATGCAAAATCAAATATAAAGTTTGCTAGACATACAATATTTTGCGGTTCTGTTAATGATGAAAAGTTTTTAAAGGATATAACAGGTAATAGGCGTTTTTGGGTTATACCAGTAAAATCCATAGACATAAAAACAAAGATAAATATTAATAAGCTGTGGGCAGAGGTTGCCGCACTCTATAGGCTAGGCGTACCCTGGTACCTATCCAAAGAAGAAAGAACCTTACTTGATGTATTGAATACACAATATATTAGTATATCTGATGTGGGCATGGCCATTCAAAATACTTTTGATTTTTCCAAGCCTAAAGAAGAATGGGTTTACATCTCTATTAATTCAGTATATGAACTTATACGCCACCAGTTTAATGGCCGCGTATCAGAAAAGACAATAGGGGAGCAGCTTAGATTACTAGGTTGTGAAGACACACGAAGAAGAGTAGTGCCAGGCCAGAACCCTAAGAGAATATGGCAAATACCACCATTGAAGTTTGGATATTGGAACGAGAAACCTTTGGAAATGTGGGAATTGATAGGCGGTAAGTTTATACCCCTTGATTTAAAATTGACAACATAGAACTGTAACAGTATGTACCAGCTGTACCACTCATGCACCATATATATATGGCACAGTATACACATTGATATTACAAGGGTTACGCCTTATTGTACCACCGTAACACCTATATTTTATATAAAGTATATATTATATAGGGGAGTATATATATCTATATAGGTATATATTTATAGGTATATATATAATATATGGTTATACTTTTAGAACGTGGTTTAGTGGTACAGTGGTACGGTGCTGAAAGCATTGAAAATACTGACATACAGCATAAAAAAACTGTTTTTTTTGACCTGGCACAGTAGGCGTTACACAAGGAAATCACAGAAAACACGACAAAAATAATATATACATAGTTATAAATTAGTTGATGAAAGGACAAAGAACATGGAAGAGATAACAAGAACATATCCGTGTACTGATATGTACATAATACCCAATGATACAAACAAGTTTATAGACCATAACTTAGAAATAAAGGTAATAGGAATTAAAGAAATATACGTACCTTCACTTAAAGAAACATTTCACACATTCTTATGTTGTGATAATCAAGGGAATATTTTTGAAGAGTTCCAAGATAATATAGAGGAAGTTTATTATACATACAAGGACTATAGAACAAGAATTGATTCCCTAGGTAGGCTTTACGACCTTCATTATATTTAAGCTTGAAGCTATGACGAAGCTGTGAAAATTGATAAAAATATAGGTGGTAAATGCACCCATAAAAGACAATCGAAGCTGTGATGAAGCTGTGAAATTCATAATTTACATATATACAGAGGGTCTACATGTTACACTCTGTATTGTGGGTTATCCTCTGCCCTAATGATGTATAGAGGGGGACAAGTACAGGTACATTAACTATATAATTGGGCGTTTCCGCGTATATAGAGAAAACGAAAGGAAGTGCAACAAAAAATGACTTCAATAAAAGTTATATCTATAAAAACATTCATAGACCCTATGAAAAAGATACATAAAAGACGAATAAAAACAAAGAGTATAACAATAGATCTAGACAATCTATATATAAACTATGACAATCGCACGATATACCTATCAAGGCAGCCATGTAATTATGGTGGTGCTAGATATTATTTCGTGTGTCCAGAGTGTTGTAAACTATCATATAAGCTATTTAAAGTTGAAGGCTCTAACAATTGGAAGTGTACCGACTGCATAGGCTTAAAGACAAGGACCTTGAATAGAACCAAAACAGACTGTACATACTACTGGGGCTTAGCTGTCAAAGAGATACAAAAGATAGACCCGACATATATACAAGATGACTATTTGCCAGGCTCTTTTATATTCCCGCCTAGACCTAAAGGAATGCATAACAAGAGATATTATAAGCACTATAAAAAGTTTATGCACTATTACACAAAGGGAGAACGGGCCTATATGAGTAGCGTGTATAGAATACTAGGACAATCAAGGTAGTTATTGGGGGTATAGTATGACCAATGAAAATATATTAAAATATCACAGCATGATACACAAGATCATCAATAAATATAGTTCTAGGTACCACGATAAAGACGACCTATACCAGATAGGGGCTATAGGCATTATATACGCCTATGAGAGTTACAACCCCAATAGTAACATGGCCTTTAATACATGGGTCTATAACTGTATACAGTGGCAAGTATTAAGGGCCTTAAGGCTTGATACCAAGAACAAGGACATTAAAGAAGTATCCATATATGAAGAGGTCCCAGGCGGTGAAGATATACAGTTAATAGATATGATAGAAGATATAACTATCGATATACACAAGAGTGCGGAAGTAAGGTTAATGGAAAAGTTTTATATTAGTGAGTTTGAAAGGCTGCTAGAGAACGAGCAGAGGGACTATATCACCTATATGTATACTCACAATAACTTTAATTATAAAGAGGTAGCAGCGTTATTTGGTGTTGGTTATGCCCACTTTAGAAATGAATTAACTAAAGCTTACAGGAAGCTAAGCCACTCACCATACTTCTTGAATCTTATGAGAGAAGAGATGAACAGAAAGGACCTTATAAGGGCAGACGAGTATAACAGGAACGTATTAGGCTGTGTTATATCAAGAAGCAGGCTAGAAAGATACCCAGGCAACACAGAGGATATTATTGATGTATATAAACAGTTTGATATATATTAGGGGGGTCGTGAAATGCGATACCCCTTCTTAGGGTGTAAAGTTATTCACGCCCTAATGTTGGTAAATGTTGGATAATGTGAGCATATAAGAACCTAATAAAACCTAATACTGAAATCATATATTGACCCTCTGCCCAACCTATGATAATATGAACTTGCAAAAAACAATATAGATGGCTGTAAACTTGCATAATGTTTTATAAGTTCATAGATAGTTGCATTACTTCACGTAAAGCACCAAAATGGCATAGAATAAACCATATAATCACATATGGTTAATAAAATAAGCTATTCATTGTATATTGTTTCATTTAGCTTTATTTTATATTTTTGCCCCAACTTAATAATATAAGGTCGCTTTATATCTAAATGAATAAGGTAGCATTATCAATATATACAAAGATACACTTTTAACTATTCCCTAAATACATATTATCGGAAGTGTTGCAAGTTGTCAGACAAATAAGCACAAATGAAATTTAAAGGCTCTAAAATGAAAGATATATTAATATATAATACTCTATGAAAAGATATAAAACTTTATGTGAAAATACATAAAGAGGGTACAAATATATAAATCTGTGGTATAATATAAGCATAAAAGGGAAATAATTAATTTGTGGGTTGTTGCTCACAAAAATAAGGGTTATGTATTGCGAGTACATAACCCTTTAATCGTGCTAGTTGTCTTTATTATTTTCTATCTAGCCACTTGCAAATATAATGCGATGTTATACCTGCTATGATAGAAATTATTAGGGAAATAATTAATTCCTTCATTGTTGCTCACCCCCTTCCTGGTTATCCAGTATAGGAAAGACAACACAAATATAATACCATGAATGTGGGGTAAATAACAATATCGGAAAGCGTGCAATAATTGTGCAATAACCACGCAAAAATAAGACTCGAAAGCAAGCTATAATGTATCATACAACCCCAATGAAACGTTGAAAAATAGGCATTGTATAATTTAGAAATAAAATATAAATATCTATTGACCGAATCCCCTCATCTCCACCAATTAGATAATGCAAATGGTGAACACATTGAAATTACTAGCCTTCAAGGTTTGGTAGTTTCTTTTTTTGGTTGTATAATATTTAGCGTTGGTGAGAGAAAAAATTCTCTCCCAACGCTAAATTTTTTGCAAAAAAAGAAGAATACACATCAAATCTCATGTATAATTTAAATCACTACAAATAAAAAAACAAGGAGAAATGATATGTATTCTAATGCTAGTATAACAGAAATCTTGGGAATTAACGATAACAATTTAGTAATTTTAGGTAACGAAAAAGAAAAGATTAAAGGTATAGAATATACAGTCCTAAGGGGAAAGCTTTCATATAGGCCGACTTGCTGCCCTAAGTGTGGTATAGTCAATGAAAATTATGACATAACTAAAAATGGAAGCCGGACTGTAAAAATATTTTTTAATAGGGTTAATACAAATCCCTTGATATTGATGGTTAAAAAACAGAGATTTTTCTGTAAGCATTGTAAGTCAACATTTATGGCCAAAACGCCTATCGTAGATAAGGGGTGCTTCATATCGAATGATGTTAAGAGGTCAATAGTTTTAAACCTATGTGAGACTAAGTCAATGGACTTAATTGCAAGAAAACACTATGTATCTCCTACTAGTGTTGCTAGAATACTCCGTTTAACTGAAGATAGGAGGAGAAAAAATTATCTTCCTAGGATTCTATCAATAGACGAATTCAAGTCAGTAAATACAGTTGATGCGTCTATGAGTGTAAATTTAACTGATTTAGAAGGCGGTCATATTTTTGATATCCTGGTGGATAGGAGGCAAAGATACCTCTTTGAGCACTTTAATTCCTATCCCTTAAAGGTCAGAAAAAGGGTAGAATATGTGACTACAGACATGTATAGGCCATATATTGATCTTGCCGAGAAGGCCTTTCCAAATGCCAATATTGTGGTCGATAAATTCCACATAGTACAGCTCTTGACGAGGGAACTAAACAAGTTAAGGATAAATGAGATGAAGAAGCTTAATACCAGGTCTAGAGAGTATAAAATACTGAAGAGATACTGGAAAATACCACTTAGGAAGAACTGGGAGTTAAACAGTATATATTTTTACAAGAATTTACACTTTAAAAATATGACTAGTTCAGTTGATATATTAGACTATATGTTAAGAAAATTCCCCAACTTAAAAGAAGCATATGATTTTTATCAAAACTTCCTATTAAGTATCTCTAAAAACGATGTAGCTATGCTTGAAGATATTCTAAATACTAGGACTGATAAAATACCAATGTGTTTTAGGAAGAGTATAAAAAGCCTTAAAAAGCTTAGAAAGTATGTGATTAATTCATTAAAATATGACTATACGAATGCTATGGTCGAGGGTAAAAATAATAAGATAAAGGTAATTAAAAGAGTATCCTACGGATATAGGAGCTTTAGGAATTTTAAGGCAAGGATAATGCTAATGGAAAGGTATAAGATACAAAAGGGCAACATCCATAGTTATCAGTTTGCTATGGATGCTGCCGCATAATTTAATAGATTTTATTGATTTAAATTATCACCAACGTTATTTGACATAGAGCCATTTAATATAGGTGAGATTACACATTCGTAGATCTCAAATTAATGGAGGTTATGCATTCAAGAAACAAGTAAATGAAAGCATAACCTCTCTTTTCTTTCAGATTTACCTTGTAATTTTTATCCTCCACCATAGTATTCGAATAATCATATTTTAGTGAGTTTAGCACATAATTCCTTTTTTGTTCCCTAAAATTACTAAATTGTTATCATAAATTCACAAGAATTCTATTATACAAGCCATTAATAGAGGTAAAATATTTATTTAAATTTACTATATTAGCATTATTTTTATCTAGTATAAAATAAGATGATTTGTATTACTATGTTTTGAATTAAACGATAATATGAAATAGATAATATGAAATAATAGATAATAGTGATAATAACTTGCATTTATTATCAGGCTATGCTAATATATATTTCGGTAGGGATCTGTTTATAATAAGAAGGAAGGTAGCGCTACTATGATAATTATAAAAATGTTTTCTGCTAAAAAGCATATTAAATATAGTTGTATAATGTAGGAGGAAGTTATGCTTAATAAAAAATATAACATAAGCAATAAGATATTATCAGTTGCATTGTCTTTAATAATGTCAACAGGAAGTCTTATACCAGTTTTTGCTGAAAGTAATCATATCAAAAATCATACAAATGTTGGCATTTTACAAAATGGAAAAGAGGAGAGTGAAGCCAAGACTAAGTTAAGAAAACTAGTAAAAGAGATTATATCTGATAAGAGTATACTTGATAGATATATAGGTACCATTTTTATCAAAACTGTAGACAATGGAACACCTTTTGATGTATTTAGCGATGCTAGTAGAATGAATCCAACTGCAATTAAGGATACACCATGGTGGAAGTTGTGGCAAGAAGCATATCGTATAAATGGAAAATTGGAAAATTTGACAGATGCAGAAGCTAAATCACTTTATGATAATTTAATGCTTGAAAAAACTGCTTTGTATTTTCCACTTTCAAATGAACTTAAAGAGGATGGTTACTATGAAGGTATAGAGGGAGATTTTGATATTTATAAAGTTACCAGTGTGAATAGTTATACTCCGGCTCAAGATATCTATGTCAAGGGAGAGAATAATCCAGATATAAAAAATCTTTTTGGAGTTGTTGCCGTAGTTAAGTCTGGAAATGAACATGATATCATGCTCTCCATGAAAAAAGAAATGGTTAAGTCTATCAAACAGATTTCCTTTAATGGAATATCAACTGTCAAGCCTATTACAGCTATAAAACCAGTTGAGGAAGATAGTGATATTGCAATGTTTAGTGTCACAGTACCTGGAGAAGTTGGACCTGAAAATCTAGTGGTAAATAGTTTAAAATACATAAACAATAATAATGAGGAGGTTACTATAAGAGAACCTTTTGGTATTGATATAAAATATAGTCAGTTGAAAAAAAGTAATACTCCTCTAAAAAAAATAAGACAACCAGAGTATGTTGAAAAGAGAATAGAAGCTTGGCTGAAGAGAGCCGATACCATAAAACGTGAAATAATGGATTCTGGTGAGAGCAGAAAGATAGATGATGCTATACGTAAAATTAGAACATTTAAAGATTTGAGCGAGGAAAATTTAACTAATTTATATGAAATTGTTAAACCTATTTATTATGCGGAATATAAAGAAACCTCAAGAGAAATACTGAGAAAAATAATTAGCCAGCAGAAAAGTAGCTTAGATAGTTCTGTTTATTCTCCTGAAACCTATACTAAAGAAAGTCTAGAAACTTTTAAAAGTGAACTTGAACATATAAACAGAAGTATGGATAATAAGGATTTGTCAGATCTTGTTGGAGATGTGGCTAAGACCACTAATTTAAGCTTCACAGTTCTACGTTATAATACTGAAAAATTGCAGGGTTTGTATGATAAAGTCAAAGATAGAGTTGATCAAAGAAACCGTTATGAAGCTGATTCATATGCTAAATTTTTAGTGGCTTTTACAAAGGCAGAAAAATGGCTAAACACTACTAAGAAGACTATGCCGGTTCCTAATGATACCAAAGAAATTTATGATGAATTAAAGAAGACTGCGAATTCTTTGAAAAGAAAAGATGGAAGCAGTGATGATTTAATTGAAGATGATAAAAATAAACATCAAGAAAAAGATGCTATATATGATGTTAAGGTAAATTTACAAAAACCAAATGGGAATGTGAATACTGACTTTTCTCAATTTATAAACAAAGATGCAAAGTATATTATAAAAGAAGGTGGAAAAAACAAGAAATTAGTTTTATATTTAAAACCTATTATGAATGGGAATAAAATTGATAAATTAATTACAGATTTTCAATATTCTAGAAGAAATATACTTCAAACAGCTAACACAGTTACAAGTAAAAAATTCGAATTTAATTTTATAGATGGAACAAAAAACTTGTATAGTCCAGAAAAAATAGAATTGGACGTGGATGGCGAGCAAGACCTTCTGCCTATAGATATAACATATTATGATTCTAAGGATAATAAAGATGTAAAACGTTATATTTCTGATAATAAGTTAAGCATCAACTATGATGATAAGATTGAAACAAACGATGAAAATCTTAAACCTGACAGTGGGAATGGTAATAATGAATCTAAGGATTATACAGTAAATGTTAAGTTTTTACATGAAAACGGTCATTCTGAGAGTCATGCTGCACCTGCACTTGTAAACAGGGCCAAGCTAAGTATTAAGGGTTCAGATAAAATATTGACACTGAAGTTAAGACCACTTTTGGGAGAAGGTGGAAATCCTACAGGAGTAATATCTAAAATATACTACTTTGAAGGAAATCAAAAAAGTGGTAAAAAGCTTGAAGCAAAGAACAAAAAATTAGCTAGAATTAGAATGAAGTATCAGTCAGTGGACAAGGAATACGAATACCCAACAGAAGTTGAAATACCAGTAGATGCGTCAACTCGACAGCTATATTTGAATCTTGACTCTGCTACACCAGTTTTTGGAGATAAGAATCATGAGCATACAGTAGTCTTAGACATAGATTATGCTAAAAAGACTGAAGGATACAATGATAATGAAGTGGATAAGACTCAGTTAATAAACTTGATTAATGGTATAAACAAGAAGTATTATGAATCCTATAAGAATATCATACCTGAAAAACCTTATGAAAACTTTATGTCTGCTTATAATAATGCAATGTCAGTTAGAAATAATAATAATGCAACTATTGCTGAAGTAAATGATGCATATAAAAATCTATTTAATTCTATTAAAAAACCTAATTTGTATATAGAAATAGATATTGTCAAAAAGCAGGCAGATGCTGATATAAAATCAGAATCAGAATCTGGGAAGTATACTCAAGAGAGTATCAAAGAAGCGAAGAAAATTGCTGAGGATAGATATAAAGAACTAAAAGAATATCTTGCAAGAGATGATATAGAAGATTCTAAAATAGATGATTACAAGTATGATATTCAGCACTCACCTGATAGACTAAGATATGATACTAGTGAATTAGAAAAAGTAATAAGCGAAGCAGAAGGAAAATTAAATTCTGGTAAATATACTGATGAGACAGTGGAGTATCTAAAGGACAAATTGGCTGACGCCAAAAATTTCCTTAAAGAGGCTAAGACTAAGAATGGACAGGATAAAAGGTCTGCTCTAATTAAGGAAATAGATAAAGCTATAAAGTCTCTAATAGAAAAGAAGGAAAAAGTTTCTAGCCAGGCAAGGAAATCCTTGGAGAGCAAGGTGAATATGGCTAAGAAAATAGAGCAAGGCAAAAAATCTAAAGAAGCCTACGATGAACTTAATAAGGTGATAAATGAGTCTGTAAATATATTAAACACATCTGAAAATGACGACGACTATAATAAACAGATAGAAAAGCTAGAAAAAGCAATTGTAAAGTTTAAATCATCTGAGGATGTAAAAAAAGATAATGCAGATGAAAAGAAAGAAAAGGAAAATGAAAAATCTGACAAGAAAAGTATTGATGCAAAGATAATGGATGAGGACAATAAGGAATCAATGGCAGATATTTTCTTAAAAGATCATAAGATCCTAACAACATATGACAAGGATAAAAATCAAACCACATATGAATTAACATTCAGAATGTATGACGAGAATAAACCTAGTGTAGGTAAATTATATGTTAAAAATGGTGAAACCTTTAAAGAAGCCGAACTTATAAAGGAAGATAAGGGGGTAAATACTTTTAAATTTATTAGGAATAGTAAGCCTGAAAGAAATATAATTATAAAAATGTTTATTCCTGCCATGAATACAGAAAAGACTGCCAAGCTAACACTAAATGTAAATAATGAAATTGTAAAGTCTGAAATCACTAGTCTAGACGGTGAAAACAGGTATGATACTGCTAGTAAAATAAGTAAAATGTTATATCCAAATACAAATAAGAAGGCTGTCTTAGCATCAGGTCAAGTTACTGTAGATGCGCTGTCAACTTCATTGTTTGCAAAGAAGAAAGGGGCACCAATACTATTAACAAAGGCTTCTTACCTGCCAAGTGAAACTATAAGAGAGTTAAAAAGACTAGGGGTAAGTGAAGTGACAATAATTGGTGGATATAATACTATCAACAGACAGGTTACTGATGAATTAAGGACTATGGGTATCAGTACTGAAAGAATTTACGGTAAGGATAGGTATGATACAGCTAGAGAATTAGCAAATAAATCAAACTCAGATCTTAAGAAGTTGGTTATAGTAAATGGAGTTAATTATGCGGATGCTATTTCTATATCCGGTTATTGTGCTCAGAATGACTACAATATGATTTTAACAAATGGTAAGAGTTTGTCTGATAGTGATATGTCATTGATAAATAAAGCTGATGAAGTAATTATTGTTGGTGGATATAAATCCGTGTCAAATGACTTAGAAAGAAAGCTAGAAATGGCTGCTAAAAAAATTAGAAGGATTAGTGGATACGATAGGTATGAGACTTCATTAAAATTATCAGAGGAGCTATACACTAAGTCCGATGGGATAGTTATGGCATCCGGTGATAATGATAAAATGACAGATGCTCTAGCGGGTTCTCAGTTAGCTGCTTATAAGAAAGCACCATTACAATTGGTTTCAAATTATATGACTTCAAGACAGAGAAAATATATTGAAGATAATAAAATAAGTAGTGCAACTATTCTTGGTGGAATGAACTCTATTGGTAGGTCAGTAAGAGAATCTATAAAGTCATTATTAGTGAAAAATTAGAAATATTGATATTATAATTAAAAAAATATTTTATCATAGGATACAATTTTGTATCCTATGATAAAGTTAGGAGGCATTACAAGTGCAAAATAAAATAAAAAAATCTTGTCTGACTCTTATTCTGTCTTCTTGTATGATTATGACAAATTACAGTGGTAGTATTATAGCTCATAAATCGTTAGAAAATATTGTTCAGGTTAGAGGAATGTCGTATGATGGAGTGATCACTGATGCTTTAAAGGCAAAGTTGAATGAAACCGATGGCTATATAGATAGTATGGTATATTTTAAGGATGATACATCAAATGAGGATATTCAAAAACTTAGCAAGACCATAAAAACAGAAGAGGGTAAAGACGATAAAGACAGGAAGGCTGTTATAGCTCAGCTATCTCAGACTGCTATGGAAAGTCAAGATGGCATATTGGATTGGTTAGAACAAGAAAAAGAATCTGGAAATGTAAAGAGTTATGAAAGTTTTTATATCATAAATGCCATACATTTGAAATCCAAAGCAAATCTAATAGAGAAATTAGCGTCTCATCCTAATGTACGTAAAATAGATATAAATCAAAAAATTCAAGCGGATAATCCAATTGACAAGCAACCAAGTAATGTAGAATCTAACAGAGATGAGATTGAGTGGAATTTGAAAAATATCGGTGCAGACTTAGCTTGGAATCAGGGGATAAGAGGTCAAGGTGTGACGGTCGGTATAATGGATTCAGCAGTAGATGCTAACCATCCTGCCTTAAAGAGAAAATTTAAAGGTTATGACCAATCAACTAATAGAGTTAATTTTGACGATAGTAATTATTTTGATGCTATTCAAGGGAAGCAGGATACCAGTGGTGTTCTTGATATGGCTCATGGAAGCCATTGTGCCGGTATAGTACTGGGTTCTGAATTAAATTCAAGTGGTGAGGAGTTTAATAGAATAGGTGTAGCACCTGATGCTCAATGGATTAATGCCAGAATATTTGATAGTAATTATAGGAATGTAGAACAATCAAGTTTTATAAGGGCAGCTGAATGGATGTTGGCTCCTGGAAATGACCCCTCTAAGGCACCCCAAATCATCAATAATTCCTGGGGTGGTTCACAGTATTTGACAGATACCTGGTTTAAATCTACTGTAGGTAGGTGGAGACAGGCCCATATCTTACCAGTATTTGCAGCTGGTAATCAGATGCCTGGAGAATCATTACCTGGTGAAAGTAGTATAGTTATACCTGCATCATACCCAGAGTCTTTTGCAGTAGGAGCAGTTGACATAATGGGTAACTTGGCTTCGTTTTCAAAAAGGGGGCCATCCCTATTTGATACAAGCCTTACAAAGCCAGAAATCTCTGCACCTGGGGTTAATGTAAGGTCCAGTATCAAAGATACTTATGCTTATATGAGCGGTACTTCAATGGCAGCTCCTCATGTAGCAGGTGTTGCAGCCTTAGTGAAATCTGCAAAACAAAATCTAGATGATAGAGAGATACAAAAAATTTTAGAAGAAACTGCGACTCCTAAGACAGATTCCTACTACAAGACAGCACCTAATAATGGATACGGGCATGGAATTGTCAATGCTTATGCTGCAGTCGTAAAGGCAATGGATAAAGAAATAGGAACTATTAGGGGAAAAGTAACCTCTGATGGAAAACCGGTAGAAGCTGAGATAAGTGTAGAAGGAACAGATATTAAGGTTAAGAGTAATTCTTCAAGTGGTGAATTTTTCATTGTATATCCGTCAGAAGGGGACATTAAAATATCTTGCAAGGCATTTGGATATAATTCTATAGACAAAACAATTAAGATTAACAAAGAAAATACTACTCATGTAGACTTTGATATGATCAAGAAACCCATAAAAAATTTAGAGGGTAGTGTTAGTGACAAATCAGGCACAAAATTATCTGATGTAAATGTATATTTAGTAGAAGATGCTACAACGGAGATTGAACTAACAGGAAATGATGGAAGGTTTAGCATCAAAGATGTTCCAGTAGGTGAATATACACTTAGAGCCTTTAAGCATGGATACAAATTCTATGAAAAAAAGGTGACACTTGGTGAAAATTCAAGCGTTTTTGATATAAACTTAGAAGACAAGAATGCTTCAGATGATGTTGAACTATATTATGATAATGGAAAAGAAAACGAAAGTGGAAAAAATCAGGTTGTTGGTATAAATGGTGATTTAGGAGTAGCAGTTTCATTCAAACCAAAGAAAAAGGCTACTTTGAGCAAGGTTAAGGTTAGGTTTGCTAGCGATATTGAGAATACAGGAACTTCTGCTACGATTTCTGTTGTAAAATTCGATAAAAATAACCGTATTAAAACATTATTAATGCCAGTAAAAGTCAGACATTTGAATGTATTTGGAGATACTGAGATAGATTTGGAAAAGTATAATGTACAAGTAGACGGAGAGTATTATGTTGTTATAGAACCGGACAAGGATACGAATAAATCTATTGTGGTTGCTCTTGACAGAACAGCTAGCAAGATGAAGAAATATTCATATCAAGTTGACAGAGGCTATTTCAGGTCTTATGATAATCTAGATAATAAGAAAGGGGCTCTTATGATAAGATCAATATTGTCATACGAAGAGGGAGCCAATGATATAGATTATGGTAGCAATGGTGATGATCAGAAGCACAAAAATCTTGAAAAAGGCAAAGAACCTGAAAAAGGCAAAGAACCTGAAAAGGGTAAAGATCCTGAAAAAGGCAAAGAACCTGAAAAAGGCAAAGAACCTGAAAAGGGTAAAGAACCTGAAAAAGGTAAAGAACCTAAAAAAGATAATAACTCAGATAATAGCTATGAAAATGATGTAAAAAAAGCTATTGAGGAAATGAAGAAAAAAGAAGAATTAAATAAAAAGAAAGAAGATGATAAGGTTAAAGAAAATAAAATAAAATCAAAAAATATCAAAAGAATTAGCGGAAATAATAGGATATCCACCTCTATAAACTTATCAAGACATTACTTTAACCATTCTGATACCATTGTGTTGGTAAATTCTAAAGAATATCCAGATTCACTTACAGCTGCACCATTGGCAAAGGCATACAAGGCACCTGTTTTGTTAAATGATCCTAATGGACTTGATAGTCAAGTTAAAAATGAAATTAGGAGATTGGGAGTGAAGAAAGTCATATTGGTAGGAGGTAATAATTCTTTAAGAATAGGTCTTGAAAGAGATTTAAAGAATATGAATCTAAAATTAAGCAGGATAGCTGGAAAAGACAGGTATGATACATCTGCTAGACTTGCTAAGGAATTGGTCAGACTTACTGGTTATTCCGACAGGGCAATTGTTGCATCAGGTGAGAATTTTCCAGATGCACTAACTGCATCATCAATTGCTGCTAAGGATGATGTTCCCGTATTGTTGGTAAAATCAGCTAGTGTCCCTGACTACATTGATAAGGCTATGAAGGATATGGGAATAAAGAAAACCATACTAGTTGGCGGTAATAATTCAATAGGTAAGAATATAGAGTCTGAGTTAAGAGCAGAATATAGAATAGCAGGTAATAATAGGTATGAAACTGCTAAACTTGTTAGTAGGTATGGATATAAAAATCCAAAAAAAATATTCTTAACGACTGGTGAATCTTTTGCAGATGCATTAGTATCATCTGGTTTGGCAGCTATGGAAAATGCACCTATACAGTTGATAAATCCGAAAAATAATTCAGATAATTATATGGATTTTACTAATAAAGAAAATATAGAAGAAATTATAGTTTTAGGTGGAGAAAGAAGTGTTCCTGAGCGTATTGTTGAATTTTTTATAAATATAAAATAGTAGGAAGTGTTTAGAATATTTCTAATTTTACCATTTCTGATCATTTTGTTGATTAGACATCTATATGGTAATTAAAAGAGTTTATATAATATTGGTTGCATAAATATTTAGCGTTGGTGAGAGAAAAAATTCTCTCCCAACGCTAAATTTTTTGCAAAAAAAGAAGAATACACATCAAATCTCATGTATAATTTAAATCACTACAAATAAAAAAACAAGGAGAAATGATATGTATTCTAATGCTAGTATAACAGAAATCTTGGGAATTAACGATAACAATTTAGTAATTTTAGGTAACGAAAAAGAAAAGATTAAAGGTATAGAATATACAGTCCTAAGGGGAAAGCTTTCATATAGGCCGACTTGCTGCCCTAAGTGTGGTATAGTCAATGAAAATTATGACATAACTAAAAATGGAAGCCGGACTGTAAAAATATTTTTTAATAGGGTTAATACAAATCCCTTGATATTGATGGTTAAAAAACAGAGATTTTTCTGTAAGCATTGTAAGTCAACATTTATGGCCAAAACGCCTATCGTAGATAAGGGGTGCTTCATATCGAATGATGTTAAGAGGTCAATAGTTTTAAACCTATGTGAGACTAAGTCAATGGACTTAATTGCAAGAAAACACTATGTATCTCCTACTAGTGTTGCTAGAATACTCCGTTTAACTGAAGATAGGAGGAGAAAAAATTATCTTCCTAGGATTCTATCAATAGACGAATTCAAGTCAGTAAATACAGTTGATGCGTCTATGAGTGTAAATTTAACTGATTTAGAAGGCGGTCATATTTTTGATATCCTGGTGGATAGGAGGCAAAGATACCTCTTTGAGCACTTTAATTCCTATCCCTTAAAGGTCAGAAAAAGGGTAGAATATGTGACTACAGACATGTATAGGCCATATATTGATCTTGCCGAGAAGGCCTTTCCAAATGCCAATATTGTGGTCGATAAATTCCACATAGTACAGCTCTTGACGAGGGAACTAAACAAGTTAAGGATAAATGAGATGAAGAAGCTTAATACCAGGTCTAGAGAGTATAAAATACTGAAGAGATACTGGAAAATACCACTTAGGAAGAACTGGGAGTTAAACAGTATATATTTTTACAAGAATTTACACTTTAAAAATATGACTAGTTCAGTTGATATATTAGACTATATGTTAAGAAAATTCCCCAACTTAAAAGAAGCATATGATTTTTATCAAAACTTCCTATTAAGTATCTCTAAAAACGATGTAGCTATGCTTGAAGATATTCTAAATACTAGGACTGATAAAATACCAATGTGTTTTAGGAAGAGTATAAAAAGCCTTAAAAAGCTTAGAAAGTATGTGATTAATTCATTAAAATATGACTATACGAATGCTATGGTCGAGGGTAAAAATAATAAGATAAAGGTAATTAAAAGAGTATCCTACGGATATAGGAGCTTTAGGAATTTTAAGGCAAGGATAATGCTAATGGAAAGGTATAAGATACAAAAGGGCAACATCCATAGTTATCAGTTTGCTATGGATGCTGCCGCATAATTTAATAGATTTTATTGATTTAAATTATCACCAACGTTATTTGACATAGAGCCCTTTTTTTATGCTCAAATACTGCAATTGTACTGCAATCAGATTAAACTACAAAAAAAGAGGCCCATGTGTTGCGAGTACATAAGCCTTTTTCGAGATATTTGTCTTTTTAATTTCTATTGAGCCGCTTTTAAATAAAAAATCTATAATTCTATCTTTTCCACAAGTTTGATAATAGCCCTATATTCTACTGTGGCATCAACAAGTTTGAATAACTTCAATTTATATCCACTTTCTTCATTATATATCTTCTTCATCATAGGTAGTACTTCAAATGCTTTTTCAAGAAGTTCTTCATTATCCTCAATAAAAACAGCCTTGCCATAGTATCTAATAAAATCATTTTTTATGGTAGCACATATTTCTGCCATTGGGTTTTCTTGAAGCTGTCTATAAACTTCTTTAAAGTCACCAACACCAAAGTAGATAGTATCGTCAATTAACATATGAAAACCTAGCGGTCTGCACTTTGGTACGTTTCCATTTACTGTTGCTAGATAATAAACTCCAGCCTTAGTTAAAAATTCACTGATTCTCTGCTCGTTGCTCATTTTACTTACCTCCATTTATATATAAATCAAAAAGTATGACAATTTCAGTATACATCGATGATTATAAAAACACAAGTAAAATAGTTATCTAAGATGGATAAATCCTTTAGTATATATAGACTATAGGTAGTTTTTTATGGTATATTATTAAGTATGTTATTAAGAAGAGAAATAATAAAAATTTGAGAAAGGGGATGAAAAATGAAAGAGATAAAAAAAACAAGGTCTTATAGCCTAGAACAGTACGCTAAATTTTTGATACCGTCAATTATAGGTATAATAATATTTATGTTGCCAGTTAAAGAGTTTGATCCTGAGATAAATCAGGACAAGGTGACTATTCCGATAGCATTTGTTGCTTCATTTATACAAAATCATATAGGCTCTATTCTTCCGGGATTTATAGTATTGGTTCTTATAGTATCAGCGGTTGGAAGTTTGTTGGTGAAATTTAATATTGTAAAACCAAAATCTGCTTATGTAAGGGGATTATTTGATCAAACGCCAGTCTGGTTTATAACTAGGATCCTTGCAATGATATTTGTTTTGATGTCCTACTTCAAAGTAGGGCCAGAATTTATAATATCTAAGGATACTGGTAACTTTATTTTAAACAATCTGCTTACAACTCTATTGGTTATATTTGTTTTTGCTGGTTTGCTACTTCCTTTGTTATTGGAGTTTGGGCTGTTAGAATTTGTTGGAACGCTACTTGTTAAATTTATGAGGCCCATTTTTACACTTCCAGGAAGATCAGCGGTTGACTGCTTTACTTCATGGTTGGGAGATGGTACTCTAGGTGTTATGCTTACAGCCAAGCAGTATGAAGATGGCTTCTATTCTGAAAGAGAGGCGGCAATAATATCCACTACATTCTCAGCTGTTTCAATAACATTTTGCCTAGTAGTATTAAAACAGGTAGATTTGGCTAACTTATTTGTACCCTACTATATTACTATATGTGCAGTGGGTGTTATATGTGCTATTATAATACCAAGAATACCACCTCTGTCAATGAAAAAAGATAAGTATATAAACGATGGTGAGGTATTGGACGAGAGTATACCTTTAGGTGAAACATATTTTTCTTGGGGACTTCACAAGGCTATATCTAAGGCTGAAGGTCATGAGGGCATTGTTAAGTTTATGGAAAATGGTGTTAAAAATGCTCTTGATATGTGGATAGGTGTGCTACCTGTAGTAATGGGATTTGGTACTATTGCCCTAGCAATATCAAATTATACTCCTATATTTGAGATAATTGGACAGCCATTTATACCACTTTTAGAGTTATTGAAATTGCCAGAGCCAGTAGCAGCTTCAAAGACTGTGCTAGTAGGATTTACTGATATGTTTATTCCGTCAATTATTGCAGGCGCAGAGATTAAGAGTGAGCTTACTAGGTTTGTTATAGCTACTTTATCTGTTACGCAGCTTATATATATGAGTGAGGTAGGGGCATTGATAATAGGTTCTAGAATACCTGTTAATGTCGCAGAGATTTTTATTATATTTATAGAGAGGACAATTTTGTCGTTAATATTTGTTACCTTGATAGCTAGGTTTGTACTACAGCTTGCTTAGGTGATAGTAAATAATATTTAATCGGCTATAAAATAATATAAAAATATGGAGGATGTATATTGATTAGAAAAAAAATGAAAAAGAAAGTATTAAACATGGCTATATCATTTGAAATGATACTGGCTATAGTGATACTATTAGTTGTTTTACTGGGAACTTTCGATACGCTTAGGGTGATTTATGCTACATATATAGTAGACTACAACCATCCGATAGACTACGGCCAGTTAAATGGTATATTCGCTCATATCTTGCTCTTGGTTATTGGGGTAGAGATAGCTATAATGCTAACCCTACACAAGCAGTCTGCCCTTCTAGAAGTTTTGATGTATGGCATAGCTAGGAAGATGCTTTTACTACCAAAAACAGATGGTATGCTTGAGATATTTTTAGGAGTAGTAGCAATAGGTGGGCTATTCCTTATAAGAAAGTATCATATAGATGAAGAGAATGAATCTAAGGAATCGGATGAAAATAATATAAACACAACAACACAAGAAAATTAGGGTATAATTCGATTTTAGAGTTAAAAAATAAAGTGAATAGATAATAAAAATACAAGAGTGCAAGTATATACAATATGTTATTACTTGCGCTTTTTATATTGATTTAAATTTATCAAGGTGGTATACTAGTATAAAAGACTAGATGGGGATGATATAATATGAGTAAGCCTAATACTGCAGAAGAAATATACATCGATCTTCTGAACAGAATAATTAGCCTTGAGCTTGAGCCTGGTCAGAAGATAAGTGAAAATGCTATTTCTGAGGTATATGGAGTGTCTAGGTCAGTTGTTAGGAATTCGTTTGCCAGACTTATGCAAAATGGATTTTTGGTAGTTTACCCTCAGAGGGGCACATATGTAAGTAAGATAGACCTTGATTATATTAGAACGGCCCTTCTCATAAGAATAGCTATCGAGAAGGAGATGCTTTATAGGTTCATGACAAAAGGCAATATGAAAGAAACTATCAAAAAGATGGAAGAAAATGTGAATGAACAGGAAAGATTTTACTATGCAAGTGAATATATATCAGAGTTCAAGGAACTTGATGAAGCATTTCATGAGTGCATAATATTGAGTGTTGAAAACAAAAACGTACTTAAAACATTAAATGAGCAGCTACTTCATATAAGTAGATGGAGAAAAGTGTACGTCAAGTCTGGGTACAGGATATCACACCTTGTAGACGAGCACAAAGAAATACTTGCAGCTATAAAGGACAACGACGTGTCTAGGGCTATGGATTGTATGTCCAAGCATATAGATACAATATCAGCCGTTATAGGATTCAATAAAGAATTTCTTCACTATGTGAAAACAGATGACTAAAAAACTAGGCCTTTAGTCTAGTTGATTATGGGATTAGTAATTTTAGTATCTAATATATAAACAGTGAAAAACTTTGTTAAAATTTTTTTAACAAAAGTCACTTAGGTTATTTACTTATCTAGATAAAAGTGGTAGAATAATCTTGTAGACATAACTGGTATACAAGTGTACTGAAACATAAAATATTTGTGTAGGTTTTATGGTTTTTTTTTACATATGATTGATAAAACTTATGGTGAAAACCTTGTGAAAACATTTATTCTATAGACTTTTGGTATACAAGGTTATGGATTCTGATGGGAGGCAGTTGTGGAATTAACAAATAAAACAATAAGTGAGTATCTAGAAGATAGGGCTGAAATGACTCCGGAGAGTGCCTTTATTAGACATGGAGAGGAGATTTATACGTGGAAAAATGTTAATAATATAACTAGTAAGCTAGCCTTAGTCCTTCTTGAACAGGGTGTTAAAAAAGGAGATAAGGTTGGTATTTATGGTGTGAATAGTTCTAGTTGGATTATAATATTTTTTGCTCTACAGAAGATAGGTGCTGTTGCAGTTTTGATTAATTCTTGCTACAAGGAAAAAGAATTATATGACTGTATAAAAATTGCTGACATGAAGTTTCTTTTTTATACTACTGTGTGTACAGGTTATACTTGTGATCTTATAGTAGAAAAGCTAAAGAAGAGAAGCGACTTGAAAAAAGTTAATTTTTACAAAATAGAGCACACATATGAAGAGTGGATGAAAATAGAAAAGAGAGAGTGTAAAATCAAAAGAGGTATATTTGACAAACCAAACTCTGAAGATACTGCTTGTATCCTATTTACATCAGGTACTACCAACATATGCAAGGGTGTAATATTATCACATAGATCTCTTGTTAATAATGCCAGAGAAGTATGTGAACAAATGAGATGGACAGAAAAAGACAGTATGTGTTTAGTTGTCCCTCTATTTCACTGTTTTGGAGTCAATGTGAGCTTATTGACCAGTTTGATAGCTGGAATGACTGTAACTCTTTTAGACAAGTACAAGACGGTGAGCGTATGTGAAGCGATAGAAAAATACAAATGTACAGTATTAAATGGTGTTCCGAGTATGTTTTTGGCTATGACAAAGAATCCTAAGTTTGATGAGTTTGATCTCTCAAGTTTGAAGAGTGGTATAATAGCCGGTTCACCTATATACAAGGAAGATTATATAGGAATATGTAATAAATTAAAGGGAATGAAATTACAGACGTCATATGGACTTACTGAAGCATCACCTTGTGTTTCAATATCAGACTACGAAGACAGTATTGAAAAAAAGGCGGTTTCTGCTGGCAAGGTTATAGACCATATAGATGTTAGAATAATAGACTTAGACACAGGTAAGGAATGTCCAAGGGGACAAGTCGGGGAGATATTCGTGAAGGGATACAATGTCACAAGTGGCTATCTTTCATCGGATCCTGTTGTCTGTGATGCTGTTAGACCAGATGGTTGGTTGAAGACAGGAGACTTGGCTTATATGGATGAAGACTCTTACTTATATATTGTAGGTAGAAGGAAAAATCTAATTATAAGAGGTGGGGAAAACATATCCCCTCAGGAAATAGAAGAATGCATCAAAGACTATAACAATAAACTTGATGTATTGGTTATAGGTGTAAAATCAGATGTCCTACAAGAAGAGATTGTTGCGGTAATCGAAGGTAGACAAGATGATGAAATGGTAGGGAAAATAAAGGAATATATGAGAGATAGTATAAGTTCCTACAAGATACCTAAATACTTTGTGTTTATCGAGTCTTTTCCTAGGAATGCGACAGGTAAGATAAACGAAAAGGCTTTAAAAGAGATTGTTAATGAAAAACTTAAATAAATATCATTAATTTGTTGTAATTCATTGAATATTATTTTTTGGGAGGTAATGTAATGAGCACAAGAAAGAGACCATTAGAAGGAGTAAAGGTAATAGAACTTGCAAACTTTATAGCAGCTGCAACTACAGGAAGATTTTTAGCTGACTTAGGTGCAGATGTAATAAAGATTGAAAGTGCAAAGGGAGACCCACTAAGATATACGGCTCCAACTGAAGGTAGACCGCTTGATATGCACGAAAATACAACTTGGGAATTAGAAAATGCTAATAAGAGATGTATATCTCTAAATATGAAGGATCCTAAGGGTAAAGAAGCTTTCTTTAAGCTACTTGATGATGCAGATATACTTATAACAAACTGGAGAGTACAGGCACTACAGAGAGCTGGACTTGACTATGAAACACTAAAGGTTAAGTATCCAAGCCTTGTATACGCTATTTGTACAGGTTATGGTGAATACGGTCCTGATAAGGATCTTCCAGGATTCGACTTTACAGCTTTCTTTGCTAGAGGTGGATATCTTGAAAACCTTAGACAGAAATCTGATGTTCCAATGAACGTTGTTCCAGGACTTGGTGACCACAATGTTGGTATCAACCTAGCTGCAGGTGTACTTGCTGCATTATATCACGCTAAATTAACAGGCGAAGGTGAAAAGGTTGAAACAAGTTTATTCGAATCAGCAATATTCAATATGGGTATGATGGTTCAGGCTGCTCAGTATCCTGACTACGGTACTCCATATCCAATAAATATAAGAGAAGCTAACAATCCATTTAACGCTTGTTGGATGACTAAGGACGGAAGATATGTTCAGACTTGTATGCCTGACTACAATACTTACTTCAAAAAGTTCTTAACAGCATTAGAGCTTATGGATATAGTAGAAGATGAAAGATTCTTCCCAGTGCAGAACTTACATGCAAACGACCTAGGAACTACAGTATATGATAGAGTAATGGCTAGGTTTGGAGAAAGAGACTTTAGCGAATGGTCACAGGTACTTACAGATGCTGACATCCCATTTGCTCTAGCTAAGAATTGGGAAGAACTATTAGAAGATGAACAGGCATGGGCAAATGACTGCTTCTACAAGATGAAGTATCCAAGTGGTGAAAGAATACTTTGTAAGCACCCAGTTAAGTACCATGAAATGGGACCTACTCCATACAACAGAGGACCATACATCGGTGAACATGGTGTTGAAGTAATGAAGGAGTTAGGATACTCTGATGAAGACATCAAGCAGATGTTAGAAGACAAGACTCTATATGTTTGGGAAGACAAATAGAGATAAGAAATATAAGTGATAGTAGAGAAGGTAGAAAATATGAGTGATATATACACAATGGGTATTGACATTGGATCAACATCATCTAAATGTGTAGTGCTTAAGAATGGTAAAGATTTAGTTAGTAGCGGCGTCGTCAATCTTGGCGCCGGTACTAAAGGTGCCGATCAGGTTATAGAAAAGGTACTAGCTGACTGTGGTATCAAGTTCGAAGATCTGAATGTGATTGTTTCCACAGGATATGGTAGAAATTCTTACGACAGTGCAAAGAAGACTATGAGTGAACTTAGCTGTCATGCTAAGGGTGGTACATATATCTTCGGACCTGTAAGAACTATTATAGATATAGGCGGACAGGACATAAAGGTACTAAAACTAAATGACAAAGGTATGATGACAAATTTCTTGATGAATGATAAATGTGCAGCTGGTACAGGTAGATTCTTAGAGGTTATGGCTGGAGTACTTGATGTTAAGCTAGCAGAACTAGGTGACTTAGACAAGTTAGCAACTGAAAAAACACCAATATCTTCAACTTGTACAGTATTTGCAGAATCAGAAGTAATATCTTGTATGGCTAAGAAAATACCTATTCCTAATATAATTAGGGGTATACACGCTTCTGTTGCTACAAGAGTTGCAGGTCTTGCTAAGAGAGGTGGATTAACAACTCCAGTCGCTATGACTGGTGGTGTTACTAAGAACTCAGGAATAGTAAGGGCACTTAGCGAAGAGTTAGAAACAGATATCATGATTTCGGAAATTTCTCAGTTGGCAGGCGCAATTGGAGCGGCATTGTACGCTTACGATGAGTATCTGAAGGAAAATTAGAAAGGAGCTTTATTATGAGTAACACAGGTGCAGTTGAAGAAAAGCCGGCAAAAGTATTGTTAGGCGAGATAGTTGCAAAACATTATAAGGAAGCTTGGGAAGCTAAAGAAAGAGGCGAAAAAGTTGGTTGGTGTGCTTCTAACTTCCCACAGGAAATATTTGAAACAATGGATATCAAGGTTGTATTCCCTGAAAACCAGGCAGCAGCAATTTCTGCTAAGGGTGGTGGACAGAGGATGTGCGAAATCGCAGAAAACGAAGGATATTCAAACGACATATGTGCTTACGCTAGAATATCTCTAGCATACATGGACGTTAAAGATGCTCCAGAGTTAAATATGCCTCAGCCAGACTTTGTTGCATGCTGTAACAATATCTGTAACTGTATGATCAAGTGGTATGAAAATATAGCTAAAGAACTAAATATACCTCTAATCCTTGTTGACGTGCCATATAACAATGACTATGAAGCAGGCGATGACAGAGTAGAATACTTAAGAGGACAGTTCGATCACGCTATAAAGCAGTTAGAAGACTTAACTGGTAAAAAGTGGGATGAAAAGAAGTTCGAAGAAGTAATGGCAATATCTCAGAGAACAGGTAGAGCTTGGTTAAAGGCTACTGGATATGCTAAGTACACTCCATCACCATTCTCAGGATTTGACGTATTCAACCATATGGCAGTTGCTGTATGTGCTAGAGGTAAGGAAGAATCAGCAATAGCATTTGAAAAGCTAGCTGAAGAATTTGATGAAAATGTAAAGACTGGTAAGTCTACATTCAAGGGAGAAGAAAAGTACAGAGTACTATTTGAAGGTATAGCTTGTTGGCCACACCTAAGACATACATTTAAGCAGCTAAAGGATTCAGGAGTAAACGTTTGTGGTACTGTTTATGCAGATGCATTCGGATACATCTACGACAATACTTATGAATTAATGCAGGCTTATTGTGGAACTCCTAATGCAATATCTTATGAAAGATCATTAGATATGAGACTTAAGGTTATAGAAGAAAATAATATAGACGGTATGTTGATACATATAAACAGAAGCTGTAAGCAGTGGTCTGGTATCATGTACGAAATGGAAAGAGAAATAAGAGAAAGAACTGGTATACCAACAGCTACATTCGATGGTGATCAGGCTGACCCAAGAAACTTCTCAGAAGCACAGTACGACACAAGAGTACAGGGTCTAATAGAAGTTATGGAAGCAAACAAAGCTGCAAAGATGAAGGAGGAAAACTAGATGAGTAACTTAGAAGAACTATTTGGAAAACTTGCTGTATGTCCATTAGAGCAGATAGATAAATATGTTGCTGATGGTAAGAAAGTTATTGGTTGCGCGCCAGTATATGCTCCAGAAGAACTTGTATACGCATCAGGTATGATTCCTATGGCAATATGGGGAGCAGAGGGTGAAGTAACTCTTGCAAAAGAATATTTCCCAGCTTTCTACGTATCAATCATCTTAAGACTTTTAGATCTAGGTCTAGAAGGCAAGCTTGATAAGATGTCAGGAATGATTCTACCAGGTCTAAGTGACGGACTAAAGGGACTTAGCCAGAACTGGAAAAGAGCTGTAAAGAATGTTCCAGCATTATATATAGGATATGGACAGAACAGAAAGATAGAAGCTGGTATAGTTTACAATGCTAGACAGTATGAAAAGCTAAAAGTACAGTTAGAAGAAATAGCTGGAAAGAAGATAGAAGATGCTCAGATAGAAGAAGCAATCGTTTTATACAACAAGCACAGAAAAGCTATGCAGGCATTCTCAGACCTTGCAGCTAAACACTTAAATACAGTTACTCCTAGCCTAAGAGCTAAGGTAATGTCAAGTGCATGCCTAATGGACAAGGCTGAACATTTAGAAATAGTAGAAGCAATCAACGCTGAACTTTCAGCTATGCCAGAAGAAAAATTTGATGGTAAGAAGATTGTAACTACTGGACTACTAGCTAACAGTCCTGAAATATTAAAGATATTTGAAGAATTTAAACTTGGTATTGTTGCTGACAACATAAACCACGAATCAGGACAGTTTGATTATTTAGTTGATGAAGCTACTGGTAACCCAATAAAGGCGTTGTCTAAGTGGATTTCAGATATTGAAGGAAGTACTTTGCTATACGATCCAGAAAAACTAAGAGGACAGATAATCATCGATAAGGCTAAAAAATACGATGCAGATGGTGTAGTATACCTACTATCTAAATTCTCTGATTCAGATGAATTTGACTACCCAATCATTAGAAAACAGCTAGAAGAGGCTGGATATATGCACATCTTAGTTGAAGTAGATCAGCAAATGACTAACTTCGAACAAGCAAAAACTGCATTGCAGACTTTTGCAGACATGATATAGTAAAAATTGTAAAAATTTAAGGAGGCAATCTATGATTTTCGAAAAAGAACATGAGTTAGTTCGTCAGCTAGCAAGAGAATTTGCTGAAAATGAAATTAAACCAACTGCAGAAGAAGTTGATGAAACAAGCGAATTCCCTATGGAAATTTACAAAAAAATGGCTGCTGCTGGTTTCTTAGGTATCAAAATACCTCAGGAATTTGGCGGTTCTGGTGGAGACCACCGTTCATATGCAATAGTAATGGAAGAATTATCAAAGGCATCTGGAGTATCTACAATCTGGATATCTTCTCCTAACTCTCTTCAGTCTACACCTATCCTTGTTGATGGTACACCTCAACAGAAGGAAAAGTATCTTAGACCAATGGTTACAGGAGAAAAGATGTTTGCATTTGGTCTTACTGAGCCAGGAGCTGGTTCTGACGCAGCTTCTATCCTAACAACTGCTGAAAAGGATGGAGATGATTACATACTAAACGGAAGAAAGACTTTCATAACTGGCGCTCCAGTATCTGATTATGTAATAGTATTTGCAAAGACAGACGCATCAGCAGGTGCTAAGGGTATATCTACTTTCATAGTTGATACTAAGTTAGAAGGTGTATCTTTTGGTAAGGCAGAAAACAAGATGGGTATGATAGGTTGCCCAACTAGTGATGTTGTTCTTGACAACGTTAGAGTATCTAAGGATGATATGTTAGGAAAAGAAGGCAAGGGATTCATCAATGCGATGAAGACTCTAAGCGTTGGTAGACTTGGTATTGCTTGCCAGGCTCTAGGTCTTGCAGAAGGTGCTATGGAAGAAGCTATCAAGTATGCAAAGGCTAGACATCAGTTTGGTAAATCACTAGCTAAGTTCCAGAACACTCAGTTCATGATAGCTGAAATGGAAACAAAGATAGCAGCTATGCGTCACCTTGTTTACGATGCAGCATACAAGATGGACTTAGGAAAGAAGGCAGATAAGGAAGCTTCAATGGCTAAGTTATTTGCTACTGAAGAAGCTAAGTGGGTTATAGACAAGGCTCTTCAGATACATGGTGGATATGGATACATTAAGGAATATCCAATCGAAAGAATGTACAGAGACATAAGAGTAACTTCAATCTACGAAGGTACTTCAGAAGTTCAGAAGATGGTAATAGCATCAAGTGTATTGAAATAAGGGGAGGTATAGATAGATGAAAATTGTAGCTTGCATTAAACAAGTACCAGATACAACAGAGGTAAAACTTGACCCTGTGAAGAATACTTTGATTCGTGATGGTGTACCTAGTATAATCAACCCTGACGATAAAGCAGGTCTTGAACTAGCACTACAGATAAAGGAATCAGTACCAGGATCTACTGTAACAGTAGTATCAATGGGACCTCCACAGGCAGAGCTAGCACTTAGGGAAGCATTAGCAATGGGTGCTGATGATGCAGTTCTTGTAACTGACAGAGCATTCGGTGGTGCCGACACTTGGGCAACATCTTCAACAATAGCTGGTGCACTTAGAAACTTAGAATATGACATAATAATAGCTGGTAGACAGGCAATAGATGGAGATACAGCACAGGTTGGTCCTCAGATAGCTGAACATCTACATATACCACAGGTATCTTATGTAGAATCTTTAGAAGTTGAAGGAGACAAGTTCATAGTTAAGAGACAGTTCGAAGATAGATACCATACAATCGAACTAGAATCACCTTGTCTAATAACAACACTAGCGGAGGAAATAACTCCAAGATATATGTCAATAGCTGGTATATTCAACGCCTACAAGAAGGACATTAAGACTTGGGGACTTAAGGATATAGAAGAAAACCTTGACCTTTCAAATATCGGTTTAAAGGGTTCACCTACGAACGTTAAAAAATCATTCACAAAGCAGGCTAAGGGTAAGGGCGTTAAGTTAGAAGGCCTAACTCCTGAAGAAGCTGCAGATGCAATAGTAGCTAAGCTACAGGAAAAGTACTTTATATAATAGTACTTTAGTATTGAAAGATATTATAATAATAAATTTGAAAGGAAGATAACCTAATGAACAAAGATATTTATGTAGTAGTTGAACAGGTCGATGGCGTCGCACAAAAAGTGGGCATCGAATTAATAGGTATAGCAAACAAGCTAGCTGCAGACCTTGAACAGGACGTTGTAGCAGTTGTGCTTGGTAATAATATAAAGGGTCTATCCCAGAACCTTATAAGCCATGGAGCTAACAAGGTAATATGCGTAGATGATCCAATGTTAGAAACATATGCAACAGAACCATATACAAAGGCTCTTAATGCAGTAATAGAAGCAAAGCATCCTAATATAGTACTTTACGGTGCTACTTCAATAGGTAGAGACCTTGCTCCTAGAGTATCTGCAAGAGTACATACTGGACTTACAGCTGACTGTACTAAGTTAGAGATAGATCCAGAAACTAAGCTTCTTCTTATGACTAGACCAGCTTTCGGTGGTAACATCATGGCTACAATAGTTTGTAAGGAATTCAGGCCTCAGATGGCAACAGTAAGACCAGGTGTTATGGAAGCTCTTCCAAAGGATGACTCTAGAACTGGTGAAGTTGAAGAATTTAAGGTAGAATTCACTCCAGCTGACATGAACATAAAGATTAGAGAAGTAGTTAAAGAAACTAACGCTAAGGTTGATATAACTGAATCTAAGGTTCTTGTATCAGGTGGTAGAGGTATAGGAAGCCCAGAATACTTCGACGTATTAAAGGAACTTGCTGATGAATTAGGCGGACTAGTTACATCATCAAGAGCTAACGTTGACGCTGGATGGATAGGAAGAGAAAGACAGGTTGGACAGACTGGTAAGACAGTAAGACCAGACCTATACATGGCTTGTGGTATATCAGGAGCTATACAGCATTTGGCTGGTATGGAAGAATCTGAATTTATAGTAGCTATAAATAAGGACGCTCATGCACCAATATTTGATGTAGCTGACCTAGGTGTTGTTGGAGATCTTCATAAGATAATACCTCTAGTAATAGAAAAGGTTAAGGCTATAAAGGCTTCAAAGGCTGATATGTAATTAATACCGTTGGTAAACAATCAGTATTAAAATTGACAAAGATAAAACAGGCTGTTTAAAAAGAGTTTAAATTATTTACATAATTTTTAATATATTATAAAAAATATTTAAAATTATATAGTAAAATCTCATTTTATGTAGTATAATATACCTAGGTAATCGAACTAACCTAGGTATATTCCTACAGTCTGCTTTATAGTTAAGCTATTTAACAACAGCCATGTAGATTAGACGATGATAACTTCTTTAAAAAATTTTAATGGCGTTGTTAAAAAAATAACATTTTTAATTTAGTTTTTTTATATTTTTTATTTTTAAGGGGGCGAAGTAATGGTAAAGGTTAGAGTCACTTGTAACAAGAACATTATAGAAAGATTTGGTGTTAAGAAGCCAGAAGGTTGGGATTTCCAATATATTAATTATCCTTGCTCTGATGAAGAACTTGCTCAGCAGTGTAAGGATGCTGATATAGTGTTCTGTGGTCCAGTTGACTACTTCAGAAGAGAAGTAATTGAACAACTTGATAACTGTAAGCTTATACATTCGCTTGGAGTAGGTTTCGATAAGATAGACTTAGAAGCTGCCAAGGAAAAAGGTATTTATGTATGCAATAATAGGGCCGTTAACGCTGTTCCAGTTGCTGAATTAGCAGTAGGACACATGATAACTTCACTTAGAAGAATGCCAGAAGCTGATGCTAAGATAAAGGCAAAGGGCGTTGATGGATTTAATGAAAGCTTTAAGGAATATCAGGTAAAAGGACAGAGTGAACTTAGCTCTAGAGTTATAGGACTTGTTGGATTAGGTGCTATAGGTAAGGCCGCTGTTAAGATGTTAAAGGCTTTTGGTTGTGAAATCATGTACTATGATGTTTTCAGAGCTGATGAAGCTTACGAAATGGAAAATGATATCAAATATTGTACATATGATGAAATACTTGAAAAATGTGATATCATCTCTTACCATGTTCCAGTTCTAGATTCTACTAGAAATATGGTTCGTAAGGAAACAATAGAAAAGATGAAGCAAGATGCAATAATCATCAACGTTGCTAGAGGCGAAATAGTGAACAATGAAGATTTAGCTGAAGCTCTAAACAATGGTAGGGTATTCGCTGGACTAGATGTTATAGCTCCAGAGCCACCAAGTGCTGATCATCCTCTATTCAACTTAACAGAAGCAGGTAAGGCTAGATTATCTATTACTCCTCATATCGCTGGTACTACTGATGATGCGTTCATAAGAATGTCTAAGTGGTCATACGATGATATGGTTAAGGTAATGAACGGAGAAAGACCAAACAATGTAGTTAATGGTCTATAAGACTAGGCATTTCGCCAATTTTATGATTAGAAAAGGTGACGAGTATGGAAATTAAAAGAAAAGACGTTATAGTTTGTGGTTTTGCTTTATTCGCGATATTCTTTGGCGCTGGTAACTTAATATTCCCTCCGCATTTGGGTGTATTAGCTGGTGACCAGTGGTACAAAGCTATGTTTGGTTTCTTACTAACTGACCCGGTTTTACCAATACTAGGTGTTATAGTTACAGCTAGATTAGGTGGTAGAGCTGATGATTTAGGTAAGAGAGTTAGCCCTAAGTTTGCAAAATTAATTGGTACAATAGCAATATTGACAATTGGACCTTTCTTTTGCGTTCCTAGAACAGGTGCTACAACTCACGAAATATTTGTACATTCATTATTCCCAAGCGTACCAAGCTGGGCAACTTGTGTAGTATTCTTTGCTCTAACACTTTACCTAACACTAAATCCAGGTAAGGTTATAGATATAATAGGAAAGTATTTGACTCCTGCTCTATTGATTATACTAGCCCTAATAGTAATTATATCTATAGTTAATCCTCCAGACCCAAAGGTTGCAACTGGACAGGTTGGATTATTCACTAACGGATTCTATGAAGGTTATCAGACAATGGATGCTCTTGGATCACCTCTAATGGCTGGTATAGTTATATCAGACTTATTAAGACGTGGATATACAGACAAAGAAGTACAGTTCAAGGCCAGTGCTCAGATAGGTATAGTTGCCTTCATACTACTTGCTTTAGTATATGGTGGTTTAACATATGCTGGTGCTACAGTAGGTGGACACTTCAATGGTGAAACTGAAAGAACAGCTTTACTTATAGGAATGGTTGAATTGATGCTAGGTAACATAGGTAAGGTCTTCATGGGGGTTGCAGTTGCACTTGCTTGTTTGACTACTTCTACAGGTCTAACTTCAACTTGTGGTAACTACTTCGATACTATATCTAACGGAAAACTACCTTACAAGTATGTAGCAATGGTAGCAACAGCAATAGCATTCGTTCTTTCGCTAATCGGTGTTGAAGGACTTATAGCAATAGCAGTTCCAATACTATCAGCTATATATCCGGTAATAATAGTTCTAATAGTTATGTCAATATTTGACAAGAAGATTAAGTACAACTGGACTTATACTGGTGCAGTTATAGGTGCATTCGCAGTAGCCCTAATAGAAAGTATTAACCTTGCTTCAGTAATGAGAGGTGGTACTCTACTAGCAGGTCCTGCAGCAGCTCTAAAGGCTCTACCACTTGGTAATTTTGGCTTCGAATGGATTTTACCAGCTGTTGTTTGCTCAGTAATTCTAACAGTAATAAGCATGGTAGGTAAAGTTGGAAAGACAATAAATGACCCAATCGAATAATATTGGTTGATTTCATTGTAAAAAATTTGAAAATTCATTATAAAACAAATATATCGTCTCTACTTCGGTAGGGACGGTATATTGAAAACAAAGATAAGGTTTTTATTAATTTATTTAAGGTTTAGGAGGTAATATTATGATTTCTCAGGATATGGTTAAGTTAGGAACAGCTAAGTCTGTTATTAGAGAACTTGCAGGATTTGGTGCTATGAGAGCTAAGGAAATAGGTGCGGAAAACGTATTAGACTTCTCTTTAGGTAACCCATCAGTACCTGCTCCACAGGAAGTTCAGGACGCTATCGTTGATATAATCAAAAACAATGCTCCAAGAGTATACCATAGTTACTCTTCAGGTGCAGGTCATGACGGTTGTAGAACAGCTATAGCTGACGACCTTAACAAGAGATTCGGAACAAAATATACAAAGGACAACCTATTAATGACTTGTGGTGCTGCTGCATCTCTAAACATTACATTAAAGGCTTTAATAGCATCTCCAGAAGATGAAGTAATGGTTCTTGCCCCATTCTTCCCAGAATATACAGTATTTATTAATGGACAGGGAGGAAAGCAGGTTCTAGTTCCTTGTAAAGATGATATGCAGCTAAACGTAGAAGGTGTTAAGGAAGCTCTTACTCCAAATACTAAGGCTATAATAGTTAACTCTCCTAATAACCCATCAGGTGTTGTTTATACATTAGATGAAATGAAGGCTCTAGCTGAATTACTAGAAGCTAAGGAAAAAGAATATGGTCATCCAATATACATTATAGCTGATGAGCCATATAGAGAATTAGTTCTTATAGATGGACTTGAAGTTCCATTTATACCAAACCTATATAAGAATACAGTTATATGCTATTCTTGGTCTAAGTCACTATCACTTCCTGGTGAAAGAATTGGTTATATACTAGTTCCAAGTGAAGTAGATGATGAAATGCTTATGGCTGCTGTTGGTGGAGCTGCAAGAGTACTTGGTTACGTTTGTGCACCAACTCTATTCCAGATGGTAGTTGAAAGATGTGTTGGTATAGAACCAAACCTTGATGTATACAAGAAGAACAGAGACCTTCTATATGATGGACTTATCAAACTTGGATACAATGTTGCTAAGCCAGCTGGTGCATTCTACTTATTCATAGAAGCTCCAGATGGAGATTCTGAAAAGTTCTCTGAAAAGGCTAAGGCACACGACATGCTAGTAGTACCTGGAACAGGATTCGGTTCAAAGGCTCATATGAGATTATCTTACTGTGTTGAAACTGAAAAGTGTGAAAAGTCACTTGCAGTATTTGAAGAACTAATGAAAGAATACAAGTAAGATATTTAAAACTTATAAACTCGCCGATTCGATCATCGAACTTTATCTATACTATACGTTCTCTTATAGGTAATAGGTAGAGTCTATGTTCAATTATTAAACTTCATAGATCTATCCTTATCATAAGTCGAGGTATAGATCGGGAAAAACACCGGTTTTCCGGTGTTTTTCTTTTTAAAGAAAAACAGGCTGGATATAGATTTTATAATTAAAACAAGCTATAATAAAAATGTAAAGTAAATTTTTAGGAGGATTTATGTTTTTAGGAGAACTTACAGCTCTAGCGGCATCATTTTGTTGGACGATTAGTAGTAGTATTGTAGAGAGGAAAGGAAAATCATTTTCTGCCGTTTCAATGAATTTTGCGAGACAGGTGACGGCCTTAGTAACTATAGGATTATTAGTAGTATTATTTAATGGCATAGGAGCTATTGGAAACGTAGGATTCAACAACTTGTTTTTTCTAGCAATGTCTGGTTTGATAGGATTCTCACTAGGAGATTCTTTTTTAATGAGCGCATTTACACGAATTGGAGCTCAATTGACCTTGTTGATATTTTCCATATCACCTGTTTTAGCGGCTATTTTGGGTAGGATCTTGTTTGCTGAAAGGTTGAGTAGTAAAAGTATATTTGGAATGTTAATTGTTATTTTTGCTATAATGCTTGTAATAGCAAAGGGTGGCAATTCAAATATGAAGGTAAAAGGAGACCCTAGGGGCTTGGTTTTTGCATTCTTGGCATCTATTGGACAGGCGCTAGGGGTCATATTAAGTAAAGCAGGATTAGGTGATGTACCACCACTTGCAGCTACAGAGATAAGATTACTTGGTGGACTTATAGGTATAGTCATAATATGCAGTCTAGGCAGGAAATGGATGGATGTAAGAAGGATATTTACAAGTAGGCAGGGTTTAACTGTCAACTTTGGTAATGCCATTATTGGTACGACTATGGGGGTTGTGTTATCTATGTTCGCTATAAAGTACACTAAGGTTGCAATAGCGTCTACACTTATGGCTATGTCACCAATAATGATAATACCAGTGAGTAGGTTTTATTTTAAGGAAAATATTACTAAGGTTGAGATATTTGGAGCCGTATTATCAGTTATAGGAGTTGCCTTGTTAGTTTAGACATAGACCATGTATTATCAGTTTAAATATATAGCATGTATTGTTAGTATGGAATAAATATTTAGACAGAAAGATTATTTGATGATTAATTCTACTATTAAGTAAATCATTATTTGTATATTAAAGAGCATATTAATAGAGGTTTTCAAAATATGGAAATATCGCTATTAATATGCTCTTTTTTGGTTGAAGTTTTATTTATATTGACTATTAATATTTGGATATAATAAGTGGAAAATAAGGGGGAAAATATGGATAAGATACTATCTACAATAATACCAGAGACTTATGCAAGAAAAAACCTTGTATTTCCAAAAGAAATTGACAATGACAGAATTGTCGTCTTAATGGAGAATTATGATCTGGAAAAAATCAGTGATATAAAGAAGTTTTCAAAAAGAAAGGTTGATGTCGTAAAGTCGTCTAAAACTCAAATAATAAAGTTGATAGATGATAATTATAGTCTTGATACAAGCGAGATTAATGATGAAGTAAATATTCTTATGAACTCAATACTTGAAAATGCAATAAAAATGGGAGCTAGCGACATACACATAGAACCCAATTCTAGAGAAGTTAGACTGAGATATAGGGTTAATGGAGACTTGATTTTAATAGACAGGATGGTCTTAGATGATTTGCCCAAAATAGCAACACTAATAAAATTAAAGGCCTTGTGTGATATAACAGAAAAAAGATTGCCTCAAGATGGTAGGTTCAGGTACGAAGAGGGCACTTACAAGGTGGACATAAGGCTGAGTACACTACCTACAGTTTATGGAGAAAAATTAGTTCTAAGGCTATTGGACCACAATAAATTTATCAAGACCAAGGAAGAACTAGGTTTTTCCAAAAATGCCATCAAAAAAATAGACTCTATTATAAAAAGGCAGTGTGGAATATTAATTGTGGCTGGCGCAACAGGAAGTGGTAAATCATCTACTGTCTACTCTCTGTTAAATGGACTAAGAGGACAATCGATTAACATAACTACAATCGAGGACCCAGTTGAGTACAAGCTTGATGGAATAAACCAAATTCAGGTTAACAATAAGGCAGGTTTGAGATTTGACACCGGTTTAAAGTCCATTTTAAGACAGGATCCAGACATTATTGTACTTGGAGAGATAAGGGACAAGGAAACAGCAGATTTGGCGATTAGGTCTGCAATTACAGGGCATTTTGTAATAACTACACTGCACACTAACGATGCAATATCGACCATATCTAGATTAAAGGATATGGGGATTGAACCCTACATGATAAACGCTGGTTTAATTGGTGTTATAGCTCAGAGACTAGTTAAGAAAAAACTTATTTACAATGGCTATGAGGGTGAAGAGAGGACATTGATATATGAAATTGTTGAAATAGGTCAAAAAATTAAAGATGGTATAAAGGCTGGTTATGACGATATAAGCCTAAGAAAAATTGCAATTGAAAATGGGATGATTACATATGAGGATTCTATCAAGGAAAAAAATAAATAGTAAAGAATTGAAAGTAATATCTAGTCAGTTATCAAGTATGTTGGGTTCAGGGTGCGATATAATCACCTGTTTAGAAATATTGATAACATCATCATCAAGAACGGTTGAAGAGGGTGTTAAAAGGACTCTTAGGTCTATAAAAAACGGTAAAACTTTGGCTGAATCATTTGCCTTATCAACTTATTTTACGAATTTTTTTGTTAATATGGTCAGGGCAGGTGAGATAAGTGGAAAAATAGACTATGTATTTAATAGGATGTCATTTTATTATGAGAGGCAGACCAAGTTAAAATCTAAGATTATTGGAGCCTGTCTTTATCCTATAATTTTACTAGTAGTTTCCATATTTTCTTTTGTCTTTATGCTTGTCTACGTTGTTCCTAACTTTGAACAGGCATTTGAATCCTATGACGGTATAAATATGGAAAGTATATTTATATTTAAACTATCAAGGTTCATAAGAGAATACTATTTACTTTTATTAATTTTATTAACTATAGGCATAATTTATTTGATAAAGAGTATTAGCAGTAGTGGTGAAATAAAAAACTATATTGATAGGTTGCTTTTTAAGCTTCCAAGAATAAGTAAGATAAATCAGATTTATATATGCGACCAATTTTCCAGAGCTTTATCTATACTTATAGCTAGCGGTGTCAACATAGAAGACTCTATTGATATAGCCACTAATACACTTGAGTCTAAGTATTTTCATACCAAGATGAACCTAGCTAAGTCATACATAGAGCTGGGGAGTCCGGTGAGCAAGGCCCTTGCAAAAACAGGGATTTTTCCTCAAGTATTTATATCTATGATGTTGGCTGGAGAAGAGTCTGGGTCATTTGATAGTAGTTTGGTTTCTATTAGTAAATACTATGAACAAGAATTGGATAGAGAACTTGAAAATGCAACAAGACTAATAGAACCGATTATGTTAGTAGTTATGGGGATAATGATTGGTAGTGTCTTGATATCAATCCTTAGACCTATGTTTGAGATGATATCTTCCATATCCTAGGAAGTTGGTTAAATATTATTATTTTAGATTGGAGGAGTATAGTGTTGTTTACTAAGGAAAATTGCATTAATCGAAACTTTAACTTTAAATTAGGAGAAAAAAATAATCGAAAATTATATTCTCAAGAATTAGCAAAAAACGCTGGAACTAATAATTATACTAATGATAAGAAAAAACCTGGATTTACACTGATTGAGATGATAATTGTTATTAGTATAATAGGGATATTAGCGGGTATAGTAGCTATTAGCTTTGGAGATGCACAGAAAAAGGCAAAATTAAATGCTGACTATGCAAATGCATCTAACCTAGCAATGGCTGCATATATGTCTTTGGGAGATGGTAAGTCAGAGACAGATTCTAAGGATCCTAAAAAGTTAAAGGACTCTAAATATATTCAAACTGTACCAAAACCACAATCTTTAAGTGGTGACTATGAGATTGTAATCGATAAGGGAGAAGTTACTGTAAAAGTTGACAAATCCATTTTTTATCCAAAACCAGACGCAAGTTCTGCTGAAAATCAGTAGCAATTAAAATAAGTGGTACTTAAAATAAGTAATACTTAAAATAGGTAGATCATAAGCGGTAATTTAACTAAATAAATCTTAAGCGCCGCAAAAGCTAAGTAAATCATAAGTGATACTTAGAATAGGTGGGCTTAGACAAGGAGGTTCTATAATGGACAGGAAAAAACTTAAAAAATTATATTTATTATTTGAAACCAATGGATATAGGATAATAGAAATGGAAGGTAAGAATAAGTTTTGTAAGGGAATTTTCTGTCCTTATAGATTCCTTGATATAGGAGGTAACTTCGACAAGCAGATCTCATATGAAATTGGGAAAAATATAAAAAGCAGTATTGAAAACTTAAAAGATATAGAGAGTGTAACCTTTGTATGTCAGGGGCTTGGAGAAATTTGTAAGGAGATAGATGTCCCTGTTAAGGCCAAAAGGAGGGAGATACTCGAAATTATAAACTTTGAAATGCAGCAATTTTATAATATCTATACAGAAGACTATAAGATATCATATAAGGATAAAAATTTAGGTCTTGATAAAAAAATAGGAAGGGACTTAGATGAGTTAGATCACCAAATTAAAAAAATTAATATTACCCTATTCCCTAAAGCACTTATAAAATTTATGAAGGATATAGCGGAATTTATAGGATTAAAAATCGATGAAATAATACTCGACTTGGATCTTATAGGGGCATATATAGGAGGTATTTCAGCTAATGAAGACAAGTATTCAATTTTAGAAGCAAGGGAAAGAGATATAGTTTTAGCTGTGGTTGAAAATTTCAATATAGTAAAGTCGCTAGTAATAACAGAGGAAATAGATGATAACTTACTTAGATTTCTTGAAGAAAATGGATGTATTAAGTTAATAGGAGATATTCAAAATCATCTTATTGGAAATTTAAAAAATCTAAAAATATCAGATGTCACAGATACCTCAGTTCAAGACTTGTTAGAGATATATGTTAGTAAGAAAGATGTAAATAGAAAAAAGTTTTTATCAGATTTAATTTTTATAAATAAATATAAAAATACTAGTATATATAGGGGAGATAAAGAAGTCTTGCCTTATCAAGCCATAGCAATTAACATAATTTTCATTGCCCTATTTATAGTACTACTTACGTCATTTTTAAACTACAATAGACTCCAAACTAGTTTATCAGAACTGGATAATATAGAGAAAAATAAGCTAATAAAAACATCAAAAGATGATATATATTCAGGTAAGTCTAAAGAAAATATTTACGGTGTAGATTTTGAAAAACTAGAGTCTATTATATCAATTTTAGGTGATAGGATCATATCACTAAACTCAAGTAAGGACGAAACTGAAATAGAGTTTAGGGTAGGTAGTAAAAAAGAACTAGACACTATAGTGTCTAATAAAGAATTTAAATCAGCTATATTAGTATCGGTATATGAAAAAGAGGATAAGTTACAGATAGAAGAAAGGGTAGTGGTTGAAGAAAAGGAAAACCCTGAAGAAAAGCAAAACCCTGAAGAAAAGCAAAATCCTGAAAATGCTGACGGTGAAAACAAGGAAGAGAATGAAAATACTCTTAAAAAAGAAAAAACAGTCAAAAGAGAAAAAACAATTAAAAAAGAGAAGCTAATAAATTACATCTATGTTAAGGCTAAGTTCAAGTAATTTAGGAGGATAGGATTTATAAGATTAATACAATACTTAGTGAACAATATTAGGCAAGGTAAGGCAAAGTAAGAAAATGCTTAGTTATATAATTATGAATGAGGTGTAGACAATATGAGTATACTGGGAAAAAATAAAATTGACACCAAAAGTGAAGATAGGGCAAGATTTAAAATAAGGTTACTCGCAAAGAATAGGATAAATCAAATTATAGCCCTAATGTTAGCAGTGCTAGTGCTTATAAATATTTTTATTGCAAGGCCTATAAAAAATAAGATTCAAGATACGGAAAATATGATCAAGGAAACCCAACTTGCGGAGGAAAATCTAGGACTTAATAACTACTCTGGAAGGATAAAATATAAAAACCTAGGTGAGGATATAAATTTTTATAAGTTAATTTCAAATAATAGGTCTTTATGCAGTATGGAAGTCAAGGAAGTTGACAGAAATGTCTTGTATAAAATTAAATTTAATAAAGATAAGTTGGATTTTAAAGACTTTATAATAAACTTAAAAACTTATGGCAAGAGTGTTTGTATTCATAGGGTGAGTTATGGAGACGGGGTTTATGATATAGAAATATATAAAAAATAGGACCAGGCAAGTTAAGCTGTTTCCAAAATCCAGGATAGTAGTTGATTTAAAGCCTTTATTTTGGATAGCGAACTTGCAAGGTCCTTTATTTTACAGTGTTAGAGATTTTTAATCGTCTGACGGATATTTCTATTGGTCTTTATTTATAGATGGGTTTTCTATTTCTATATTTACATCGTATTTATTTTCTTGGTTTGTTAGAACCTCAAGTTTAGGGTCTAGATTTTGACAGATTGTACTGCAGTCGCAATCATCATCCTCGTTGGGGTCTTTTGTCATGTCTTCAATAAAGTTTTCAACCCTGTCGGCAATTTTGGTTGAACCGCTATTGACCTGGTCTTTTAATATCTTGTATATTACAGCCGTTACCGGTACTCCGAAGAAAATACCAACCATATTGAATAGTCCACCACCTACTATTACAGATACTAGGACCCACATACCAGGTAGACCTACTGAAGAACCTACAACCCTTGGATAGATTACATTGCCTTCAATCTGCTGTAATACCAACAGGAATATTATAAATACCATGGCCTTAAAAGGACTTACCGGTAGCAACATCAAAAATCCAAATAAACATCCTAGATACGCTCCAACCATTGGCACTAATGCAGTTAGTCCAACGAATGATCCAACCATGCTTGCATATGGAAGTCTAAGTGCCGCCATACCAAGTGTACATAGGACTCCCAATATAATGGCCTCTATAAACTGACCTGTAAAGAAAGCCTTGAATGTAGAGTTTGATACATCAAAGAAATAATACATAGGTTTGATTATTCTCTCAGGGACAAACTTTTTAAATAGTTTATCAAATTGTCTAGTGAGAGTTTCCTTGCTAGATACTATGTATATAGCCAATATACTAGCCATTACGACACTTGCCAAAACGCCAAATACTGAATTTACAAGGGAGAATATACCACCTGCCCAAGCGCTTACAGTTTCAAACGCCTTATTTGCTATTTCCTGTACATTGAGATTTGTAGAAGATAAGTTTTCTTGAGCTGAAGGTATTATCTTAATTATTTCTTTTTTGACAATCTCATATATATCAGGTAACTGTACTACAAAAGTTGCTAATGAATTTTTGACCTCTGGAACTATCAATTTCATAATCAAAAAGATAAGGGAGAAGGATATTAATAAGGCAAGCACGATTGAAAGCATCCTCTTGATCTTATTCATAAACCTATTGTCTATCCTTGAAAGTAGTTTGTCCTCTATAGGTGTCACTATAGTATTTAGGACAAAGGCTATAACGCATCCCATCATTATTGGGCTCAAGACCTCCAAAAGTAAACCTAAATTATTTAAGATATTTGTAAAGTTGAGTATTACTAGGGCCAAAAAGGCTATTAAAAAAATTGTTTTTATTGTAGATATTCTATTTTTGTCCATATTAACTCCTTATATTTTTATTTTGAATAATATATTTATACCCTTTTATATAATACATTACTTATTTTTTAAATACAAGTAGTAAGTTATGTGGTAAAATATAAGAAAGAAGGAAAAGTCAAGGAGGTAGGCATTATGGTAAATATTAATAAGGACAAAATATTAGCTAGTTTAACCACATACAGGAAACTTGATAGGACTAGTAGGGGAATTAATATGGTTGCAAATTCACTTTTGGGTCACAATAAATCTTCAGGACCTGAGCCAGATTTGTATACTATATATTTGACAGAGGACAAGTTTTTAGCCGAGTATAGTAGGACTAGTTTGCATGGTAGCCGACCAAAGAAGATAACTAAACTTGACATACCATTAGTTGATATAGTGGATATGAAGCTTGATAAGAAGGATAATATGGATTGTATCCACATAGAGAGTGCTTGGGGAAAACATTACTACTTCGAGATAGAAAATAGTGAAAAGAAAGAACAAGCAAATGATATAATTGAAAAATATAAGGGTATAATATAAAGATATTAAGTAATTAAAGAGAAAAGTTAGTAAAGACCTGTGTCTATTTTTGTAGATATGGGTCTATATAAATTGGTGAAATAAAGGTTATATATTTTATAAAGGAGAACTATGCCTGAATTTAAAATACAATCAGATTTTAAGCCTATGGGTGACCAACCCAAGGCCATAGATACAATATGTAAATCTATAGAAAATAAAAATAAATTTCAGACCCTAGTCGGCGTAACTGGATCGGGTAAGACTTTTGCAATGGCCAATATAATTGAAAGAGTAAAAAAACCGACATTGATATTGGCCCACAACAAGACTCTTGCAGCCCAGCTATATGGTGAGTTTAAGGAGTTTTTCCCAGACAACGCTGTTGAGTATTTTGTTTCGTATTACGATTACTACCAACCAGAGGCCTACGTTGCTCATTCTGATACCTACATAGAAAAAGATGCCAGTATCAATGATGAGATCGACAAGCTAAGGCATTCGGCTACAGCTGCCATATTAGAAAGACAAGATACCATAATAATTTCGTCAGTTTCTTGTATATATGGTTTGGGTGATCCCAAGGACTACAAGGAATTGATGTTGTCGCTGAGGCCAGGCATGATGAGGGATAGGGATGATGTGATAAGAAGGCTCGTTGAAATCCAGTACGAGAGGAATGATGTCAACTTCATCCGTGGTACATTTAGGGTTAGAGGGGATATATTAGAGATATTCCCAGCATCGACTGATGACAAGGCTATAAGGGTTGAGTTCTTCGGTGATGAGATAGACAGGATTACAGAGATAGACTATATAACTGGCAAGGTCGTCGCTGAACGTGGTCATATAGCCATATTCCCGGCTTCCCACTATGTTACAACGCCAGAGAGGATAGAATCGGCGATCATTTCTATCGAGGAAGAATTAGAAAAGGCCATAGCTGATTTTAAGGCCAATGACAAGTTGTTAGAGGCCCAGAGGATTGAACAAAGAACTAAATATGATATAGAGATGTTGAGGGAGATAGGTTTTTGCCAGGGTATAGAGAACTATTCTAGGCATATAACTGGAAGAAAAAAGGGTGAAAAACCATATACATTGATGGACTTCTTCCCAGATGATTTCTTGCTGATTGTAGATGAGTCACACGTAACACTCCCACAGGTAAGGGGTATGTATGGCGGAGATAGGTCTAGAAAAAAATCCCTTATAGAAAATGGATTTAGACTTGAATCTGCCTATGACAATAGACCCCTTAACTTTGAGGAATTTGAATCCAACTTAAATCAGGTCCTATTTACAACAGCTACACCAGGACCATATGAGATGGAACACACCGATGTATTTGCAGAGCAGATAATAAGGCCTACAGGTCTACTTGATCCGTTAATCGATGTAAGACCGGTAAATAACCAGATAGATGACCTTTTAGTAGAGATAAATAAGACTATAGAAAGTGGAGAGAGGGTTCTAATCACAACTCTTACAAAGAAGATGTCAGAGGACCTTACAAATTATTTAAAGGGAGTAGGCATCAAGGTCAAATACCTTCACTCAGACATAGTAACACTTGAAAGAACTGAGATAATAAGAGACCTAAGACTTGGTAAATTTGACGTATTGGTAGGGATCAACCTCCTAAGAGAGGGACTGGATATACCAGAAGTGTCCCTTATAGCAATACTTGATGCTGACAAGGAAGGCTTCCTACGTTCAGAGACATCCCTAATACAGACCATTGGTAGGGCTGCCAGAAATTCAAATGGTAGGGTAATAATGTATGCAGACAAGATTACGGACTCTATGAAGAGGGCAATTGATGAGACTGAGAGAAGAAGGTCAATCCAGATGGCCTACAATGAAGAACATGGCATTGTACCAAAGACTATTTCAAAAAATATCAGGGACAATATAGCCATAACAAGGGTAGCAGAAGAGGCAGAATCATATGACCTATCAGGAATAAAGGGTCTTAAGGACCAGGATGAAATAGCTACGACTATTATAATACTTAAGTCTAAGATGATGGAAGAGGCGGAAAAGTTAAACTTTGAGTTGGCAGCTGAATTAAGAGATAAGGTTACTGAACTAGAGAAAAAATTAAAATAGCTACTAGAAATAAAAATAGAAAGAGGTATTGATGAAGGATTTAATAAAGATAAGAGGCGCTAGAGAAAACAACCTGAAAAATGTAGACCTAACCCTTCCTAGAGACAAGTTTATAGTGTTTACGGGTTTGTCAGGTTCAGGAAAATCGTCTTTGGCCTTTGATACAATATATGCAGAAGGCCAGAGAAGGTATGTTGAAAGTTTGTCTTCTTACGCGAGACAGTTTTTGGGGCAGATGAGCAAACCAAATGTAGAATCAATTGAAGGCTTGTCTCCTGCAATATCTATAGACCAGAAGACAACTTCCAAAAACCCTAGGTCTACTGTTGGTACGGTAACAGAGATATATGACTACCTAAGGCTCTTGTTTGCGAGGGTAGGCAAGGTACATTGTCCTGTATGCGGTCAGCTTATAAGCCAGATGACAGTCCAGGAGATAGTGGACTCAATAATGGAGCATGAGCAGAGGACAAAAATACAGATATTATCTCCTATAGTTAGGGGACAAAAGGGAAGTCATAAAAAGGTAATAGACAACATCAGGAAGGAAGGTTTTGTAAGGGTTAGGATAGACGGAGAAACCTATGATGTAAATGATGAGTTTGAGTTAGAGAAAAATAAGAAACACACTATTGAGGTAATAGTAGATAGGATAGTTATCAAGGAAAATATAGAAGCAAGGCTTGCTGGATCTGTTGAGACAGCTGTAAAATTGTCTGATGGATTAATTATATGCCATGTTATAGATGGTGAAGAAACCATGTATTCTACTAAGTTTGCCTGTCCTGACCACGGTATCGGCATAGAAGAATTATCGCCTAGGATGTTCTCGTTTAATGCTCCATTTGGTGCCTGTGATGTATGTAATGGGCTTGGAGAATCAAGAGAGGTTGATGTAGACCTAGTTGTTCCAAATAAGGAGCTGAGCTTGAAGCAGGGAGCCATTGCTGCATGGTCTACAAATGGTCTCAACGATAACACATATTACTCGATGATGGTAAAGGCTCTTTGTGACAAGTATAATGTCTCTATAGAAACACCTTTTAAGGACTTGCCAGATGATTTTGTTGAGGAGTTGCTTTACGGTAAGGAAAACACCCTGCTTACATTTGAATTTGATTCCAAGTTTGGTGGTATGAAGACCTATCAAAATTACTATGAGGGTGTTGTTGTAAACTTGGAAAGAAGATATAGAGAGACCAACTCAGATGCAATGAGGGATAGGCTGGATGATTTTATGGCAGATAGGCCTTGTCCAAAGTGTAAGGGCAGGAGGTTAAAACCAGAAGTCTTAGCTGTCAAGGTAGGTGGCAAAAATATTATGGAGGTTACAGACCTGTCAGTTGAGGACCTGATCGACTATATTGAGGGGCTAAACCTATCTGAAATGGATATGCATATAGCCAAGGATGTCGTAAAGGAAATTAGGGAGAGGGCATCTTTTTTGAAAAACGTAGGTCTTGGCTACCTTACCCTTTCAAGAAAGGCAGGAACCCTATCAGGTGGGGAGGCCCAGAGAATTAGGCTGGCTACCCAGATAGGTTCTGCGCTTACAGGAGTCTTGTATGTCCTTGACGAACCTAGTATAGGTCTGCACCAGAGGGATAATGACAAGTTGATAGCAACCCTAAGAAACTTAACTGACCTAGGTAATACCCTAATAGTAGTCGAACACGATGAAGATACTATGAGGGCAGCAGACTACATTGTAGACATTGGACCAGCTGCAGGTATCCATGGTGGTGAAATAGTAGCCCAGGGTCCAGTTGAAGAGATAATAAAAAATCCAAACTCCATAACAGGTAAGTACTTGAGTGGAGAAATCAAGATACCAGTACCTGAAACTACAAGAGAAGGAAACGGTAATTTTGTAGAGGTGGTCGGTGCCAAGGAAAACAACCTTAAAAATATAAATGTAAAATTCCCTCTTGGAAAGTTTACCTGTGTAACTGGAGTATCTGGATCAGGCAAGTCAACCTTGGTAAATGAAATCTTGTACAAGGGCTTAACCCACAAAATAAACAAGTCCAGGGTAAGACCAGGAGACCACAAGGAGATACTTGGAACTGAGCATATAGACAAGATAATAAATATAGACCAGTCACCTATAGGAAGGACACCAAGATCTAATCCTGCAACCTACACAGGAGTATTTGACATGATAAGAGACCTATTTGCTTCTACAAATGAGGCAAAGGCAAGAGGCTATAAAAAGGGCAGGTTCTCATTTAATGTCAAGGGAGGTAGATGTGAAGCTTGTAAGGGAGATGGTATACTCAAAATAGAGATGTTCTTTTTACCTGATGTATATGTACCATGCGAGGTATGCAAGGGGGAAAGGTATAACAGGGAGACCCTTCAGGTAAAATACAAGGACAAGTCTATAGCTGACGTCTTGGATATGAATGTAGAAGAGGCTCTTGAATTCTTTGAGAACCATGCATCCATAAAAAGAAAGTTGGAGAGTCTTATGGACGTTGGTCTATCCTATATCAAACTAGGTCAACCTTCAACCCAGCTATCAGGTGGTGAAGCTCAGAGAATAAAGCTAGCTACAGAGTTATCAAAGAGACCTACAGGTAGGACCATGTACATACTTGACGAACCAACAACAGGTCTTCATTCAGAAGATGTGAGGAAACTTATAGAGGTTCTTCAGAGATTGGCAGATACGGGCAATACTGTGGTAGTAATCGAGCATAACCTAGATGTAATTAAGACTGCTGACCATATAATAGACCTTGGTCCAGAGGGAGGTACCATGGGAGGTACTATCATAGCAACCGGAAGACCAGTGGATATATGTAAGGTAGAGTCTTCTTATACAGGCCAGTACCTAAAAAAGGTTATGAAGTAATAAAAAAGGTTATGGAGTAAGAAAAGAAACTATATTGAAGACATTGCATACAGAAAAATGAAATATATAGGTGTTTATCTTTCATATATAAGGTGTTTTTTAATAAGGGGTTTAACCTATAAAATGCCTAAAACACTAATGATTAGACTGTTTTAAATTTTTTATAAAAATTCTAAATAAAGAATGGTTTTTCTATAGACCATTCTTTTTTTTTATTGTATAATAGCAATATCAACTTTTCACAGTTGAAAATATATTAATAAAAGGAGGAAATGAATAATGAAAAATTTATTCGAAAAATGGAACAGCATAAGCCTCGTTAAGCGTATTATATGCGGTATGATTATCGGTGCTGTGCTCGGTATGGCTGTCCCGAACGCCAAGGCAATAGCTATACTCGGTTCACTGTTCGTTGGTGCCTTAAAGGCAGTAGCGCCAGTATTGGTATTTTTCCTTGTAATTGCGGCTATAGCCCAGCACAAGGAAGGTCATAAGACAAATATGAAACAAATTATAGTACTTTATATGATAGGTACTTTAGTTGCATCCTTAGTTGCAGTAATAGCAAGCTTTGCTTTCCCAGTGACTTTAGTACTAGCTGAGGGAGCTAAAGACGTGACCGCACCGGGTGGCATATCAGAAGTTTTAAAGACGCTTCTTATGAATGCCGTAGACAACCCAATCAACGCAATCATTAACGCTAATTTTATAGGAATTTTAACGTGGTCCTTGATATTTGGTTTTGCACTAAGAAAGGCTTCCGATAGAACGAAGGAAATACTAGTGGACGTATCAGATGCTATATCTGGAGCAGTAAGGGCAGTAATCAGTCTTGCTCCATTTGGTATCATGGGACTTGTATTCGATACAGTTTCAACTAATGGTATATCAGTATTTACAAACTATGGAAAATTATTGTTGGTATTGGTTGGATGTATGTTATTTGTTGCCCTAGTTGCCAACCCAATTATAGTATGGTTGAACATCAGGACAAATCCATACCCAATAGTTCTTAGGACACTAAAGGATTCTGGTCTGTATGCATTCTTCACTAGAAGTTCAGCAGCCAACATTCCAGTTAACATGAAGCTTTGTAAGGAACTAGGACTAGATGAAGATACATATTCAGTATCAATACCTCTAGGTGCTACTATCAATATGGGTGGTGCAGCTATAACAATAGCAGTACTTGCTCTTGCGGCAGCTCATACGGTAGGTATCAAGGTAGATATAGCTACTGCAGTTATACTTTGCGTACTATCAACTGTTTCAGCTTGCGGTGCATCTGGTGTTGCAGGTGGTTCATTGTTGTTGATACCTCTTGCTTGTTCTCTATTCGGCATAAATATAGATATAGCAATGCAGGTTGTAGGAGTTGGATTTATAATAGGAGTTATCCAGGACTCTTGTGAGACTGGTCTAAATTCATCTACAGACGTATTGTTTACAGCTACTGCCGAACTTTGCAATAGGAGAAAAGAAGGTAGAAAAGTAGATTATAAGACTGTTAAGGCTGATGCAAAGGCCTACAATGAAGCTAATTTATAATATTTAATATCAACTATTAAAGGGATGGGTCTAGTACTCATCCTTTTTTATGATATATTTTATATTGATTTTTGGGTATATAAGTAGTAGTAAAGTTAAGGTTTTTATAGTATCATGATATAATAAATATGGGATATGATAATAGCATATATCTCAGTATATATTAAATTTAAAATTAGGAAACTATAATGAATAATAATATAAATAAAAAAGATAAGGGCAGTATGGAAATATAAACGGAAAAGCAATATAGCGAGGAGGTGATCAGGTGTTCGATATAGAGGGTCATTTAAAGAAACTACCAGCCAGCCCGGGTGTTTACCTGATGAAGGACAGGGACAATAATATAATATATGTAGGGAAGGCTGTATCCCTAAAGAACAGGGTAAGGCAGTACTTTCAATCATCTAGGAACCATTCTAAAAAAGTCGTTTCCATGGTTAAAAATATTGATAGCTTTGAATACATAATCACTGACTCAGAGGTAGAAGCTCTTATACTTGAGTGTAACCTAATTAAAAAGTATAAGCCCAAGTACAATATACTTCTAAAGGATGATAAGACTTATCCTTATATAAAGGTTACAGTGAATGAGGACTTTCCTAGGGTTTTGAAGGTGAGGAAGATATTAAAGGATAAGGCTAAGTATTTTGGACCTTACACAAATGTATCCGCAGTAAATGATGTTCTAGACCTCATAAGGGATATTTACCCGATTAGGACCTGTAACATAGATATAGATAGGGCTATTAGAACTGGTATGAGGCCATGCCTAAACTACCATATAAAAAAATGTACAGGACCCTGCACAGGATATGATATAAAAGAAGATTACAAGAGGATGATAGATGAGATAATTATGTTTCTCCAGGGCAAGGAAGAAAAACTTGTAACTATGTTTGAAGACAAGATGAAAAAGGCAGCTATGGACCTTGATTTTGAAAATGCTGCCATATACAGGGACAAGATCAACAGCCTAAACGAGGTTGCCCAAAAGCAGAAAATCAGTAAGCTACAGAGTGATAATGATCAGGATGTAATTGCCATGGCAAACTTTGACCAAGAAGCCTGTGTCCAGATATTCTTTATCAGGAATGGCAAGATTTCAGGTAGGGAAAGATTTATGCTAGATGGCATAAAGGACAACGACAGGTCCGAAATACTGGGATCTTTTGTAAAGCAGTTTTATATGTCACAGGAATATGTACCCAAGGAGCTGATAGTTGAAGAAGAGATATTTGACCAAGAAATAATAGCCCAAATGTTGTCTTCTAAGAGGGGGTCAAATGTTTCAATCAAGGTACCTAAAAAGGGAGAAAAAAGAGCCCTTGTTCTTATGGTTAGGAAGAATGCAGATGAATATCTTGTTAAGTTTGACGACTTGAAGAAGAAAAAGTATCAAAAGAGCCTTGGAGCCCTTGATGAGCTAAAGGCAGTCCTAGATATAGAGAGTGATCTACACAGGATAGAGGCCTACGATATTTCAAATATACAGGGTGTCGATTCTATAGGTACCATGGTTGTCTACACAGATGGCATCAAGGACAAAAAAGAATACAGAAGGTTCAAGATTAAGACTGTTGAGGGACCTGATGACTATGCTTCTATGGCAGAGGTCTTAGACAGGAGATTGAAACATGGCAAGCTACCAGACCTCATACTACTGGATGGTGGTAAGGGACAGGTGTCAGCAGTAAAAAGGGTGCTAAAAGACAATGGCCTAGAGATACCTCTTTGGGGCATGTATAAGGATGATAGACATAGGACCAAGGGGCTTATAAATTCAGACAAGACAATAGAACTAGATAGGACTTCTAGCTTATACAGGTTTGTATATGGTATTCAGGAAGAAGTACATGGGTATTCCATATCCTACCATAGGAGTCTGAGAGATAAGAAGCTTACCAAATCCATTCTTGATGATGTTCCAGGTATTGGACCTAAGAGGAAGTTGGCCTTGATAAGCAAGTTTAAGGATATAGACAAGATAAGGTCTGCAAGTATAGATGAGATAATGGAAGTTGACGGTATAAGTAAGAAGATAGCAGAGGATATAGTAAATATTTTAGAAAAAGGGGAATACAATGGTTAAAGTAACAGTAAAGAATTTGATTGAAGATTTGGGACTAAAGGTATTAACAGGCAAACTAGAAGCGGCAAAAGAAATATATATAACAGAAAAGGAAGTCAATAGGCCGGGTATACAACTTGCCGGTTATTTTGACTACTTTACTCCAGAGAGAATCCAGGTAATAGGAAAAACAGAGTACACATTTTTCGGTAGTTTTTCAACAGAGCACAGGGAAAAGGCCTTGGGAGAATATTTTTCTTATGATATACCTATTATTATTGTTACTAGGGGTATGGAACTTAGGGAGGATTTTAGTAAATTTGCCAAGGCATCAGATATAATAGTCTGCTCTACTGAAAGCACTACTACTAGGTTTATCAACAAGCTATCATCTTATCTTGAAGACAAGATGGCTCCATTTGAGACAATACACGGTGTTATGGTAGACATAAATGGAGTAGGGGTCTTGATCAGGGGAGAGTCTAGTATAGGTAAGTCGGAAACTGCTCTTGAGCTAGTCCAAAACGGAAATAGGCTAGTGGCTGACGATGCAGTAGAGATAAGACGTATAGATGATGGATTCTTGTCTGCATCTGCACCAGAGATCCTAAGGCACTACCTTGAAATAAGAGGAATAGGTATAATAGATGTCAAAAAACTATACGGAGCACGAGCTGTCAAGCCTACCAAAAAAGTTGATATTTTAGTTTATCTAGAAAATTGGAATCCAGACAAATTCTATGACAGGCTAGGTCTAGATAGGGAGTATGAAGAGATATTAGGGGTAAGGGTTGAAAAATTGATAGTTCCTGTCAAGCCGGGTAGAAATACAGCCATGGTTCTAGAAGTAGCCGCCATGAACTATAGACAGAGGGAAATGGGGGATGATGCAGCCCTAGAATTTTCTGACAAGCTGATGAATGAAATAGAGAAAAATAAACAAATAAATAAAAATAAATAGAATAAAATTATCAAAACTATTGTTATTTTTCACTAGATTAGATATTATATAAGGTGGCGTGAAATATATAAATTTCTAGAAGGAGGTAGTTATGGATAAACAATTGACTTTTGAACTCTTGAAAAATGAATTAGACAAAAGTGAGATTATGGTAGATGAACCCATGCATAATCACATTTCCTTCAAGGTAGGAGGTCCAGCAGATATACTTGTTAGACCAAGGACAGAGGAGGAAATACAGAAAGTATTTAAAATAGCAAAAGAAAATAATATTCCGTTCATAATAAAGGGCAACGGCTCTAATATATTGATAAAAGATGGTGGATTTAGAGGACTAGTAATTGAAATAGCAGACAATTTCAGTGACTATAAAATAGAAGAAGAAACAATGACAGTACAGGCAGGTGCCCTGCTGTCTATTATAGGTAAAAAGGCGATGGAGGCTAGTCTTACAGGCTTTGAATTTGCTTCAGGTATACCGGGTACTCTTGGTGGTGCCCTTGCCATGAATGCAGGTGCATACGGTGGAGAGATGAAGAATATAGTCGAATCTGTAAGGATAATGGATGAAGATGGAAATATAAAAGAGTATTCAAACGAAGAGATGGCATTTTCATACAGACATAGTAGACTATCCGATACAAAGCACATAGCCCTATCAGCAAGGATTAAGCTTCAAAAGGGTATCTATGAAGATATAAAAGAGATAATGGATGACTTGAGACTTAAGAGAACTTCAAAACAGCCTCTTGAATACCCTAGTGCTGGTTCAACTTTCAAGAGACCAGAAGGGTATTTTGCAGGCAAGCTAATACAGGATTCAGACCTAAAGGGATACCAAATGGGTGGAGCTCAAGTATCTTCAAAGCATTCAGGTTTTATAATCAACTATGACAAGGCAAGTGCCAAAGACATAATTAACCTTATAGACCATGTAAAGGAAAGAGTATTTGAATGTTTTGGTGTTCGCTTAGAAGAAGAAGTCAAGATACTTGGAGAAGATGAAGAATAGTATCTGGAGGTAAAACATGAAGATATTAGGAGACTACCACACTCATACGAGATATAGTTGTGGTAACAATGAAAATAGGCTACATGCAAAGGGTACAATAGAAGAGAACGTCAAGGCTGCAATAGCCAAGGGCATCAAGACTATAGGTATATCCGAACATGGATTTAGACATAATTTTTATGGCCTATCAAAGGAAAATGCCCTAAAAGAGAGGGCTGAAATAGACCGCCTAAATGAAAAATATCCTGAGATAAATATATTGATGGGTATGGAGTGTAATATATTGGATGACAAGGGAAGGATTGATATGGATCCAGACCTAATTCATATATTTGACTATATGTTGGCTGGCTACCACTATGGATCAAAGCCTACATCATTTAAGAATTTGCTTCATCATGCGGACAATCTTTTGACAAATGGTTTTTTCTCAAAAGAATACAATACTAGGTCAGTTATAAATGCCATGAAGAAGAATAACTTGTTATACATATCCCATCCTGGTGACAAGGGTAGGATAGATATAGAAAGGGTTGCTAAGGTAGCTGTAGAAACAGGCACAGGTCTTGAGATAAATGGATATCACGACAGGCTAAGTGCTGACATGATAAGGCAGATTAAAGATATGGATGTCAAATTCTATATTGGGTCTGATGCACACGCACCGGACACAGTTGGAAGGTTTGATCTAGCCATGCAGATAGTCAAAGAAGCGGGAATTAATGAAGACAGGATAGAAAATATAGAAAAATAATGGGGGTGTTGGTATGAAATTTGTAATTGTAACTGGTTTATCCGGATCTGGTAAGAGTTCAGCTATGAAGGCTCTAGAAGATATGGGATTTTACTGTGTGGATAACCTACCACCAGCTCTAATTTTTAATTTTGCTGAGTTGTTTTTCCATTCTAATACTGGAGAGGACAAGTCAAAGTCTAATATGGACAAGGTTGCTCTTGGAATAGATATCAGGGGTAGGGAGTTTTTTGAAGAATTAAACTCAGCACTTGACCAGTTGGGAACAGCAAACTACAAGTATGATATGATCTATCTGGATTGTGATGATGAAGTCCTTGTCAAAAGATACAAGATGACTAGGAGAAACCATCCTTTGGCCAGTAATTCACAGATACCAGATGGTATCAAGAAGGAAAGGTCAATCATGGAGCCCCTTAAGAAGCTGTCTAATATGATAATAGATACATCTAATATGAAGCCAAAGGACTTGAAGGCTGAGATAGCTAGTATGTATGATGAGGGTGATGGGCTTGAAAGTCCTAATATAACAATATCAGTAGTATCTTTTGGATTTAAATATGGTATACCAATCGATGCCGACTTGGTATTTGATGTTAGATTCTTGCCAAATCCTTATTACGTTCAAGAATTAAGAGAAAAAACTGGTGATTATCAAGAAGTTAGGGACTATGTTATGGATTCTGATGTTAGTCATGAGTTTTTGGATAGATTATTCGATATGTTTAACTTCTTGATACCTCAGTATATAGAAGAAGGTAAGCAGCACCTAGTAATAGCTATAGGTTGTACAGGTGGTAGACACAGGTCTGTTACTATAGCCAATCTTACATATGATTTTCTTAATTCAAATGGTTATAGGGCTGTTAAAAAGCATAGAGATGCCAAGCTTGACTAGGAGAAATCAATATGATAGAGGGATTAACTAAAATGGAATCTATCCTCTTTGTACTTACTGTATTTTCTATGGTTGCTTTTTTGGCTACAGTTATAGTCTTGTATAAGTTTTTTAACCTATACAAGAACACAGTAGTACAGAATATGAGGAAGATAGAAGATATAGAAGGGTCTAAGAAGGATAAGAAAATAGTTGTAATAGGTGGTGGTACTGGTCAGTCAGTATTTTTGAGGGGCCTTAAGCACCTGACTAAGAATATTACAGCTATAGTAACAGTAGCAGATGACGGTGGTGGTTCCGGAGCTCTTAGGGAAGATCTTGGAATGTTGCCACCGGGTGATATAAGAAACTGCCTACTTGCCCTTGCCAATATAGAGCCAACCATGAGTGAAGTAATGCAGTATAGGTTCAAGGAAGGGGCTCTTAGGGGGCAGAGTTTTGGCAACCTATTTTTGGCAGCGATGACAGGCTTGTATGGCAACTTTGAAAATGCTGTATACAGGATGAGTCAGATATTTGCAATAACAGGAAGAGTACTTCCAGTCAGCCTAGATGATATTAACCTAGTTGCTGAATTGGAAAATGGTGAGATAATTGTGGGTGAGTCTGTGATTCCCAAGGAATCAAAAAGATATAACTCCAAGATAAAAAAAATATCCCTAGACAATAAAAAGGCCAAGCCACTTGATGAGGTGATTTCATCTATCAAGTCAGCGGATGCAATAGTGATAGGTCCGGGAAGTTTATATACTAGCATTCTTCCAAACCTTTTGGTGGAGGGGGTAGTAGATGCACTTTCTACATCTAAGGCTCCGGTTATTTACCTATGTAATATAATGACCCAGCCAGGAGAAACCGACAATATGGACGTAGTAGACCATATAAGGGCCCTTATAATGCATGCTGGTGTCAACTTTATAGATTATGTTATAGTCAATAATGAGGAACTTCCTATGGGTGTATTCGAAAGGTATGCCAAGGATGGGGCTCAGATGGTTGTGCTTGACCATATTCAAAGGGAGAAGATAAAGAGCTTTAACATAAGCCTTAGGGAAGAAAAATTGATAGAGATAAAAAGCGGCTATATAAGACATGACTCTGAACTTGTGTCAAAGGTCGTTATAGATATATGTAATGAGATAAGGAATTAGTATTTTAACGTTTGATTTAAGGAGTGGTATGATGAGAGAAGAGGTAAGCGCAGGAGGAGTCGTCTTAGTAGGAAATGCTATTTTGCTACTTAAAAAATATAATGGTGATTGGGTACTTCCAAAGGGCAAGGTAGAGCCAGGAGAGACCCATGAAGAGACAGCCTTGAGAGAGGTAAAGGAAGAGACCGGTGTAAAGGCTAGCATCGACAAATATCTAGGAGAAATTCACTACACATACAAGGAAAATTGGGACCAGACAAAGTCAGTCCACAAGATGGTATATTGGTATCTAATGCATACTAAGAACATGGATACACAACCTCAGAGAGAAGAGGGATTTGTAGAAGCCAAGTTTGTCCATGTAGACAGGGTTGTAGATATGGCAAGATATGATGATGAAAAAGAGATCATAAAGGTAGCCTTAAAGGAAATAAAGAGGAAGTAAGAAGATGTCTTTTTCAACAGATGCAAAAAGTGAACTGACTAGGATAAAAAATGAGGACTTTAGGCTGGATAGGGCAGAGCTATCGGCAATAGTTAGGATGTCAGGATCCATACAACTGGCTGGTAATATGCAGTTGAGCCTAAAGATTACAACAGAACTAAATGCTATAGCTAGAAAGGTATTTAAGATTCTAAAAGACTCCTACAATATAAATACATCGATCACAGTAAACAAAAATCAAATGTTAAAAAAAACAAATAGCTATGTTTTGACGATTACACCAGAGATGGGGGCGGGTAAACTACTAGTTGATCTTGGCATAATAGACAATGAAAGGACATTCTTCCCTAAAAATGAGATATCGTCGAGGATAGTTTCAGAACCTGATGAAGCATATGCCTATCTCAGGGGGGCATTTTTGGGTGGTGGCTCAATAAATGATCCTGAAAAGAACTACCATATGGAGTTTGTATCAAACAGTGAAGACTATGCATTTGAGCTTAGTGATATGATCAATTCCATGGGATTTTCTAGTAAGATAGTGACTAGAAAGAACTACTATGTAGTATACTTAAAAGAGAGCGAACAGATCTCAGACCTTTTGACTTTTATAGGTGCTCATAAGGCTATGTTGTCACTACAAAATATAAAGATAATGAAAGAGATGAGAAACAACGTAAATAGGATAGTCAATTGTGAGACAGCCAACCTATCAAAGACAGTTGATGCAGCAGTCAAGCAGGTTGAGAATATACTCATAATACAAAAGACTATAGGAATAAAAAAACTGCCAGACAACCTTCAGGAGATAGCCCTATTGAGGCTAGAAAATGAAGATATAAGCCTTAAGGAGCTAGGAGAGATGTTGAATCCACCACTTGGCAAGTCTGGTGTCAATCATAGATTTAAAAAAATTGAAAAAATAGCTGACAGGTATAGAGACCAAGTCTCACCAGAAGATTTATTTTAGGCTGATACTTATGTCAGCCATTATTATTAGGCTGAGAACCATATCTGATACTTATCAGAATTTGGTAATCAGCTATTTTCGTTTATAAAATAGGAAAGGAGGATTATCATGGAGGAAAATAAAGATTTTTGTCACCTACACGTCCATACAGAATATAGCCTACTTGATGGATTTTCAAGGTTAGATAGGTTGATTCCTAGGCTAAAAGAGCTGGGCATGACTTCGTGTGCAATCACAGACCACGGTACTATGTTTGGTGCTATAGACTTTTATAAGAAGTGCAAAAAAGAAGGTATAAAGCCTATTATAGGGTGTGAGGTATATGTAGCTCCTAGGACTCTTGACCAGAAGGATTCAGTATTGGACAAGTACTCTTCCCACCTGATATTGCTAGCTGAAAATAACGAGGGCTATGAGAACCTAATAAAGATAGTGTCAGACTCATATGTAGATGGATTTTACTACAAGCCTAGGACAGACAAGGACCAGTTGAGGAAGTATTCTAAGGGTATAATCTGCCTTTCTGCCTGCTTAAATGGGGAAGTAGCCAAGGCCTTACTAGCCAGAAACTATGAAAATGCATTAAACTACGCTGTAGAGTACAGGGATATATTTGGTAAAGATAATTTTTACCTAGAGATGCAGGACCACAAGCTGGCTGAAGACAAGGAAGTTAATGCAGGTCTTATTAAGATATCCAAAGAACTTGGAATACCCCTTGTAGCTACAAATGACGCCCACTATGTCTATAGGGAAGACTCTAAAATCCAGGATGTCTTGATGTGTATAGCCATGCAAAAGACCCTTGATGATCCTTCTAGGATGAAGTTTCCAAATGATGAGTTTTATATAAAGTCTAGGGAAGAGATGGAGGGCCTCTTCAAGTTTGTACCAGAGGCCATAGATAATACACTTGAGATAGCTAAAAGATGTAATGTTGAGTTCGATTTCAACAACTACCACATACCTACCTTCAAGGTGCCTGAAGGTTATACAGAGGAGTCCTACCTAAGGTATCTTTGCCAAAAGGGTCTAGAGGAGAGGTATGAAGATATCACTGACGAGATAAGAGACAGACTTGAATTTGAGATAAATACTATAGCGAATATGGGCTATATAGAGTACTTCTTGATAGTTTGGGACTTTATAAATTTTGCCAAAGAGAATAATATAATGGTCGGACCTGGTAGGGGATCTGCTGCGGGTTCTATAGTTGCCTATACCCTTAAGATAACGGATATAGACCCTATAAAGTACAACCTGCTTTTTGAACGTTTCCTAAACCCTGAAAGAGTTACCATGCCCGATATAGATATAGATTTTTGTTATAAGAGGCGTGAAGAAGTAATAGAATATGTCAAGAGAAAGTATGGATCAGACCACGTTGCCCAAATTATAACCTTTGGTACAATGGGGGCAAAGCTTGCTATAAGAGACGTAGGTAGGGTACTTGATATAGCCTACAATAAGGTCGATGCAGTTGCCAAGGAGATACCTTTTGAACTGAATATGACAATAGACAAGGCCTTTGATAAAAATCCTACCTTGACGGAAATGTATGAGTCTGACCAGGATGTAAAGGAAGTAATAGATGTATCAAGAAAGCTCGAAGGAATGGTAAGGCACGCTTCAACCCATGCCGCTGGGGTGGTTATATCAAAAAGACCAGTCCACGATTATGTACCGCTTTACAGGAACCAAGACTCCATTACTACCCAGTTTACAATGACTACTCTTGAAGAGCTAGGACTTCTAAAGATGGACTTTTTGGGTCTAAGAACCCTTACAGTTATAAGAGATGCCCTAGACCTTATAGAGATAAACAGGGAGGACAGGGGCTACACTGAAAAGATAGATTTTTCAAAGATGGACTACGATGATCCAAAGGTCTATGAGCTGCTTTCGTCAGGCAATACCCTAGGAGTCTTCCAGCTGGAAAGTTCAGGCATGAGAAACTTTATGAAGCAGTTAAAACCGGACTCATTTGAAGATATAGTTGCGGGTATATCCCTATTTAGACCGGGTCCAATGGATTCCATACCTAGGTATATCAGCTTTAAGAATAACCCTGAGGAGGCAACCTACCTACACGAAAAACTAAGGCCTATCTTGGAGGTTACATATGGTTGTCTAGTATATCAGGAGCAGGTTATGCAGGTGGTTAGAGAGCTTGCAGGTTACAGTTTTGGTAGAAGTGACCTTGTCCGCCGTGCCATGTCAAAGAAAAAGATGGATGTCATGGAAGAAGAGAGACAGTACTTTATACATGGTAAGTTTGACGATAAGGGAAATATCGAAATACCTGGCTGCATCAGAAACGGGGTACCAGAAGATATAGCCAACCAGATATTTGACGATATGATAGACTTTGCAAAGTATGCATTTAACAAGTCTCATGCAGCTGCCTATGGGGTGCTTGCCTATGAGACAGCCTATCTTAAGACCTACTATCCAGTTGAGTTTATGGCGGCTCTGATGACTTCTGTAATAGGCAACACAGACAAGGTCGTTGAATATATGAGAGAGTGTAGCAAGCTTGGTATAGAGGTATTGCCGCCGGATATCAACAGGTCATATTCAATGTTTTCAGTAGACAAGGGTCACATAAGATTTGGTCTTGTGGCAGTAAAGAATGTTGGAGCCAATGTGATTGACGGTATTGTAAAGGAAAGAGAAGAAGGCGGAGAATTTACGGACTTTGTAAATATGATAAAAAGACTCGACTCAAGGTTTACCAACAAGAGGGCGATTGAGAGCCTTATAAAATGTGGTGCCCTAGATTCACTTGGAGAGACAAGGGCTAGCCTATTATTATCTTTTGAAGATATACTGGACAGTGTCAGTAGGGACAAGAAAAGAAATGTAGAAGGGCAGATATCCTTGTTTGATATGGTGTCAGACCAGGGACAGGACCTAGGAATAATAGACAACACTAGCATCAAGCACTACGATGAGTTCAAGCAAAAAATCATTCTGGACATGGAAAAAGAAGTAATGGGTATGTATATATCAGGTCATCCCCTATCTGAATACGAGGACATCCTAGCCAGGAGGACATCTATAAACAACTTTAAGATCAAGGAACTAAAAGAAGATCCTAAATTACTGCAAGAACTAAACGACCAAGAGCATATAGTTGGCGGTATAGTCGTGTCATCTAGGTTGATGACTACAAAGAGAAATGAAATGATGGCCTTTGTAGAGATTGAAGATATATTTGGTAGTCTAGAAGTGGTTGTATTTCCCAAGACATACACAGAATATAAGTCCTTATTAAAAGAGGATAGTATAGTTCTCATAAAGGGTAGGATGAGTATTAGAGAGGATGAAGATGTTTCAATCCTCGCTGGTCAGATAAAAGACATAACAGATGAAAGTGAGTTTGAAGACTCATATTCAAGTTCTAAGAAAAACACATACAAAAAAGAAGCTAGACCTAGTCTTGAAGCTACAGGAAAGAAGCTTTTTATCAGGGTGAATAGCATGAAAAATACAGACCTTATCAATTCTATCTACAGGGTTATAATGAAGCACCAAGGATTAGACAAGGTGGTTATTTTCCCTGAAGATGAAAATATAGGGGATAAGAAAAAGACCTACCAACTGTCTGAAATGGGTGTTTACGCCGATGATAAACTAAGAAGTGACCTTGAAGAGATAATAGAAAAATTTAATATAGTAATCAAGTAAAGTCAAAAAAACAGTATTTATCAAAGGAGTATCCCGATTTATATGTTTAAGCTATTGATGTGTGTTAAATATATTGAAAATAGTAGCTTTTAAAATTCAAGCTATCAGTAAAATTATAAAAAAAATATAACTGAAACGTCTATTTTGTGGTATAATACAAGAAAAGAACGTTTCAGTTTTTTTTTGGAGTTTATGGGATAAAATTTGTACACTTGGGATTATAAACGACCCGACCTAAGGATCATTTAATTTTAATAGGTCTTAAATTTAAATTTTAGCCTAAGATAGATCGAATTAGTGTATTAATTTATTATAGAAGGTAAATGAAATAAGCGTGTTAGGAGGAAAGTCATGAAAAGTTTAGCCGTATTAACAAGTGGTGGAGATGCACCAGGTATGAATGCCGCCATCAGAGCAGTAGTCAGAACAGCAATATACTATGGATATAAGGTATATGGTATAGAAAGAGGATATAAGGGACTATTAGAAGAAGAATTTATAGAAATGGACCTTTCATCAGTTGGTGATATCATCCAGAGGGGTGGTACTATACTGAAATCTTCAAGATGCAATGAATTTAAGACAGCAGAAGGAAGAGAAAAGGCTGCAAAGATACTAAAGAAAAAGGGAGTAGAGGCCCTAGTAGTAATAGGTGGAGATGGATCATTTAACGGAGCCAACCTACTTAGTGAATTGGGTGTATCAACTATTGGAATACCGGGTACAATAGACAATGACTTGGCCTACACTGATTATACAATAGGTTTTGACACAGCAAGTAATACAATAATAGATGCAATAAGTAAGATAAGGGATACATCATCTTCTCATGAAAGAATAAATATAATAGAAGTAATGGGTAGAAACTGTGGAGACCTTGCCCTATATGCAGGTGTTGCAGGTGGTGCCGAATCTATAGTAGTACCTGAGGTACATATAGATAGAGAAGAGATAGTAAAGAGAATTAGAACAACACAAAAAAGAGGTAAGAAACATAGTATCATAGTCCTTGCAGAGGGTGCAGGAGACTTCGTTGATGGAGCTATTGGACTAAAGAATGCCCTAGTTGAAAAAGACCATGCAGACGTTAGAGTTACAGTTCTTGGACACGTTCAAAGAGGTGGATCTCCATCATCTTTTGATAGACTTCTAGCAAGTAAGATGGGGAACAAGGCAGTAGAACTATTGATAGAAGGTAAGACTGCAAGAGTTGTAGGTATAAGAGATAACAAAATAATAGATATGGATATTAAGGAAGCACTTTCTTTACCAAAGGAATTTGATGTAGAAACATATGAAATGGCCAAGGTCCTATCTATATAGTAATTTAGGTGGTAGACATAGGTTATAAACATTGTTTAATATATGTATATAAAAATAAGTAAGTGATAAGGGGTGGAGTAAATGATAAACAAGAAGACAAAGATAGTTTGTACAATGGGTCCTTCAACAGACTCAGACGATATACTAAGAGAGCTTATTTTAAATGGATTAAATGTATGTAGATTCAATTTCTCACATGGTTCACATGAAGAACATAAGGAGAGAATGGACCGTACAAAGAGAATTAGAAAAGAATTAAATGCTCCAGTAGCAATCCTACTAGATACAAAGGGTCCAGAAATAAGGACAGGTGACTTTGAAGAGCCAATTGAGCTAGTTGAAGGCGACAAGTTCGTAGTTACAATGGATGACTGTGTTGGTAACAGAGAAAGATGTACAGTATCTTATAAGGATATGGCTAAGGACCTAAAGGTAGGAGACACAATCCTAATAGATGACGGTCTAGTATCATTAAAGGTTGTAGAAATATCAGGACAGGATATAATTACAAGAGTAGAGAATTCAGGTAAGGTATCTTCTAAGAAGGGTGTAAATCTTCCGGGAGTAGAAGTAAATCTTCCAGCCATTACTGAAAAGGATAGGGAAGATATAGAGTTTGGTATCGAACAAGGTATAGACTTTATAGCTGCTTCATTTGTAAGAAAGGCTGCTGACGTACTTGAAATAAGAAAGATATTAGAAGAAAAGGGAGCAACTGACATCCAGATATTCTCAAAGATAGAGAGTCAAGAGGGTGTAGACAATATAGATGCAATTATCCAGGTATCAGATGGTATCATGGTAGCAAGAGGAGATATGGGTGTTGAGATACCTAGTGAAGAGGTGCCAATCGTTCAGAAGATGATCATATCTAAGTGTAATGAGCTTGCAAAGCCAGTAATAACAGCTACACAGATGATGGACTCAATGATCAGAAATCCAAGACCAACAAGAGCTGAGGTAACAGACGTTGCCAATGCTATATATGATGGTACAGATGCTATCATGCTATCAGGTGAAACAGCTGCTGGTAAGTACCCAGTTGAAGCTGTAAAGGCTATGAACAGAATAGCTATTAGAACAGAAGAAACACTAGATTATTCAAATATTAGAGGATATTCAAACTGCGTAAACGGCGTAACTGTTACAGATGCTATATCACACGCTACTTGTACAACAGCTCTAGACTTAGAAGCTAGTGCTATCATAACTTGTACATCTTCAGGACATACAACTAGAATGGTGTCAAAGTTTAGACCTAAGGCACCTATCATAGCTGCAACAGCTGACGAAAGAGTAATGAGAAGAATGTCACTTACTTGGGGAGCCTACCCAGTATTATATAGACTATCTAAGAGTACTGACGAAGTGATTGACGAAGCCATAGAAGCGACTCAGGAAGCTGGCTATGTAAATGCAGGCGACCTAGTTGTTATCACAGCAGGTGTTCCAGTTGGTAAGACAGGAAAGACTAACTTAATCAAGGTATCTACAATAACTGAATTCATCGGAAGAGGTGTAGGTGTCGGAAGAGGTGTTGTCGAAGGTAAGGTAAGAGTAGTCAACCCAGGTGAAGAAGTAGATTTCAACGAGGGAGACATCCTAGTTACAGTAGGAACTGACAAGCAGATGGTTAAGTATATTGAAAAAGCTTCTGCAGTAGTAACTGAGACTGGTGGAATGACATCTCATGCAGCAATTGCAGGTATCAACCTAGGTGTACCTGTAGTAGTGTCAGTACAGGGTGTTACAAGCAAGGTTAAGACTGGTGATGTGATTATGGTAGAGACTGCTATCGGGACTATTACTAGGGCTTAGTTAAAAGTTAATAATAGGTAAGGGTGTTATGTCTGGTTTTATAACTGGTCGATATTTTTGATACATCATATGCTTGGGTCATTAAAAATCCAATCGTTCACTGCGTTCAGTGGATTTTTGGCCATGACTCTTCGCATTGATGTATGGTAAAAATATCTCTATGTTATTTCAACCAGACATAGCACCCTTTTTCGTGTTGGTGATTGGTAGTGTGTATAGATGTTGTAGTATATCCCTGTCGGGAGCCTGTGTAGGTATGGTTTAGTATGTCTCTGTCTGGAGCCTATGTAGAGATGTGTTGTAGTGTGTCCCTGTCGGGAACATGTGTAGGTATAGTGTAGTGTGTCTCTGTCGTGAGCCTGTGTAGGTAGTTTTAGTGTGTCCTTATCGGGAGCCTGTATAGGTAATTGATGTGAAATTCATTCGGGGTAAATTGAATAGTTTGAGCTATAGGTGCAGGAATAAAATAGATTATTATAAATTAATGGTATTGTATATGATATAATATAGGGTGATAAAAAATTGGAAATTAGATTTTGTGTTAAATAGATTATTATAATAGGATGGTGGAAGTGTGTTAGAAAAGGGAAAAAAATATGAATGTAATATAGTAGATATGGGGCAGAATGGTGTCGGCATAGGAAAGCATGATGGATTTACTGTATTTGTGGATGGGGCATTACTTGGGGAAACTGTGGATGTTAAGATCACAAAGTCCAAGAAAAAGTATGCTGAGGGTGTGATATCCAAGGTTAAGGAAAAATCTCCTCATAGGGTTGAGAGGGTCTGTAATCCTAAGTATAGCCAGTGTGGTGGTTGCCAGATTCAGGAGTTGGATTATAAAAAGCAGCTGGAGTTAAAGACTAATATTGTAAGAGAGGACCTAAGAAGGATTGGTGGTCTTGAAGACGTTGAAGTTCTAGATGCTATAGGTATGGAGAATCCTTTTAGGTATCGTAACAAGGCTCAGTTCCCTGTTAGGTTGGAGAATGGCAAGGTCAAGATTGGTTTCTATAAAAAGAAGAGTCACGACATTATAGATGTGGATAAGTGTGTAATTCAAGATGTAAAGAATGATGAAATTATTGAAATAATAAGAGACTATATTGCTGAGGAAAATATCAGTATCTATGATGAAAAGTCTCATAGTGGTGTCTTAAGGCATATTGTTACTAAGTGCGGATTTACAAGTAGTCAGGTTATGGTTGTCCTAGTTGCTACTGAGGATAGGTTTAAAAATATAGATAGGTTAGTCGGAAAATTAAAGGAAAGTATTGAAGGATTTAATAGTTTGGTGGTGAATATAAATAAGGACAGGACTAATGTGATACTTGGTAGGAAGAATATCAACAAGTTTGGTGATGGTAAGATAATAGATAATATTGGTGATTTGAAGTTCGAGATTTCTCCTTTGTCATTTTTCCAAGTAAACCCAGTTCAGACGGAGATTCTGTATAATAAGGCTCTTGAGTTTGCAGACTTAAAAGAGGGTGACAGGGTATTTGATATCTACTGTGGTATAGGATCTATTTCTCTTTTCTTGGCCCAAAAGGCTGAGTTTGTATATGGGGTCGAGATAGTTGAGGATGCTATCAAGGATGCTAGGATAAATGCAAAGCTTAATGGTATGGACAATCTGGAGTTCTTTGTTGGTAAGGCTGAGGAAGTGGTGCCTGAGATCTACAAGCAGGGTAAGAGGGCCAATGTTGTAGTGGTCGACCCTCCAAGAAAGGGCTGTGATGAGAAGGTTCTTGATACTATTGTTGAGATGGAGCCTGAGAGGGTTGTGTATGTGAGTTGTAATCCTAGTACGCTGGCTAGGGACTTGAGGTATCTGGAGGACAGGGGGTACAGGTGCGAGAAGGTGCAGCCTGTTGACTTATTTGCTCACTCAGTTCATGTGGAGACGGTAGCTCTGTTGTCCAAACTAAATACATAACATCATTCAGATATAGAAATAGGGGAAGATGAATTATCTGAAATTGACTTTTCAAAAGACGCAACTTATGGAGAAATTAAAAAGTATGTGTTAGATAAATACGGACTAAAAGTTTCAAGCCTATATATTGCACAAATAAAAAGGAAACATGGTCTAATAGAGAGAGAAAATTATAATTTTAGTAAGAAAGAAAATCAAAGAGTGCCAAATTGCCCAGAAGAAAAAGAAAAAGCAATCGAAGATGCTTTAGAGCATTTTGGAATGATTTAAATAATATCTAAGATTGAAAATTTTAAAATTAAGACTTAAAAACTTTAAGATTAAAAAGATATGTACTTCTTATATAACCTAAGAAGATTAATTGAAAATCAGGGGAACGATGATGGTAAAATAAAAAATTTTAACAACTAAAGAAGAATTAGGCATTATTGCCAAAGAGGTTTTTATGAAGTTAAAAATACTGAAAAAGACTTGTTAGAATTGAAAATTTTAGATCATTGTGCGGGGTTTCGTGTCATAATAGTGATAGAGGCAAATAGTTATGTAAATATAAAGAGTTCAAGACTTCTACCAAAGTTTAAAACTCAAAAAATAAATAGTTGGTGTGCTGCTTAGAGTAACCATTTTGATAATGTGGATGCGAAACAAAAAGAGATAATCAGACTTCGTAAAAAATTGAAACAGGTTGAAATGGAGAATGATATTTTAAAGCAAGCTGCACTACTGTTAGGCAAAAAATAGACCTCATTATCTCGAACCGAGATAAATATAGCATTAGTGCAATGTGTAGACTACTTGGGGTCACAAGAAGTTTAGTCTATTATCATTTGAACAAAGAAAAAGATGTGAAATTAGATGAAGATGAAAAACTAATAGAAGAAATAAAAGAAATATTCAGAAGAAGTAGAAACAACTACGGAACACGCAAAATAAAAAAAAACTAGGGAAAATTGGATATAAAATATCGAGAAGAAAAATAGGACGAATAATGAAGAAAAATGGCCTAGTCTCAAACTATACAGTAGCACAATATAAAGTAATAAGATCCAAATGCAACGAAGAAGATATCCCTAACCTTTTAAATAGATAATTTGACAATAGAGACTATTTAGAAGCAATAGTAAGCGACCTAACATATGTAAGAGTAGGAAAAACATGGAATTATATATGTTTAATAATAGACTTAAACAGCCGTGAAATAATAGGATACTCATCAGGTAAAAACAAAGATGCAAATCTAGTAGCAGAAGCATTTTACTCAATAAGGCAGCCACTAAATCGTATAAAAATATTTCACACAGACAGAGGAAGAGAATTTAAAAATATAAAAATAGAAGAAATATTAAAGGTATTTGGGATAAAAAGATCGCTAAGTAAAAAAGGAAGCCCATATGATAACGCAGTAAGCGAAGCAGTCAATAAAGTAATGAAGACAGAATTCATATATCAGGAGAACTTTACTAATTTCCAAGAACTTAATCTAAAATTAGCAGAATATGTATATTGGTATAATAACCTAAGAATTCATGGATCTTTAGGATATAAAACACCAGTAGAATATAGAAAAGCAGAATAAAAAGCTCTGGAAGTTTCATAAATTAAATAAAATATATGAACAGACTGTCAAGGGCAAATTTCAACGAAATTTGGGCGAAGCCTTTACCCTTGATTGTCTGAGAATATATTTTATAATCTAAAGAAACTTTCAAGCTTGATAATGTTCGGTTATAAATTGTCTAAAAAATGGTTGCCATTCCATGTATTTGGGTTCATTAGAAGAATGCCGAGCAATGGGTAACATGACGCTGATGTGTTTATACACAAAAAAGCTACACGTGCGTTGGCTGACAACAGGGAGCTAAGTAAATTAACACCAGCTAAAATGTTTGAAGCTATTAATAAATGACAAGTATATGAAATTGGTTTTACCTAGTTTAAAAAAGAAATTATAATGAAAATATGGAGGCTAAGAATATGAAGATTAATAATGAATGTTGTTGTGGATGCAAAACAGAAAAGCCGGATCAAATTAAAGACAATTGTCCTGTATGTAATAATGAAGGGATTTCCGTTAGTAAAGTAACTGTTGAACATCTAGTGGTAGATGATTATCGTAATGCTGTTAACGGAGATCAATATAAGATTTGCATGAACGAGGACTGCGACGTTGTTTACTATAACTTAGATAATGAAATAAAATTCTTGAAAGACCAAGTTAGAGTTCCTATCTGGTTTAAGAAAGATGCAGATCCTAAGTATGCTTGTTATTGTAGCGAAGTCACAGAAAATCAGGTAATTGAAGCAGTTGTAAAGCATGGCGCGAAATCCGTAAAAGAAGTAAATGCCATCACTGGGGCAATGAAAAATTCTAATTGTAAAGAAAACAATCCGTTGGGAGTTTGTTGTCATAAGATTATTCAGGAAGCTATCGATAAAGGCTTGAAAATGAAATAATTACAGTCGATATGTTCCTACAAACGAGAGCCAATCTTTGATATGTTTCCATCTACGAGCGTGGATATGTTCCCCATAACCATAGGGGTTGAGACAGTAGCGCTTTTGTCCAAACTTGATGTCGATAAGCATATAAATATTGAAATTGAGCTGGATG